>Ga0105044_10001276_pt1 | contig 33322 bp, 32 predicted proteins | sample MAT01_FD_78092 | JGI IMG/M metagenome (GOLD analysis project Ga0105044, IMG submission 78092) | Freshwater microbial communities from Lake Fryxell liftoff mats and glacier meltwater in Antarctica - MAT-01 | ecosystem: Environmental > Aquatic > Freshwater > Ice > Liftoff microbial mat | place...
CCGAACGCCGCTCAGATCATCAGCGACTCCATCGCCATCGCATAGCTCATAGCCGGCAAACCGAGCGGATGATGAGCCAGTTCTCGCACTGTCGTTGTGCCCTATATCGCTCGGTGTGGGTGGATGTCATTCATGGGGTCCGTGGCCAGAGCGTCCATTGGCAGGGCGGTGTTGACCAACCCTGGCTGTCAGGGTAGCATGACATGCATGAGTTTGATTGCTCCTGACTCTCTTCCGGTTGAGCCGCTTGATGCGCTGCGTGAGGTGTCTCGTTCCGAGGCAGAGCTGGACGACCTTCGCTGGAACCAGATTGCGGCGGCTCGAGATGCTGGTGCGTCGTGGGCAGCGATCGGTGAGGCGCTTGGGGTGAGCCGTCAGTCGGCCTGGGAGTACTTCACGCGGCGCGTGAGCGCACAGTTGGCTGCGAATGTCGAGAACTCGGATCTGTCTGAGGACGAGGCGATGGAGCTTGCGGTCGAGGAAGTCCGCGCCGTGCGCCGTAGCCGTCGTGCTCGCTGACGGCACGTGAAGGTCGTTCTCGACGCAAACGTCTTGGTTTCGGCTGCGATTCAGTCCGGACCGTCGTACCGACTTGTCGCCCGATGGCTCGATCACGAGAACCTCGATGTCGTGATCTGCCCTGCTGTGCTTGTCGAGGTGGAACGGGTTCTGGATCGGCCGAGACTCCGCAAGCGGGTCGATCCCGGACTGGCCCAATTGTACATGGCCACGATTCGTCGGATCGCGGCGGTGGTTGCCGATCCGGTGCCGATCGGCACTGCGACTCGCGACGCCGACGATGACTACCTTGTGGCGCTGGCCCGAGAGCACGGTGCCGATTGGATTGTGACAGGCGACAAGGATCTCCTCGAATGGGAGGATCAAACGCCACCAGCCATCACGCCGGCTGCCTTCGAGGAGGTGCTGACCCGCCTGGGCGGTTGACGTAGAACGACGCCAGATGCCGTCGTGGGGAGGTTTGTTCAAGTCCCCCCCCTTCGACACCAACGGAACCTCTCGGGCTCAGCTGGAGCGTCGCCTGACCACGTCGGCCGGCAGTTGGTCAGAGCATCCCGAGTTCGAGGCGGACGGCGTCGCTGACGCGGTCGAGGCTCCATGGCGGGGTGAACACGATCGTGATCTGGACCTCGTCGACGGTGGGGATGCGCTCCACGACCCGCTGGGCATCGGCGGTCAGCACGTCACCCATTCCGCATCCGGGCGAGGTCATGGTCATGTCGACCTCGACCCGACGCGTGCCGTCGGGGTTGGTGACTTCCTCGCAGCGGTACACGAGGCCCAGTTCCACGATGGAGACGGGGATCTCAGGGTCATAGACCGTGCCCAAGGCTTCCACTACCTGGTCGATGTGGAACGGCCGCTTGGAGGCGATCGTGACGTTGCGTTCGGCGGGCGCCAAGCCCAGCGCATCGGCATCGTCGGCGTCCAAGCGCACCAGCGTCCCGTACGCGGTGCGGACGGTGACGCTGCCACCGAGGTGCTGCACCACCGAGACGATCTCGCCCGCCAGGAGCGAGACGGGCTCGCCCTGGGGCACGCTGGTGGCCGGGCAGTCGCGCGTGAGCGTTATGGGCTGGCCTTCTGATGCTCCGGTCATGGCGACCCTTGTGCGCGGGCCTTCGTGATCTGTTCGCTCAGGTGGCTTCGGAGGGATTCGGGCTCGATGGCCTCGGTGATGCTGCTGGAGAACGCATCGATGAGGATGCGCCGAGCTTCGGCAAGGGGAATGCCCCGGCTGCGCAGGTAGAACAGCGATTGGTCGTCGAGCCGCCCGATGGTGGCACCGTGGGTGCAGCGCACGTCGTCGGCCAGGATCTCCAGCCACGGCCGGGTGTCGGACTGGGCGTGCGGGGTGAGCACGAGGCTGTCGTTGGCCTGGTGGGCTTCGGTGTCGGTGGTGCCGGGCCGCACCACGATCTTGCCGGTGAACGCGCCACGGGCATGTCCGTCGACGACGCCCTTGAACCGCTGGTTGCTACGGGTGTGCGATCCGATGTGGTCGATGGTGATGACGTGGTCGTGCTGCTGGCGGTCGTTGGGCACGTAGAGGCCCTCGACGTCGATCGAGGCATGGTCTCCGTCGGCTGACACGTCGAGCTCGACCCGGGAGATGCGGGCCCCGATGCTGAGCGAGCGGGCATGGGCCCGGGCGTGGGCGGCCAGGCGGATGCGGACGTAGCCGATGTGGACGGCCTCGGCCGGCTCGGTCTGGACGCGGTGGTAGGTGAGCTGGCCGTGGTCGGCCACGTCGATGACGGTGGAGGCGTTGGTGAGCGGCGCTCCGCCAACGGCTACGTAGCTCTCGATGATCGATGCGTGCGCCCCCGCCTCGATCACGATGGCGCTGGCGGGGTGGGTGATGATCGGCTGGTCGGCCTCTGGGACCGAGACGTGGACGAGGTGCACTGACACTGTGGGCGCGGCACCAGCCCGAACGCGGACCGAGGCACCGTCGTCTCCGGCCAGCCCGTTGAGGGCGGTGAACCCGTTGAGGCGGTCGGGCTCGGGGGTGCACTGGACCGCATCAGCATCGGGGTGCTCGGTCATCGAGCTGAGGGGAGCGAGGTCGACACCGTCGAGCGGGGTGAGCTGAGAGGAGCCGGGGTGGAAGCCACCGTTGACGAACACGAGCCGGGGGCCGTCGTGCACGCCGACGAGGGCGTCGATGGCATCGGAGGTCACGTCGACAGTCGAGGCGGGCCGGGCAACGTCTGCGATGGCAGAGATCACTTGGTCGACCGGGGTGTAGCGCCAGGACTCGTCGCGCCGGGTGGGCATGGGGTGCTCGGCCAGCCAGGTGGCGCCGAGGGTACGGGCCTGGGCGCGCCAAGGTGGTTCGGTGTGGTCAGCCTTGCCGGGTCCGACGAGCGCCTCGAGCGCGAGGTCGCTCACCTGGCGTTCGCTGGGATCGGGGTGGCAGGGCCGTAGCCGTCCTGCTCCAGTTCGAGAGCCAGTTCCGGGCCACCGCTGCGGGTGATGCGGCCCCCGCGCAAGACGTGCACGACGTCGGGACGGACGTACTCGAGCAGGCGCGGGTAGTGCGTGATGATGAGCATCGAGCGATCGGGATGGCGCTGTCGCTCGATCCCGGCGGCGACGGCGCGCAGCGCATCGATGTCGAGACCGGAGTCGGTCTCGTCGAGGATCGCCAGTGCCGGCTCCAGCATGGTCATCTGGAGGATCTCGTTGCGCTTCTTCTCGCCGCCCGAGAACCCGGTGTTGACCGCCCGGCTGAGCAGGGCCGGATCCATGTCGAGCTCTGCCATGCGGGTACGGACCGCATCGAGGAACGAGCGGGCGTCGATGGTGGGTTCGCCGCGCGCCTCTCGCACTGCGTTGACCGCAGTGCGCAGGAAGTACATGTTGCCCACACCGGGAATCTCGATGGGGTACTGGAACGCGAGGAACACCCCAGCGACGGCGCGCTCCTCGGGGGTGAGGGTGAGGAGGTCTTGGCCCTTGAAGGTCACGGTGCCGCTGACGTCGTAGTCGTCGCGGCCGGTGAGGACGGCCGACAGCGTGCTCTTGCCGGCGCCGTTGGGGCCCATGATGGCGTGGACTTCGCCGGGTGCGATGTCGAGGTCGACGCCCTTGAGGATCTGGTTGCCCTCGATCGATGCGGTCAGTCCTTTGATGTGCAGCATCAGCCGACGCTCCCTTCGAGGCTGACTCTCATCAGCGCTTGCGCTTCCACGGCGAACTCCATGGGCAGTTGGTCGAACACGTCTCGGCAGAACCCGTTGACGATCATCGAGGTTGCCTCTTCTTCGTCGATGCCCCGTTGGCGGCAGTAGAACAACTGGTCGTCGCTGATCCTCGAGGTAGACGCCTCGTGCTCGATCTGGGCCGTGTCGTTCTTCACCTCGATGTAGGGGAACGTGTGGGCACCGCACCGTGCGCCGATCAGGAGCGAGTCGCACTGGGTGTGGTTGCGGGCTCCGGTGGCCGATCGCATCACCTTGACCAGGCCGCGGTAGGTGTTCTGCGCCTGACCGGCGGAGATTCCCTTGGACAAAATGGTGCTGGTGGTGTTGCGGCCGATGTGGATCATCTTGGTGCCGGTGTCGGCTTGTTGGTGGTTGTTGGTGACGGCCACGGAGTGGAAGTCACCGACGGAGTCGTCGCCCTTGAGGATCACGCTGGGGTACTTCCACGTGATGGCCGAACCGGTCTCGACCTGGGTCCACGAGATCTTCGAGCGGGCGCCTTCGCAGCGGCCTCGCTTGGTGACGAAGTTGTAGATGCCGCCCACGCCGTTCTCGTCGCCGGGGTACCAGTTCTGCACGGTGGAGTACTTGATGTGGGCATCGTCGAAGGCGATGAGCTCGACGACCGCAGCATGCAGCTGGTTCTCGTCTCGCATGGGCGCCGTGCACCCCTCGAGGTAGCTCACCGTGGAGCGCTCTTCGGCCACGATCAGCGTGCGCTCGAACTGGCCGGTATCGGCGGTGTTGATGCGGAAGTAGGTGGACAGTTCCATCGGGCATGCGACGCCCTTGGGGATGTAACAGAACGACCCATCGGAGAAGACCGCGGCGTTGAGCGCGGCGAAGAAGTTGTCTCGGGGCCCGACGACGGACCCGAGGTGAGCCCGGACCAGGTCCGGGTGGTCGCGCACGGCCTCGGAGAACGAGCAGAAGATCACGCCGACCTCGGCCAGTGCAGCCTTGAAGGTGGTTGCTACCGACACGGAGTCGACGATGGCGTCGACCGCAACCCCCGAGAGACGCTCCTGCTCGGCCAGCGAGATGCCGAGCTTGTCGAACATGGCTCGGACTTCGGGGTCGACATCGTCGAGGCTCTCGGGCGCGGGCCCCTTGGGCTTGGGCGCGGCCCAGTAGTGCATGTCCTGGTAGTCGATGGGGGCGATGTCGAGGTGGGGCCAGGTGGGCGCCTCGAGGGTGATGAAGTGCCGATACGCCGCCAGCCGCCACTCCAGCAGCCACTCCGGCTCGCCTTTGCGTCCGGAGATGAAACGCACGATGCCTTCGTTGAGGCCCTTGGGAGCGACTTCGGTATCGAGGTCGGTGTGGAACCCGTACTGGTACTCGCGGTCGATGACCGCGTGCACGGCCTCGTTGGCGACGCGGGGCTCCTGATCGGTGGCGTGATCGGTGGACTGGCTCATTCGATCTCGATGAAGATGCACTCGCCGGGGCACTCTTCGGCTGCCTCGATCACGCTTTCCACGCTGCCGTCGGGGATGCGGGCCATGCCCTCGGCGCCAGCGGCGTTGGCCTTGCCGTCGAAGCGCTTCTCCTCGCCGAAGTGCTCGGCAGATTCTTTGACGTAGAACAGGCCGTCGTCTTCGCCGAAGAACGTCTCGGGGGCGATCTCTTCGCAGAGGCCATCGCCGGTGCAGAGATCCTGGTCGATCCAAACCTTCATGTGCGTTCCTTCACTTGGGCTTCCAGTTTATCTATCAGTTGGTAGAGATACAACTGCGGTCGGGGTCGTTGTGGGCCCTGACACGTTGGGTTGACCGTGGGGCTAGCAGGCCTCGACCCGGCAGCGCAGCTGGCAGGGCGACCGACCCGGATCGTGGGAGACCAACTCCTCCACGACGATGCCGCCAACGGCCTCGGCCACGCCTTGGGCCAGGCCGAGGTGCAGGTCACACACCGGGGTGGGGTCGGCTAGCACTGCAGAGATGAAGGGGCACGAACGGAAGGTGACATCGACGCGGTCGCCCTCTTGGCGCACGGCCGGGTCGAATCCCTGTCGGGCCATCTGCTCCATGATCGCGGTCACCGGCTCGGCGTGCGCCTCATCGCTGAAGCGCTGCCGTGCGCCGGCGCGGCGGCCGACCTCGACGGGACCGTCGCCGCTCCGAATGATCTCGGCGAGCAACACAGCCAAACGCTCATAAGGACCGACGCCGCCCCAGCGGCTCTCGCTGGCCGGGTCTACGCCGTAGAGCAGATGAGGTCGGCCGCGTCCGATGGGGGGTGCGGTGGACTCGACCACCAGCTCCGCCACCACCAGCTTGGTGAGGTGTTGGCGAATAGCGTTGTGGTTGAGTCCGAAGTGCTCGGTGAGTTCGGCCACCGTCACGCCGGTGCCCGCGTCCACCAGATAGCGGAAGATATCGTGGCGCGTGGGGTCCCCGAGGGCTCGAGCCTGGATCTGCAGCGTCGTCGACAACGGGTCTCCCACAGCGAGCGGGCGGGTGCTGGCGGGTAGACCCCCAACCAACAGAGTGGACGCCCGACAATAAACCCACCGCTGGGTAGAAGTAAAGCTGCAGCGGCAGATTCATCGCGCCGAGCCAGCCGAACGGGCTCCCGCTCGCTGCCCGACTACTCCGGGTCGTAGGTCCAGTCGGGGCGTTTGCGCCAGAAGGTCTCGTCGTAGGCGGCGTGGCCATCGCTGAGGTCGACCAGCTTTGGCATGGGGTCGTGGCGGGGGCTCGGGCACCGTTGGTGTTCGATGTGGTCGGCGAACTCCTCGGGAAAGGCACGCAGGATGCTGCTCACGACGATGCGTTCCTCGCTGGCGAGGTAGCAGCGGCTGGCGTCGGTGACGCGCGGTAGCCAGCCGCCCATGATCTCGAGGTCGTTGTCGGTTCCGGTGCCAATCTCGATCCGTTGCAGACACTGGGTGATCTCGGCGGAGCCGAGTTTGCAGGGTGGGCACTGGCCGCAGGATTCGATGGAGAGGAACCGTGAGAATCGGTAGGCGGCATCGACCATGCAGGCGGTGTCGTCGTAGACGATGAACCCGGCCGAGCCCATCCCGCTACCGATCTCGGCAAGTCCCTCGTAGCTGACCGGCGCGTCGAGGTCGGCTTCGGTCACCACGGCGTTGGCCACCCCGGAGAACACGGCCTTGATCGTCCGTCCGGCTGGCAGTCCGCTGCCTACTGCCGCGATGATCGCGCGCAGCGGCGTACCCAGTTCGACCTCTCCGACGTCTGGGGCAATGACGTCTCCGATGACCGTGGCGACGATCATCCCTGGAGACTCTGCGGTACCCATGGAGCGGAACCACTCGGCGCCACGAGCGAGGATGTGGGGAACGTTGCAGAGCGTCTCGACGTTGTTCACGAGCGCCGGGTGCGGGTCGTCTCGATGGGCTCCGATCGCCACCGGGGTCGCTTCCCAGCCCAGTTCGGGTGACTGGGCGAAGAGGCCCTGCTCGTGCGGTGGGAACAGGCGAGGCAGCGGCGGCTTGCCTTCGATCACCTCGAGCATGGCCTTCTCCTCGCCGAACAGGTATTCGTCGGGTCCGGCGATGATGTTGACGGTGCTGTCCGGGCCGATGCCTGCTTGCTGGAACTCTTGGATGGCTCGGGTCACCCGCTCGAGCTCTGCCGTGTACGAGGCCTTGATGCACACGTAGACCTCTGCAGCGTCGATGGCGAACGCGGCGATCATCAACCCTTCGATGAGCTGGTAGGGGTTGGCCCGCATCAGTGCCCGGTCCTTGAATGTCCCTGGCTCGCCCTCGGCGCCATTGCAGACGAGGTAGCGGCGGCTGGTGTCTTGGGCTGCGATGCCCGCCCACTTGGTTCCGGTGGGGTACCCGCCCCCGCCTCGTCCCCGCAGGCCAGCTGCGGTGACCAGGTCGATCGTTGCCGATCGACCGATCCGTTCGGCAGTCTCGATGCCCCGCCCGCCGGTTTCGGTGGCGAGGTAGTCGGCGAGCGACTCGATCGGTACTGAGGTCAGTAGGAACGGTGGCACGGGGTGCTCCCCGGCTGCACGGTGCTCATGGGGCGACCCTACCGGTGGCCGCCTCGGCGCGTTCGGGGGCCGTCCAGCTGAAGCCGAACACGTGCTTGGCCATGCCGGCCATGAGCGTGGCGGCGTGGTCCTTGGCCCGGACGGCGTAGGGCCCGGTCCATCCGGCGTCGATGGTGAGGGCCCATAAGGCGAACCAGCGGTCGCAGTGGTCGGGTTCGATCGGGCGTTGCCCGTGGAGGTGGCGGTGGACCTTGGTGACCGGTGCACTGTTGGGGCCGGTGCCGAAGAGGATCCAGCACCAGTAGTCGATGAGCTTGGGGATGTGGTTCGCCCAGTCGACCTCGGCCACCTCGCCGAAGATCGGTTCGAGCAATTCGTCGAAGACGATCTCCCGGTAGAAGCGGGTGACGAGATCGTGCACGTCGGCTGGCGTGGCCAGGTCACCGACGGCGCCGGTCACGGCGAACCCTGAGCGGTGGTGTGGCCTACGAGCTGGCCGGAGTGCACGCGCGCCACGTTGTGGGCGAGCTCGAGGGCGCGGTCGACGTTGGGCCCGACCCATCCGAGCTCGACCGCATCGTGGAACAGCTGGAGCCACCGTTCGAAGTGCGCCATCGTGAACGGTGACCGCTCGTTGACGAGCGCGTGGGCCCGGTACGGGTTGCCCACGTATCCCTCCAGACCCAGCAGCGCCCGGCACCAGAACATGGTGAGCTTGGGGAGGTGTTCGTTCCAGTCGACCTGGGCGACGTCGTTGAACAGGGGCCCGAGCAGATCGTCTTGGGCGACGTCTTGGTAGAAGCGTCGCACCATCTCGGCGATCTCGTCGGGGGTGTCGAGATCTCTGGTCGGAGCTGGCCGGGTGGTTCCTCCGCTCATGGCGCCTCCATTTCGTGGTCATCGGTTGGCACTCGTCACGGTATCGAATAGTCTCGCACTATGCGACTTGAGGTAACGCGCCGATCCGACCTGGCCATCCGTGCCCTCCTCGCCCTGGGCGAGGGGACGGACCGCACCAAGGCTGCCGATCTGGCCGACGAGGTCGGCACCTCCAAAGGGTTCCTGACCCAGGTCATGAACCCGTTGGTCCAGCACGGATGGGTGCGCTCCGACCCAGGACCGACCGGCGGGTACTCGGCCGACTTCGAGCCCACCGAGGTCAGCGTGCTGGCCGTCATCGAGGCGATCGAGGGGCCCGTCGACACCGGCCTGTGCGTCCTGGAGGACCGGGCCTGTGCGGTGGCGGGGACGTGCGCGCTCCATCGACCTTGGGCGCGGGCGCGTGCGAACCTGATCGAGGAGCTCAGCTCTCAGAGCCTGGCGTCGCTGCAGGACTCGGTCCGACGGTGACCGTGGTGAGCCCCGCCGGGGCGCCGCCCTCGCCGACGCCTGCCGGGAGCTCGACCTCGACCCGTCCGTCGTCCTCGAACAGGTGAAGTTGACCGGATCCCACGCGGAACCGAAATGGGTGTCGACGCCCGCCACCCCGCGCTGGTCGAGATCCAGCAGACCTACGAGACCATCCGCGCCGACCTCGAGCCCCACCTGGCCAAGGAGGAGCAGGTCCTGTTCCCCATGATCGGCCAACGGGCTGAAGCCACCTCGGCCACGCTCGAGTTCTACTGCGAGTGAAACCGAGATTTACGAACCATCAAGTGCGTGATCTTGTTCGCATGTCGGTAGAGTCAGGCGGACCAGATCGAAGGGAAGAAGCCATGGGATTTCTCGATGCGATCAAAGACCTGATCGGCTCCACCGGATTGGGCGACCTGGTGGAGTCAACAGGCATCACCGATCAGGTCGAAGGACTGACCGACGTCGTACAGGCGCCGATCGAAGACCTCGGTGGGGTAGCGCAGGACGTGACCGCTGTCGTAGACCCGCTCACCGGCCAACTCTGAGGTTCGGGCTACATCACGGGCGGGCCCTGCATCAGGCCCCGCCGCGCGTGCGCGCCCTTCGGCGTACGGTGGTGTGACCCTCCTGTTTGATGAACGGCCTCGTCCATCTACCGGTGCGGCTCCGTCCGACCGCATGACACGAGCCGGGAGCACAACGTGACGGATTGGTTCGGGATCACTCGACGCAATGCCCGAAGCGTGCAGACCACGATCGGTTGGATCTTCTGGGATCCCGGAGCCATCGCTCGTTATCAGGCTGCCGGGCTCCCCGAGGGCTTCGCCGGTCCGCTCGGCTACATCGCGGCTCGGTGCGCCCCGCTCGCCGCTGCCGGACCCCACGCCGTGATCGCGGCATTCGGGACCATCAGCGCCGTCGGCATTCGTGCTGCCTTCGACATCCTCGGCACAGAGGACCGTTTCGTTGAGCTGTGGGTAGCCCGAGATGCCGCCGTGCGCGACGGCCTGGATGCCCATGCACCTGCCGCGTCGGCTGCGCTCGAACAATTTGGACCTCAGCTTTGGCCCGTGGTCGAACAACTCCCCGCCATTGGACGAGTGCTCTATGCCGCTCACCTCGATGTTGCGAGGCCCGACGACCCCGCGCTGTCGGGATGGCACGCGGTCAACTGCCTGCGCGAATGGCGCGGAGACACCCACTGGGCGCTGGTCGTAGCGGCTGGACTCACACACCCCGAGGCCTCGATCCTCCACAACGCCTGGCTTGGCTACGAGTCCGATTGGCTGGCTCGCTCTCGAGGCGGGACCGATGAGGAGATCGCGCAGGGCTGGGCGTCGCTCGAACGCAAGGGTCTCGCTGTCGATCGCAAGGTCACGTCGGAAGGCATCGCCCTTCGCCAGCACCTCGAGGACGAGACCGATCGCCGCACGACCCTTCCGTGGGAGCTGCTGGGAGAGGAGCGCTCCGTCGCGTTCGCCGAGGCGCTCGAGCCGCCGTGCGAGCTCCTGCTTCGTCGGGTCGATGAGACGGCAGGGCCGAACTACCAGCCCGCATCTCGGCTTCGGTGAGCGCGGCCGATGGCTGCCATCGTGGCCGCATCGGCCAGCAGCGTCTCGTAGGCTCCTGATCGCTGCCAGCCCGGCGGCATCGGAAGCGGGAGGTGTGCGATGGACGGCGGCGTGTTCGTCAGCTACCGCAAGGGCGACGACCCCGGATGGGCTGGCCGCGTGCGGGACTCGCTGGCCAACCACTTCGGTGATGATCACGTCTTCTTCGACGTCGATTCCATTCGTGGCGGGCAGCGATGGGAGGAGGCCCTCGACGAAGCACTGGGTGCCTCCAGGACCGTTGTGCTGGTCATTGGTCCGCAATGGCTGACCTGCCTGAAGGAACGCCAAGGCGGCACCGAGATCGACTACCACCTGCGCGAGGTCTCGATGGCGCTCGACAAGGGCATCGACGTCTACCCGGTGCGCGTTCACGGCGCGCCGATGCCCGACCTCGATGATCTGCCCGAAGAACTGCGCAGCCGGCTTCCCGCGATCCAGTGGATGGAGGTGCACGAAAACCTCTTCGCGGCCAGCATGGCGCGCGTCATCAGCGACATCGAGCGAGCGACGGGGAATGTGGCAGCGCCTCGAACCGACAACCCAGCGGTCCTGCTCCAAGAAGCCACCGTGGGGCCGTGGGGGAGCGATGCTGGGTTCCACGAGATCGCCGATGCCGTCGCTGCCGTGGCCGCCGGCGGCAAGATTCGGGTCCGCCCGGGCCGGTATCTCAAGCAGGTGGTGCTCGAGAAAGCCATCGCCGTCGTCGGCGAGGGTCGAGGCGAGGTGCTCCTCGATTGCGACGCCGTTCCCTGCATCGAAGCTCGGTCGGTCGGTGCCGTGGTTCGCGGCCTGAAGATTCGTGCGTCAGCACAGGAGGGTGCGGTGGGCATCCGCGTCGAGTCCGGAGACCTCACGGTCGAAGACGTCCGGGTCGAGGCCAAGTGGGTGCCGACGTCTACCGCCATCCACGCAACCGGAGCCGGAACTCGTCTCACCCTGGGCGCCACGTTCGTGTCGTCGATCGATGTCGGGATCCACGTCGAGGAAGGTGCCGCGGCTCGCATCGAGCGGACATCGGTGGCCGGTGCCACCTCTCACGCGCTCGTCATCGAGTCCGGCGCGGACCCCAAGGTCTCGGGTTGCTCTTTTGCGGGGGCCGGGGCCAGCACGGTCCTGGTAGCGAATGATGGCCGTGGCACCATCGACGACTGCGCGATTGGATCCGATGGTGGGCCGACCGTCGAGATCCGCACGGGTGGATCACCAACGATTCGAGGGCGACGCGGTTCCACTACGCACTCCGGTGCGCTTGCCAAAGTGCCCGATCGGCTGGCCAAGGCCCGCTCGGCCGGGCCCGGCGCGCTCGCCCCTGATGACAAGGACCGAACTGGCTGGACCGTGGTTGTCGCCGACGACGGCGCCGGAACGGTGACGCTCTGCGATCTCGCCGAACTGCAGGTGCGTACCGGCGGCAACCCGACGGTGACCGACTGCGCGATCGGCGTGGTGCGGGGCGCGGACCAGGGTCGCGGAAGCATCTGCGGGTGCGCGATCGGCCAGGTGATCTTGACGGCGGGTGCTGACCCCACCTTTCGCGACGGCTGCACCATTGCTCCTGACCGGGGCGTCAAGGTGACCGTCGAGGTTCGGTCCGGGGCCGCCGGAACCTTCGAGGATTGCGAGATCGTCGGTCGCAACGTGCGGGATGGGTCGCCAGACCCTGCCGTACTCAGCGATGGCGGTGCACCGGTGCTCCGCCGGTGCGTGGTCAAGAATCCAGGGGAAGGTGCGCTCTGGGTTGGTGGCGGCGGTAGGGCGACGATCGATGGCGGCGAACTTCGCAGTTCGGTGAGTGGGCCTGCGCTGGTGGTCGACCACGGCGAAGCCGAGGTGGCGGGAGTTGTGATCCACGGTGGCGTGCGCATCGGTGGTGAGGGCCGCGTTGTCTTCGACGGGGGTGAGGTCCACGCCGATCCCATCAGTGGCTTCGTGCTGGAGGTTCAGTCGGGTGGTGAGCTGCGGTCAGTCGAAACATCGTTCCGGGGTCCGGGCTTTGCTGCCGCCCGCAAGGTCGGCCGCTGGATCGAGGCCCGGAGTGACAAGGTCAAGGGCAAGGTTGCCGGGGCCCTCGGTGCCACACCGCCCGTGCGGATCGGTGACGGGAGCATCACCTCGTTCACATCATGTTCGTTCATCGGTATTGGAAGCGATGGCGTGGTTGCGCCCACCTCGGGCGCAGGGTTCGACCACTGCAACCTCGACGGTGACCCCTACCCCTGACCACCCGCTCGGATCGGCGGACCGATGGTTGGTGGCGAAGGACGGACTCGCCCAAGTTCGACGGGTCCGGCGCGTGCGGTCACCGTGTGCCACAGTCCGGCTCGGAGGAACGACATGACCGACAAGGTGCGCCTAGAGATCGATGGCCCCATCGCCACGATCATCAACGACAGCCCCGACAAGCACAATGCGTTCGACGACGAGATGGACCAGCGCCTCTTCGAGATCTTGGGCGAGCTACGGGAGCGAACCGAGGTTCGGGCAGTGATCTGGCGGGGCGAGGGGAAGTCGTTCTCGTCGGGTCGTGACGTGGCGGCCATCGGCGGCGGCCAGGTCACCATGACCCACCACGAGCTCATGACGCGCGGCCACCGTGGCATCGCGCAGATCTTCGAGCTGGATGCACCGATCCTCGTTGCCTGCCAAGGCTGGTCGATCGGCGCCTCATTCCAGCGGGCGCTGCTGTGCGACATCCGCGTGGCGGCCGAAGGCGCGCGGTTCCTCTTGCCCGAAGTCGGTTACGGCGTCATCCCCGACACGGGGGGAGTCGGGCGGCTGTTCCAGATCTGCGGGCACGGGGTGGCAAGCGACCTCGTGCTCACCGGTCGAGCGATGGACGCGGTCGAGGCGTACGCCCACGGCGTGGTGTCTCGGGTGGTGCCGCCCGACCAACTCGATGCGACCGTGCGGGAGATGGCCGAGAAGATCGCCGCGGCGCCGACGGCGACGGTGAAGGTGGCCCGGCGGGTCATCAAGCACTTGGCCGAGCCTGCGATCCGCTCGTCCATGGCCGAGGAGCTCATCGGCCAGACGTACCTCAGCCGATCCGAGGACGCGGCGGAGCGGCGCATTGCGCTCGCCGAGACCCGCCCGCCTCGCTACACGGGGAGCTGATGGTGACGAACGGGCATCCGGACTCCCACCATGTCGATGCTGGCGCCGCGCACGGCGAGATTGGGCTCCCGCCGCCGCCGCCGCTCGGTGCAGCAGCGTTGCCCCCAGGAACCTTCGACGGCAAGGTGGTGCTGGTGACGGGTGGAGGGACGGGCCTGGGCCGCGCCATCGCGGTGGAGTTCGCTCGGTTGGGAGCGGATCTCGTGGTCGCCAGCCGCAAGCCCGAGCACCTTGTCGCGGCGAACGAGGCGCTCGGGGCCTTCCCGGGGCGCGTCCTCACGGTTGCCTGCGACATCCGCGACGCAGACCAGATCGCCGCCACATTCGACGCCGCAGAAGCTGCGTTCGCAACGCCCGATGTGCTCGTCAACAACGCGGCGGCCAACTTCCCTTCGCCGGCCGAGGACCTGTCGCCCAACGCATGGCGCACCGTGGTCGACATCACACTGAACGGCACCTATCTGTGCGCTCGGGAATTCGCCCGGCGTCATCTCGCGGCGGCGACGCCGGGGTCGATCATCAACGTTGGCGCGTCCTACGCATGGACCGGCGGACCGGGCTTCGCGCACTCCGCTGCCGCCAAGGCGGGGGTCAAGAACATGGTCGAGACGCTTGCCGTCGAGTGGGGCCCGTATGGGATCTCGGTGAACGGCCTGGTGCCGGGCCTGGTGCCCCATTCGGACATGACCGCAGACATCCAAGCCAACCTGGCGCGCAACGCGAGCAATGACCGATCGCAACCAGCGCTGCGGGTGGGCCACCCGCGCGAGCTCGGCTGGGCGGCCACCTTCTTGGCATCGCCGTACGGACGGTTCATCTCGGGACACACCTTGGTGGTCGACGGTGCGAACTGGCAGCGGCGCCACCTCACCAACCCCGAGGTCCGCACCGTGCGGGACCAACTCGGGAGGGGCCCGTTCGCAAGCTGAGTGGCCAGCTGGCGCTAGCATCGCTTGACCTGTTCCGAGGGGGAACCAATGCGTCGTGCAGCCGTGGTCGTACTCATCAGCGTATTCATCGCGGGGGCGCTCACGGCCTGTGACCCCGCCAAGAAGGTGTCAGCGTCGGGCGGGACCGGCCAGATCCGGGTCACCACCGTCGCCAACGCGCTGGTCGGGCTCTACGACAAGAACGGGAACCTGGTGCCCACATTGGAGTTGGGACCCACCGGAGATCCCGTCCCACGCGATTTCCGACGCACCGATGCGAACGGCAATCTGGTGCTGCGGTTCATTCCGGTGGCCCACGGCTACACGGTTCGCCGGGTCGACTCCAACAGGACCGCTCCGTCGGATCCGGTGACGGTCAATCGGGTGCTGCACCGCCCCGCCAAGACGCTCTATACCAACCAGAAGCTGAACACCGGCTACGGCTACTTGAAGACGCGCGACGGCACCCTGCTCTCGTACACGGTGCGGCTCCCCGGCCCGGTCGACAAGGGCCCGTACCCCACGGTGGTCGAGTACTCGGGCTATGACCCGTCCAACCCGTACCAGTGGAGCAGCACGGCACCATCGAGCCAGATCGCCAACATCGCCGGCTACGCCGTCGTCGGTGTCAACATACGCGGCACCGGTTGCTCGGGCGGCTCGTTCTTCCTCTGGGAAGATGCCCAAGCCACCGACGGCTACGACGTGGTCGAGACCGTCGCCGCCCAGCCGTGGGTAAAGGGCAACAAGGTCGGGCTGGTTGGCCTGTCCTACCCCGGTATCGCCGCGCTGTACGCAGCAGCGACCCAGCCACCAAGCCTGAGTTCGGTCGCCGTGGGCGGCACCTACGACGACGGCTTCCGCAACCTGATGCGGCCCGCGGGCATCGTCAACTCTGGCTTCGCCAAGGCGTGGGTCAAGGGCCGCGAGGACGAAGCCGAAGCGGGTGGCCAGGACTACACCCGCAAGAAACTGGCCGAGGGCGACGCCATCTGCGCCTTCAACCAGAAGATGCGCACACAGAACATCGACCTCACGGAGCGGATCGAGGAGAACCCGTACTTCCCGACCCTGCTCGGGCTGGGAAAGACGTTCGCGCCCGCCAACCTCGTGAATCGGATCAAGGTCCCGACGCTGCTCATCGCCACCTGGCAAGACGAGCAGGTCGGAGGACACGCTCCCACCATGATCGAGAACTTCACGGGGACCACGAAGGAGCGGTTCATCCTTACCAATGGTGGTCACGCCGAGATGTTCGCCGTCCCCGACATCTTGGCGCGCTGGGGTGAGTTCCTCGACCTCTACGTGGCCAAAAAGACGCCGAACGGCGCCATCTTGAAGGCCATCGCCCCCGTGATCGGCCAGCAGGTCCTCGGCTCACCCGGGCTGCTGAGCACGCTGCCCTTCCCTGCTGACCGGTTCACCGGCAGGTCCCACGCGCAAGCCCTGGCTGCCTACGAGGCCGAGCCGAAGGTGCGGGTGCTGTTCGAGAACGGCGGGGGAGCGGGTGGCATCGCCGCCGGCTTGCCCCACCCGTCGTTCGCCAAGGACTTCGCCACGTATCCGGTGCCGGGCACGGCGGTGCAGCGCTGGTACCTCGGCGCCAACGGCTCGCTCACGGGCACTGCGCCCGCGGCCGCCGATGACGCAGACGGCACCATCGACTCATACGTGTCGGATCCGTCCGTTCGCCCTCGCACATCCACCACCGGTGGCGGCGACTGGGCGCAGCTTCCTTTGTTCAACTGGGTTCAGCCCGTCGAGGGGAAGGGACTGAGCTACCTCTCGCCTGCCCTCGAGGCCACGCAGACCATGGTTGGCTCGGGCAGCGTCGACCTCTGGCTGCGTTCGTCGGCAGCCGACACCGACCTCCAGGTCACCTTGAGCGAGGTACGACCAGACGGCAAGGAGGTCCTGGTGCAGAGCGGTTGGGCGCGCACGTCGGTGCGCAAGGTCGACGAGGCGCGCTCCACCGAACTCCAGCCGCTGCTCACGATGCAGGCCGCCGATGCGGCGCCCTTGCCCGCTGGCGTGTTCTCGAAGGTGCGCGTCGAGATCTACCCCTTCGCCCACGTATTCCGGGCCGGAAGCAAGGTGCGGTTGATCCTCACCGCTCCCGGTGGCGACCGCATCGCCTGGGCTTTCGACACGCTTGCGGGCACCCCCACCAACGAGATCGCCCGCTCAGCAGGTCGCCCCTCGTCGATTGCTCTACCCAGCGTGGCGGGGGTCAACCCGCCCGCTGCCCTTCCCGCGTGTCCCGGCCTGCGCGGCCAACCCTGTCGCTTGGCACCGCCTGCCCCCTGATCCGGATCACCCTTTCGGCCATCGGCACGACATCTTCTCGCACGCATCCTGCAAGAATGTGGGGATGGGGACGACGATCGATCGTGACGTGCTTCGGGCCAAGTACCGGGTCGAGCGTGACAAGCGGCTGCGGCCCGACGGCAACGACCAGTATCTCGAGCCGACGGGTCGGTTCGCCCGTTTCCTCGAGGACCCCTACATCACCCCGGCGCCCCGGGACCCCCGGACCGACGAGGTCACGGTGGCCATCATCGGCGGGGGCTTTGCCGGGCTCACGACCGGAGCGCGCCTGAAGCAGGCCGGGGTCGACGACGTCTGCATCATCGAGACCGGTGGAGATTTCGGAGGCGTCTGGTACTGGAACCGCTATCCCGGCGCGATGTGCGATACCGCCTCGATGGTGTATTTGCCGCTGCTCGAAGAGACCGGCCACATGCCCTCGCAGAAGTACACCTTCGCGCCCGAGAACTTCGCCCACGCCCAGCGCATCGCCTCCGCCTTCGGCCTGTATGAGGGTGCGCTGCTCTCTACGGGGGTCACCGACCTTCGCTGGGACGACCAGATCGCCCGCTGGATCATCCGAACCGACCGCGGCGACGAATTGCGCGCTCGGTTTGTCTCCATGGGAACCGGCCCACTGCACCGGCCGAAGCTGCCGGGGATCGCGGGGATCGAGACGTTCGGAGGACATTGCTTCCACACGAGTCGGTGGGACTACGGGTATACGGGCGGCGATCCTTCGGGTGCGCTGCTCGATGGGCTGGCCGACAAGCGCGTGGGCATCATCGGGACGGGAGCGACCTCCGTGCAGTGCATCCCGCACTTGGCTCGGAGCGCACACGAGCTCTTCGTCTTCCAGCGCACGCCGTCATCGATCGACGTCCGCAACAACCAGCCGATCGATCCGGAGTGGTTTGCCGCGCTTGATCCCGGGTGGCAGCAGCGCTGGCTGATGAACTTCGCCACCTTGCAGACCGGAGGGTTCACCGATGTGGACCTGGTGAAGGACGGATGGACCGACATCGCCGTGCGCATTCGTGACCGGGTCATTGCTGAGGTTGTTGCCGGAGGCGAACTGGGTCCGGAGCTGATGCTGCAGGCCTACGAGGATTGCGACGACGAGAAGATGACCGAGATCCGAGCACGGGTGGATGCGGTGGTCGACGACCCGGTCACTGCCGAGGCGCTCAAGCCCTGGTACCGGCAGCTGTGCAAGCGGCCCTGCTTCCACGACGACTACCTGCAGGCGTACAACGAACCGGGCTGCCACCTGGTCGACACCGACGGGAAAGGGGTCGATCGCATCGACGAGTCCGGCGTGTGGGTGGGTGGCGTGCACTACGAACTGGACTGTCTGATCTTCGCGTCGGGTTTCGAGGTGGGCACATCTGAAGCTCGGCGGTCGGGCTACGAGACCACCGGGCGCGATGGACAGACGCTGTCTGATGCCTGGGCCGACGGCATGCGCACGTTGCACGGCATCCATGTGCCCGGGTTCCCCAACCTGTTCATCAGCGGTCTCAGTCAGGGCGGGGCGCTCATCTCGAACGTCACGCACAACATGACCGAGTCGGCATCCACGATCGCCGCGGTGGTGGCCCATGCGCTTGAGCACCAGGTCGACGAAGTGGAGGCCGAAGCCGAGGCGGCGGCGGCATGGGTCGACCTGGTGACCAGCGTGACGTCCTCGGTCTTCGGGAATCCCGAATGCACGCCGGGCTACTACAACAACGAAGGTCGCCCGATCACCCGCAAGGAGCAGTTCAACGGTGGCCGCTACCCGGCGGGTCCGGTGGCCTTCTTCGAGTTCATCGAGGCTTGGCGGCAGTCGGGCGAGTTCGAGGGTCTTGCGTTCTCCATGCCGTGATCTCGATCTCGCGAGCACCGCAACCGACGTCGCCCTGGCACCGAGCATTGGGTCTGGCGATTGCTGAAGTCGATCGCTCACTCGGCTGACGACTCTGAGCAAGGATCAGACCCATGACTGTCCCCCAGTTCCAGACCCTGCACGTCGAACTGCACGATCGCCTCGGCCGATTGCAGCTGAACGATCCCGATCATCTCAACCCGATCGGTTCGGTCGCGCTGAGCGAGCTTGCTGACGCGGCGCGCTGGTTCGATGACCAGGGCGCGTCGATCGTGGTCGTGTCTGGCGCGGGGAGGGCATTCTCGGCGGGGTTCGACCTGAGGGAGCTCAGGTCGCCAGGCGAAGGTGCACGCCACACGCCCGCCCTCGGCGCAGCCATGGCCGACGCGATCTCGGGTATGGCCGCAGTGACGATCGCATCGATCCAGGGTCCGTGCGTAGGCGGCGGATTCGTGCTGGCCCTGTGTTGCGACCTGCGCGTGGCGTCCGACGATGCGTGGTTCTCACTCCCCGAAGCCGAACTCGGCATCCCGCTGGCGTGGGGCGGTGTTCCTCGCCTGGTTCGAGAGATCGGACCGGCACCAACGATCGACCTCGTCTTGACGTGCCGTCGCGTCGCCGTCGCCGAGGCACTGGCCATGGGGTTCCTCAACCAGGTGGTTCCGGCTTCCGAACGCGAGGAAGTGGTCGAGGGGCTGGTCGCCATCCTGCTGGCGCGAGACCCCCACGTTGTGGCCGATACCAAGCGGCAGGTGCAGGCGGCGGCCGACGCGCTCGTGCCGACCGATGGTGATTGGGCGGGGACGGACCTGTTGGTCGAGGCGCTGCGTCGTCAGACCGGGGGGTGACGAACGCCCCCGTTCGTCCCGATTGACAATTGGACGAGGAGTGTTACCTTGTCACCATGGTCTCGGAGATCCCCGCTCGTCAGCGTCTTCTCGACGCCACCTTGGAAGTGGCTGCCACCCACGGCCTGGCCCGGTTGTCGGTGGGCGATGTGGCCAAGCACGCCGGGCTGTCTCGTCAGACGCTGTACAAGCACTTCTCGTCCCGGGAGGAACTGATCGCTCAGGCGGTCATGCGCGAGGCCGGGCGTATGGTCGAGATCGTCATTGAGGCCGCCGAACTCGAGCACGAACCGTTGGCTTCGCTCGAGGTCGCCATCTTCACGGCGCTCCAGGTCCTGCGCGGGCACCCGATGTTGGACCGCCTCCTCGAGACCGAGCCCGAGGCCCTGCTCCCGCTGTTGGTCGAGGAGCAGGGATCAGTGCTGGATGCGATCGCGCTGATCACCCGCCAGCTGCTCGTTGGGCGCGTCCCCCTCCTGAGCGAGGTCCAGGTGGCGGCCGGCGCCGACCTGCTGAGTCGCATGCTCATCAGCTACGCCGTGCGGCCGCCTGCTGCTGATCCCGCTGACGTGGCCCGCTTCTTGTCCATCGCCATCATCGGCGGTGTCTCCGACGGTCGTGTCCACGGCACCGGTTCCACCGTCGAGGCCGCACCGATTCCCACGATCTGAAGGATCCACCATGGCCGCCATCACCGCCGTCGTCGACGGACGAAACCGTACCTGGAAAGACCGCAAGCGTTGGCTTTGGCCCATCGCGCTCACTGTGCCGCTGCTGACGTTCGGCGCCGCGAGCAATGCGGAACGGTACGACCTCGAGATCTTGTGGTTCCTCGGTCCGATCTGGGTTCTCATCGTGATCCCCATCGTCGACACCGTCATCGGTACGGAGAAAGGAAACCCACCGTCGTGGGCAAAACCAGCGCTCGATGCAGACCGCTACTACCGCATCCTGACCTACCTCTACCTGCCGTTGCAGTACGCCGGGTTCTTCTGGGCCGCATGGCTGGTGACCAGCGGTGACCTCTCGTGGGTGGCCACGTTGGGGCTCAGCCTCACCGTAGGCACCGTGGGCGGCATCGGCATCGCCAACGCCCATGAACTCGGCCACAAGAAGGTCAAGCTCGAGCGCCGATTGGCCAAGGCGGTGCTCGCCCAGACGGGCTACGGCCACTTCGTGGTGGAGCACAACCGGGGTCACCACACCCGGGTCGCCACGCCTGAAGACCCGGCGAGTGCTCGCTTCGGCGAATCGTTCTGGGCTTTCCTGCCGCGCAGCGTGATCGGGGGCATTCGCTCGGGATGGGCCTTGGAGAAGAAGCGCCTCGCCTTCAAGGGTCAGGGTCCGTGGACGCTGAAGAACGATGTCCTCAACGCCTGGTTGCTCACGGTGCTGCTGTTCGGCGGCATCATCGCCGTATTCGGCGTTGGGATCATCCCGTTCTTGGTGGTGCAGGCGGTCTTCGGGTTCTCGCTGCTCGAGGTGGTCAACTACCTCGAGCACTACGGGCTGCTCCGCCACAAGGACGAGCACGGTCGCTACGAGCGCACCCAGCCGCGCCACAGTTGGAACAGCGATCACGTCGCCACCAACGTCTTGCTCTATGGATTGGAGCGGCACTCGGACCACCACGCCAACCCCACACGGCGCTACCAGACCCTGCGAACCTTCGACGATGCGCCCCAATTGCCCTCGGGCTACGGCACCATGATCGGGCTTGCGTACCTCCCGCCCCTCTGGCGGCGGGTCATGGACCAGAAGGTGCTGGCTCTCTACGACGGCGACATCACCAAGGTCAACGTCGACCCTCGCAAGCGAGACCGGATCTACGCCCGCTACGGCGCCTCATCCACGCCAGCCTGAAGCTCGTCAGGTCGGGGCGATGGCTTTGCCGGTGGTCATCCACGTCCACGGTTTCGGTCCCCGGGCGTAGCGGCTCTGGTGCTCTTCGATCACGAAGCCGGCCGCCTCGACCAGGCTCACCGGGTCTCGGGTGAGATGGCATCCGTCGGCCAGGCGCCGCTGGGCTGGCTCGATGCGACGCTGCCACTTGGCGACGCCGGGATCGGGAGCCAGCCCATGCTCGAGGAAGTGGAAGCGGCCGCCGGGCTCCAGCACTCGGCGGAGCTCGCGCAGTGCGGCCTCCACATCGGGGATCGTGCAGAGGGTGAAGGTCGAGAGCGCGCCTTGGCAGCTGGCGTCCTCGAGTGGGAGCGACTGGCCGTCCAGCCCGATGTGGGTGACGGTCACGTGGCTGGCCGCAACGCGACCCGCGGCACGATCGCGCGCAACGAGCGCCGGCTCGACTGCCAGCACCTCGGTGACCTCAGCGGGGTACACCGGAACGTTGAGTCCAGACCCGAAGCCGATCTCCACGATCCGGCCGGCGAGACCCTGGGTGGCTCGGGCGCGCCACCGCTCCATCTGTGCGCCGCCACAGGCCACTTCGACCAACCTCGGAAGTACCTGCCTGCGATAGATCCCCATGCGCTCATCCTGGCGCACCAGCCTCGGTGCGGCGCGACCGGTCAGCGGGCTCGGTGCTCGGTGCCAGCCCCGGCGGTGATGAACAAGACGCGGGCAGACGATGCCACGTCGGCGGTGTGCCACACGCCCGCCGGGTTGACCGCCGCATCGCCGGCGCGCAGCGTCACCGTGGTGACCCCGCCATCTCGTTGTTGGTGCAGCGTGATTTCCGTCGAGGCAGGCCACCAGCTCCTCTCCTCGCGGGTGCACCTCCCAGGAGTCCCAACTGGCATCAAAGGAAAGGCCCTAGTGGACGGGTCGATCAACGAACGAGAACCTAGGGTCGTCAGCCATGGCCCATGGTCGCAGACCAGTCAGCGGGGTGAGGTCGCATCTCCGGGAACGCCGGGCGAGGGGTCGAGGAACCTGCGCCGCAAGACGTCGGCGAGCGGCGATGCGTGCTCCATGATCTCGACGCCGTAGTAGCTCTCACCGGGGTAGATGTCGGGGTCGATGCGGCGCACGATGACCGGGCTGGATAGGCCGAGGCAATGGATGACCACCACGCTCTGAACGGCCAGCTTCGGGTGGGTCTTGGCGATGATGCCGGCACCGGTCACGGAGACTTGGACGATGCGGCCATCGACATTCTTGGCGTCGCGACACCGACTCCCGCCCCCAACCTTCGGATGGCGACACCATGCGATCGGGATCGACGGAATCTGCTTGCGCCGCCCGATGCGCTTCTCCTTCGGATCCCAGCCCACACGTGCTCATCGGCACATCTCGATACGCCTTGAGCTTCAGGGGGATCTGACCTCGCAGGCGCCAGAAGGTCTTCGTCGGGCTGATCGTCGTCAGTCCGACAGCCGGAACGCCGACACCTGCAGCGGATCCGAGGTCCCGGCGGGCACGAACAGCTCGTCGCCCGCCATTGCTGGCCAACCATTGATGCCGCCGGTCCCGGCGCTCCGGGTCCGTGCACCTGGGCCTTTGCGCGTCACGCCGATCCCGTCACGCCGATCCCGTCACGCCGCGTGCGTTGCGCCTACGCTCCGATCAACAGGGGAACGGGGGTGGCGCACGTGCGTCGATTGGTCGCGGTGCTGGTTGTGTTCGGCGTGCTGGCTGCGGGATGCAGCAGCGGGGGCGAGGAGGATGGCGGGGGCGACCCGTCATCGGGACCCAACCGCGTCGAGGAGGAAGCGGCGGGCACCGGCGCCTGCGATGACATCGACCCGGCGGCGTGTCTGCTGCCGTGGCCCAACGACCGATTCACCCGGGCTGATCCCGCCACGGCCACGCAACGACGGTTGGACCTTCCCGCTGATGGCATGCCGAAGAACGCAAGCGGCGTTGGGATCGATCCTGGCGAGTGGAACCGGAGCGACGGGTTCGCGCCCGTCTCGACCCTGATCACGGTCGTTCCCGATCTCGACCCGGAGGCATCGGGCTTGGCGCCCGTGACCGACATCGGTTCGTCGCTCGACGACGACAGCACCCTGGTGCTCCTGGACTCCACCGCCGGTCGTCGCTTGGCCGCATGGGCGGAGCTCGACGCCAATGCCGAGGACCCGGCGAAGCAGGCGCTCATGATCGTGCCTGCGGCCGCCCTACCTGAAGGGCACGTGATCACCGTCGGGCTGCGGAACCTGGTCCGCACCGATGGCACCGACGTGGAGCCATCAGAAGCGTTTGCTGCTCAGCTCGCCGACCCGGATCCGACGACCGCGCAGGTCATCGGCGATCTCGAGAAGGACACGAACGTGGCGAGCGAGGACCTTGACATCGCCTGGTCGTTCACCGTTGGGTCCGGCGACTCGATCAGTGGTCGGATGCGCTCGATGTGGGACGAGACCCTTGCGGAGGTGGGTGAGGGGGCACCGGCCTTCGAGATCACCTCCGATGAGGAGACCGGCGCCGCCCGCATTGTCCAGGGCAGCTTTGAGATGCCGAAGTACCTGCAGGGTGATGGTGGGCCGGGCACGGTGTTGAACAACGATGACGACGTCGATGGCATCCCGACGGCCGACGGGACGATGACCGCAGACTTCCTCTGCACGGTGCCCGTCAGTGCCACCGCTGAGCAGCCGGCGGGCACGGTGATCTACGGTCACGGCCTGTTGGGCTCGCGCCAAGAGGTGCTCAGCATCGGCATGGTCGGCGCGACCGCGAACTTGAGCTTCTGTGGCCTGGACTACATCGGCATGAGCGCGGCCGATGTGCCCGCCATCGTCGAGTCGTTCGAGGACCTCACGGCCTTTCGGACGGTGCCCGACCGGTTGCAGCAGGGCCATCTGGGCTTTCTCCTGCTCGGCCGTCTGCTTCGTAGTGACGAGGGGTTCGCTGCCGACCCTGCGTTCCAAGACGTCGACGGTGCGCCCACGATCGACACGTCACAGGTGTCGCTGCTCGGGGCCAGCCAGGGTGGGATCTTGGGTGGGGTGGCGTCGTCGCTCACCAACGACTGGACGCAGGTGATCTTGGCCGTGCCAGGGATCGGGTACAACCTGCTGCTGCGTCGTTCGATCGACTTCGATGCCTTCTTCCCCGAGGTCGAGGCGAACTATGCCGATGAGCTGGATCAGGCGCTGCTGCTCGACCTGCTCGAGCAGCTCTGGCAGCGGGGCGAGAACGCCGGCTACGCGCAGCACCTCACCACAGATCCCTTCACCGGGGTGGAGGCCAAGAACGTGATGCTGCTCGAAGCGTTCGGCGACCACCAAGTGACAAACGTGTCGACCCAGAAGCTGGCCCGAACGCTGGGCATCGGGCGCCGGGCTCCCACCCTGGCCGATGGTCGCTCGACCGACGCCGAGCCCTACTGGGGGATCGATCCGTTGCCTTCGTTGCCTTTCGCAGGCTCTGGCCTTTTGACCTGGGACTTCGGGACCCCGGCGCCGCCCGTGGAGAACCTGCCGAATCGGGCGGGCGAAGATCCCCACGGGAAGCTGTCAGACGTGCCCGAAGCGCTGGCGCTCGTCTTGTCGTTCGCCTCCGAGGGCCAGATCATCGACGTGTGTGGAGGGGCTCCGTGCACGGCGCCGGGTTGACCGTGGCGCCCTGCGGTGGGACCAGGCCGGTAGCCTCTGCGCCGTGACCCGTCGACCTGCCGCTGCGTTGTTCGTGGCTGCGGCGATGGTGCTGTTGCTTGCGTCGTGCGGCGGAGGTGCGCCGGGTGAGCAGGAACTGGCCGATTCGCTGGTGGATTCTGGGCTGTCGGAGCAGGTCGCAACCTGTGCGGCTGAAGCACTCTTCGAAAACATGTCGTCGGAGGAGATCGATCTGGTGGCTGAGCGCGGCGGTGGCGGGGCTCCGGTCGACGATCCGGATCGCACCGACGACACGGCCGACAAGGTGCGCGAGGCCCTCGTGGCCTGCCAAGCCCTGATCGAGACCACCTCTACCTTGCCCTTCGAACCTCCCGCGCCGGCAGACCCAGGAGCCGGCCCTGCGACCACGCTCCCAACGTCGGGTCCCGACCCCAACGGCGCCGTGATCGACACCACGGTTCCGGTGCCCTGAGCTACAACTCCGGCCAGGGCTTGCCGGTGGATGGACGCTTGCGCTGGGCGGTGAGGGCCCACGTTCGACGCCAGGCACCCACCTGTGGTCCCGAGAGCGGCGGCGTTTCACCGGCCGCCGCTCTGCGTCGAGCGGCGTACCAGTCGCTGGTGGACTCGTCGGCCAACGCGGCAACAGCACCCTCGATGCGGTCGGCGAAGGCTTGCGAGCGCTCGCCTGCTCCTGGCACGAGCGGCGTACCGAAGGTGACGACCGTGCGGCCGGGCTTGGGCCTGGTCTTGCCCTTCGGAAGGATGCGACCAGTCCCCGCCAGGTGCACGGGCACGACCGGTACCCCGCAGCGGATGGCGAGGTAGGCGGCGCCGCCGCGGAACGGGTGGCCCCAGCCGTCGGGGGATCGGCCGCCCTCGGGGAAGATGACCATGCTCCAGCCCTCGTCGAGGAGCGTGGCCGCCTGGTCGGCAGAGCGTCGTCCGACCTTCGAACGCTCGATGGGGATGGCGTTGAGTACCAGGGCCGATGCCGTGGCCTTCACGCGGTTGTCGAAGAAGTAATCGGCAGCGGCGGCGGCGAACACTTGGTGGCGCTGGGGCTCGGGCAGCGAGGTGATGAGCAGCCCAGCGTCGAGGTGGCTGTGATGGTTGGCCGCGAAGATCACCGGACCATCGAGGTCGGCCACTCGGTCGAGGCCGCGCCGCTCGGGCTGGGCCAAGCCGCCGATGATGGGCCGCATCAGCCCCTCCGTGAGGAAGAACCGGGCGTAGCGAGCCGGCAGCTTGCGGGCCCACGCCGAGTCGTAGTGGGCGCCGAGGGTCTGCTCTGCGGGTGCGGGCTCCACCGTGAGGGGAGTGGTGGGGGCTCGATAGGGAAACGTGGCCTTCGACGCCACGTCGCGCGCCGAGGGGACCTTGGCCTGGACTTTCTGCGCGGTGGCGAGCGCCTTCTCGATGCCCTTGCGATCGACCACGGTCACACCATCACTTCACGTCGGCCATGACGATGGGCGGGTTCTTGAGGTGGGTGATGGTGGGGTGGCGCCCCACCACGTCTTCGGCCATCTCGAACGCATCGTTGAGCGTGGACGCCGCCTTGAACCCCAGCCGATGGACGGCGCGCTTGTCGCCCCCGACGATGATGACGCGGCCCAGGTGCTTGAGCGCGTGGCTACCCCAGTACCACATGTAGAAGGGGTGGACGCCGTGGTACGCATAGCTCGTGCGGTAGAGGTGGCGATACCACTCGTCTTCGGCGAACTGCTTTTCCCACTTCTGCTCGATCACCTTCGGGTCGGTGGTGTCGGCCAAGACCTGCTCGAAGAAGTCGATGTAGCTCGGGTGGTGCACCGGGTGGAACTCCCACGGCGTGGGGTGCGTCATGATCAAGACGCCTCCTTCACGCACCAGCGGCTTTCCCCGATACATGTTGAAGAAGTACCCGAGGCCGAGGCACATCACCAGAATCGGGTTCATGATCGAGTTGACGTTGTACGGGCAGATGTAGGGGAGGCCCATCGTCAAGATGTCGGTCTGGCCTTCGACTTCGACGATGTGCTGGTCGAAGCACTTCTCGAGCGTGCGCTCGTGCACTGGCTCGATGGCGCCCGCGGTGACCGACGTGACGCCGTAGGGCGCCCGATGCGCCTGAAACACCTTGCGACGGCTGCCCGAAGACAGCAGGCCGAGGCCCTTTTGCATGCCGATGAACGACACGCGGTCCCGGGTGGTCCACTCCCACTCGCGCTTGGCCAGCACAGACATCGGGCCGGTTTCGCCGAAGGTGTCGTTGTTGATGGTGGTCTCGATCTGGAACACCTTCACGCCGGCATCTGCGATGACCTTGCCCATTCGCCAGTTGCTGTGGTGCAGCTCGGAGTTGTGCCGGTCCATGAAGCTCTTGGAGTGCTCCATGGTGTGCACGTTGTGGTGGTGCTTGATGGACCGGTAGCTGGCCAGGCCCGTCGCGGTGCTCTTGTGCCCGCCGTCCATGCTGACGATGTTGATGTTGACGTAGATCAGCAGGTCGCTTTCGGCGGCTCGCTTGTTGATCTCCACCTCTTCGCCGTGCTTGGTCTCGCCCAAGAAGGCGAGGTTGTCGGGGTCTTCGGCATCGTGGTTGTAGAGCGCTCCCTGGGGTGCGAAGGCGTCGTAGACGCGGTCGCCCACGGCATGGCGCAGCTCGTCTTCGGTCATGCGCCGGTGCAGCGCCAGGGCGGCAATCAGGTGGACGTCGTCGACGCCGGCTGCGGCGGCCATGTCGAGCACGGCTTCGATGACGCGCTGGCGGATATCGGGCCGCTTCATGGGAGGCAGGGGCAACGACACGTCGTCGAACGCAATGGTGAGCTTCATGCCCGGCGTGAGGAGCGCGGGGAGCGGGTCCATCTCGAGCGGGTGCAGGAGCGCCTGTTGGATCTCGGCCTCGACGTCATCGAGTGCATCGAGTGGCTCGCCGGGATAGATGACCCGGCTGCGGTCGGCAGGGAGCTTTTCGAGGCGAAAGCCGTCACCGTGATGGAAGAGGATGGGTGGCGTCGACTTGTCGACGTCGAGCACGAAACCGGGACGAGGCATCAGCGGCGGTCCTTCTGGGGGGCGGCCTTCTTGCGAAGATCGAACGCCACCTTCACCGCGCCACGAGCGCCGGCGTTGGCCGCGTGCTCGATGGCATCGGTGAATCGGGCGAGGGGATAGGTGGCGCTCACGAGGCGACCGAGATCGGCCTCGGCGACGAGCTCGATGGCCCGGTCGAAATCGGGACGGGTGTAGGCGTAGCAGCCCTTGATCGACGTTTCGCGATGCCAAAGGCTGGTGAGATCGAGTTGGGTGTGGCCAGGCATGCCCACTGCAATGATCTGGCCACCGGGTGCCACCACCTGCAGGGCTTGGGTGAGGCTGGCTTCGCTGCCGACGCAGTCCACGACCAACTCGACTCCGTCGGTCAGTTGGCCGCCATCGAGCACGAATGCCCCGGTGAGACTGCGCACCACCCTTGCCAGTTCGCGCGGGCTGACGACCTGGTCGGCGCCGAGGCTGGTGGCCAGCGCCTTCTGGTGGGGGTACTTCCCCGTGGCGATGATGGTGCCGAAGGCGTCTTCGCCCCGCAGTGCGGCGATGGTGAGCAGCCCGAGCGTGCCCGATCCGATCACCGCGATGCGCTGGTGTGGTCCGGAGGCGTTGACCATGCGCGCGGCGTGCACCGCGCACGCCGCCGGTTCCACCATGACGGCCGCCTCATCGGCGAGGTCGTCGGGGATCGTCAGCAACTGGCTGGGGTGGGCGACCATCTCCGCGGACCAGCCCCCGCCGGTATCGGAGCAGTACCCAGACTGCAGGCCGGGCTCGAGGTGGCCGAAGGCGATGCGGCCGCAGTGGTTGGTCCGGCCGGTGGCGCACGCTGGGCACACCGGGTCGATGCCACGGGTTACGCACGAGAGCACGGGCACGAGGACGGCGCGAGTCCCATCCTCGAGGTCTCCCACCACCTCGTGGCCGGGCGTGAACGGGAACGACACGATCGGCTCGAAGTAGCGGCTGCTGTGGCCGTCGATGGTGGCCAGATCGGACCCGCAGATGCCGGCCAGGCGGGGACGGAAGCGCACCCAATCGTCGGCCGGGAGCTTCAGGTCGTCGGTGTCGACCAGCTTGAGAGGGCCGACCGATGCGCCCTTGCCTGGCGACAGTCGCCCAGCCACGCCCGCGGCGACGTACTTCGCTGGCTTGCGAGAGAACCGGAGCGCTTTCATCGGGGGGCCGCCTTGGTGACACGGCGGCGAGACGCCAGCGGGATCGGGCTGGGGTTGAACCCAGGCGACTTGGACCATTGCTCCACCAGCCAGCCGCGCTTGCGGGCCAGGCTGGCCAGGCGGGTTTCGGGGTTGACGGCTACGGGGAACCCGACCACCTCAAGCATGGGGAGGTCGTTCGACGAGTCGGCATAGGCGACGCACTCCGCCAGGTCGATGCCGTGGGTGGCGGCGTAGTCGAACAGGGCCGAGGCCCGGCTCTCACCGGTGGGCGGCACGTCGAGCATCTGGCCCAGGTAGCGGCCGTCGTTTCCGACCGCCAGCGAGGACGACACGATGTCGTCGAACAGTGGCTTCAGCGGCTCCACCACGAAGTCGAGCGCCCCGGTAATCAGCACCGTGCGATGGCCCAGTGCCCGATGGGCGCGCACCCGACGAATGGCGGCCGGGAAGCTCTTGGTGAGGATCAGCTGCGAGAGCATCTCCGCGGAGTCTTCGCGGATCTGCTCCACGGGGGCGCCCTCGTAGCGGCGGTAGAACGACCGGAGGAAGTCGCTGCGATCGGCTCGGTCCATCCTCAGCAGGCCAGGAGCCTCGCCGATGAGCTTGGCGGCGAGCCGGAGCTTGTCGTCGCGATCGAGGCGTCGACTGGCCAGCCACGCATAGCTGGTCACCACGTTCGACGCGATGAGGGTGTTTTCAAGGTCGAACGCGGCCATCTGGCGTTGGGGCGCGAGTACCTGGCGGCGCAATCGGTCCGGGCGGGACTCGCCTCGCCCCTTCTTGCCGTCGGTGCGGACCCGGGCATGCTCGACGACCGACGGCAGGTGGATCTGGTGGACGTAGTGGTCCCAGTCCACAACGCGCGGGTCCATGCCGAACTCGGCCTGATCGTGCTCGCTCATCGATGCGTGCAGCGCCAACAGGTTGTCGACGCCGTAGATGGCCTCGCATGCGGTGTACGCGCCGTAGAGCTCGACGTAGGTGAGTGCCCGGCTGACCGTGTCGCGCTGCTCTTCGATCTTGGCCGACCAGGCAGCCTGCTTTCCGCGCAACGGCAGCGCGCCGATGACCTTCTCGGTCCGGTCGAGCACACCCTTGGCCCGCTCGAGCTGGCCTTGAACCCGGTTGCGAGTGGTGTAGCCCCAGTCAGGAACGGCGATGGGTTGGCCCGAGGCGTCGTAGAGCGGGTGCTCGCCGAACCAGGTCTGCACCAGGTCCACCAAGCGCTCGTACTTGAGCGGGTTGGCCGAGCCCGATGCCACCTGGGTGATGTCGGGGGACCCGTCGGCATTGGCCGGGCCCCGCGCCGCGACACCGATGATGGCGCCTACGACGAGGTCCACCGGAATGACGTCGACGGTGCCTTCGGGGACGCCGGGGAACTCCTTGAGCAGACCGCGCGCGTAGCTGATGATCACCGGCTCGGCCATGCGGAACCCGCGGATCCAGCCGGGAACCGGCTCGGACCAGGCGGACTCGATGATGGCGGGGCGCACCACGCTGACAGGAATGTTGCCGCGGTTCTCGTTGAGTGCCTTCTCGCCGAGCGCCTTTGTCATGGCGTACGCGTCGGGCCATCCGAGGCTGGCCGCCCGCGCCCTACCGGCGTCGACGAGTTGCGCCTTCACCCATTCCTGGCGGAGCTGCTCGGACTTGGTGGCCAGCAGCGGTGTTCCCGCACCACCGAGCTCTTCACGAGCCTTCACCATGAACGTGGCCAGCTGGTCGGGAACGCGGCTCGCCGCTTCGGCGTCGGCTCGGACGCGGCGGGCGCCGTCGACCTCGCGCTTCCAGTCGATGTCGGTGATCCAGAACGGGCTCTCGTCGACGCGGATCTCGGGGGCGTCGCCTCGCCGGTTGCCCGCCACGTAGCAGGTGCTGACAGCCACGAGATGGGGTGTGATCTGCAGGTCCTGGAGTGTGCGGGCGATACGGGTGGGCCCCATGAGGTTGACCTCGACGGCGAGGTCGATGGGGGAGTCGAAGCTCACCGTGGCCGCAGAGTGGATCACGATGTCGCAGCCGCGTAGGAGCTCCCGACCCTCATCGGTGAGGGCGAGGCCGTCGGTACCCACATCGCCTTCGATGACCTGCACCCGCTTGGCGACCAGTTCGTCGAAGGCGGCCTTGCCGCCGAGCTGGTCGCGCAGGCGATCGAAGCAATTGTTCTTGAAGATCTCGCGCTGGGCGCGCTGCTCGACGTTGCGCATGCGTCCGGCTCGGATCAGCAGGACCAGCTCACAGTCGGGGACCGAGCGCAGGAGCCGCTCGACGAGCGCGGTGCCCAAGAACCCGGTGGAGCCGGTTACGGCGATCCGCTTCCTGGCCAGGTCGTCAGCAATCACGAAGCATGTCTACCAAATGGTAGAGAGCTGTGCGACCATTGCGGCGTGGCGAGTGCAAGCGAGGCGACGAGCACGAGGGATCGCATCCTTCGAGCGGCCCTGGCTGCCTTCGCTGAGCGTGGTGTCGAGGCAACGTCGCTCGATTCGGTGGCGGCCGAGGTCGGGGTCCGCAAGCAGACGCTCCTCTATTGGTTTCCCTCGAAGGAGCAGTTGCTGTTCGGTGTGGTCGACCATGCCGTGGCGGAGATCGGCCAGCGTCTGACGGAGTCGGTGTTGGGCGCTGGGCCCGATCTCGACGATCGCCTCAAGGCCGTGGTCGACGCTACGTTCCGGCTGGGCAGCACGCATCCTGAGTTGTTGGCCGTCGTGCGCGAGATCGCCCGGCTCGGGCCACCGGCATCGACCCGACTTGCCACCGCAGCCGAGCCGCTCGTCGACGTGGCCAGCGTCGGCCTGGCCCGTCGTGACGGCGGTGCACCCGATGCCGAGCACGTCCGGCGGGTGCTGCTGGCCGCTGGTGCGCGCGTCGTGGGCATCGCCACCGAGGCCGAGGTGCGCGCCGACCTCGGCCTGGCTCCCGACATCGCCTGGCTCCGATCGCGCCGCGCCCTCCTGCTCGCCGATCTCCGCGCCCACTTCACCTGACACCCAGGCCCTGATTCCGTTCTGCCGCGCTGAGGTGGCGTGGGTGTCATGTGGGCGCGGCAGAACGGGTGAGCGGGTTAGCGCGCTCGGCGGTGGGGGGCGCGGTGGCGGTGGCGGGCGAGGGCGAGGCGGACGAGTTCGTCGATGAGCTCGGGGTAGGGCAGCCCGGACTCGGCCCACAGCGAAGGGAACATCGAGTACGGCGTGAACCCCGGAAGCGTGTTGATCTCGTTGAAGAGCAAGCCGCGCCCGTGGGCCTCGTAGAAGAAATCGACCCGTGCCAGCCCGTCGCACCGCAGTGCCCGGTAGGCACGCAGCGCCAGGGCTTGCATTTCCTCGCTCACCGCGACGGGCACGTCGGCGGGGATCACCATCTCGGCTGCGCCATCGACGTACTTGTCGTCGTAATCGTAGAACTCGTGGGTGGGGACGATCTCGCCCACCACCGATGCCCTCGGAGACGCGTTGCCGATGACCCCAACCTCGAGTTCTCGGGCGGTGACGGCTTCCTCGATCACCACGTACTCATCGAAGGCGGCAGCACTGGCGAGCGAGGTCCGGAGCGCATCGGCATCGTCGGCCCGGCTGATCCCCACCGACGATCCCATGTTGGAGGGCTTCACGAAGACCGGCCACCCAAGCTCGGCATTGACCCGAGCGATGAGGCCATCGTCGATCTCGGTGTCGCGAACCGTGATCCACCGGCACACGGGAAGGCCGGCGGCCTGGGCCACGACCTTCGATGCCCCCTTGTCCATGTTCAGGGCAGCGCTCAATACGCCACAGCCCACGTAGGCAACGTTGGCCCACTCGAGCAGGCCCTGCAAGGTGCCGTCCTCAGCACGTGGTCCGTGGA
>Ga0105044_10001277_pt1 | contig 33309 bp, 32 predicted proteins | sample MAT01_FD_78092 | JGI IMG/M metagenome (GOLD analysis project Ga0105044, IMG submission 78092) | Freshwater microbial communities from Lake Fryxell liftoff mats and glacier meltwater in Antarctica - MAT-01 | ecosystem: Environmental > Aquatic > Freshwater > Ice > Liftoff microbial mat | place...
CCCGGCGACCGACGCCGCCATCAGCGATGAGCAGTTCGCCACCATGATCGGCCGGCTGAACCGTCTTTCGCTGGAACGTCGGGCCGACGCCTACCTCGACATCGACTGGGACTCCCCCGAGATGCAGATCACGTCGACGCCCGAACGGTGGGACATACCCGTGCTCGATCCGCTGCGCCAGACGCAGTGGTACCGCGACCTCGACGACGAGACCCGCCAACGCCTGGGGCTCTACCGGCTGGCTGCGGCCATGAAGGTCGGCTGGCACTTCGAGAACCTCCTCCAGCACGGCCTGTTGAACCTGGCCATGGACGCGCCCAATGGTGCACCCGAGTTCCGCTACATCCACCACGAGCTCATCGAGGAGTCCCAGCACACGCTGATGTTCCAGGAGTTCGTCAACCGGACCGGACTCCCGGTGCGGGGCATGCCGCGGACGGCTCGGGCGGTGTTCTGGGCCGCCGCGCTCGTGGGCAGCCGTATCCGACCGCTGGCCTTCTTCTTCGGCGTGCTCGCCGGTGAGGAGCCGGTCGACCACATGCAGAAGGCGGCGCTGCGAAGCGGGTCACCACTTCATCCGCTGGTGCATCGCATCATCAGTATCCACGTCATGGAGGAGGCCCGGCACCTGTCGTTCGCCCGACAGACCCTGACCCGGGATGTGCCCCGCCTCGGCTCGTTCCAACGAACCCTGCTCGCTGTGTCGGCACCAGTTGCTCTGGGGGTCTTCAGCCGGATGATGCTCGAGGTTCCGTCCGACCTGGTTCGCCACATCGGCATCCCCAGGGAAGTGGTGCGCCAGAGCCGGCGCTCGGCTGCGGCCAGGCAGTTGCGGATCGACTCGTTGGAGCGGACCCGCAAGCTCTGCGACGACCTGGGGCTACGGTCCAGCCGAGCTGTGCGGGCATGGTGGAAGCTCTGGGGTATCGCCTGATCACGGCCCGCATCCGGGTGGGCCGTCGCCGGGGGTCGAAAGGACTACAGCCCTGGGTCATGTGAACCGATAGCCCCTTCATGACCTCAGCAACAGCAGTGATTCGCCGACGTGTCGTTCTGATCCCGCTGCTCGCTGCGGCCATGATCGCCGGGTTCACCGAATCTGCCGCGGCCGCGCCTCCGGCGATCGGCGGCCTCGACGGTGACACCGCCGCCTACGTCGAGAACGGCACTCCGGTAGCCATCGACCAGTTCGGCGACGTGAGCGTTTCGGTCAGTGGGACGCTCGCAGGCGCCACGCTGAGCGTGTCGCCGAGCGGTGGCACCTCCGCTGATGCGCTCAGCTTCGACACTTCGGGCACGCTGTCACTGCCCAGCGGCGTCGGGGTCGGGAACGACATTTCGTTGAGCAGTGTCGTGGTTGCGAACTTTGCGCCATCCGGCACGGGTCTGGCCGGGGGGCAGCTGTCGATCGTGTTGACCGCCGCCGCGGACTCGGCGACCCTCGGCTCGTTGTTGGGACTCGTCCGGTTCGTGACCGCCGGTGACACGCCGAACACGGCCACCCGAACGCTCACGACGACCGTCGACGACAACACCGAGAACGCCTCCGTCACGTCGTCGGTCACGGTGGAGGCGGTCAACGACAGGCCGACGTTGGACCTGCCCGCCACGATCTCGGGTGCTGAGGACTCACCGCTGGCCATCCCGTCGATGACCTTGGGCGACGCGGATGCCGGCGCCAGCGACGCGGAACTGGCGCTCCAGTCGGCCACGGGCACGCTGACGGCAACTTCGGGCGGCGGAGTCGTGGTGAGCGGATCCGCTACCGGCACCGTGTCGCTGGTCGGCACGCTGGCGGAGCTCGACACCTTCGTCGACGCCGGCGGAGTCACCTACGTGCCGGTGGCCAACGCGTCGGGGAACGTCACGCTCACGGGGGTGCTCGACGACGGGGGCAACACCGGAACTGATCCCGGCTCGTCCGGCACCGGGAGCACCGAGACGGCGACCGATTCCGCCACCATCAGCCTCGATGCGGACAACGATGGCCCGGCAGCGTCGGCCCCCGCCACCATCAGCGCCACCGAGGACACGGCTGCGAACGTCACGGGGGTTTCGGTGGCGGACATCGATTCCGGCTCCAGCAGCATCTCGCTGACCCTCTCGGTGCCGAGCGGCGTCCTCACGGCGACGTCTGGAAGTGGCGTGACCGTGACCGGATCCGGCACGGGGTCGGTGGAGCTCAGCGGATCGGTCACCAACCTCAACAGCTTCATGGCTTCGCCGAGTGTGGCGTTCACCCCGGCGTCGAACGCCACCGCCGATGTGGTGCTCACGACGTTGGCCGATGACCTGGGCAACACCGGCACCGGGGGTTCGAAGACCGACTCGGAGACCTCCACGATCGAGATCGCCGCGGTCAACGACGCACCGGTCCTGACCTCGCCCGCCAGCTTTGCGGTCACCGAGGATCAGGCCTCGACCGTGGGTGGGCTGTCGGTCGCCGACGTCGATGCCTCGGCCCTCACCTTCACACTGACCGCGCCGACTGCGTCCGGCACCTTCGCCGCCACCACGGGCGGCGGCGTCACCGTCAGCGGTGGCGGCACACGGGTCCTCGGGCTGAGCGGCTCGGCGGCCAACCTCAACGCCTTCCTGGTGGCCGGGGTCTCGTATTCGACCGCAACCAACTTGGTCGCCGCGGTCGATGTGGACGTCTCGGTCTCCGACGGTGGCGGCACCGGCTCTGGGGGCACACAGAGCGACTCGGCCACGGTGCCGACCTCGGTCACGGCTGTGAACGATGCGCCGACGCTCACCGGGCTGGCCACCTCGGTGGCCGTTACCGAGGATGCGGCGACGCCGGTGTCGAACCCGTCGGTGGTCGTTTCCGACGTCGACTCGGCCTCCGGGTCACTGAAGGTGACTCTGGTCGCCGGATCGGGGGCGGTCGGCTCCGGCACGTTCACCGCGACCACCGGAGGCGGAGTGTCGGTGGCCGGGAGCGGCACCGAATCGATCGAACTGACCGGCTTAGCGCCGGCCCTGCAGACCTACCTGCGGGGAACCGCTGTGTCGTTCACCACGGCGGCGAGCGCCACGGCGGACGTCACCGTCACCGTGACGGTCGACGACCAGGGAAACACCGGCTCCGGTGGCGCGAGAACGGCCACGGGACCCTTCACCATCACCGTCAACGGGGTCAACGACACCCCGGTGATCACTGCTCCCTCGGGCTGGTCGGTGAACTCGGGGTTCGCCGCTGCCCTCAGTGGCTTCGGAGTCGTCGACCCGGACGCCGGCGCCGGCAACGTCACCCTCAAGTACCTGGCCCCGGGCTCGGTGGCGCTCAAGGCGATCAGCGGGTCGGGCGTGACCGTCACGGGATCGAACTCGTCGACCCTCACCATGACCGGCACCCGAACGGATCTGGTCGCCTTCGTCACTGCCGCCAACGTGTCGGTGACCACCACGACCGACTCGTTCACGCTGACCATCAGCGTGAACGACAACGGCAACACCGGGACCGACCCGGGGCTCACCGGATCGTCGACCAACGAGATCGACACCGAGACGGTCGTCGTGACGGTGTCGCAGTCCGCCCCGCCGACCAGCCCGCCGACCACCGCGTCTCCGGCCCCCGAGCCGCCGCCCGCCCCGGCCCCGCCGCCACCACCGGCCCCCCGCCAGCTGGGCTTCTCGGTCAGCCCGACCATCCAGTGGTGCGCCAACGTGCGGCAGGGCCGCACGGTCGTGCGGCGGTGCATCGGCATTCGACAGGTCTGTCTCTTCTTCACCACGGGTGATCCCAGCCGGTTCTGCGTGTTGCAGTTGCAGCCTGATCCCCGGCCCGCCCCTGCCGCCGCCCGCCGACGCTGAGTACCATTTCCTCGGCAGGAGCCGGGGAGAGGGTTGGAGTGGATCGCAGGTCATTTCTGAGGGTCGGCGCGGGCGGCGCCGGGTTGCTGGTCATAGGTGCCAGCGGTTGCGCGGAGCCGCCCGCGTTCTCCCCGCCGGGCAACGGCACCCCGTTCAGCTCCGGTGTGCTGTCGGGCCTGCACAGCCCCAGCGAGGTCGTGCTGTGGACCAGGCTGGACCCTGATCTGGTCGACGGTGTGACCTCACTCGATTGGTCGGTCGCCACGGATCCGACCATGACGACCGTGGTGGCCAGCGGCTCGACGGCCATTGGTCCCGCTCGGGATCACACGGCCAAGGTCCTGGTCGGCGGACTCGATCCGGACCGGTCCTACCACTACCGGTTCGCGGTCCCGGACGGCGGGGCGAGCCCGGTGGGACGGGCCCGAACGCTGCCCGACGCCGCCAGCTCACCCACCCGGATCCGGCTGGCCTACGGATCGTGTCAGAACTGGACCCAGGGTTGGTACAACGCATGGGATGCGATCGCCGTCGAGGTTGTCGACGCGGTGTTGTGGCTCGGGGACTACATCTACGAATCGGCTGGCACGCTGCCGGGTCGCAGTGTGCGGCGCGACATGGTGGGCACGGCCAAGGACCTGGCCGGGTACCGGGCCAAGTACCGGATGGTCCGCAGCGACCCAGCGCTGCAGGCTGATCACCGCTCGGACCCGTTCGTGCCCGTGTGGGACGACCACGAGTTCCGCAACAACGTCTCACGCATCGACGGCATCAACGAGGCGGCCCGCCGGTCCGCCGCCTACCAGGCCTGGTTCGAGTACATGCCGGTGTGGCCGATCGACGGGACGCGCATCTACCGCTCGCTGCGATTCGGGCGATTGGCCGAGATCTTCATGCTGGACACCCGCCAGTACCGCGACACCCAGGCCGGCGGCGGAGCCAGTTCGCTCATCGGCTCCGGTGACACAGTGGCCGAAGCAGCCCAGCCGGGCCGCACGATCCTGGGTCTGCCCCAACGGGACTGGTTGCTGGGTGGGCTCTCCGGTGCTCAGTCGGAGTCGGTGCGCTGGAAGCTGGTCGGCAACCAGGTGATGATCAGCCCGGTGCGTCCGATCGATCTGGACACCCCGGAGCTGCGTCGTCTCGACCCGAACCTGACACGCCACGCCGGCGTGTACCTGAACATGGACAGCTGGGACTCCTACTTCGACGAGCGGGACCGGGTGCTGGCCCACCTGGCCGATCAGCGCATCGGCAACGTCTCTTTCCTCACCGGGGACATCCACACCTTCTGGCAGTCGACGCTCCGGGCCGACTACGACGATGCGACGTCGCCGCTCGTGGCCAATGAGTTCGTGGGCGGATCGATCACCTCCAGTGCCGTGAACGTGCTGGGGACCGGCGCCGCGACCCAGATCGAGCAACTGGTCACCGGGAGGTGGGACCCCGCCTTCCGCTACGTCGACTTCCGTCGGAACGGCTATGGCCTCGTCGACTGCACACCCGAGACCATGACGGTCTCCTACCGGACCACCGACGTGCTGGTTCGTGGCACCCCGACCATCACGTCGGTCGACTTCACCCTGGCCGACGGGGACCCGACGCCCCGTTGACGCCGATCGCCACGCCGGCGGGAAAGCTCAAGCGAGCGCATCTTTCGGCCGTAGGAGAAATCGTCGCGGCGGGGAAGCGACCGGGTCCACCGGCCACATCGGCCGGGGACCCGGTTCGCGGCTGGTCCCGTTCCTCGGTTCAGGAACCCACCAGTTCGCGGTAGAGGTCTGCCACCTCGGAGTAGGCCACGATCTCGTCGTCGCTCGGGACGTCGATGACCCGCGGGCCGAACTCGTCGAAGTCGATGGTCGCCGTCGAGTCGGTCGCCGCCAGGTCGGCCTCGATCCGTTGGGTCCGGCGATCGTCGACTCCCATCCAGACCCGGACCCGCCCGGTGTCGTAGATCTCGGTCGCCACGTCGCCGACCCGACTCGTCCCGGCAAACGTGGTCCCGTTTGACTGGAGCAGGACGGGGTTGTCGCGCTGGGTCGATGCGGCAGTGTCGATCAGGCGCAGCGGCAGGTGCAGCGGACTGGTGGCAGGATCCAGGGCTCGGGCGACCCAGCGGATACCTGGCCGCCCCCGGGCGGCCATGGCCTGCTCGAGGCCCGGGACCTCCTCGAACGTGAGGGTTGGACTGAAGGCGATGTCGAATGGGGTCTCGGGTGTGCCGTCCACCGTCGGGGTCACCGTGACCCGACCGATGTGCTTCGCCCAGTCGATCTCCCCCGCCAGATCGAAACTGGCTCGGCCGTAGGGGATGGTGGCCCGGACCCGGGCTCCGCCGGCGTCGTGGTTGGCCACCAGCACGTCGGCCAGGCGGGAGGCCTGCTCAGCGGTGATTCGTTTCCCGGGCGCCGTAGTGCTGGTGGTGGAGTCCGATGCGGTCACACCGGACGACCGTTCACTGTCGGAACAGCCCGACGTGGCGAGTAGCCCGACGGCCATCATGGCCACGGCGACCGCTGCGACGGGAATGAACCTGAACCGGGCGGGCCGCGTGCGTTCGTTGAGCCTGTTGCGTTCGTCGGGCTTCCGTTCGGTGAGCACAGGGCGTTCGTTGGTCATGGCCGATCCGGCGAGCTCACCGAGGCGATGTCGACTGTGGGCGCCGTGGCCGAGGCGGGCGCCTTGGGACGTCGCTGCGGATCGGCCATGGTCGGTTGGGCCGGAGGAGGGGGTACGGCCTTCGGGTCCACCTGCGGCGGTCCCGGCACCAGGGCGAGGGTTCCCGTGCCTCCGAGGGACCCGGGGGCGCACGCATACCTGCGTTCGATGTCGGCCGGCGTGGAGGTGGTGAACCGGTTGCCGGTGAAGCAGTTCCCGCGCGGCGATCCGGCTCCCACCACGGCCAGGTCGAGGGCATTGCCGGACAGGTCGTTGTCCTCGACCCGGTTGTCCGCCGCCACGAAGCCGTCCTGGTCGGTCACCACGACGCCGGCGCCCACGTGCCCCTCGATCCGGTTGGCGATCATCTGGTTCGAGGAACCACCGCCGACGGCGATCCCGACCCCGAACGCGTCGGTGGCCCGTGGGGAACGGGCCTCGGAGTTGTCCAGGATCAGGTTGCCCACGATCACCGAGTCGGTCTGCGGGGCCAACCGTTCCTTGACCGATGAGTTCGGCTGGAGACCGACCCGGTTCCTGGCCCAGACCGAGGAGGTGATCACCAGGTTTCCCCCCGCATTCGTGCCCTGATAGCCGACGGCGTTGAACTCGGCGATGACGTTGCGGATCAACGCGTCGCACGGATTGCACTGACCGATGTAGAAGCCGGAGTCCGGGTGACCCGAGGCGTAGCTCTGTTCGATCAGGCCGCCACGCGCGTTGAAGGCGTAGATCCCGTAGAGGCCGTTGTCCGCGGCGGTCACGTAGGCCACCCGATACCCCCTCAACGTTCGTCCGGACCCGTAGTCGCCGGTGAACAACACGCCGTTGGACCGGTAGTTCCGGGTGGTGAGGTTCTCCACTGCCACTCCGTCGGCCAGGACCATCACCCCGTTCTCCAACGTCCCACCACCGTCCAGGACGGTGCCGTTCCGGTCGACGCCGCGCACGGTCAGACCGTCGGTCTCGATGGTGACCTGCTCGGCGTACACGCCCTCGCTGATCAGGACCATGTCGCCGGGCTCGGCCGCGTCCACCGCGGCCTGGATGGTGTCGTGATCGGCGGGCACCCGGATGGTGGTGGGCTCCCGCGCTCCGGAGGTCGGGCCGCTTCCCGGTGAGTCGTCGGTGCAGCCGGCCACCACGAACGTGAGGACGGCCACCGTCAGCAGGCGGCGAACCCGCTTCATCCGGCTCGGTTGACCAGGTCGACGACGATGCCGACCATCTGATCCGAGGCTCCCAGGTGCTCACTCATCCGGATGGTTCGGTTCGGATGGCGGGTGCCGGCCTCGGCCACGATCATCGGGATGTCCGAAAGCAGGTGACGGCCGGGGTGCAGGAAGTAGGGGACCACCACCACGTCGAGTGCGCCCTGGTCGATGGCCTGGTCGATGGCCTGGCCGATGCCGGGCTCGGCCAATTCGAGGAAGGCCGGGAGAACGGTCTGGCCGGTGGCCGCGGCGACACGAATGGCCACGTCGCGGTGCGCCTCGTTGGCCTCGGCGGCGCGGCTCCCGTGAGCGGCGAGCACGATCACGCTGGCATCAGGTGTTCCCACGGGGGCAACCTACCGCCATGTCGGATCGGATCATCGGAGTGGGACCGTGGGAGGGGCCATGGCCGGAGGACCCCCGGTACGACCCCGAGTTGCTGGCCGACGGGGACCGACGCAACGTCACCGATCCCTATCGCTACTGGAGCGTGGAGGCCATCCGGGCCGACCTCGCCAGCCGCGCCCATCCGTTCCACGTGGCCATCGAGAACTGGGAGCACGACATGAACATCGGCACCGTGGTGCGAAATGCCAACGCCTTCGGGGCGCAGGCAGTTCACGTGATCGGCCGACGCCAGTGGAACCGTCGCGGAGCCATGGTGACCGACCGGTATTGCGACGTTCGCCACCATCCGGATCTCGACCGGTTCGCGACGTGGACCGAACAGGCCGGCATCCCGGTCTGGGCGGTGGACATCACCGCACGGAGCGAACCGATCGAGGCCTCCGACATCCCACGTCGGGTGGCACTGCTGTTCGGACAGGAGGGGCCCGGGATCAGCGATGCCGGTCTGGACCTGGCCGACCGAGTCGTGCACATCACCCAGTACGGCAGCACACGTTCGGTCAATGCGGGCGTGGCGTCCGGCGTGGCCATGCACTGCTGGCTCCGCGCCCATGGGGACCCCGGGGACTCTGCGGGCCCTCGGTAGCCTGGCCGAATGTGGCGTCTGGTCAGGGTCTGTCTGTCTGTGATCCCGCTGCTCACCTCGTTGGCCGCCACGGGGTGCACCGACGAACAGGCCGCAATCGGCGGGGTGAAGGTCCGGGTCATCGAGATGACCATGACCGAGATGGCGTTCGCGCCGGACGACGTCACGGTGACGGTGGGCGAGACGGTGACGTTCCGCCTGACCAACGCCGGGACCGTTCGTCACGAGGCGGTCTTCGGTGACCAGTCCATGCAGGATGAGGCGGTTGCCCAGATGCAGGCCATGGGCACCACCACGTCGCTTCCGTCGGTTCGGGGGCGGTCGTTCACGGTCCGAGCGCATCCCGGCATGGGGTTGCCCAACCTCATCTCGCTGGAACCGGGCCAATCCGGGGACATCACGTTCACATTCGGTCGGGCTGCGAACTTCTTGATCCAGTGCCACGAGGATGGTCACCTCGAAGGCGGGATGACCGCCACCCTGAGGATTCTTGCCGGGTGACCGTGCTCGTCCGGGGAGTCTGGGCCGGCTTGTTCGGTGCCGTGGTCATGGCCGCGACGCTGGTGCTGATCAGCCCGCCGGAGCCGTCGCCGTCATCGCCCTCCTCGGCGCAGGAACGAGTGGCGAGGGCTTCGCTCGAAGCGGCGGGGATCACGCCTCGGGGAGCGGCGGTGGTCACCGAGCCGCTGGGTCGTCGTCTCGCTCGCTCGTTGGGCATTGCCGCCGTGTCGATCTTCGGTGGCCTCCTGGCAGGTGGCGCCGTCTCGCTCGCTCATGCCAGATGGGGTCGCTGGCCGGCTTGGGTGATCGCCGGGGCCGTGTTCAGTGCGGCGCTGCTGCTGGCGCTGGACGGCTGGTCGCAGCGGTGGGGGATCGCCCTGGCGGGAGGGTGGCTGGCCGTCGGGGTCAGCTTCGCGTGGCAGGTCCGGCCATCGGCGGCTGCAATGCGTCGAGCATGACCCGGACCTCTTGGCCGTAGGCCACTTCGAGTTGGTGTCCGTCGGGGTCCGAGATGATTCCCCAGTACCCGACCGGCGGTGTGTCGTCGCACGGTCCGACGATGTCGTGGCCGGCCGCGGCAGCTTCGACCAAGCGGTGGTCGACCTCGTCGCGGCTGGCCACCCCGACTCCCAGGTGGGCCCAACCGCCGATCCGATGGGTCACCTCGGTTTCGAGCAGCACCAGGACGAACGGGCGGGTCAGGTCCGACAGCCAGGCGACGCCACCCCCGTCCGATCCGATGCGCCGATGGACCACGTCCATATCGGCGAAGCGCCGGTAGAAGGCAATCGACGCCTCCAGGTCCGACACGGGAAAAGCGATGTGACTGAGTCCGAGATCGGTGATGCCCACCTGCCCAGCTTGGCACCTGCTCCGTGCGCCTTCGATTCGGTCAGGCAGCCGGTTGATGGTCAGGCGGCCAGTTCGGCAACCGTCGGGTCGGTCCACCGACCGTCGGCATCCCGGGTGCTGGTGCCGGCCTGATCGAACCGGGCCAGGAGTTCCTCGGCGTTGCGTCGTCCGGCAACGGACTGGCGGACCTCCCGCCACATCAGGTCGAGCAGTTGGTACCGGCGCGCCCCCCGGCCGTCCTGCACAGCCCGGTCCCACAGCGTGGCGACGACCTCGCCACCGTCGTGCTGACTGCCGTCGGTGCCGATGATCGTGCGGACGCTCAGCTCAGACAGCGCTGTGCGGATGTAGTCGACGTGCGGCGTCTCGTCCGCCCGGATGGCAGCCACCAGCCGAGCTGCTGCGCCGTCGCCCGCCACCCGGGTGGTGTCGCTCAACACGGCTTCGGCCCAGGTGAAGGTGTGGAAGGCCGAGATCTCGATCAGCAGCAGCCGAAGGAGGCGTTCGATCAGGGATTCGAAGTCGAAGTCGATGACGGCGGGGAGCGCACGATTGGCCATGGCTGTCGCGCGGAGCGCGGCGACGTCGATCGTTCCCCCGGGCGAGGAGATGCCCATCCGCTTGAGCATGAGTGCTCGCTGGTCCTCGGTCACCGGATGTTCGAAGGCGATGTCACGTGCGGCGAACCACATCCGGTCGTGACCGGCGGTGCCGTCGTCTGAACCGGCTTCGTCGCGGGCGTGGGCCTCGATCAACCCGGATTCGAGATGTCCGAGCGCGGTGGCCGAGAGGTCCTCGGCCACGAACCGTTGGAGGTCTGGGACCGTGGAGTACCGCAGGAAGGAGCCGAAGCCCTCGACCGTCCCGATCCTGGTCAGTGTGGCGGTGATCGGGTCCCGGACGCCGGCGTCGAGCAGGACGTGTGTTTGCGCCACGTTGGGGTAGTGGGCGCCGAACTGATCCAGTCCGATGTCCAGCACCGGTGTTCCGGTGGCGGTCGAGTGCTGGTGCTGCCAAGCCTCGATGGCCGGCCCGCGGTGCAGCATCCGGGGCGAGACATACGACTCGTCGGCATCGAGCCCCCCGTGGCAGAGCACACCGTCGGCGACCAGGGCGGTCAAGCCCGGCTGGGTCGTGAGCAGTTCCTCCGCCGAGAACCTGGTCCGGGTGGAGCTTGTTGTGGTGGAGGTGGTCGTCGTGGAGATGGCGGTGTCGCTCATGTGGCCCCCCGGCTCGGTGTATACGCCGAAGTATACAGTCGGTCGGCCGGGTGGCAAGAGCTGGTCACCGATATCGTGCGGACCGATGAGTGCACCCCGGACGTTGTTGCCGCGGGACGAACGACGCGCCCAGCTGTTGCGTGCGGCAGCGGCAACCTTCGCCGTCGAGGGGTTCGCGGCCACGTCGGTCGACGAAGTGGCCAAGTCGGCTGGGATCACGCGGCTGATCGTCTACCGGCACTTCGAGTCCAAAGCAGCGCTCTACCGAGCCATCCTGGAGGTCACGTCCGATCGCCTGGTCGAGGAGTGGCAGGCGGCGACGTTGCATGACCACACGCAGGGTGCCGCGGTCCGGACGGTGCTCACCGTGGCCCGTGAGCTGCCCGACGGGTTCCGGCTCCTGTTCGTGCACGCCAGCCGGGAGGACGAGTTCGCTGGTTTCGCCCGTGATGTCCGTGTGCTGCAGACGGACTTGGCCCGAACCCTGCTGACCCCCGTGATCGAGGATGAACTGATCCGTCGATGGGCGGGCGAGGCGCTGGTCGACCTGTTGGTCTCCGGAGTGCTCCGTTGGGTCGACGAAGGCGATCCGGCTCGGGACGAGGAGTGGGTCGGCCTGGCCACCGCTGGTCTCCAGGCCGTGATCGGAGCGTGGTCCGGCGCCGGGCCGCTGGTCGGTACCGGGATCGGCTCGGAGAAGTCCCCAGATCGCTGATCCGGTCAGTTCTCGAGGGGGCGGACTGCTTCGGACAATTCACCGAGCTCCGCTGCGATGTCCTCCAACGGGGCGAACGGCACCGCCACGAACTTCGATGCCCCGACGGAGACGAACCGCTCGATCATGGACACCAGCTGCTCCAGCGAGGTTGCGACCAACTCGGTGGGGTCGACCTCGGGGCGGCGTTGGGCCAGGAGCGCCAGGACGGCGTCGTCGACCGGATGGGTGGCGTAGGGGATCAGCACCCCGTAGTGCTCCGGGTCGATGGCGCGATCATGGGCGGCGGCGATCGACGCCACTTCCGGAATGCCTCGTTCCACGTCGGCGACGGTGACGAAGCTGGGCAACCAGCCGTCGGCCAGGCGCCCGACCCGGCGCAGCTCCGACGGGGCGATCCCGCCGAGCCAGACCTCCAGCGGCGACTGGAGCGGCTTGGGTCGGATGGTGACGTCGGTGACGTCGAAGCGTTCACCCTGATGGGTCACGTGATCCTCGGTCCACAGTCGCCGCATGAGGGCGAGCGACTCGTCGAAGATCCGTGCCCGCTCGGAGCGCTGGACCCCGAAGGCCTGGTGCTCCGCGGCGTTGGCCGCTCCCAGGCCGAACGCCGGTAGGAGTCGACCGTCCGACAGCACGTCGAGGCTGGCCAGTTCCTTGGCCACGACCACCGGGTTCCGACCGGGCAGCACCATGACGCTCATCCCGATCTTGAGACGTTCGGTCCGGGCCGCGGCCATGGCCATGGCGACCACCGGATCGGGGCCCGGGGCGGACAGCCGCTCGGACACCCAGAGCGAATCGAAACCGAGGCGCTCCAACTCGTCCACCATCTGGCGAAAGCGTGCCTGGGAGTCCACCCCGGTGCGCGCTCCCAGCCCGAAGCCGATCCGGATCTTCATGCCGTGACGCTACGCCCGGACCCGTAACCTCGGCGAGCGTGCCAACCACCGTGCCAACCACCGTGCCAGCTGTCGCCCCGACCACCATGTCAACTGGCGCCCCGACCGCCGTGGTTGCCCCGGTCGATCCGTTTGCTTCGTTCCGACTCGACGGCCGGGTCTGCATCGTGACCGGCGCGTCGTCGGGGTTGGGGGACCGTTTCTCCCGGACGCTGCACGCGGCCGGCGCCACCGTGGTGGCGGCCGCCCGGCGGGCAGATCGGCTGGATGCGCTGGCCGAGGAACTGGGTGATCGGGTGGTGCCCATGGCCGGTGATGTCACCGATCCGGCGTCGAATGCGGCGCTGGTCGAGGCCACCGTCGAACGCTTCGGCCGGATCGACGTGCTGGTCAACAACGCGGGGTACGGAAAGGCCATGCCGGCGGAGGATGAGCCCCTCGAACACTTCAGGTTCACCCTCGACGTGAACCTGGTGGGACTGTTCGACCTGACTCAACAGGTGGCTCGCCACATGTTGGTCGCACGTTCGGGATCGATCGTGAACGTGGCGTCGATCTTCGGTCTGGTGGGCTCCACGCCGATCAAGGAGTCCAGCTACTGCGCGGCCAAGGGAGCGGTGGTCAACCTGACAAGGGAGCTGGGAGCGCAGTGGGCCCGCAAGGGAATCCGTGTGAACGCCATAGCGCCGGGCTGGTTCCCCACCGAGATGACCCAGGAGGAGATGTTCGACGACGAGACGGGGTTGGCCTTCATCGAGTCGCACTGCCCCATGGGGCGGGCCGGGGAGCTGGCCGAGCTGGACGGTGCGTTGCTGCTCCTGGCCGGCAGCGCAGGGTCCTACATGACCGGTCAGATCATCAGCGTCGACGGTGGCTGGACGATCCGATGAGGTTCCCGGCTGCGCTGATCATCACCCTCGCCCTGGTGGGGTTGGGTTGCTCCGACGACACCGAATCGGCCGATCGAACAGCACCCACGACGAAGGCGCTCCCAGAGAATGCTCCCACGACCGAGGCGCCGACCATCACCGGGCCCGCTCCGGCCGTCGGCTCGAGCGGGTGCGGCACCCCGGCCGCCCTCGGTCGAACCGACGTGCGGCTGACCAGCGGAGGGCTGGAGCGCACCTCGATACGCCACGTGCCGACCGGGTACGACTCGTCGACCCCCACGCCGTTGGTCCTCGACTTCCACGGGTACCTGGAGGGCGCCGAGATCCACGCAGTGGCCACGAGGATGGACCTCACCGCTGATCGGCACGGCTTCGTGGTGCTGACGCCCCAGGGCACCGGTACCAAGCCGTTCTGGAACGCCACCCGCGTCCCCGGCATCGTCGACGACGTGGCGTTCGTCTCGGACCTGCTGGATCGGACCGAGGCCGAGTTGTGCATCGACACCGCCCGGATCTATTCCACCGGTCTGTCCAACGGGGCCTTCATGTCGTCGTTGCTGGCGTGCACCATGTCAGACCGGATCGCCGCAGTGGCGCCGGTGGCCGGGACACTGGCCATCGAGCCGTGCGACGTCGAACGGCCGGTCCCCGTGCTGTCGATCCACGGAACCGAGGACCCGATCGTGCCCTATGGCGGATTCGACCGGGCCGACGGCACGGCTGACGGGGAGAACGCCAACGGACGTCCCGAGCTCCCGACCGATGATGTCACCGCTCAGGTGTTCGGACGGCTGGACCTCAAGCCCGTCCCTGACGCGGTGAAGTTGTGGGCCGAGCGCAACGGCTGCGACGACGAACGTCTGACCGAGGCGCTGCCGCCCGATGTCGTCCGCTACATCTGGGACTGTCCCGACGGCGCCGCGGTCGAGCACTACGAGATCACCGGTGCGGGTCACACCTGGCCTGGGTCGACCTTCCTGGCCGGTGCCGCGAATCTGGTGGGGACCACGTCGATGACCATCGACGCCAACGAGGTGATGTGGGCGTTCTTCCAAGGTCAGGCCATTCGGCCGTAGCCCGGGAAGCGAGCCTGGCACTCGGGCCGGAGCGACCTAGACCTTGGTGCCCTCGTAGGGAACGGGATCGCCGGCCGCCGGGATCGTCGGTCGGGACCAGTGCATCATGGCGGCGAGGTTCTCCACGATGGGTCGCCAGGTCTCGGGTTCCCAGCCCTCGGCCTTGCCCATGATCGAGCAGTCGAGCGCCACGTGGACCAGCGCCGGGACCTCGGTGATGCCCATGGCCTTCACGAACGTCCGGTCGGGATCGTAGAAGGCCATGAGGGTCTGGGTCCAGGGTCCGAGGAACTCCCGGGCACCCTCGTCATCGCAGGTGAGGACGAAAGCTGGTCGCACGTCGGCGCCCGCGAACTCGGTCAGGATGCGTCCGCTGGTCTCCAGGAGCCAGGAGCTCTCGTGGGTGTACGGGTCGAGAACGACGACCAGCAGATGGAACAGCTTCAGCTGCTCGCTCAGCGTGCGGTCCTTCCCGCCCAGTGGGTGCAGGACGATGTCGGGGTCGAGAGCGGCCACGGCCGAAGAACGTAGCGCCTGTAGGTTGCCGATCGTGCATCCCATCGAGCATCTGCGGTACGTGGCCCGGGCGTCCGGCGCGCCGCAGGACGCGTTGGTCACCGAAGCCGCCAGCGCCCTGGGGGGATTCGCCGGTGATCCCACGGCGTTGGTCACCGCCTGTCGGCGGATGGTGTCCCGCCAGCTGACTTCGGGTGCCATGTGGTGGCTGTGTTCACGGATGCTCTGCGCGGTCGACCCCAGGGCCGAGGCGCGGGCCGCAGTCGACGAGATCAACGACGACGCCACCTGGCGTCACCTGGCCACCGAGTTCCCGCCGGACAGCACCATCACCGTGCTGGGCTGGCAGCCGACCGTGGCCCAGGCGCTCCGTCACCGGGGCGACGTCGAGGTGCTCGTGGTCGACGTGCTGGGCGAGGGCTCGGCCTTCGTGCGGCATCTCACCCAACGCGACATCGAGGCCGTCGAGGTGCCGGTGTCCGGCCTCGGCGCCGCCATCGCTGGTTCCGACGTGGTGGTATGCGAAGCCTCCGCCGTCGGCCCCGCCGATCTGGTGGCGGTGAGTGGGACCCGGGCCGCCGTGGCGGTCGGTCGGATGTCCGAGGTCCCCGTGTGGATGGTGGCCGGTGTCGGGCGGGTGCTGCCCGCCCGGGTGTGGGACGCCCTGGCGTCACGGTTGGATCTGGGTGACGAGCCGTGGGACGCCGACGACGAGGTCCTCCCGGTGGACTGGGCCGGGACCGTGGTCGGTCCGGCCGGCTTCGGAACGCCGTCGGATCTGCCGCGTCGGGCAGACTGCCCCGTCGCCCCGGAGCTGTTCCGGGCCGACATCACCTAGGACGGGCCAGCGGCCCGCGAACGGAGCCCCCAATGCCCAGCCGTCGTGAGATGATTCGCATGAACGACGACGAGATCGCCACCTACCTGGGCGGACGTCGGGTCATGAACCTGGCCTCCCAGGGTCCGAAGGGCGACGTCCACCTGGTGGCCATGTGGTACGGATTCCTGCCGGCAGCCGGGGTCTACGACCCGGCCGCCGGCTACGACGCCGACACGTTGGTCATCGAGACGTTCGGCCGGAGCCAGAAGGTCCAGAACTTCCGGCGCAACCCCCGGTTCACCGCCTTGATCGAGTCGGGCGAGAGCTACGGCGAGCTGGCGGGCGTGGAACTGGTGGGTGCCGCCGAGGTCATCGACGACCCGGCCGTGGTGTTCGAATCGTGCAAGGCAGTGCTGTCCCGCTACGAGAACTTCGGCACCGACGCTGATCTGTCCTTCGCCGCCGAGATCGCGGCCAACAAGCGGGTGTGCGTCCGCTTCCGTGTGGAGCACACGGTCACCTGGGACCACGCCAAGCTGGACGTTCAGTACTGAGCCTCCAGTCCAACCGGACCGGGCCGTAGCCTGCGGCTCATGAGCTCCAACGTGTCCTTTCCCGCCAACGGCTCGGAGTGCCCCGGGTACTTCGCCCCTGCCGAAGGTGGTGGGCCTGGAGTGGTCGTCATCCAGGAGTGGTGGGGGCTCAACGACCAGATCTGCGGCCTGGCCGACCGGTTCGCATCCGCTGGCTTCTCCGCGGTCGTGCCGGACCTGTACCGGGGTGCGATCGCCACCGAACCCGACGGGGCCGGCAAGCTCATGATGAACCTGTCACTGGCCCAGGCCGGCAAGGACATCTCGGGGGCCATCGACTTCCTGCTCGCGCAGGACACGGTGACCGGCGACCGGGTCGGGGTGACCGGTTTCTGCATGGGCGGCGCGTTGGCCCTGATGGCCGCCACGTTGCGGCCCGACGCGGTCGGCGCCACGGCTCCCTTCTACGGCGTCATCCCATTCCTCTCGCCGTCGCCCGACTGGTCCGCCCTGGCCGCGCCCGTGCGTGGCCACTTCGCCGAACGCGATGACATGTTCGGACCGGACAAGGTTGCCGAGCTGGAGGCGCTGCTGGTGGGCCTCGGCAAGGACGTGGTCCTGACCGTGCACCCGGACACCGATCACGCCTTCGCCAACGAGACCCGCCCGGAGGTCTACGACGCAACGGCTGCCGAGGCCTCCCTCAGCGCCACCATGACGTTCTTCCGCGAGCAACTGGGCTGATGCCATCCGGCTCGGTGGCGGAGGCCGATGTGGTCACCCGGTACCTCCGGTTGGGGCTGACGCTGGGGACGCTGCACGCTGACTTCGTCGACGCCTACCACGGGCCGGCCGAGTTGCGAGCCGAGGTCGAGGCGCAACCGGCGACCACCCCTGCTGCGCTCGGTGCGGCCATCGAACGGCTCGTTGCCGACCTGGACAGCGGCGCCGGGTCGGACGTCTCTGATCTGCGGCGTCGTTGGATCAGGGCGCAGCTCGTGGGGATCGGCACGGTCGCAGCCAAGCTCGAGGGGGCGGACGTCTCCTATGTCGAGGAGGTCCAGCGCTGCTACGGGGTCACTCCCTCGCGGGTCGACCCCGACGAGGTCGCCGCTGCACTCGATCTGCTCGATGCGGCGGTGCCGGGCGACGGGGACCTGCGGGACCGGCTGGCCGCCAACCGGGCACGCCACGCCATTGCACCCGAGCGCCTCGATGCGGTGATCGCCGACGTGGCCGAGGAGCTCCGTTCGCGGACCGTTGCCATGTTCGGCCTCCCGGAGGGTGAGACGGTGCGCTTCGAGTTGGTGAGCGGCCAGCCGTGGTCGGGGTTCAACTACTACGAGGGCAACCTGTCCAGCCGGGTGGCCATCAACACCGACCTGCCGGTGCTGTCGTCGTCGATCGGGCACCTGGTGGCGCACGAGGCCTATCCCGGTCACCACACGGAGCACTGCCTCAAGGAGGTCGGGCTGGTCCGGACGCTCGGGCATCTGGAGGAGTCGATCTTCCTCGTCGGCGCACCTCAGTGTCTCCTGGCCGAAGGGCTGGCCGACCTGGCCATCGAGATCGTGCTGGGCGACGACGCCACTGGAGTGATCGGGGAGATCGTCCGCTCGCACGGCGTGGTGCACGACGATGAAGCCGTGGCCGCACTCGGTGTGTTCTCCGAGATGTCCTCCCGGGTCCGCGGTCACCTCGGGATGATGTTGCACGCCGATGGCGCAGACGAGCGGGCCGTCATCGATACCGCGGAGCGCTGGCTCCTGATCGACCGGGCGCGGGCCGAGAAGTCCGTCGAGTTCATGTGCGACCCGACCTGGCGGGCCTACATCTCGTGTTACGTCGAGGGCCTGCCGTTGTGTCGGTCGTTCGTGGCGGGCGAGCCGGCCCGGTTCGCCCGGTTGCTCAACGAGCAGCTGATCCCGGCAGATCTGAGCTGAGCGACTCCGCGGCAACAGCCTCGGCAAGCCGGTTGGGCCAACGCACCGCGGTGTCACCATCGGCGGTCACGGTCAGGATCTCGACGCCATCGGTGGTGACGATGACCGTGTGTTCGAACTGCGCAGTGGGCAACAGGTCGTCGGTGACCTCGGTCCAGTCGTCGTCCCATTGCGTGTGCTTGAAGGTGCCCGCAGTGATCATGGGCTCGACGGTGAAGGTCAGTCCGGGCACCAGTTCCAGGCTGGAGCCGCGTTCCTTGGTGTGGTTCACATGTGGCTCGCCGTGGAAGACCGACCCGATGCCGTGGCCGCCGTAGTCCCTCACGACCCCAAGGCCGTACTCGTGCGCCAGCGATTCGATGGCTTCGCCCACCACACCGAGCGGACACCCGGGCGCAATGGCGGCGATGCCGGCCAGCGTGGCTCGGCAGGTGACGTCGACCAGCACCTCGGTCGGGTCGTCGAGTGGGCCGACTGCGAACGTGGCAGAGGTGTCGCCGTGCATGCCTTCGATGTAAGCGGTCACGTCGATGTTCACGATGTCGCCGTCGCGCAGGACGCGAGAGTCCGGGATGCCATGGCACACCACCTCGTTCACCGAGGTGCACACCGACTTGCTGAAGCCGTTGTAGCCGAGGGTCGACGGATAGGCGCCCCGGGACAGGTAGGCCTCGTGAGCGATTCGGTCCAGCTCGTCGGTGGTCATCCCGGAACTCACCGCGGCACCGGTCTCCAGCAACACCTCGGCCGCCACGCGGCATGCCACACGCATGCGCTCCAGCTCGTCGCCGGTGAGGATCTGCAACCCGGCGCGACCAGCCGGGCGGCCACCGGTGGCCAGGTAGGGCGGTCGGGTGATGCCATCCGGCACGGTCCGCATCGGGCCGACATCTCCCTGCTCGATCGGGACGCGACGGACGCGTTCGTGGTCACCGTGACAACGCTTCAATTTCTTCCCGCTGCCGCACCAGCAGCGGTCGTTGCTCCGAAGGCGATTCACGAAGCTGAGGTTACGGCGGTGCCGGTGGCCGGTCCATGCACGCCGGTCCATGCACGCCGGTCCATGCACGCCGGTCCATGCACGCCGGTCCATGCACGCCGGTCGACAGTTGGGCCATCAGCGGAGGGCGGCCGGTCACCTGCGGCCGGTGCGTTCGACGGCCTGGAGGACCAGCAGCAACAGGATGGAGCCGAGCGCCGCAATGACGATCGACCTCAGGCCGAAGTCGCCGATGCCCTCGTCGAATGCCCACGACGCCAGCGCCCCGCCGACCAGGGCGCCGAGGAGACCCACCGCCATGGTGCCCAGGCAGCCGCGCTGATCGGCGCCGGTCACCATCCGGGCGCTCCCTCCGGCCAGCAGTCCGACCACGATCCACGAGAACCAACCCATGAGCCGAGCCTAGAGTCGGCTGGCGAGCCACACGGGGCGGGAAGCCAGGGGGAAATGGATGCTGACCGATCTCGACGGAGCACGGGTGGTGGTGACCGGCGCATCGTCGGGGATCGGAGCGGCGTTGGCCGAGGGATTTGCCGCCCGTGGTGCCACCGTCGGCATCTGCGCTCGGCGCGAGGACCGACTGGGCGAGGTGTTGGAGCGGTGTCGTTCGCATGCGCCGGAGAGCCGAATGTGGGTCCAGGACCTGTCGGAGCTCGACGCCATGTCCAGCTTTGCCGAGCGGATGTTGTCGGACCTGGGCCGGGTCGACCTCCTGATCAACAACGCCGGGATCCCCAAGCGTCGCTGGGCCTGGGACCTCGACGGCGAGACAGTGGATCGGATCATGGCCATCAACTACTCATCGCCGGTTCGACTCACGCTGGCCCTGTTGCCCGAACTCCGGGCCCGGAGCGGTTCCATCGTGTTCATCGGGTCGGTGGCCGCACGATTGGCGCCGCCGGCCGAGGCGGCGTATGCCGCGTCCAAGGCCGCATTGACGGCCTTCGCCGAGGGACTCCGGGTCGATCTCGGCGTAGCCGGCGAGGACGTGGGCGTGCACATCGTGCACCCAGGAGTGATTCGCACCGACCTGTTCGACACCCCCGACGACGACCGGTCGTTGGCAGATATTGCCCCGCTGGAGGCGAGTGACATGGTCCAGCCCGTGGTCGAGATCCTGGCGTCCGGGAAGGTGGAGCGCTTCGTCCCGTCGTGGTTCGCCGACCTGCCTGCGGTGAAGGCGAGCGACCCCACTGGCTTCCTGGCCGGCTCCGCTGAGTACGCCCGCCAGCGGCTGGAGACCCTCGGCCTGCCCATCCCGTCGTGAACGACCAGGACCAGAGCACCGTCACGCCGCGGCACCGACTCGCCCCGCTGTCGGCCGAGGAGATCGTGGCGGCCGCTTCGACGGTCCGTTCCGCCGGCGGACTGGGCGAGGGATCGGTGGTCGCCCACGTGGTGCTCCACGAGCCGTCGCCCGCAGCAATCGGTCCTCGGCGCGCCGAGCTTCTCGAGGTGTCCGGGCCACAGCTGGCGATGGTGTCCTGGCTGGTCGATCTCGAGGCCGGGTCAGCGACCCCCACCACGATCGAGGGCATGCGTCCGGCGCTGTTGATGGGGGAGTCCTTCGGTGCCGTCGTGGCGTGCGTCGAGCACCCCGAGTACGTGGCCGCCTTGGCCAAGCGGGGGATCACCGATCTGTCCCTGGTTCAGATCGACCCGTGGCCGGCCGGTGTGTTCGGCTACGAGGCCGAGACCGATCGCCGGATCGCCCGCTGCATCTCGTTCCTGCGTGAATTCTCGGGCGACAACGCCTACGCCCGGCCGATCGAAGGCGTGATCGTCCACGTGGATCTGGGTCGGGGCGAGGTCATCGAGGTCATCGATCACGGGGTCGTGCCCATGGCGAGCACGCACGGCCGCTACGGCACAGCGGATCACCAGCCGTCGCGGACCTTGGCGCCTCTCCGGATCACCCAGCCCGACGGTCCGGGATTCACGGTCGACGACGGGTTGCTGACGTGGCACCGGTGGCGCCTTCGGGTCGGGTTCGACCCGACCGAGGGCGTGGTGCTGCACGAGGTGGAGTGGGACGACGGTGAACGTGTTCGCCCGGTGGCCCGGCGGTTGTCGGTGTCGGAGATGGTGGTGCCCTACGGCGAGCCGGGTCCGATCCACGGGTGGAAGAACGCGTTCGACGCGGGCGAGTGGGGCCTCGGGCGCATGACCCAGTCCCTGGTCCTCGGTTGCGACTGCCTGGGCGAGATCCAGTACCTGGATGCGGTGATGGCCAATGAGACCGGGGAGCCGTGGGTCGTGTCGAACGCCATCTGCCTGCACGAGGAGGACTTCGGCATCCTCTGGAAGCACGTGGACCTCTGGTCCGGCGGTCACGAGGTCCGGCGGCACCGGCGCATGGTCATCCAGCATGTCGCCACCGTCGGGAACTACGAGTACGCCTTCGCCTGGCATCTCTACGTCGACGGTCAGATCGGTCTCGAGGTCCGGCTCACCGGCATCCTGTCGACCGCTTCGGTCGAGGGGGATCCGGGGCCGTACATGAAGCGCCTGGCGCCCGGTCTGGCCGCCCCGGTGCGCCAGCACCTGTTCTGTGTTCGTCTGGACATGAGGGGCGACGGGACCGACGACGTGGTCGACGAGGTCGACGTGCTCCCTGCGCCCGCCGGTCCGCAGAACCCGTGGGGCAACGCATTCGCTCCGACTGCCAACCGGCTCCTGCCCGGCGGGGACGGCCGGGATACGAACGCGGCGACCAGTCGGATCTGGAAGGTGTCCAATCCCGCGACGCTCAACCGGAACGGCGACCCGACGTCGTATGCCCTGATCCCCACCATGGCCACCCCGACGTTGCTGGCCTCAGCCGACTCGTCGGTGGGCAGACGTGCTGCCTTCGCCCGGCACAACCTGTGGGTCACCCGGGCGGACCCTGCTCGTCGTCACGCCTCGGGGGACTTCCCGAACCAACACGTCGGTGGTGACGGCATCCCGGCCTGGGTGGCCCAGGACGCTGCGGCGAATCTGGCTGAGTCAGCCGCCGGGGAGGACGTGGTCCTCTGGTACACGTTCGGCCTGACCCACATCCCGCGACCGGAGGACTGGCCGGTCATGCCGGTCGAGTGGACCGGTTTCCTGCTGACGCCGAAGGGCTTCTTCGACGCCAACCCGACATTGGAGCTGGCCCCGGAATCCGCTGGCGACAGCTCCTGCCACTGAGGACAACGCCCGATGACGGCTCCCGTTCGCCAGCGTCAGGCAACGGTGCAGCGGTTGCCGACGCGGTTGACCCGGCGTTTGTCTAGGCGCATGCCGCGAGTTCAGGTGTACCTCCCGAACGATCTCTACGATGAGCTCGAACGGCGCGATCTTCCTGCTTCGGAACTGCTCCAGGTCGCCGTACGCGCCGAGGTCCAGCGCCGCCAAGCCCTCGACGCCACGCACGGGTACCTTGCCGAGCTCGCCGCCGAAGTCGGTGAGCCGACTGCGCGTGAGGGAGCCCGGCCAGGGCTCGCCGGTTGCGGTTCGGGGGGTCAGATCCCGAGAATGGCGCGCAGACCTCGGTCGATGTCGTCGACCAAGACGTCGGGTAGGCGGCCAGTTTGTGCGCCGAGGAGCGCTCGGTCGATCAGCTCGAGACCGAGCGGGACAGCGACCGAGTCCTTCGACAATCCGCTCGCTGTCGCGGGCAGGAGGACATTGCCTGCGATGCCGGCACGAGCGACGTTCGAGGTGACGGGCACCACGTGCGTCTGCCAGACATTCACCGCGAGCACCTCCGCAGAGGACACAACGACGCACGGCCTGCGCTTGTCGAGCTCGATCCAACACACCGCGCCTCGTGCTACCACGGTGCGGAACGCTCCATCCGCTCCGACGCTGCCGCCGACTCCTCGGCGGTCGGTGGTTCGGCCCCTGCGAGTTCGGCGTCAGCAAGGAGTTGCTGGGACAGCCCCAACCCCGAGTGCGTGGCAGCGTGATGCCGAAGCTGATCGGCGACCCACGTGGAGAACGGAACACCGAGACTGTCAATGATCGGTACGACGTCATCTGGGACGCTGATCGTCTTGTTTGGCATGTACGTATGATACATACGTATGATCGTGTCTGACGCGACAACGATGACAGCTGCAGCAGGTGACGACGTCCAGGCCGGTGCGGTGGTCCGGTGGCAGGTCAGACGCCGGCGGCCTGCTGCTTGTCGTGGCGGGCCACCAGCTGGCGGGCGATCACCTTGAGGCACAGGGTCTCATCCGCGCCTTCGAAGATGGACAACACGCGAGCGTCGACCCAGTAGCGGCTGACGTCGTACTCCTCGGCGTAGCCCATGCCCCCGTGGATCTGCATGGCCTCACGGGTCACCCATTCGGCCGCCTTGCACACGTATGCCTTGATGAGCGTGGCCTCGAGCTGGCCCTCGCCCTTGGCCATCATCTTGGCCACCTCGTAGCTGTACTGGCGGGCGCCCTGGATGATGACGGCCATGCGGGCCAACTTGGCCTGGGTCAACTGATACTCGCTGATGTTCTCGCCGAAGACGACCCGATTCTCCGCATAGTCGAGCGCAGCTTCGTAGGCGGCCTGCATCACGCCGACGGCGCGGGCTGCGGTCTGGAGTCGGCCGTTCTCGAATCCGGCCATCTGGTAGTAGAAGCCGCGTCCCATGCCGCCTTCCTCGCCGATGAGGTTGGTGGCGGGGACGAACCAGTTCTCGAGCGCGATCTCGTACGAGTGCATGCCTCGGTAGCCGATGGTGTCGATCGGGCGGGCCTCCATCTTGCCGTCGCCCGTGAGCTCCGATCCGGTCTGGGTGTGCTCGAAGCCGTGTGCTTCACCGCGCATCTTCGGCACGATGAACAGTGACAGTCCCCGGTGACCGAGGGAACGATCCGGGTCGGTTCGGGCCAGCAGGGACAGCACGTCGCCGCGTGCGCCGAAGGTGCACCACGTCTTGGTGCCGTTGATGAGGTAGCCGTCGATGCCGTCGATGGTGGTCGGCGTGGCGGTGACCTTGACCCCGGCGACGTCGGAGCCGTAGTCCGGTTCGGTCACGGCGACGGCGTTCATGACCTCGGCGGCCGCCAGCTTCGGCAACCACTCCCGCTTCTGGGCCTCGGTGCCGCCGGCCTCGAGGGCCCGGGCCAGGATCTCTGGCCGGGTGATCAGCGATCCACCGCAGCCCAACGATCCCCGGGACAGCTCCTCGGTGGCCACGACCATGGCCATGTAGTCGGACTCGCCGCCAGTGGCGAAGCCGCCGTACTCCTCGGGGATCGACAGGCCGAAGGCGCCCATCTCGGCCAGGCCGGTGATGATCTCCTCGGGAATGTCGTCGTTGTGCCGGTGGATGTGCTCGGCGATCGGCTTCAACTTGTCCTCGGCGAAGCGACGGAACGCGTCCTGGACCATCTCGAAGTCGTCATCGAGGTGGCGGGGGCCGGGCTGAGTGGCGAGCGAGGCGAGGAACGCGGGGCTGCGATGCTCGGCCACGAAGGCCCGCGTGCCGTCGAGCGCGGTGTCGGCCACTCCCCACTCGGCCTCGCGGCCGAACAGTCGCCCCACCAGCTCACCGATGGCATCGGCGGCGAAGGCACAGGTGATCCGTTCCTCCACGTCGCCCTGTTGCCCATAGCTCAGCAGGCCGCGTGCGGACTGCACGGCGGCGGCGGAATGGGCGACGTCGTAGGCCAGCACCTGGTTGGCCTCGATTCCGTTGGCGGCAAGTTGGGCGATGCCGGAGTCGACGACCGCCTGGGCGGCATCGATGGCGGTGGCTGCACGGAGGAGACGGTCGCTCATGAGCCGAAGAATACCGAGCCCGGTTCAGGCCTCCCAGTCCGAACTGACCTGGTCGACCGCCTGCTTGCGGCGCCCCAGGATCACGTCGGCCTGCGGATCGGGGCCCATCGCGGCCGCTCTGGTCCATCCCCGGTAGTGGTCGCCGTCGCGCCTGAGGAACGGCACGAGCTCGGCCAAGGAGACCGGTCGGGAGATGAAGTACCCCTGGGCGGAGTCACACCGGAAGTCAGCCAACTGGCGCAGCGCCGGTCCGGACTCCACGCCCTCGGCCACCACCCGCAGCCCCAGGTTGTGGCCCAGGTCGATGATGGAGCGGACCAGCGTGCTGTCTCCGCGGACCAGGTCGGCCACGAATGATCGGTCGATCTTGATCTCCGAGATTGGGAGGTCACGGAGGTAGGCCAACGATGAGTACCCGGTGCCGAAGTCGTCGACCGAGATCTCGATGCCGCGTGAACGAATCTGACCGAGCACCTCCATGGCCAGGGCCGGGTCGTCCATCAGCTCACTCTCGGTGAGCTCCACGCGGAGCCTGTTCGGGTCCAGACGGCTCTCGGCGAGCGCGGTCGAGAAGACGTCCAGCAGAGTCGGGTCGTAGAGGTTCCGCACGCTCAGGTTCACCGCAACACCCAGGTCGAACCCGGCGGCGATCAGCCCGCCGATCTCTGAGGTGGCGGTGCGCATGACGTTGGCGGTCAACGCCTGGATGCTCCCGGACACCTCGGCCAGCTCGATGAAGTCGGCTGGAGGCAGCAGGCCGTGGATCGGGTGGTTCCAGCGCACCAGCGCCTCGACGTCGATGACATGGCCCGTCGCCAGGTCGATGCGGGGCTGGTAGAAGACCGTGAGCTGTTCGTCCTCGATGGCCCGACGGAGATCGGACAGCAGCGTGAGGCGGCGTACCGATGAGCGGTCGTGCTCAGGCGAGTACAGCATGACCCCTGCGCCACTGGTCTTGGCCTTGTACATGGCGACGTCGGCTCGCTGGGTCAGCAGCTCCGCCTCTGTCCCGTGATCGGGCGACAGGGCAATGCCGATGCTCACGCCGGTCTGCAGACTGACGCCGTCGATGACAACCGGCTCGGAGAAGTTGGCGATGATGCGACGGGCGGTATCCAGTGCCCCCTGCGAGCTCACGTCCACGGTGAGCAGGACGGCGAACTCGTCACCGCCCAATCGGGCCACCGTGTCGCAGGTCCGCACCGACGCGTGGAGTCGTTTCCCGAGCTCGATGAGGAGCATGTCGCCGTGGTGGTGGCCGAGCGCATCGTTGACCTCCTTGAACTGGTTGAGGTCCATGAACATCAGCGCGACGTGGGATCCCGAGCGTTCCGCCGCCAGCAGGGCCGTTTGGAGGCGGTCGTGCAGAAGCGCCCGGTTGGGCAGTGCGGTGAGGGAGTCGTGGAGTGCCTGGTGGCGCAGGGCAGTGGCCGCGGCCGATCGGATGGTGACGTCCTCGATGGAGATGCCGATGGCCTGGTCGGTGAGCGGCGTGGCCTGGATCCGGAACCGCTTCGCTTGCCCTGCATTGTTGGTCCGCTCGTGCTCTGGGATCTCCAACGGCTCGCCGGTCCGGATCACGTGAGCGAAGGCCTTCAGCATCTCGGGATCCAGCCGGGTCGAGCCATCACCCTTCGGTCGCCAGCTGAGGAGGCGATCGAGTGGAATCCCGGCTTGCTCGGCCGCGGCCTGGTTGGCGGCCAGGATCCGGAACGAGCGGAGGTCGCTCAGGTCGTCCATGCGCAGGATCTGCAGGGCGACCGGGATGTCGGCCACGAACTCGCCGAGCTGGCGAACCTGTTGCTCGGCCTCTTTGCGGGTGGTGACATCGAGCATCACGCCGCGAGCAGTCATGGCCCGGCCGTCGAGCCCAGGGGTGACGTGCACCAACTCAAGGACCCACTTCGTCGAGCCGTCGGCGCATCGGACCCGGTACTCCAGGGCATGGGAGGCCCCGGCTTCGAACTCTGCTCGGCCCCGTTCGAGCACCTCGGTGTCACCCGGGTGGAGCACGGACTCCCGGAACCCGGGCGAGCTGAACGTGGCGGCGTCGTATCCCAGGAGCGACGGGACCTGGTCGTTCACGTACGTGATGAGGTCACGGCGGGGTCCGGACTCCCACACCACCATGTCGAGCTGGTCGGACAGATCGGTGTATCTGGTGCGAAGCGACCGCTCCTCGTCGGCCACCAGGCCGATGATCAACACGGTCGACAGGCTGCAGATCAGCCAGATGGCGTAGGCCGGGATCCAGCCGTCCGGGTTCTGCCAGACGCCTATGGCCAGGTACGGCAGTGCCATGACCCCGAGCAACTGGTAGGAGAATCGCCTGGGGAAGCCGATCACGATCAGCGAGATGGTGGTGGCCAGGATGAGCAGGACCCACGGGTAGATGGCCGGCAGCGCGATCCCGACGATCGCCCCGAAGCCGTAGTCCGAGGCTGCCACGGCGCGGGGGAGCGAACCGGTGCGGCGGACGATCCGGAACAGCACGGTGTTCTGGATCGCCGACATGACGGCGAATGCGGTGGCGAACCAGATCCGGTGGTCGCCGAACTGGGGGAGCAGCGCCAGGGTCACGCAGAGTCCTGTGGCCGAGAGGTAGCGGCTGTAGAGGACGCGCATCCAGAAGCGCTCGCGAACGTCGACCCCGCCCAATCGGGGCGTACCGATGTTCGGTTCGAGCGGCGGTGGAGCGGGAGGGGTCATGACGGATGGTGAGGCAGGTGAAAGCGTCAGAAGTCACATCGGCGCCGCAGTCTCCGCGACTGAGAGTTCTGTCTGGTGGCCCGGCCCGGTTGATGCCTAGGTTCAGCCGGGTTCGTTGACCCGAGGAGATCTTGTGACCGTGTATGACCGCCCCTTCGGCCGATACCTCGAGGACTTCGTCCCGGGAGACATCTACCGGCACTGGCCCGGCAAGACGATCACCGAGTACGACGACCACCTGTTCTGCATGATCACCATGAACCACCACCCGCTGCACACCAACGCGTGGTTCGCTGAGCATTCGACCGTGCACGGTCGCAATGTCGTGGTCGGCAACCTCGTCTACAGCTTGGTGCTGGGCATGAGCGTGCCCGACGTCTCCGGCGCGGCCATTGCCAACCTCGAGGTCGAGACGCTCCAGCACAAGAACCCCACCTTCCACGGCGACACGATCTACGCCGAGACGAAGGTCCTCGAGACCCGGGAGTCCTCGAAAGGTGACCGGGGCATCGTGACGGTGGAGACCAAGGGCCTGAACCAGGACGGGGTCGAGGTCTGTTACTTCCGCCGCAAGGTCATGGTCTGGAAGACCGAGTCCGCCCCGGAGCGTCTGCGGCCCTATGGCGATGACATCTGGGAGTCCTGAGCCCTCGCCACGGCACGGGCCGGCACGGTCGCGCCTGCGCGAGCGGGTGCGGGCCGACGTCCTGGCGTGGGGAGCGGCCGAGCGTCGCGACCTGCCGTGGCGGCGCACCCGCGATCCGTGGTGGGTCCTGGTCAGCGAGGTCATGCTCGCCCAGACCCAAGTCGCCCGGGTCGAGCCTCGGTGGCTGGCCTTCGTGGAGCGTTGGCCCACCCCCGCGTCGTTGGCGTTGGACGACCTGTCGGAGTTGTTGCGCTTCTGGCAGGGGCTGGGTTATCCCCGGCGGGCCGCCAACCTGCACCGTGTTGCGCAGCTCGTGGTGAGCGAGCACGCGGGCGTCGTGCCCGACGACCTGATCGCGCTGCTCGCCTTGCCCGGCATCGGTCCCTACACCGCTCGAGCGGTGCTGGCCTTCGCCTACGAGACCGACGTGGCGGTGGTGGACACCAACATCGCCCGGGTGCTGGCCCGGGTGGGCGGGGAGCGCTTGACCACCCGGGCCGCGCAGTCGTTGGCGGATTCGTGGGTGCCGGTCGGGCGGGGCTGGGCGTGGAACCAGTCGATGATGGATCTCGGCTCGTTGCTGTGCCGGCCGGCTCCGCGGTGCGATGGCTGCCCGTTGGCCGGATGCTGCGGGTGGGCGCTCGGCGCGCACCCCGACCCGGATCCAGCGATCGGCTCGGCCGGCGTGAGCGTTCGTCAGGCTCGGTTCGCCGGATCCGATCGTGACCACCGAGGTCGGATGCTGCGATGCCTGGCCGACGGCCCCGTCGCTGCGGAGGTGCTGATCCTGGAGGCCGGACTGGCCGATGATCCAGCCCGTGGCGACCGGCTGGTGGTGTCGCTGCTCGACGACGGTTTGGTGGCGATCGACGGTGGCCTGGTGCGCCTCGGCCAATGAGCCTGGCCTCCTGAGCGGGGGACAGGTCGCTGGCTCAGGCCGCGCCGAGGAAGTCCAGGACCAGGCGGTTGACGATCTCGGGCTGCTCCAGTTGCAGGAAGTGTCCGGCTCCGGCGACCAGCTCGTACCGGCTCGGTTCGTGGAGGAACTCGGTGCAGAGATCGGCGATCTCGGCGCCCATGCACCCGTCGTCGGCGCCGTGCAGATAGAGCAGAGGAATGGCAGGCAGCGCCAGCGTGGCGCTCTGGGCCTCGGCGTACTCCGGTCGTTGGAGCTCGGGCTGGAGGGTGTGGCGGTAGTACTCGAGGGCTGCGGTCATCCGCTCCGGCGTCGCCACGCAGTCTCGGAAACGGGCCACGTCCTCGGTGGCGTCGAACCCGGGCGACCAGTCCTGCCACAGCTTGGTGATGAACTCGTGGTCGTTCATCGGGATCACCATGTCGGACAGCGGGTTCAACTGGAAGAACATGTACCAACTGCGGTGCAGCTGCTCGTAGCGGAAGAACCCCTGCGCCGTGGCCGGCCCGGGGGGTACCGCCATGGCCACGCATCGGCGCCAACGGTCCGGCTCGGTTCCCACTCCTGCGTAGACGCCGAGCGCACCCCAGTCGTGGCCGATCAGTACCGCCGATTGGTCAGCACCCAGGGCTTGGTGGAGCGCGTTGGCATCAACGCCGAGTGCGCCGCTCTGATAGGCGCCGTCGGGGGCCAGGGAGGTCGGCGCGTACCCCCGGTTGAACGGCGCCACAGCCCGGTAACCGGCGGCCGCCAGCTCGGGCAGCAGGTGTCGCCAGGTGTGCGCCGAGTCGGGGTAACCGTGCAGGCACAGGGCGAGGGGGCCCTCGCCGAGTTCCAGGTAGGCGAAGTCGATGCCGTTGGTGGTGACGGTCCCGAGTGACGGGACACTCGCGTCGGTGATGGTCATCGGCGGAAGCTACCCGGTCGATGGTGAAGCCGGTTGAGGAGACTTCGGTCACAGGCCATTCACATTCCGTTGTCAAGTGAATAGATTTCAACTTCCTGGTCGACAGGTTTCAGGAGACAACCCGGTCGTGGCACCGGACAGCGGGGGGCTGAGCGCTGAACATCACCTTCTACGGGGTCCGGGGCTCGACGCCCTGCGCTCATCCGGACAATCAGCGGTATGGCGGCAACACGTCGTGCGTCGTCGTCGAATCCGACGGTCGGCCTCCGATCGCCCTCGATCTCGGTACCGGTCTGCGGTTCTGGGGTCTGGACCTGCCGTGCGACCGAACGCTCGATGCCATCGCGCTGGTCAGTCATCTGCACTGGGACCATGTCCAGGGCATCCCGTTCTTCGCCCCCATCAACGTGCCGGGCGCCCGCCTGGCCATCTATGGCCCCCGGCAGGAGTCGGGCTCGCTCTGCGACGCGGTTTCTGCGTTCATGTGTCCGCCGTACTTCCCGGTGACGCTCGAAGCGCTCGCTGGCGAAGTGACCCTGGACGAGGTGCCAGATGGCTCGACGGACCTGCGGGGGTGGACCATCACAGCCCACGAGGTGCCACACGTCGGGACCACCATGGGCTTTCGGATCGAGGCCGACGGGGTCTCGGTGGCCTATGTGCCGGATCACCAGCAGCCGGGCTGCGGCTCGACCACCGTGGCCGACGCCGTACTGGAGCTGTGCGATGGGGTCGACTTGTTGATCCACGACGCCCAGTTCACCGACACCGAGTTCATCCACAAGCACGACTGGGGACACTGCACCCCGGACTACGCAGTCGAGGTCGCCCGGCAGTCCGGAGCCCGACGTCTGGCGCTGTTCCATCACGATCCCAGCCGGGACGACGATGCACTCGACGCCCTGGCGGCGACCATGGCTCGGCGCTCCGGTCAGGTGGGCCTCGACGAGATTCTCGTTGCCGCGGAACGCCAGCAGGTGTCGCTCCGAGCCGTCCCGACTCGGTAGCGTCGCCCGGCATGCCCGAGCAGACCAGCACCGACCGCCCTGACCCCGGCGACATCGTCATTGATCCAGCTGATTTCCGGCGCGTTCTCGGGCACTACCCGACTGGTGTGACGGTCGTTGCCGCTCACCAGGAAGGCACGACGGCGGGACTGGCCATCGGGTCGTTCTTCTCCATCTCGCTGGATCCGCCGCTGATCGGGTTCTGCGTGGGGTCGTCCAGCCAGTCATGGGCCAGGATCGCCGAGATCGGGCACTTCGTGGTCAATGTGCTCGGCGACGATCAGGGCGCCCTGTCGGGGATCTTCGCCGGCAAGGCCGATGACAAGTTCGAGGGTGTGGACTGGCGTCCCGGTCCCGGTCACGGGTCGCCTCGAATCGACGGTTGCCTCGCCCACCTGGACTGCTCGCTCGAAGCCATCCATGACGGCGGTGACCACGTGATCGTGGTCGGGCGGGTGCACGCATTGGACATCAGCGCCATGCCGGACGCCGGGCCTCTGCTGTTCTTCAAGGGTGGCTACGGACGCTTCGAGCAGCTGGGCTGAGGTCGTGGCCATCTACGCGCTGGGCGAGCGTGTCCCCGAGATCCATCCGGATGCCTACGTGCACCCCGATGCCGTCATCATCGGGTCGGTGTTCATTGGTGAGCACAGCTCGATCTGGCCGACCTGCGTGCTGCGTGGCGACGACGGCGAGATCCGTATCGGTCGGCGCTCCTCGGTCCAGGACGGAACCATCGTGCACACCACGCCGTTTCACTTCACGACCATCGGGGACAACTGCACGATCGGGCACAACGCACATCTGGAGGGCTGTGTGATCCTCGATGGCGCGCTGGTCGGGTCCGGGTCGGTGGTGCTGCACGAGGTCGTTGTCGGCGAGGACGCCATTGTCGGTGCCAATGCCATGGTGCCGAACCGCACCAAGATCCCGGCGAGGTCCCGGGCCCTGGGGGTGCCGGTGAAGATCGTCGAGGACGTGGTCGAGGCCGGCTGGTTCGCTCTGGGTGTGCAGTCCTACGTGGACCGGGCCGCCCGCTACCGAGACACTCTCCGCCGGATCGACTGACCCGATCCCGACCGCGCTGTTTGCCTGGCGGTGAGGGTGTCCTGTGGGAACTGAGTTCGTCGGGGACGGTGGTGGTCTGCTGTGGCCTCACTTCCTGGCGGTGAGGGTGTCCTGTGGGAACTGAGTTCGTCGGGGACGGTGGTGGTCTGCTGTGGCCTCACTTGGGTGGGGTGAGGGTGTCCTGGCGAGGAGTGGACCGGAACTCAACTGGCGTCAGCGGCCAGCCAGTTGCCGAAGGTCCCCGGGCGGACGTTTCGAACGATGCTGAACACCAGCGCCACCACCGCCAGCGTTGCCGCAGCTCGCTTGTTCCACAACGGCGACGGCGGCGACTCGGTCCCCTTCCAGCACGACCAGGCCCACCGTGCCCACCACCAGATGATGACTGGCAGCAGCAGCACCACCAGCAGGTTGTGATCTGCTGCGCCCGCCAGGTCGCCTCGGCCGAGCCTGGCGACAGCTCGAGTTCCTCCGCACAATGGGCAGTCGAAGTTGAAGATCGCCTTCGTCGGACAGATCGGGGTTCCGTTGTCGTCCGGGTTCCACACGGCGAGGGCAATGCAGCCCACTCCGGCGGCGACGGCCACCCCGAGGGGAGGCAGCAACGACGGAGGCACCGCGCGTCCCCGCATCACGTCCACGGCGC
>Ga0105044_10001278_pt1 | contig 33299 bp, 42 predicted proteins | sample MAT01_FD_78092 | JGI IMG/M metagenome (GOLD analysis project Ga0105044, IMG submission 78092) | Freshwater microbial communities from Lake Fryxell liftoff mats and glacier meltwater in Antarctica - MAT-01 | ecosystem: Environmental > Aquatic > Freshwater > Ice > Liftoff microbial mat | place...
CGCGACCCCTGGAGATCCTATGGCCACCATCACCGATGCTGAGTTGCTGAGCCTACCACCGCAGCGCCCATACGCGCTCATGCGGTTTGCGCAGCGCTGGGACCCCTCCCACGCCGTCCTGTGGCACGATCGCGATCATGACCGGTGCTTGGGTAGGGCGCTCACACGTGCCTTCATCCACCTGACCCGGCGCCAGGAGTGTCTGCGCCATACCCCCGCCCTCGCTACCTGAACCCACTCGGACAACGTACCATGCCCCTTGTGCCGCTCGACCACGACCCCCTGGAAAGCTGGCTCGCCTTCACGCTCGTGATGGTGATCTGCGACTGCCTCTGGCTCTACTACGCCCTGACGACCGGCGCCTGGGTAGGGTGGGCTGGCTACGGTGTGTGTTTGGTGGGGTGCTTGTTCGGGGGGTGGCGCGCGGGACGTGCTCTGCGGTCGAATTGAGACCCTAATGGACCAAACCCAGCCCAACCCCACCCCCGAGCCCTCGCGGGTGGCCCCTGCTGCCGTGCTGGCCCCGCTGCTGCCCAAGGGCCGGTGGGTTCCCTGGCCAGGCACTGAACGCCCCAAGATGGTGCGCCAGGACCGTCCGCAGCCACTGTGGCGACCCGCGGATGGTGCTGTGGCCGTTCCCGCCCTCCGGGCTGGTGATTGGGCCTACGCCCTGATCAGTCGACAGGACGCTCCCTGGGTGCTTGCCTGCAACTGGTACGTCTCCAAGGCCGGCTACGCGGTCAGGAACGCCAAGGTCGATGGGCGCAAGTTTCAGCAGTACCTGCACCGGTTGGTGCGCTGCGTGGCGGATGGTAAGGCGATCGAGCAGGTGCTCGCATCTGAACTGGTCGACCACAAGAACGTTCGGCCGCTCGACTGCCGGCGCCAGAACCTGCGCTGGTCCGACCCGGCGCTCAACAGCCAGAACACCAATCGTGAGCACGCCGGGGTGACCTGGAACGACTACCGGCACCGGTGGACCGCCCGCATCACCTGGCAGGGCCGGGACATCCACGTAATCCACAGCCGGTCCAAAGCTCACGCCATCCGTGCGCGCCGGGCCCGGTGCATCGAGCTCGGAATTCCGATCAAGGGCGAGGTGGTGGAAGCGCTGACGGCGGGAGCGGCGGCAACCCGACTGAGCTGAACAGCGATCCCGAGCTCATGCCCATCACCGATGGCATGGGCGGCGCGGGGGCGTGCTGACCGTTCGTGTGCTGCACCTTGGTGGCCGCCTCGCGCATCTGGTCGCCGAGACTCTTCGATCCTGCGGCCCCCTTCGCAACAGCTCGCGCGCTGGGCATGTCTTCCGCATTGTCGTACGCCAAGCGATCCTTCGCCGGCACCAGCTCCGTCCACAGTTCCTCACCAAGCGCAGACTTGAAGTCGACGTGATCAGTGTGGCCGAGCAAACGAGTCACCAACTCCTTGAGCGGAACGCGCCACGCTTTTTCCGTGAACCCACCAACACCACGAACGGTCTTTTGCTCTTCTTGCTCCGTCAGTGTGCGCAGGGCTTCATCGATTGAGCGCTCGGACGGCATCTGCTGACCATCCTCGTCCAGCAGGGCTTTCATGACCGATTTGACGTTGCGAATCCGGACGACCATGTCTCTGCCCTTGAGCCAGTACAGGCCTTGCTGCTGCGACTGCTTGTTCACCAACATGGACCCAAGTGCGTTCAGGACCTTCAACATGGTGTTGGATGCGATCTGGAGGGTCGCCTGAGCCTTGTCATCGCGGGAGAAGGCCAAGACACGCGCGGACGTGTCCAGTTTCCGTTCAACGCCCAGGTAGCGAATGTGCTGGGGCAACTTGTAGGCCAGCCATTCCTCAACCCCTTTGCGCCCATCAACTCGATCCACGATGCGTCTGCACTCCTCCGCATCTGCCTTCACCAACAGGAGACGACTCATCAGCGCTTTCTGGTCCTTTGCGGACATGTCCTCGGTGAACTGAAGCATGCGTGTTCCATTCTCCACCATGATGACGCGCCAATTACCTTGTATCTGAATGGCCGCTCGACCTTTCATGTTGATGGTGTTGGCCTCACCGGTGGCCAGCTTCTTGAGCACATTCAGCACCGAGCGAGATCCTGCCTTCCCGACAGCTCCATACTCTTCGTCGCCGACCAGCAGTGGTGAGTGAAGTGCAAGATCCTGAAACTCACCAAACATGTCGGAAATGTTCGTCCACTGCTTGGCGGCCGTACAATTTTTGATTCCCTTGATGATCAGGCTCTTGCCGATGTCCGACTTGCCTTCGATGTGGAGCATGGTGGCTGGACGACTCAGATCCCAAATTGATGCCAACCAATCGAACAAGCTCTCGGATTGATCCCCACCGAGCGCCGTCAACCACGCGTGGACCTCCGGGTCAAAGCGCGGAGGGATGCTCATGTCCATGCCCTGAAGCGCTTGCGTGTACGTGATCTCCGGTTTGCCCTCGTAAAAGGATATCTTCACTTCATTGGCTGGTATGATGCGGCTCAACGCGAACCGGTCCACCATGGAGCCGTAATCATGCAGAATCTCGTGCTCCGTCCTGGCGATCTCCTTGCCCGGGCTTGCGCCGGTGGTTGTGGTAGTGATGTGATCGTGGCCTGAATTGCGAATGAGGATGCCCAACGCTACAAAGCCTTCCTGGGGCTTGCAGTAGTCTATCCGACCGTTCGGTTGCATGGTCAACACCGAGTACCCGACCTTGGGGATGCTCATGATCAGGTGCTGCTTCCAGCTCCTGGTCAACCAATCGTACTGCTCCGGGGATGGTGGGTCGAGCGGATCAGCAAGCGGGCCTTTAGCAATCATTCGACCAACTGCTTGCATCAAGAGTTGCTGCTGTGCTCCTGTGTTGTGTGTTTGAACTTGCGCGGCTTGTGTCTCTGCGACCCGTTCCTGATCTTCTTGCTCTTGTAGGTCTTCAAGCACCCCGACCTCAGTACGGTACGCCCACCCGATGACGCTCCAGACCTCTCCACTCAACTCAGCATCGCTGCGTGGTCGCGATCGCATCGCGTTCGACCTGCGCGCCGACTGGAGCAGCATCGCGTACAGCACTTGCGGTCGAGCACTCTCGTGGCGCAACCGTAGGCGTAGGGTGCGCATGATCGCCATCGCTGCCGTGGTGATACCGGTGTGCAATTGCCCGGGCTCGTTCGGGTGCAAGGTGTCGATGAGTGGTTTCTCTGCGAGCAAGTAATTGAACGCGGCAGAGGCGCAGGCTGGTGGCTCTGGGCGCTTCTGGGTGACCTTCACCGCTTGTTTGATCCAATCCCGTACCTGCGATACTTCCACCATCGAATCCTTGCCATCACCACCCATGAGCTGTCCAACGATGTCGTCACCTGGCTGATCACCCAGGGCGATCATGCTGGCGCGCGATCCCATTTGTGGCACGACACCAACCAGGTGCCTGTATTGGGTCAAGAGTGCTTGGCAGTTGGAAGCGACCAGCCCGTGTTGGGTAAACTCACTGATGCCCTTGAACGCTGCCTCGGGCCACATCACCACCGAACCGGTGGGTGGACTCGCGTCGCTCCTGGTGAAATCAACGCACCCCCAACTCTGACGCAGGTAGGATTCACGCGACGTTGGTCGGGCGACTACCTTCCCGTGCTCCATCACGTCACGCATCACGCGAGGCAGCCGAAAGATCCTAGTCCAGTCCTTGCACGAGGGGTCCACGTGAATGTTCGCCACGTGCATGCTCGCCACCAGCCCAGGGAGCAAATCCACTAAGCCGCGGCGCCCTTCAATTGGGATTGGCACAGACAACAACCACACCAATCGGAACCCACCACGGGTCATGTAAGCGATGGACGGTTGGGCGATGAGTGGATTGGTCGCGCCTGCCTGCGCCAGCGCCGCATGCACTTGCTCGATGAGCTCCGGTGTCCATGCCCCGTGATCAGGTAGATCGTAGTCGATGGCGAGTAGGTTCCCGACCGGCTCAAGCGTCTGGCACAACGCCTCCACACCCGGACTGAACTGACCAGGGTGTTTGAGCACGTCCTGCATGAGCGCGTACCCACTCTGGGTCAACCGGATGCCGCTCTCGTAGCCGATTCCTGTCCTACGATCTTGGAAAGAGTAACACGTAAAGTGGCGATCATCTTGCTGGTCTTGACCGAAAGCCTGCTCGACCGTCTGGGCCGGTACCGGTGGGGCGATGTTGCCCTTCGCGCTGATCAAGGCCTCACCATCAACGGATGCCCAACCGTAATCGTGGCGCATGAGCGTCAGTACGCGAGGAAGCTCCTGCAGGGGGACCTGTTGGGGCGCAACGGCATGAACTGGTGGGGAGGGTGGCGGTGGCAGCGGCAAAGCGCCGTGCGAGTGCATGCCATCGTACATAGACTGTTTCCGACTGCGTTCCTACGCACGAGGTGGCGTTGGGTCGCTGAGCAGCGACGGGCAGAACGTGGCGGCGATGAAAGACCTGTCAAGGTTTGGTCGAGCAGATTGCAGGAATTGCCGGAAAACACCGCACGAAATTGCATGCGTGATTCCGCATTGCTGGTGGTCACCAGTAGAAACGTCAAACCCCCGGATCGCTCCGAGGGTTTTTCGTTGGAGGGCTCAATCTCCGCGCAGCAGTCGGTCTGCGTTGGTGACCGTAGCAACCACGGCCAGTCGTCAAGTGGGTGGTCGATCGAACCCACCAGTTGCGGGGTCCGGCCCAATTTTGCCTGGATCCAGACAAATCGAGCTCATTTGATGGGGTGTGGTAATTCGTTTGGGGTGTGACCGGGTGTGACCGGGGTGTGACCGTGGTAATTACCACAGTGTAACCCCTTACTCTCTCTCTATTTATATATAAAAACAATACAATGTGGTAATTGATGTGTCACCTCACCGACGTGGTGATGAAACACTACGCCTATGTACCCCTCCCCCCTCACCATCACATATATAGGCTCCGCCACCACCTCTCCGCAAAATCGGGTGTGTTTTTATACAAACCCGGAGGGAATTTTATTTTTCGGCCAGCTTTTATTTTTATTTTTCCGCCGGGGGGTACGGAGTTGGTCGCTTCCCTGGACCAATTACCACACTTTTTTATAAAGTGCCATTCAACAAGTAGTTGTAACGTATGGTCGATTCTAAAAAGCCAGTCACATGCTAGTCACAGCAACCTTTTGTGCTAGTAATTTGGTTCATTTGATACATTGAATTACCACACCACCCACCGCGAACTACCACACACACAGACTCGATTGTATGGTTGTATTGTTGTATGGTTGTATTGTTGTATTGTTGTATGGTTGTATATGTTGTTACTATTGGGTAAGTTTATTCACTTTCGACGCACACCATTGAATACTTGTAATATGGTACGATGGTGTGCCTTGTGAAAAGATACCCCAATCCACTCATCATCAACATTCCTGTGCCGCGCCGGCAGCCGCACGACACCTTGTCCAGCTTCGAGGACATCCCTGGGATGACCACCGGACTGGCTCTGCGCTTGTACCTCCGGTGGCTACCGGGCCTGAGCATGCGCATGGCTTCCCTGTTGGCGTGGGCTGGTTGCGACGATCCGGTACATAATGGGTGGGCAATCAAGGAGCTGGCCGATCACGTGCGATTGGCTCCAGAGGGCCTGCGCCGCTTGATCGGTCCACGCCCCAGGGGCAACGTCGCGGTACGAGCGTCCAAACAAGAGGCCACGGACCTGATCGAGTGTTGGTCGTGGCGGCACAACTATTCGTACATCCGAGCCGCTGTGCCGAGGATCATCTGGTTGTGTTTGTGCTTGAACATCCCCGGCAGAGATGTGCTGGTACGTTACCTGGAAGCGGGTGACGAGAATGGTTCAATCGACCGAGTCAGCTACGAAGACGCCGTACGATTCATCCAGCAGAATTGCGTGTCCGATGCACTGAGCGAAGATGATAAAATCATCCTCGCGGGTGCCTCCCCAGAGAGTTGGGCACGACTGCGTGGTTTTACCGAGGCCGGAAACAAGATCATTCGTCAGTGCATCAGTTCCGAGAACAGCAACTTTGATGAATTGTACGAGATTCCAGGCGTCACAAGTAGCGGCGCGTCGTGCAGAGAGGATCAAGAGCCAGACCGACCGAGCGGTCGAGTCAAAACCAGTGCCTTGACCTTTTGACTCGTGAGCCATATTGGTGCTCGATCTCACCAGCTTACCAATCGGGCTACGCCCGCGCCCTTCCGCTGAGGACCCACATGTTGAGCCCGTTAATCCCATCGACCATAGGTCCGCTGACGCAAATGACCGAGCTGACGCTGCGTTCGCTGCTGCATCCGGCGCACTACTTCCTGGCGACCAAGTTGCCGCTGCCGGAGGCCGATCGGGAGCAGTGGTGCATGCGTTTGGACTCAATGGTACGGTCGCAGAACGAGTTCGAGCAGAGGCTGGTTCCGGTGCGTGCGTGGCACGCGCTGCCCCACCCGACGCGGGACCTCCTTGTGGACGGGATGGAGTACACGGGCCAGCAGGCATCGAATTTGGTGGAGGCGTTGCTCAAACGAGCGCGCAACAGCACGCACGAGATGCTCTCGATCGCGGCCCTGTTGGTGTTGGATGAGCGGGCGAGCATCAACCGGTCGACCAACCCAGTTACTTGCGACGTGTCGGGGACAGTGGTGCCGCCGGCAGATCAATCCAAGCGCCCGGTCCTGCAAGATGCAGTGGAGCAGGCGTGAGCCGCACGACCAAGGACGACAAAAAACGGGGACCGCTGGCTCACGGCAAGGGCACGAAGCAGCGAGCCACTGGTTATGAGTTCTGGAAAAGTCGCAGCGGAAAGAAACATGGCGAGGAGCCAGGCTCAATCACGAAGACGCTAACGCACCGGCGCGAGCGCCGGGTCGGTAAGAAGCAGGAACGGGCCACATGACCGATGAGATTGCACGCCGCGTCGAGCAGGTGAAGCGCGCAGCCGAGGCCCAGATCGAGATCACGAGCCAGCTCGGTGCTGAGCTGGTGACAGCACAAGGTGAACTGGCAGCGCTGCGTGATGACCTGGCCCTGCTCACTGCTGGCGTTCGAGTGGAGTCAGCCACGCTCGCTGAGGAGCGAGACAAGTTGCGGTTGGAGTCGTTCGTCATGGACAACCTCGTCGGGAACGTGCAGAGGCTCTTTCGTGCGGGGTATGGCAAGCAAGAGAGCATGGTCGTGCAGATGCTCTCCGATCCCCAGCGCCGGGCCTTGTCTGCACTATTCGCCGTTCGCGACCAACACATCTCCGCCACAGCCACAACAGGACGCACATGAGTCAGACCAACGCCCCGAACCTTGCCCTGACTGGCGAGGAGATGTCGATACTCCGGTACATCTTCACGCACGGGAACAACGTGACCATGCCGGAGCTGAAGCGCGAGATGGCGCTGAGTGGGGTCGAGAGCAAGGCGGTGGAGACAGCACTCGTGATGATGTTGGCGCAGGAGTTCATGGTCAGGCGCGCGATGCCACGCGTCACAGGTGGGTATACCTATTCGATCGCACTCAAGTCCATCAAGAAAATCAGGGCAGAGCGCGCCGCGGTGCATTCGGACCGTCAGGTTGTGGTGCGGTAGGGTGGTCGCTCTTGGTGGATTTCGCGACCGGGTGACGGCACCTGTGGGGTGGACGACGGCAGGATCAGGCCTGCTGGTGCCGTCGGCAGCGCATGGCGCAGTGGTGCACAAGCAGATCGAGGCCAACGTCTCAGCGTCGCAGATCAAGACCAAACAGATGTGCACCCGTAAGTGGTGGTTTGAAAAAGTGTGTGGCCTGCGGGCATCGTCCGAGCAGAAGCATTTCAAGATTGGTCACATCCTGCACTCCATCGCCGAGCGGTACCTCATGCGGTCGGCAAGGACCTGGGCGGATTTGTTCCCGCCTGGCTGGGACAAGGACCTGGAAGAGCACGAGAGCATGTGGATGAAGCTCATGGCGGAGCTCGCCGTCACGAACGGGTTGTGGCAATCGAGCGACAGCGTCCAGGTCGAGTATCCGCTGGTGCTGCTGGTCGGGAAAGAGCACTTGGATCACCGAGGCATCCCGAAGGTGGCACGCGCCGACACGTACATGGACAAGGGTGGTGTGCGCCGCCACAAGACGCCTGTGAGTCTGTACGATGGGTCGCCGTTACCGGTGGGGTGGGACCGTCTGCCGCCGTTCGTGGGCTTCATCGACGTGGCGCACCTGCACACCACCCCAGCGGTGGTGGAGGACCACAAGACCGCCAAGAGCCGCAAGTACGCACTGACGTCGGAGAAGCTGGCGCAGGACTTGCAGGTGCTGTCGTACGCGTGTCTACCGGTGAGTCTGCACCCAGGCTTGGACCAGGTTCGCCTGCGTCACAATATATTCCTGAAGGATCCTGACGCAAAAACGCCCTGCTACTCGGTGCAGGCATTCGCCAACGTGGCCATGATCGCCAGGAACTGGAACCAGGTCATTGCTGATGTGGAGGAGATGGGTCGCATTCGCAGCGAGACCCCTGCCTTGATGGATCCGGAGAAGCCCCTGAGCAAGGGCGCTAACTGGCACAAGGTGCCGTGCGCGATCGATGAAGGCCGCACTAAGGACGCCTGCGATGCGTACGGCGGCTGCCCGATGAAGGACGTGTGCTTTGGGCGCGCGAGCATTGAGCAGGTGGCGGCCCGCATGACTGGCCCCGATCCCCTGAAGGCGTTCAAAGCCCGGCAGGACGCCATGAGTTTCAACCCGCACAGCATGCGCACCAAGTGGCTAGGTAAGCAGCCGACCACTGGTGATTTGCCTGCTGTCCCGCGCTTGTCCGAACCATCACCCTCACCAGTTTCATCACCCCCATCCAAGGATACTCCCATGCCATTCCCGTCTCGCGCCGCTGCAGTCAAACCCATCGCCGTGCACGATGTCGTGTACTTGATTGATCCCGAAAATACCGCCGTGCAATACAAGGGGTCGATCACCAACGCCGGCAACGAAACGACCAGGACGGTGATGCTGGCTCTGTGGCCAGACCTGTCTGTCGAGCCAGACATCATGACCATCGGGGAGGCGTTTGTGGTGTCGGACATGCCCTGGGATGCAATCAGTCGGACCCAAATCCCAGTGGCTCAATTGGTGGGGTATGCCGGCATCGCTGCGAGCCTCTTTGCCCCGGAGCTGTGTGGATGGAAGCCACGACCAACTGCGATCAAGCCGGTGGTGGCAGCCAAGCCGGTGTTAGCGCCAACGGCTGGTAGTGGAGCCGAGTCGGCCAAGGTTCCTACTCGCGCTCCACACACGGGTGGTGGCTTCGCGTCGCGCATGACCCAACCACAGGCCCCGGCTACGCCCGCGCCCATTGCAGAGATCGTCCCGACCGCGACCTACATTCCGGTCGAGGGCCAGCGCGTGATGGTGTTGCCTAGCACGAACGCGTTCTGGGCTCCGCTGTATGGTAAGCAAGGCGTGATCACATCCATTGGCATGAGCGACGTTGGTGATGTGGTCAACGTGGACATCGAAGGTTTGCCATATCCTGACGTGGCTGCTGGTCGGTTCAGCCTGGTGCAGGGGGCGGAGGCACCGATGCCGCGCGTCAGCCAGCACGAACGCGGAACGTGGAAGGAGTACGTGGCGCTGGTGGGCAGGGTGGTGAGCGTAAAGCAGGTGGGTAGCCCGTCACCGCTCAATGGCGCGTTGGAGGCGGTAGCGGAACACGGAATCACGATGATGAATGGGGCCGTGAAGTTGCCTTGGGACAGGATCGAGCAGATGGAGGTGTTGGACCCGGCGAAGCACGTGCCTGGGTACACGCCGCCGAAGGCTACCAAGGAGGAGAAGGCCGCAGCGAAGGAGGCAGCAACCAAGGCCAAGATCGAGGCGAAGATGAAGGCCGCAGCAGACAAGGTGCTGGAGCGGGAGAAGCAGAAGGCTGATAAAAAGGCCGCGGACAAGGCGGCGAAGGATGCGGCCAAGGTCGCTGCTTCTACCCAATCGGCTACCGCCGTGCCAGTCGCCATGGGAGTCGCCATGGGAGCACCTGGTATTGCCCCTGCACTGCTGGCGAGCGTCACCCCGGGGGCTGGTGTGCTCTCGTTGCAGGGTTTTGTGGCGCCCACCAAGCAGCCACTCTTTCGCGCCAAAGATGCGTTGCCGCAACTAGATGCAGCCATCCAGGCACTCGAACGGGTGCGAACCATCCTGAGTCAGGCATAATACCCAGACGCCGCGGTCATCCGCAGGCGGGCTGCTCACCCCCCTGGAGGCGCTATGCGCTGGTTCGCTCTGCTCGCCATCATGGCGATTGTTTCTGCATCGGATGTGCTCGACACCCCACAGGGTCGTTGGTCTGGGCGTTGGATCGAGGTGGCGGCCACGGCCTACACCCCGACCAACGCCATCGACAGCGAGTATCATGCGTCGAAGGGGACGCGATGGCGTTGGATTTTAGCCGACGGCAGGACCAATGTGCTGAAGCAACCGTATGGCCTGGCGGTCAAGCTGACCGAGCGTGATGGTAAGTGGCGGCCGGCACTACCGTATGGCACTCAGGTTTACATTCCGACCGGCTATGGGTATTTGGACCGAATCCGATCTGATGACCGGGTTTTCCCGGTCGATGATGGCAGTGCGAGTTCTCGGTATGCGGCACGCATTGGCGGCCGGATGCACGTGGACATGCGTTGGATCAGCACCAGTGAGGCCCTGCGATGGGCGGGCCCGGAAGGGCACAGGAACATGCGGGTCTTTGTCATAGAACGGGAGTTGCCGCGGTTGGTTGGGTCGGTGCAGACATGGCCGCACTTGATGCCGGAAGTGGTGATGCCTCGCATCCCGTTGAATGATCAGCCGCGCGGCGCGGCCGTGATCATGGCTGGCATCGGTTGGAGTCTGGTTGGCACCCTGGCATTGCTCCCGATTGTCGTGGCTGTGGTTGGCACACTCTTAGCCTTGAGCAGGCGTGCATGAGCGCGTGGCTGGAACGAGCGCTGATAAGGCGTGGGGCTGTGCCCCCGCCCGTGGTCGTTGTAACACAGGCACCGGCTCTGGTTGCACCAGTGCATCGGTGGGGCCACCAAGCGCAGCGCGCCCCATCGCCGTCAACCCCATCGCTCTCATTGCCTGCTGCGCCGACGTTCGCGCCGGTGCCACGCGTCCTGGCACCACCGCCGGCGCCGCCGATTGGCATCATTGCATCGGGGTGGGTTGAGCGTGCCCGAGAGTTCAGTGGAGGGGTTGGGCCGATGGCGTCGGTAGACGAGGACCTGGCGCGCATTTTCGGTCTTCCGGTGTTGGGGCTTGATGAGCCGCGTTGCCCTGATCGGGACGGGTACGCGGAGTCGTTGTACAACCACATGCGCGTGCCTGGGTTCAAGCTCAGGGACATTCAGATCGATGGTGTGTACGCCTATGAGATGTACGGGGGCATGTTCGGCCCCGTCTCGGTGGGCGGTGGAAAGACCGCCCTGAGCATCTTAGTGGCGAAGGTGGGTATGCAGCGCCGAGGTCATCAGCGTGTTATCATCCTTGTGCCACCGGAGGTGTTCTCCCAGCTCACGCTTCGTGACCTACCGCAGGCACGCAAGTGGCTATCGCTCGACGGCATTCCTTTCTATACAGTGTCAGGATCGCGCGAGAATAGAATGCGCATGGCCAGTCAACCAGGGCCCGGTGTGTTCATCTACTCGTACTCATCACTGAGCACGCAGACGGGCATGGAGGAGGTGGCCATGATCTCGCCGACCCTCATGGTCCTCGACGAAGCGCACAACGTAGCAAGCCCGAGCTCGGCGCGCACCAAGCGACTGCAGACCGCCATGGTCAACATCCAAAACGCGCTCAAAATGGGCCGACTCGGTCCGGATGTGCGGGTGAAGGAGGTCGAGATGGTGGCCATGAGCGGCACCATGACCAAGCGATCGGTCAAAGACTACGCGCACATCGCCAAGCGCTGCCTCAAGGAGCGGTCGCCAGCCCCGATCAAGGACATGGCCATCATGTCATTTTCACAGGCGGTGGATGCCAACGTGACCGGAGCGGGCCAGGGCGACCTGGACGTCAGGCGCATGGACATGATCAAGCAATGGGCACGCGACCAGGGATGGAACCACAAGGAGGGTCGTACCGACGACGAGATCCGCAACATGACCGCGCAGGACGTGGTGCGGGAGGCGTACCAGTACAGGCTCCGCACTGCCCCTGGAGTGATCAGCACCGGCACCACGGGCGTTGACGCATCTCTCATCATCGCCTGGAGTGAGCCGCCGCGCCCGCGGACGGACGAAGGCGAGGCCTTGTGCAAGTACATGAAAATGGCCGCGATCGACATGAAAACTCCCGACGGTGACTCGATCGATTTCGGCATGCACACTTTCAAGTGGCTCTGGGAGCTCACGGCAGGCTTCTACAATTCACTGATCTGGCCCGGGCTCGAAGTGCTGATGGAGGAGCGTGCGCGCAAGGGCACACCAGTCAGCACGGAGGAGGCCGCTGCCCTGCTGCGTGGCGCCGAGCACCAGCACAAGCTGCTGCAAGATTACCACAAAGCGCTGCGCCGCTTCTTGGACGATCGCCACCAACCAGGATGCGACACGCCCATGCTGGTCGGGCAGGAGCTCACGCGCCAGATCGCTGGTCGTGACATCAAGTACAAACTGCCAGTCGAGCTGGTCGAATGCTACCGCGCGCAGAAGAGTGCCAGCTACGACGACCTGCCGCAGCGCAAGAGCCGACCGATCCGAATCTGCGACTACAAGGTGCGGGCCACAGTCCAGTGGGCTAAAGCGCACGTGGTGTCGGGTGAGGGTGGAATCATGTGGTACCATCATCCGGAGCTGGGCCGGTGGTGCCACGAGGCGTTGACCGCCGCCGGCATTCCGCACACGTTCGCGCCGGCAGGCCAAAACGAGGCTGCGTTCGCTCCTGGCCTGGTGTTGGCCAGTTACGCGCACGGGACCGGAAAAAATCTCCAGCACCAGCGGCACAACCTCATCATCGAGATCCGGCGCGAGGCCAGCGTCATGGAGCAGACGCTGGGTCGTACGCACCGTAGTGGGCAGTTGGCCGATGACGTGCGTGTAGATGTGTTCGTGGCGAATGGTTTCGACTTATCTCTGTTCAACGCAGTGCTGCACGATGCCGACTACATCCAGGCGACCATGGGCCAGCCACAGCGCTTGTGCTTCGCCACGTACTCGCCGGTGATCCCGCCGTCCGACTCGCGGCTCATGGCCAAGCTGGGGATAATCGAGTCTTTCGCCCCGTCGCAAAAGGTATTGGCGGGGCCTGGGGATGCGATCACCCCACCGGATGCGCTTGACTACACAGCGGTGTTCCGATCACTTGCTTACATGAACCCGCACGCGGCGTCGCGTTGACGTTGACAGCCGCGAGCGAGTCATAAGGTCCCCGACGTACTTTTGACTCACAACCAACAACAGGAGGCTAAATGCCTTTCCCCGGTCGTTCTGCTCCCGCTCCCGCTCCCGCTCACGCTCCCGCTCACGCTCCCGCTCCCGCTCCCGCCGGCGTCTCGCCACCCGCTCATCCCGCTGCTCCCGGTCCGGGCGCACCCACTGCTCCAATGGCGCCCACTGCCGAGCGCATGTTCTATGCGTACGTAAACGGTGCAGCGCAGCTCATGAGCGAGACTCAGGTGCGCTCATTGCCTGCCACTACGCAGGTCATGACGCAGGATCAGGCCAGTGGTTGGGTGCCAGCGTCGACGCTGCTGGGGGCCGTCGCCACGGCTCCTGCTGGTGGTATGGGTCGTGCTGCGTTCGCAGCGCCACAACGACCGGGAGTGGGTGCAGCGACTGGAGCGGGTGCCCCCGCGGGCATGTTTGCCGGGGTGGCCAATGCGGACGTCATGCGCCGAGGCAATTATTTCACCCAGGGCGACTACGTTGCGCGTCTGTGCTCGGCCGAGTACAAGAATGGCCGCACAGGCAGCTTCGTGATCTTCGAGCTGGAAATTATCGAGTCGACGTACGACCCCGACCCAACCAAGGCGGAGACGCACGAGGCTAACCGCGTCGGCAGCCGCGCCACGCAGTTCATCAAGCAGAACGACAATTTCGCCAGCAACATAAAGGAAATTGTCATCGCGCTGAGCGGTTTCGACCCACAAGGTAAGCCGCGCGACGTCAATGACCTGGTCAGTTCGCAGGAATGCGAGCAGTTGATCAGCGCGGCACAGCCGTTCACCGGCGCCTATGTGTACCTGGAGGCTCGCGACACATCGACCAGGGCCGGCGGTGAGTTCACCCGCGTCAACTGGTGGCCGATGCCGATGAAGCCGGATTCTGCTGATGCAGCCAAGCAGGTGCCCGACTTCGACCGATTGTTTGCAGACATCCGGTAAGCCCGCGCCCCGTCGTTCCAGTGAGCGGCGGGGCTTTTTCCTAGGAGCGTTACAATGAGCAAGGCCGTGCACGATAGCGCTGTCATGCTGGAGCGCGTTATGTGCTTTGGTGTGACCGTGGAGGTGCTCACGAAGCAGGAGCGAGTGGATCGAAAGGGAGGTAAACCATCAAGCAGGCACGTACCCTCTGGGTCGTACATTGTAGCGCTTGACGTCAGCGGGCAGATGCCTGTTCCTGAGTGTTCCGGTGACCCGGAAAACGTGAAAGCACGGGCGGGCGCCCTGAGCGCAGGGTTGATGGCGGCGCTCGCGCCATTCCGGGAGATCGTCTTGGACGACTTACGAGCAACACTGCGTGCTGCGAAAACGATAGGCGATAGTAGGCGCGCGGTGGCGCTGTCCGGTCTGCTCAATGGATTAGATTCATTTCAGGTACTATTCGCAATGCCCCACGACTCGCTGCCCATGCTATTTCTCGCCGGTTGCGTCCGCCTCGACCCACCGATCGCTGAGCAGCTCAAGGACAAGCTCGTAGGAGCGATTGAGAGCGTCCTCAAACCTGAGCGCGACCGCAGCATCGAAGTGGTGCGAGACCTCGCCATGAAGGCGTTGGGGGCCTGATGGAGCCTTCGGACATTCTCGTCGTCGGGCTCGACACCGAGACGCACTTGATCGCCGCCGGCGACATCGCACCGCGCCTAGTCTGCGTGACGTACGACCTGGCGCGCGAGGGCCAGATCACCCCCACCACCGACGTCAAGGACACGTTCCGTGCCTGGTGCAACTCAAACGGTGATCGCGGGCCACAGCACTGCCTGCCAATACTGCTCGCTTCTTGGCAGGAGTGCTACGCGCGGCGCAACCACTTGGTCATCCAGAATGCGGCCTTCGACATCCCAGTGATCATGCGCTACTGCATGGACATAATCGCAGGGGTGCAGGTCGGACCTACTGGCGACCAAGCCACCGATGCGCGCATGGCGCGCGAGTTGTTCCTGCTGCTCTGGGACGTGATGGATCAGAACCTGGACAGCGAGCTCAATGGGCAGGGCGTGTTCCTGCACGATACTATGCACCGCGAGCGACTGTACCGGCTCTCGACGCTGGGCATGACCGAGCATCCGAATCCACAGCAGGGCGACACGTTGGCCGGCATGGTAAACCGATACTTCGCCCTCGACATCAGCGCCACCAAGCTCTCGATCGATCAGAACGGGCGCGTGTTCAGCGCGCAGAACGTAGACATCACCGGCACACCAGAGGCTGCGGCCTCGTGGCGCTTGCGCTTTAGTGAGCTCGACGGAATTCCCAGCGAGCAGTGGCCGCCAGAGGCACGCAAGTATGCGATCGAGGACGCGACATGGGCACGCAAGGTCTGGGAGGTGCAGGAGGGCATGCGCCGCGACCGTGGCCCCGGCTCGATCAACAGTGCGTCGTTGCAGCTCTATGCTGACGTCTCGCTTCGCTTGTACTCGATGCCGGGCTTTCGCGTCGACCAGCAGCAGCTCGCAAAGGTCACTGAGGTGGTGAGCAAGGTCATGCTCAAGACCGAGGATGGGCTGCGATTGAATGGCATTCTGCGTCCAGAGGGCTCGGTGAACACAAAGATCCTGAATGATCGTGTGGAGGCAGCCTGGACCAAGCTGGGCCGCTTCCCCATGCTGACCGACAGGGGGCGCATCAGCCATGGCGCGGAAGCACTGGAGGTCCTGGTCGGGATCGACCCCGTGCTGGACTTGTACGGGGAGCGTGAGACGTACGCCAAGATACGGTCGTCATTCTTGCCCAACCTCCAGGGCGGGCACGTGTGGTCGAATTACGACGTGCTCAAGGAGACGGGTCGCACCAGCAGCTACGGCAACTCGGACAAGGCCAAGCGTAAACCGCTCTACGCGGCGGTGAACATTCAGAACGTTCCCAGAATGGATGGTGTGCGCGAGTGCTTCTTGCCACCACTGCCGTGCCCCGAAGCGCCCAAGGGGTACGTCATGTGCTCGGCCGACTACAAGGCCCTGGAGCTGTGTTCAGTGGCGCAGGTAACATACTCGCTTTTCCAATTCAGCGTGCACCGCGAAAAAATCAACGAGGGTTACGACCTGCACACCTACCTAGGCTCCGGAATGGCGCGCGTACTGACGCCGGTGGATGTTGGTGAGGCGGTCGATCACGAGAGCGCATACGCTGAGCTGAACCGCCGCCGAAAGCTCAAGATCAGGGAGGACGAGGTGGGTGCGGACGCGGACGCTCGCCGGGTCATGAAAAAGAACGCGGGCAACTGGCGCAACTTTGCGAAGCCGGTTGGGCTTGGTTACCCAGGCGGGTTGGGTCCGGCGACACTCGTCACATTCGCCAAGGCTACGTACGGGGTGGACATATCCGAGGACCAGGCCAAGCAGTTCCGCGAGCTGTGGAGGCAAATCTACCCAGAGATGCCTCGGTATTTCGACTGGGTTGGTAGGCAGACGGATCCGCAGTACGGATCCTCTGACCTGTACTGCTATGAGACGCAGGGGTACAACCGCTTCCGCGCCGCCACCACCTTCTGCGCTGCAGCGAACGGCAAGGCGATGCAGTCGCTCAGCGCCGACGGCGCGAAGCGATCGGTGTGTTGGCTGGCGCGTGCTGCGGGTGGCGGCTTACCGTGGGACAGCCCCTTCGCCCTGCTGTCGGACTCGATCAATCTGGCGTTCATTCACGACGAAAACATCACCGCACACCCCGATGACGAGCTGATGACCGAGCGGTGCCTGCTGCAGAGTCAGCTCATGGTCGAGGCCATGAAACTGAGCATGCCCGACATCCTGATCGAAGCCGAGCCGGCGGTGATGCGTCGCTGGATCAAGGCAGCGGAACCGGAGTGGCGCGAGGACAAGACCCGCGGCGACCGAGTGCTCCGGCTGCTTGATGAGTACGGCATGCGCAATGGAGTGCGCAACTACGCCGACATCGTCGCCGAGGCGATCCCGAATTATGACCCGAGCAAATACCTGGTGCCGTGGGATGACGTGTATCGGAAGCAGGTATGAGCAAGTCCTTCCTGGAGGCCATGCGCACAGCCGTGGGTCCGCGTGAGACCATCTGCTCGATCGGGTTCGACCCGGACCTGCACACCAGCGGTATCGGCATCCTCATCGGCTCGCTGACGCGTCCGCCAGTGGCGGAGCCAACATTCGTGGAGGTGTGGGCCATCATGATCTATGGCCGCGAGGGCTCGCTGCAGGACGTGCAATTCGCTGACTCGATGGTGACGGAGGTGCTCGCGTTCTTTGACGGGTTGCCGAACATGAGCTTGGCCCCATCGGAGAAGGTGATCACCACCGTCGAGGGGCAGCGCATCTACCCGAAGCCAAACGACACCAGGCAGGCCCTAGTGGGCAAGGCCAACGACCTGATGCGCCTGGGGCAAGTGAGCGGAGCGGTGCAGGGCCGGACGCGGTCAGCACCCTACGATGGCAGCCGGGTTTACCTGCCGGAGGAGTGGAAGGGGCAGGCGCCAAAGGCGACCATGCACCAGGACACGGCCAAGCGGCTCGGCGACATTCCAGCGCGGTTGATCGGCGTCAAACCTGGTGGCAAGGTCACGGTCGATCGATCGCTGCGGGCAATGGATCTCGGCAACGTCCCGAAAGCCTTCGGTCACGCGCTGGACGCTGTGTGTCTGGCGGAGTTCGGGCTCGATCGCTACCACGACGATCGCTGGTCTTATCGGTGGTGATCCTGCTGGACCTTTCGACTCGACCACCCATACCTGTGCACGAGGTGCCACATGGTTGATCGTATGTTGTACGTGCTGGACAGGATTCCAAAGGGCGAAGCTACGGTCGAGGTTGTGACCTCACAGGGTTTCGCGGAGCTGCTTAGCGACGGGTGGGAGGTGGTTACCCAGGCAGACAATCGCCAGATTCCGTGGAAGCCAGCGAACCAGAAGGTGTTGGGCGAGCGCGTCATCCTGCGCCGGCGGGAGGAGAACCGCGGCGTTGCGGTAGCGGGGCACGAGCGCGCAGAATCCACCCTGACGCTGCACGACGAGTACGGTCGCCCGCGGCAGGTATCGTCTGATGTCATGTTGGCGGAGACGCTGCGCACTCTTGCGCAACAGAACGCGCAGCAGTCGCACGGTGGTGGTCACTTGGGCGTGCCTGCCAAGCACCTGCTACCAGGCACGACCATCATCTCGGGAGACATCGTTGGTAAGGCAGAGGATGCGGGCATGGCGGCGGCCAAAGCTGGAGACAACACCAATCCATTCCCGCCAGGGCACCCGGCGCATCGGTTGTGGAATCGTGGCCACAGCGAAGGCAGGAAGCTGCACGGAGCGGGCCCTGGCGAGCTCCAAGCAGCCTACCACCACGGCGAGCAGACGGCCCGGACCGCTGGTCTGGTAGAGGTCGTCACGTGCCCGTTCCTGGCGGATGATCTGCGTAAGGAGTGGGAACGGGGATATGCTGACAGCGGCGGCACGATCGTCGGTGGTTGAGCATGCTCAAAGCGTGGATTCGGGATGGAATGATCAGGGTCGTTCAGACGGCGGGTTTTAGCGGCAACGCATCGAAAGCGCTGAGATCCGTCAGCCCGGATTGGACCTGGGACGGCACCAAGCGTGAGTGGATGTACCCATGCACTGCGGGCTCGCTCGCAGGGCTGGCAGAGGTTGCACGGGAGCTCCAGCTCAACCTTCAGCTCGACCCGTCGGCACAGGCCCTCCACGACCGGATCGCGGTGGTCACGCGCGCAGAGGTGGAGGTTCGCAAGACCATTCAGCGCCTGCTGGACGATAGGAAGATCCAGCTCGCCCCCTTCACGACCGCACCCATTCCCCCGCCATGGTGGCATCAGCAGGTGGCGGTGCACTGGGGCATGCGGGTGTCGTGCGTGTATTTCCAGCTCAAGCCTGGCCTGGGCAAAACGCGCATCGGCTCGGACCTGATTCGATGGAAGTGCGAGAATGGGTACGTCCGCCCGCCGGAGCAATTCTACTTAGAGGAGCGCGAGAGCCTGGCGATGCCTGGCCGCACACTCAAAGCGAGGTGGTGCACCAGTGGAGGTGTCCTGGTCACGTGCCCGCGCGTAGTGGTCGGTGAGTGGGGCGAGCAACTCATGCGATGGCAAAACATCGAGCCGGCGCTCATCGTCGGCACCGAGGCAGAGAAGAAGCGTCAACGCGCAGGGTTGAAGAGGTGGGTGCACGTGTGCCCGTACGACTCCTTGGAGACGGTGGAGGGGAACGAATACGATTTGATTCTTGCTGACGAACTGCACTACATTGCCAACGAAGACGCCAACAGGTTCAAACGCATGCGTGAGCTGCGGAAGCACGCGTCAGGTGCCATAGGCATGTCCGGCACCCCGATGCCGAACATGATCGACAGCATGTGGTCGCAATACTACTGGCTCGATGGCGGTCGTACGCTGGGCCCAAGCTACGCCGCGTACAAACGCAAATACTTCCAATCAGCCGGCCGCGTGTTGACAGCACCTGGAGAGCGACCAGAGGACAAGGTCGCTCGCGACATCAGTCGCATCACCATGACCATGAACATGCAGGAGGCGTTCCCCGGTCGCCCGCAGAAAATCACCGAGGTCATCCGCATCCCCATGACTCCGGAGCAGCGCAAGTATTACGACATGCTGCGCACACAACAGGTTGCCACCATCATGGGGGCGAAGGTAAACGTGCTGCAGGAGCTGGTGCGACTGGGCAAACTCATGCAGGTCTGCCAAGGCTTCGTACTCCCTCCGAAGGACGCTGATGGTGAGCGCGTGGCCAAGGTGTTCAGCAGCGCAAAGCTGAAAGCGCTGGAGGAAATGTTGACGGGCAATGGCGACTTCACAGATCGCAAGGTCGTGGTCTGGTGCCAGTTCAAGGCCGAGCTGCCAATGATCGAGGCCATGCTGACGCGCAACAAGGTGCCGTACCTGATCCTCAAGGCAGGCATGACCGACCCGCAACGCGAAGTAATGAAGTCGCGGTGGAACACCGACCCGGTCCCGCGTGTGCTAGTCGGTAGCATCGCCATGGGCATTGGCTTGAACCTAAACGCGCCGATGTGTGTGGACGCTGAGGGCAATCCGCGGCGATGCTCGACCACAGTCTTCTACGCTCTGAACTGGAAGCCGACGCAGCTCGAACAGGCCATGGATCGAGTCTACCGCGGCGACCAGGTGGAGACGTGCTTGTACCGGTTCCTGCTGTCGGAGGACCTCGCGGGCGAAGGCGTAGACGGTCAACCGATCAAGCCCATCGATGTGCGCATTTATGAGACGCTCAAGGCCAAGATGGAGGGCGCGGACTTCGTGGCAGAGGAAAGCGTGCAATTCATTCGCCGGATGCTCGGGGCTTGATTGGCCATCCCCTACCGACCGAAGGCCTTCCGGAAGCCGCTGATGCAGGCTCCTGTGCTTCCGGCTACCCCTGGAGAACTGGAGGCCCTGTTGGTGCGGGAGATGGGCCCGCGGCCACCTCCCGGGGTGTGCGAGCCGATGCAGCCACGCTCCCCACGCTCCTGCCGCTTCCACCCCAGGGTCTGGAGTGTGTCTGCTGTGTTCCGGGGCGCACGGGGGAACGAGGAGGGGTGGGTGCTGCTGTGCCCAGCCTGCTCAGCAGCCACGACCGCGGGCACATTGGAGATCGTGGGAGAGAGTGGGCTCTATCGGGGCCACATCCCACGGGCCATCTCGGAGCGACACCCGTTCCCGCATCACCGCCCTGCCTGATTCATTTAGCAGGTTGCAAAACGCACTGGTTCCACCCATGCTCCCGGTCCATGGAGCTATACCATGGTTGTGGCAGTAAGTTGGCCCGCATATCGTCCGATGCCGAAAACATGCGAAGATCAACATGAGCCTGTGCCGTACAAGAAAGGTGCTCTGATTCGTGCTGCTCACCGCCGGCTGATGGCACTCCGCTGGCGCAACCCAGAGCTGCGCGCTGAGGACAAGCACAGCCGCCGCCTTCCCATCGACTGGCATGCGTGGATGCAGTGTCCTGGACTGGACGAGTACCGATCGCTTGGGTGTACGTGCGACCTTTGGCTGACGCCTCGTGCGAAGACGGCCAAGTCACCGCGCGCCCTCGTTGAAGATGAGCGTCGTCTGCGTGATCGATTGAAGCGTGAGCTCACCAGCGTCGAGCGCATGCCTGGGCTCGAAGCACCCATCCTGCTGCAACCAATGATCACTACGTGGGTCAAAACTATTGACTCCGCATGCGCACCACCCAGCGTCCAGTCGCATGTGGCTGCCCCTGGTACATCTCCCCGCTCTCGTGTATCAGCGCGTAAGGGCTGCACTCACCGGGCTCCTGCGCAAGTTGAGGCGCTCTCCGTACGGTCACGTCCCAGTGCAAGTTCAGGTGGTCGTTGGAACGGACGGGGCACCCATAGCCGACTCGGCGGCGGCGCTCGCGTTCGTCTCCCGCCATGGTCTGTCGGTAGCGGGCGTCTCCTGTCCGGGGTGCGGCGAGCTGGCAGCAAAGCCAAACCAGTGGCGCAAGGTTCGCCACACCAAGTGGGGTGAGGCGATTCAGTGCCGCTGCGGCAAAGTTTTATTGGCTAGCCCGGACGATGACCTGGATCCAGTGAAGCCAGGCCAGAAGTATGATGAGACGCTGTACCACCAGTTCCACAGACCGCCCAACTGGCGCTCTCCCATCCCGCGTTTGCGTGCGAAGGTGCCGGTTCTGGGCGACTGGGTGTACGTGGTGACAGGGTCGTACCCCACCTTTGTGGGGGAGTCGCGCGAGCGCCTACCGCAGCAGAACCTGGCAGGCGCGGAGGGCCGGGTAAACGCCTTCGTTTCCGATGACGAGGTGGAGATCGCCCTGGGTGGCACCAGCGCCATGGGTGGGGTCGGCGGACTGGGTGGTGCCTACGCAATCCTGCCCGTCGCCAATGCCTTCTGCACCATACCCGAGGCGATCCGGCTCGGCGACCTGGTGACGTTCACGAAGGGCGATCACGACGGTCGAACCGGCACGGTGAAAGAATCGCTGGGCCGTGCTCGATTTATTATTGCTCTACCCCCATCGCTCGACGGGCCTGCGCGCGATGTGCAGACCATCATTGAGCACATATCACTCACCGTGCTAGACGAGATCGATGTCGACTCGCTAGCACCGGACCAACTACCCACGAGGAAATACCATGTCTGAAGTCATGATCCTGCTCAAGGACCCGAACGAGGACCTCAAGCTGTTCAACAAGCGCATACGGGAAGTGTGTGGTCAGACCATGGTCACCGATTTCGAACTGCACGTGGTGGACGGTCAGCCAATGCTGTCCCTGTTCTCCGGCATGATCGAGGCTGATGAGGAGGATGTGGCTGAGGCCAAAGAGGAAGGCGAAGAGCTGGAGCTGGGCGCACTCATTCCGGAGGACGATCCTGTGGTGGTGCAGGTGTGTGGTGCCGCTGCCTTGGTGCCAATGGAGTTGGACGCCAATGGTGGTCTGGTGAAGGGTAAGGAGGGCGACGCCGCTCTCACCGAGAAGCGAGTGGACGTCATCTGCGAACGCGCGGGGGATGCGGTCACCAAGGTGCGGGTCGCCACGGGCTCGTCTTACAATTGGGTCACGGTGCCGGGCAAGGACGCAGGCAAGAAGGAGTGGCTGCCAGTTACCAAGACCTGGATCGCGGTCGCTCATGTGGCGGATGCTGCGGTCGCCCCTGCTGCGCCGTCGGGAGCTTGATCGTGACGGACGCTGCCGACCTTCGCCGTGCTGAGGCAGATGCGCGCCACGCCGCGCTCATGGAGCGTACGAAGGTGCGCGCGGCCGAGGCCAAGACACCCAAGGAGTGGATGGAGTTGTTCCAGGCCGTGTGCGAGCACTCGGTCAAGACCACCATGGAGCAGCAGGGTGATGGGCACAAGGTTTTGGACCAGCTCGCCCCCTGGCGCAGCGGGTTCACCAACGTGGCTCGGGAGCTGCAGGCGCACGGCATGCCTCTGACCGATCGCGTTGAGGTGACGGGACCGCAGATGGGTCACACCAAGAGCGGGATCCCGGTGGTCGACGCATGGCCCCAGGGTGTGTGGGTGAAGTTCCACTGGCCGGATGAGTCGGTCGTCAAGTTCACCGGAAACGATGCCATAGTGGCGGTTTCGTTTTGGACCTGGTGGTGCGATTTCCAGGTGGTGCACGAGAAGCAGATGGGCATCTCGCGGATCTCAGAGACGGCAAGTCGCCTGATCCTGCCTGGATCACCGGACAGCCTCAACTATCACAACGCCAAGCGGCAGGACCCTACCCCGTGACTCGATCAGGCGGCCCTACCTCACCCAGCCCCGACCAGCAGCCAGCGCGGTCGCGCAAGGCGCTGCGCGTCGACTCAGGGAAGGTGTATGTGTGCGGTCGGCCGCCGTACGGCTACAAGGTGATCGATGGGGCACTCGCCCCGCAGCCGGCTCAACAGGAGGCGGTCCTACTGGCCTTCCGTATGGCCGAGCACCAGTCATCCTTGCGGGAGATTGTCAGCGCTTTGCAAGGCAAGTACCGGCGCGGGGCGGATGGTCAGGAGCAGTTCTGGGACCGGGTCAAGCTGAAGCGTATCTGGGCACACATCCTGCTGTACACGCGCGGTCGCTATCAAGCACCACGTGGTCAGGTGCAGGAGCTGCCCAGCCTCTCTTTTATGCCGGAAGCGTATGAGCGGGTGCCGTACCCCTCTCCGCCGATGCGGGCGGCTGCCGCCATGGCGGACATTCCTTCTCGGCCAGGCAAGAGTAAGATGGGGGGCCACGCCTCATCATCTTCTCGGAGAAAATCATGACCATCGCCACCCGTGTTTTCAAAGCCAGCACGATCGACGCGCTCACAGTCGCCGTCAACGCCGTCCTGGCCACCTACATCACCGGCGCGAGTCGCAAGATCCTGGGCTTCAGCCTGATCCTGAATGACTCTGATCGCTTGCTCGGCACCGAGTACCAGTGCGTTGTGACGACAGATGACGTAGGTGCAACTTCCCAAGCTGCTCCGTACATCCTGCACCTGGTCCAAGCCAAGAGCCCGACCGAGCTTCAGACCGCCCTCGACGCGCGTATCGCCGTCAGCGCGTCCGCTTACTGGACCGGTGCTCGCATCATCTCGCAGGACAACGTGTCCCGCATCAACATCATGACGGCCTGGCTCGTTGCCGCTGCCGTTGGATCCATCGTCGCCGCCACCGCCAATTGGGCACCGCGCTAACACCCACGGAGTCTCCATGCTCACCCCCACCCACGCCCTATACTTCATCGTTTGCCGTCCTGAGCAGGTGAATGGTCGCCTTGCTGCTCATGACGGCAAGTTGTTGCTGAACCTCCCGAACTACACAGAGCTGCTGACGGAAGCACCGGTGGTGACCGACGGAGCCCTGCAGGTGTTCGAAATCGAGATCAGCCTCGATCAGGTGAAGGTGCAGCAAAACGGCTCGCGGACGGAGCACCTAGTGTGGGCGGGCGAGAGGCACTCACGCAGCCGTCCGGGGGAGCTGGTCAGCGTCCAGGTCCGTAGCCTGGTCGAGTTCGTCAGCCGGGGCGTGACGCACAACACCCCCGCGCAGATTGCGGGCATGACATTTGCCGGCTACCCGCCGAATGTGCAGCTCAGCGCAACGATCCTGACCGTGGATGATGCCACCCTGGTGGCAGCCGGCATGAGCCCGGACATTCGGAAGTGGGCGCACGCACAGGTCTCGCTTGGTGGTGGTCAGCTTTCGGCCAATGGTTGAGCCATGAGCAAGCCCCTGTCCGATACGGAGAAGCGCATGCTGGCGCAGTTCCTGGGCGGAATCGTTCAGGGAACTGTTTCCCTGGGCTTCAGCTCTCTGGGGATGGTCGACCTGTACAAGCGTGCTCAGGACAATCGTCAGAGCATGATCGATGTGCTGACGTCAGATCCAGGCGTCTGCCTGGCGTTGGCCACTGCCTGCAGGAAGGGCGTGGCCAAGCTGCCCAAGACCGTGCTGATGGTGATGAAGCAGGTCATCATCGAGGCTGAGGAGGAGCAGGAGTTGGCCGCGCATCCGCGCACCAGCGTTCGCCCAGATGGTTCGGATCCTGACGACCCCTAGGAGGTTCCTGTGACCATAGTGAACATGCGCGACGTGGACGGTCAAATGGGCCGGACAATCGATCCCAGGAGCATCCCCAAGCACGATGGTGCCACGCAAGGGGCCATGGAGGCTAACTTCGTGGCCCAGAGCGACACTCAGGTGCAGGACCGGGGAGGTGGCCGGACGGGGGCTGCTGTGTTCGACGCCAGGGACGTAGGGCAGGAGGGCTACTTCGGCAGTGGCACGATCATCAGCCTGAATGAGGCACCGCCGCTGGAGGCCAAGATGGAGCCACCCCTGCCGAAGGTGCCGGAGGTTGTGATCGCTGCCGCGACCAAGGTCGTGCAGGTGCAGAAGCCTACTGGTTCGATGGTACCAGACATCAACGCGCTGATGGCACGCCTGAAGCGGCAGGGAGCCTGACATGGGTGCCTTCTGGTGCAGCATTCGGCCACCGCGCACATACAAGCGTTGGCGCTACCCTGGCGTGCCAATTCCGGCGCGGCTTGAGCGCACGTACTCGAACGACCCACGCAAGTGGCACCGCAAGTGAACCTGGTCGGCCGCATACTTCGCCTCCCCTTGTCCAAGCCCACGTGGAAGGCCGGTGCTCGTCTGCGCGACGACGCACGCAAGCACGTGGCTCTACCAAGACGCTGGGGTCAGCCGGACGAGCGCTTCGCTTTCCATTATCAGTTCCACCACATCAAGGGCGAGCGCATGGTGCGCGCAGTCTTGGCTGGTCGTTGCCCGAGAGTCTGATGTGGGCGACCTGGCGTTCTACCTACTGCTGTACGTCCTGATCGGCCTGATGTACTCGACGTGGGTCGTGTACCTCCGGTGGTTCACTGTGATCGTTCCGGTGTGCACAGGCAAGCTGCCGACTGTCCTGGTAGTGGTGCTGATCCTGTGTGTACTTACAGTCAACGTGATTGCCTGGCCGGTGCGTTTTCCGTGTGGGATGTTTCGCCGGTGGAAGACGCGGAACATTCCCAGACACGTAGTGGTGCTCACTGACCGAATAATTGCGGGTCACGTGGCTGACAGAATCGGCGAGCTGCGCGAGCTGTTTCAGTCGAGGACCTGATGCTTGTCATCGGCTACGTCCGCGTCAGCACGATCGAGCAGGAGCAGGGCTTCGGGCCGGAGGTCCAGGAAGAGGCGATCCGTGCGCACTGCGTCGCCAACGGGCTCGGCGAGCCGGAGATTGTTCGTGAGAGCAAGTCCGGTGAGTCGTTGCTAGATCGAGAGGAGATCAAGGAAGTGGTGGCGCGTGCGGAGTCATCGCAGTCGGCTGGAGTGCCGGCGCATGTGGTCTTCTACCGACTCGATCGTCTGAGCCGCGACTTGATCGACCAGGAGGTCACAGTCGGTCGCGCCATGCGGTCAGGCTTTCGGTTGCACTCGACCTTTTCCAGCGAGCAAGACACACTCAATCCGGCGTTCATGGGTGACCCGACACGGACGCTCATTCGACAGGTGTTTGGTATTTTCAACCAATTCGAGAAGGCAAACATTCAGCTCCGCCTGGATGGTGGCTTACGTGCAAAGGGCAAGACCGGCGGCAGCACCGGTGGGCGCATGCCATTCGGGTACTGGGCCAGCAACGCGGACATCGTTGTGCACGCGCAGGAGGCGCCGGCTGTGCGCCGCTGCTTCGCGCTGGTTGGCCAGGGAATCGACATGGCATCGGTGGCGGTGATTCTCGGCCGCGAGTTCCCGGATCAGTGCGCGCACTGGCAGAAGAGCTACGTCAGTCGGGTGATAGTTCGCAAGGAGCTCTACGTGGATGGGCTATATCGGCCGCGGGGTGCCGCCAAGGCCGTGCATCGGCCCGAGCTGGTGATCGTGCAGCCGTCCGAGTATGTTCGCGCTGTCGACGGTGACGGATCGTGGGCAAAAGCGGTCGCCCCAAAGGGTGCCATCACCTGGGACAGCATACCTGATCCTGTGCCATTCTCGACGCTCGCCATCTTGATAGGATGCACAGAGGAACAGGCGCGATCGCGAGCGGTAGAGCTCAACCTGCCGATCTTGTGGGTGAAGGGCAAGGCGCGCATGACGAAGGCTCTGGCGCAACGGTTGGAGGTCACCGAGGCCGACACCAGCACCGGTGCGAGTCAAAAGGGTGCTTGACGAGTTACGACTCGCAGCATGCTCCTGACCATGCCACAGCCGTTTGAGTGCAGATGGATCAAGCGCATGGATGGGGTTACACGCAAGCACATCCTTCAGCAGTACCTGTACAACCAGAAGGGCCCAGCAGGCACGGGCAGGAACAGTTGTGAATGGGCGGACGTTCCGGTCGAGGGCAAGGACATGGGGACTACCGTATCGATGCGACCGTCTGGCCCTCAGACTGTGGTGACCGCAGACGAGGGTGCTCTGGAGCCTCGGCTCCGGACGCCAGAGGAGCTTGAGTATTTGATTGAACAGATGGTCACCGCCGCTGCCGAGCTCATGCGGGCCCGAGTTGATGCGTCTGACTTCTACGAGGGCTCGATCATCCTGGTGCACGGTACCGGGCGCCAGCGGTTGCTCATCAACGGCGAGGCACGTGTGCTGGACGCCGGCGTGCATGTAAAGGTACCAGCCGATCTGCACCAGCTCGCCCTGTCGAGCACCAAACTCGTTGACGACACCCCCCCAACAGGATCAAAGACATGAATGACGACGACAAACCCAAGAGCATGGAATTATTTTTCATCGATAACCAGTGCGCTTTCGGCAAGGGCGCTAAGCTCCTTGGTGACTACGTCGTTTGGGTTGACGATGGATACTTCCCATCGTTCGCTCCAGTGTCCCTGGCCACCCACCCTAATTTCAACGGCAAGGTTGTGGTCACCGCCGGAAACAGGGGAATCGTGGTTACGTTCTGCAAGGGCGCGACAGATCAGGCAGACGTGCGCCGAATCATGTCCTTGAAGGATCGACCGGAGCAGTATCGAATCGCGATCGATGCGATCGTGCACCGACTGGTGTTAGCTGGCGCCGGCTCCGATCGGGATCTCTCGCCGGAGGTCGGCCACCACGGGCAGGGCGTTGAACCGCTGGCGCTGATGGCCTGGCTGGTACGCAGCGCCCCCAAGGAGGCGATGGTGATAGCAGCGGCCTTGGACGCGTACTTGCGCCAACCTGCGATGAACCCACTACCGTTGCCGGACAATCAGCAACTTCCTGTGCAGGAGGCGTACGAGTTGGCCGAGAGCCTGCTGGTGACCTTGAACGAGGTGAACCGCAGTGGCTAAGATGCGCCGGCCCGACGCCGAGGAGTCTGTCGTGGACCGTCGTCTGGCCAGGCGAGAGCACGACATTCGGGACCGCGTAGCGGAGCACGAGCGGCAGCTTGTCGAGTTGGGCATGCTGTTCGGCAACTACCGAGATCATCCACGACCCGATGCGATCCAAGGTCAGCTCAGCACCATCACAGACCTTGAGCTGATGGCCCTGCCGGAGCACCGCAGCGGCATCGCGGGTGCGTTGATCGGCACACTGGGCCTGCATCCGGAGCGTGCCCATCATTGGAAAGGCCACTCACCAAAGCTGTACGCCGCGGCCGAGCGGTTGATCCCGCCGGATGGTGTCGAGGCGGTACTCACGGGGGACCACATTGAGTTCTTGTGGATGCTCTGGCTCACTGCCGGTGACCTGCGTGTGTTGCGGCGGATTTTCAAGGAGGCGCACAAGGGTGGGCATGCAGGCGATCGCGCCACCGCAATATTGATCGTGCACGCGCACTTGCCTGATGTGGCGCATGAGCTGCTGCGATCGATAGCGACAGGTCAGACGGTCGGTCAGGCCCCCGTGCCGTTACCCGCGGCGCACCAAGGTGTGCGCACAGATGTACCCCAGGCGGACGTGTCTGCCCTCACCAGACACATTACGACCCTACCCGGAGGCATTCAGCGAGTCATTTTGGTGGGGTGGACCCCCGCACGCGATGGAACTTTCCTAGTCATCACGCCGAACGGGCAGACGTGGCCAGATTGCCCCCAGGAGTGGGCTGGTCGGCCGGTGGTCGTGATCAAGGCCGACGCTCAACAGCTCGCCATTCACCAGCAAGTACAGGCCAGGATGCTTGACCCATGACGAATGGCGCAGGCTTGTTGCCAACACTCAACCCGGATTCGGACCCCATTCGTCTCGTGCCGACGGAGCGACTGCTCGTAGAACTATCGCGCCGATCAACGGTCCGATGCCTGGCCTTGGTCGAGCAGACGGAAGAGTCCCCGGGAGTGTTTCGGTTATCACCGAAGTTTTCCTGGGGATGCCAGACAAACCTCGCTCACGAGACCTTGGGCTTGCTCCAGCAAATGCACATCGCCATTCAGGCAGACGCTAAGTCGCAATTCAACATTTACGGTAAGGGCGTTGATCAGTTCTTTGAGGACAGGAGCCGCGAGGAGCGCGAGGAGCGCGAGTCCAAAAACCAGCCCATCAAACCATACGAATACACCCCACCAGGAACACCCCTGTGAGCATCGAAGCAAAAATCATCTGCGACAGCACTAACGACTTAGATACCCGCCTGACGACGTGGTTGCTCCGCTACCCGCGCTTCATTCATGCTGAGCTAATGACCCATCGAATGTTCAGCCGCAACGCGTCCAGCAGCCGGGCCATCCCGGTGAAGACCCAGCTCGAACGGATCGAGGGGGACCCGGCCATGTTCGTAGAATGGGGCGCGAACAAGGCCGGCATGCAATCCACGGAGCTGCTCTCGCCGGATGGTGAAACGCGGGCCAACAAACTCTGGCTCGACGGCATGAAGCAAATGGTGGCGCTGAGCCGGGAGATGGCAGCGCTCAACGTTCACAAGCAGATCGTGAACCGGATCGCCGAGCCGTGGAGCCACATCAGCGTGGTTCTGACCGGTACAGAGTTCGCCAACTTCTTTTCGCTGCGGCATCACCCAGATGCGCAACCAGAGTTCCGGGTGCTGGCCGAAGTCATGGCACCGCTCTATCGAGCGAGGGTGCCGGAGCATTTGGCGGCGGGTGAGTGGCATCTTCCGTTCGTGACTGCTGACGAGCATGCAGACACGAGCGTGGAAATTCTGCTCAAGGTCTCGGTCGCGCGCTGCGCTCGGGTTAGCTACCTCAAGCATGACGGTGCAAAGGCGTCCATCGACGAAGAGCTGAAGTTGTTCGATCGACTAGCCGCCGGCAAGCCACTGCACGCGAGCCCGACCGAGCACCAGGGGACGCCCTTCCATCTGGTGAACGACATAATGCAAGACAGCAAGTGGGGCTACCCGTACGATACCAAGTGGCAGGACCCGGTGCCATGGTCCGGCAACCTCCGCGGCTGGTTCCAATACCGGCAGTCGCTCAAGAACCAAAACATCACCACGTTCCCTTGGAGTGCCTGACATGTACATGCTCGCTCTCAACGACATGCGTGGTGCTCATGTGGAGCAGGTGCAACCCATCTTTCGTGCAGACACGAAGGAGGCGCTCAAAGTGTTTGTAGGGAGTCAACTCGTTCCTCCGTATGAGGATGTGCAGGCTCGTGAGAGGATGGATGAGGATGGCGTGATGCAGGTGCACGACACCTACTCCTGGTCGAAGATATTCCGCAAGGGTGGGCCACTGGAGTGGTGCAACCCACCAGATCCGACCGACGACAACGAAAACTACATACTGGTGAGGGAGGAGGACGAATTCGTCCGTGCAGTGATGGTGGATTACGAAAAGCAGGTGCGGGAAAACTTCCAGCGCTCGGTCTTGAGCGTACCCCTGGTGCCGGTGGTGCCGACATGATCACGTGGGAAGTCACCTGGTGGGGCAGCGGAGGTCTGAGGAAGGCGCGCACCACAAGCGGTCTCAATGAGGTGCTGACGCTCCCCTCCTATGCTTTTCCTGATTGCACAAATGACCTCCCAAATCAGTGGAACCTCATCAGCATCATCCGGGTGGGGACCTGACGTGATCGACCCGAACGATTTCCTGCACGTTCAGATCCGGATCGGCAGCGGCTTGTGCCAGGTCTTGGACCAGCGCGGCCGCGAGGTGCTGGCGTGCCGGCGCGGGAATGACCGGGCCGCGATCAGGGACCTGCGCCAGTTCATAGACCAGCTTGTGTGCGAACGTCAACAGGAGCAATTACATGGGCGCCAGTAAGCGATACTTCGATCAGCGCGGCGGGCGCAATCAATACGACCTCGACCCCGAGGACACGATCGTCAACGCTGCACTCACAGACGCGAAGGCGACCGTGAAGAAGGCCGGACGCATGTCGCCGAACATGAAGTGGACCATGCGCCAGTTCTTCGCCGGCCGCAAGCCGGGTGACTGGCTCAGTGGTGGTGCGATGTATGGCGGCTTTGAGCAGTTGGAGTACGCGCTCCGCCGGCGCGGCTTGCTCGATGTAGAGGGAAAAATCTCTGAGGATGGCAACAAGTATGTGCGGGCTCTCACCCTCATCGAACTGAGCAAAAAATGTCCCTGACATCCAGCGCCCGCAAGTCCGCAATCAAGCAGCTAGTGGCGGGCACTGACCCCGGGATCACACTCGGCGAAGCCCTGCGCGATGCTGTGGTGGTGGCGATGCAGTCGGACATCCAGGTGACGGTGATGCACAAGGACCTGCCTTACATTGTCAGCCCGGAGCAGATCCTGCGTTTGTTGGCCGTCCAATCACCACTGATCACGGGGCAGCACCTGGTCAATGGTGGGCCGACTCGAATCACCCGTTGAGGTTACCATGCCCAAACTCATCCCACCACCACCCGGCGTACAATCCAGTGACATGGATAGGTTCGCGATCAACGTCTACCAGGACGTGACCAGTGGGCCTGGTACGACTTACGCACGCCAACGTCGCTTGAGCGAGATCCTGAACGGACTCGCTCGCGATAATTACGAAGCTGGTGTGGCGGATGGGCGCAAGGAGATGTCTGCGCCGGTGCCGTGCACGCGTTGCGGGAGCTTGCCCGAGGACCTGCACCGGTGCCCGGCGTGCGGAGCGCCAGGACCTGGTGTCGAGTTCATCACCGATCCTGAAAAATGGCGCGCGTCGGGGCAATCACCCGCGTCGGGCTCCGCCCCTGCCCTTGCACAACCTGGTGAAGGGATCCAAGGGGGGGTAGGCTAATGCCGCCCAACACCTACGTCAGCGAGGGAGGGGCGGTCGTCTACGAGAGGCAGTCCGCGATCGTTTCAGCGGACGCAATTTACCGGTACGCACTGGAGCGGGTGTGGTCCGAGCGATTGCCGATGCTGGTGGTGGTGGGTTTGAATCCATCAACGGCTGATGGTGATGTCGATGACAACACCATTCGCAAGGTCGTTGGTTTTTCGAGGCGCTGGGGCTTCGGTGGGATCGTGATGACGAACCTGTACGCGTTCCGGTCGAAGGACCCGAACGTGATGAAGAAGGCGATCCGGGAGAAGGGCCTTCGCTACGCCATTGGCGAGACGAACGACCGCGTATTGAGTCAGTTTTTTTCTTGGTATGAGAACGTGTGGTTTGCCTGGGGTGCGCAAGGGTGCCCGGCACGCGCGTCGCAGGTGTTGGCGCTGGCGCATGCCCATGGTCGAGAGCCATACTGCATTGGCACGTCGGTCGAAGGGGCTCCCCTGCATCCGCTGAGGCAATCATACAAGTCGGTTCGTAGGCCCTGGTACTTGCTGGGGGGAGCATGATCTTTTTCAGGTCCCGGTGCTACAACGGAGGCCAGCGGCACGACTTCAGGCCGCGCATCACCGAGCACTTCCGGCCATATCCGATCAATCTCGGCGGCGGCGCATCGCTCACGAGTGAAGCACTTACGGCGATGCTCTCGTGGGGCGAGCGCAAGTATACGTACCACGGCGATGTGTGTGCCTGGTGTGGCAAGGTAGTGAATAAACCGGGGGAAGCATAATCCAGATCGGTGGGAGGACGCGAACGTCCGCAACCGAGCGCAGCAACTAGACGCTTGCATACCCTTTTGACTCGTTAGTGTCCCCGCGGTCCTGCAATTCGCAGTGCA
>Ga0105044_10001279_pt1 | contig 33290 bp, 26 predicted proteins | sample MAT01_FD_78092 | JGI IMG/M metagenome (GOLD analysis project Ga0105044, IMG submission 78092) | Freshwater microbial communities from Lake Fryxell liftoff mats and glacier meltwater in Antarctica - MAT-01 | ecosystem: Environmental > Aquatic > Freshwater > Ice > Liftoff microbial mat | place...
AAGCCAGCCGACAAGAAGCCGAAGCCGGTGCTGATCGACCTAGAGGGCTTCGAGGGGCGCGGGGTGGTGCTTTCGGTGGGTGGCGGACGCTTCGACAATCTGCTCGCGGCGCCGGGAAAGGTGATCTTCCGCTGGCCGCCGCGCCGGGGTGCGCGCGGAGGGAATAGTCCGCTCTCGTACTGGGATCTCGAGAAGCGCGAGGAGAAGCAGATTCTCGACGATTGCGGAGGCGCGGAACTTTCCGCCGACGGCAAAAAGCTGCTGCTCAAGAAGGGCGCGACCTGGGGCATCGTGAACGTGGCGGACGCGCAGAAACTGGACAAGCCGCTGGCGACGGGCAGCTTCGACCTGACGATCGATCCGGCGGCGGAATGGCGGCAGATTTTCAACGACGCGTGGCGAATCGAGCGGGATTTTTTCTACGATCCCGGCATGCACGGGCTGGACTGGAAGGCGATGCGCGAGCGCTACGGGAAGATGCTCGGCGATGCGGTGACGCGCTGGGATTTGAACTACGTGCTGGGCGAAATGCTCGGCGAGCTGAATGTCTCGCACGCGTATCGCGGCGGCGGCGACGTGGAGGAGGCGTGGGTGCGCGGCGTGGGGTATCTCGGGTGCGATTTCACGCTCGAGCAGGGCGCTTATCGGATCGCGCGCATCCTGGAGGCGGCGCCTTGGGATGCTGCGCGTTCGCCACTGCGGCAGCCGGGCGTGAGCGTGGCCGAGGGCGACTGGTTGCTGGCGGTGAACGGCCGCGCGCTGGACGTGAAGGAGGATCCGTGGGCGGCGTTTCAAGGGCTGGCCGATCGCACGGTCCTGCTGACCGTCAACACTAAGCCGACCCGCGAAGGCGCGAGGGACGTGCTGGTGCAGACGCTCGGCAGCGAAACCACGCTGCGGCAGCAGGCGTGGGTCGAGGCGAACCGCAGGCGCGTGGACGCGGCGAGCGGCGGGAAGATCGGCTACATCTACGTGCGCAACACGGCGGCGGACGGGCAGAGCAATCTGTATCAGCAATTCCGCGCGCAGTTTGCCAAGCCGGGGCTGATCATCGACGAGCGCTGGAACTCGGGCGGGCAGATTCCCGACCGGTTCATCGAACTGCTCGGGCGCCGCGTGACCAACTTCTGGGGCGTGCGCGATGGGCGCGACTGGCAGACGCCGCACGTCGCCCACAATGGCCCGAAGGCGATGCTGGCCAACGGCTGGAGCGGCTCGGGCGGCGATTGTTTTCCGTGGCTTTTCCAAAAAAACGGGCTCGGCCCGGTGATCGGCCAGCGGACGTGGGGCGGGCTCATTGGCATGACCGGGTCGCCGCAGCTCGTCGATGGCGGGCATGTGACGGTGCCGACCTTCAGCATCTACGATACGAAGGGCGAGTGGATCATCGAAGGCCACGGCGTCGATCCCGACATCGCGGTAGCCGACGATCCGGCGGAGCTGGCGAAAGGCGTCGATCCGCAGCTTGAGCGGGCCATCGAGGAGGTGAAAAAGTCTCTCGAAAACAATCCGCCGCAGGTCCCGAAAAAGCCTGCCTATCCGAATCGCGCGCCGAAGTAGGGTGGCGCTGGCACAGGTTCAGGAGCGGCGTGCGCAATAAAACGACTGCGCAATCCCGCGGCCGCGCATAGACATTCCGCCATGCACCTGACCCGACGCGGCGAATACGCGCTTCGCACCTTGATCCGGATCGGCGTGGCCATGGCACATGGGCGCGAAGTCGTCGCAGTTTCCGAACTGGCGGAAGCCGAGCGGCTGCCGCTGAAATTCGTCGAGCAGATTCTCCTGCAACTCCGCGGGGCCGGTTACATCGAAACGCGGCGCGGCAAATTTGGCGGCTACCGCATCGCCAAACCGCTCGAGGATATCCGCATCGGCGAGGTGGTGCGACTGATCGACGGCCGTCTCGCGCCGATCGCCTGCGCGAGCGAAACGAGCTATGAGCGCTGCACCTGCCCGGACGAGGAACACTGCGGCCTCCGCATGCTCATGATCGATGTCCGCAATGCCATCTCCCGCATCCTCGACCGCTACACCCTGGGTGACGTCGTCGCGGTGACGCTCCGCAAAATCAAACGCGATAAATTGCCCGCGCCCTTTGGCATCGCCCCCCGCCCCAGCGCCGCGCCGAATCCCCGGAAAAAGCGTCCCCACGCGGACCCGCGCGACGGTTTGGTCGCGTTTCTCGGCAAAGAGATCGACGCGGTGGTGAAAGGCCTCCCTTAGCCAGTCATCCCGGAAGAGGAAAGTCACCGGGCTCCATTTTGCCGCCGGTGCCAGATCCAGGCGTGCGCCGAAGGACTTGGACTTTGGCCCAAATTCTTCGTTGCGGAATTGGGCGGAAGTCCACGCTACTTTCCCCACCATGATCCCCACACCCATCGAAACCGCTGCCGCGAGCGGCGATCTCACCGCCGCCCTCGCTGCGAGCGTCGCGCACTTCGGCTGTCAGGCCGGCACCGTCCACTTGCTGCGCGGCGATGTGCTGAAACTGGCGGCGCACCACAATATCCCGCCGCCCGTGGTACAGATCATCGAAACCGTGCCCATCGGCAAAGGGATCGCCGGCCTCGCCGCCGAACGCCGGGAGCCGATCACCATTTGCAACCTCCAGACCGACGACTCCGGCCAAGTGCGCCCCGGTGCGAAGGCCACCGGCATGGAGGGTTCGCTCGCCGTCCCGATGCTGGTGGACGGTGAACTGCGTGGCGTGTTGGGGATCGCCAAGGCGTCGGCCTATGACTGGTCGCAGGAGGAAACGGCGATGCTGCTCGCGGTGGCGGCGCGGCTTGGCGGGATGCCCTGAAATCGCCAGCGGTGTCGTGAAATTGTCACAGCGGTCAAGAGCCGTCATCCCAACAATTGCGTTGACGCCCCAAACGGGGCTCCGCTATTGCCCTTCGCCCGATGATGGCGATGAAACTTTTTCCGTTCACTAAAACGCAAACCTTAGCCTCGGGCTGCCTGCTTTTCCTGGCGGGTGCCATGATCGCCCAGGAACCCGAGCCGATCCTCGACCGGCCCACCAGGCTCAGCGATCCCGCACCGATGCTGCCGATGACGCCCGCGCCGGTGCTCGAATCAATGACGCTTTTCCCGGACGCTGCGGAGAGCATGTCGCTGGAGGCGGAAATTGACAAAAAGCCTTGGAAATTCGTGCTCCACGGCAGCGCCACCGCCACCTACAACGACAACATTTTCATCAGCGAGTCGAATGAGCAGGAGGACTTCATCTTCACGATCGCCCCTGGAGTTGCGGTCGGTCGCGGGGAATTCAGGAGCGAGTTGGCGAATCTCAGCAGCTACCAGAACCGTTTCGATCCAGACCGGTCCGAAATGGTGGCTTCGACGAACTACATTTTTCTCCACTACGTCCCAAGTGTCACCCTTTTCGCCGATCACAGCGGCGAGAACAGTTTCGACAACGACGTCACGCTTGATGGTCAGTATGAGTGGAAACGGCTGACCATCGGACTAAAGGGGCGTTTTCAAACGCTCAACGTGCCGGATGTGGACTTGGGCGCACGGGTGAAACGGAACCTTTTTACCGGTGCCCTCACCTCCAAATACGACTACAGCGCAAAGACTTCGTTTGAATTGAATCTCTTCAACTCCATCCGCGATTACGCTGGCGACCGGGTGGACACCGTCGAATACCGCGCGCAAGCGTGGGTGAATTATCAAGCGCGGCCAAAGATCACCCTCGGGGTCGGACTGACCTACGGACGCGTAGAGCTAAGCCGTGGGCCGGGTCAGGATTACGAGCAGGCGCTCGTTCGGCTGCGGTATCGGGCAACGGAGAAGGTGCGGTTCGATCTCACCGGCGGCGTGGAGTTGCGGAACGTCGAGAGCCTGACGGATGAAACCAATGGGATTTTCAGCCTCGGAGTGTCCTACGCTCCTTTCGACGGAACCTCGGTCTTCGTTCAGAGCTACCGCCGCACCGTGACGTCAGCGAACTCCTCCCCGTCGAACTACACGATAACGGGATTGGAAATTCAAATCCGGCAGCGCTTTGCGCGGCGTTTCTATTTCGTGGTGGCAGCCGGATATCAGAATGCGGAATACGAATTTTTTGCCTCTCCCGCCCAGCGGACGGACGATATTTTCTACGTCCGTCCAAGCGTAGGAATCGACATCACGCAGTCGTTGAGTTGCGAAGTGGGAGCGGGTTACAGGCAGGACGATTCCACTCAGGAAGGGTCGAGCTTTTCCGAGACAACCGCGTACTTTCAGGTAAACGTGTTCTTCTAACCCGGCCGTCTGGCCGGAATTTTGCTAGAAGGGAACCAACATGGGAAAAACCACCGCTTGTACGCATATTTGGAAGGCCGTGAGCACACGCGCAGTGATCTTCGCCGGGCTGCTTCCCGGCGCGATTCCGCTCGGCGCGCAGCAGGCGAATTACGTCCTCGCGCCCAACGATCTCATCACGGTCACGGTCTTTCAGGAGGACGACCTGACGACCAAGGCTCGGGTGGGGAATGACGGGACCATTTCCGTTCCTCTCATCGGCTCAGTGAAGATCGGCGGTAAATCGGTGGACGAGGCCGGGCAAATCATCCGCGGCCGGTTGGCCAAAGGCTACCTCGTCAATCCTCAGGTCAATGTGGCGGTGACGGAATTCGCCAAACGCCTGGTGACCGTCCTCGGCCAGGTGCAGAAGGGCGGCACCTTCGAGTTTCCAAATCAGGGACCGCTCGACCTGCTCCAAGCCATCGGCCTCGCAGGGGGGTATTCACCCAAGGCGAACCCGGAGAAGATCGTCGTGAAACGGCGCCTCAATGGAAAGGACGTCGTTTATCAGCTCAATGGAAAAGCGCTGGCCGCAAGAAAAGACACGCAGCCTTTTGAAATTTTCCCCGGCGATACTGTCTCTGTAGCGGAGAGCATCTTTTAAGCATGGCCACCCCACGCCGCACCTCCTCCGAATCCACGTCTCGCAGCCGCCTCGGCGACGAGACCCGCACCATCGACCTCCACGCCTGGCTCTACCTGCTGCGCGAGAAGTGGCTTTTCATCGCATTGTGCGTCATCGGCATCCCGCTGGTGACCTTTGGCTACCTCCGCTCGAAGACGCCCATCTATACGGCGCAGGCTCTCGTCGAAGTCGAAGAGCAAACGGCGAACGTCGTCAACATCCAGGACGTCAATCCGAACAACTACAAGAGCGACGAGGCCTTGAAGAGCGTCGAGGGCGCATTCAACAGCAACTCGCTGTTGCTCCGCGTGGTGAAGGTGAACGAATTGGAAAAAGCGGATCCGTCCTACAAGCCCGCGCCCGGCAACCCGGGCCTTTCCGACTCCGAACTCGCCGGGATTATGCAGAGGCAGGCGGACGCCAAACTGCGCCGCGGCTCCCGCTTGGTCGAGATCAACTACGACAACACCAACCCTGAACTCGCCGCCAAAGTCGCCCGCTCGATCATTGACGAATACGTCAGAACATTTTTTGAGCAAAAGACGCGAATGACCTCGATGGCCAACGATTTCCTGCGCAAACAGGCGGCGGAGTTGAAAGAGAAGGTCGCCAAATCCGAGCAGGCGATGCAGGAGTACCGCGAAAAATTCGGCACTACCTCACTCGAGGATAAGCAAAACGTCACCACCGACTATCTCAAGCAACTCAACCAAAAACTCGAAGAAGCGCGCTCCAACCGCATCAAGATCGAAGGCGATTTGGCGACCTTGCGCAAAGGTCAGACGCTTCCCTTCGAGGAACTCATCGCCGTCCAAAGCGTCTCCAGTCTGCCGGACGTACAGGACACGCTGAAGCTGATTACCGCCAAGGAGTCGGAGTTTTCCCAGATCAAGAAGCGCTACCTCGCGCTACACCCGAAGTACATTCAAACCCAGAGCGAACTCGCCGCCCTCCGGCAGTCACTGGAAAAAACGGCGCGCAAAGGTGCGAACATCGTTTTGAACTCCTACAAAGCCGCTCAGGAATCGGAGGAAAAACTGAAGCTCGCCCTCCAGGAGCAGCAAAAAAGCGGCGTCGAAATCAGCCGCATCGCCATCCCCTTTGATGAACTCCGGCGTCAGGCGGACTCCGATCGGAAGCTCTACGAAGACATTCTCGCCCGCTCCAAGGAAACCAAGCTTTCCGAGGCCTTGGAGAAGAGCAACATCCGCGTCGTCCAGGAACCGATTCCGCCAAAGTGGCCGAGCAAACCCAAAATCAAACTCATGCTCGGGCTGTCCTTCGTCGCAGCTTGGATGCTCGCGCTTGGTGCCATCGTCGTCGGACAGGCGTTCGATACTTCGCTCCGCTCCGTCGATCAGGCCGAGACCGCGCTCGATCTCCCCTCTCTCGCCGCCGTCCCGGAAGCCAAGCTCCCCGCCCGCCATCAGGGAGACTCGCCTTCGGCGCTCGTGCTCCTCGATGCGCCCTCTTCGCGCGAGGCCGAGGCCTTTCGCTGCCTGCGCACCTCCTTGTCCCTGATGGCCCAAGGCGCGCCCAAAAGCATCCTTTTCACGAGTGCCATCCCCGCTGAAGGCAAGAGCTTCTGCGCCGCCAACTATGCCGTCTCCCTCGCCCAGCAAAAGCTCCGCACCCTGATCATCGACGCCGACCTCCGCCGCCCCGGACTGGGACCGATCTTTCCCACGCCCGACCGCGCCCCCGGACTGAGCGACCTGCTCAGTGGCAAAGTGGATTTTTCCGCCGCCTGCCATGAGACAAAAGTGGATCTGCTGACTTTCATGCCCGCCGGCGCTCGCAATGCAAATCCGCTCGAACTGCTCTCCGACGAAAAATTTGCGCTCGTGGTGCAGCAGGCTTTGGAAAAATTCGATCGCGTGATCCTCGACTCCGCTCCGGTCAATGCCGTCAGCGACACCCTCATGCTCGTCGAGCATGTCGGTGCCACGGTCTTTGTCATCCGCGCCCGCCGCACGCCTGCGCGCAGCCTGCACCGGGCCATTCAAATGCTCGAGAGCGCTGGCGGCACTCCCGCCGGCTTCGTGCTCAACCGCCTGCCTTCCCGATTGGCCGATTATTACTATTACGACGCAGGCAACTATTCGAGCGCAGGAGTCTATGGCACCTGACCAGGACTTGAACGCGGTGCCCTGCCCCAGCATGCCAAGCCATGACTGAAACCCAGCCAACTCCCAGCGGACCGCGGTCCTTTTCCCCGGGCAAACCGCCCTCCGCAGCCCGAATCCGCGAGCTCTATCCCGGTGAACCCTACGTCGGCTACCAGGCTCCGCGTTTTGCCATGGTCCTGGAGATGCTGGGACAGTATGTCGGAAAAGAGACACGCATCCTCGATGTCGGCCGCACGATGCTCACCGATTTGATCCAGTCACACTACAACCGTCCGGTCGATTCCATCGGATTCGAGCCGGATGCCACGCTGGCCAGCGGCGCGCATCATTTTCAATTCAACCTCAATGATGCGCAATACCCCGAAAAGTGGCGGAGCGATTTGCCCCGCTACGACGTGATCATCATGGCGGAAGTCATCGAGCATCTCTACACGTCGCCCCGACTGGTTTTTGATTTCTTGCAAAGCCTGCTGCCCCCAGGCGGCGTGCTCATCGTCCAGACGCCGAACGGCGTCGCCATCGGACGAAGGCTGCGGATGATTTCCGGCCGCCATCCTTTCGAGCTGATCCGCGAAAACCCCACCAACCCCGGCCATTTCCGCGAATACACCTCCGCGGAACTCCAGCGCTACGGACGGCAGCTCGGCATGATCATCCTCTCCGCTCTCCAGACCCACACGATCGACCTGCGCCATAAATTTGCCCTCATGCAACGGGCCACCGAGGGCCGCGCAGTGGCAAAGCGCCGCAGCCTCGTTTACCGGCTGCACGAAATTGGTCTCACCAATTTCGTTTATCGCCTCCTGCCCGGCAGTCTCCGCACGGGGTTGACCGTGGTCTTTCAAAAACCTCCGGCCACCCAGGTTCAGTGAGGGATCTGAAACGCAAAACGATCAAGGGCGTCGCCTGGTCTTCGATCGAGACTTGGAGCGATCAGGGGATCTCCCTCCTCGTCTTCGTAATTCTGGCTCGCATCCTGGAACCGAAGGATTTCGGCCTCATGGCCCTCGCGTCGATCTACATCGCCGCGATGCAGATGGTCATCAAACAGGGTCTGACCGAGGCCATCGTTCAGAAGGAAAAGCTCGAGTCCCCGCACCTCGACGCCGTCTTTTGGGTCAATTTAGTCCTGGGCACGGCTCTCGCGTTTTTCACGTTCTTCTTTTCCCGCTGGGTCGCCGCCTTGTTCGGCAACATGGAACTTTCCAGCGTCGTCCAATGGCTCTCCGCGACGCTGTTCCTCGGCTCGCTGAGTACCGTGCAGAGCGCGGTCATGCAGCGCGAGATGCGCTACCGGGCGCTCGCGCTCCGCACGCTGACGGCCTCGGGAATCGCAGGCGTAGTCGCCATCACGCTTGCGCTGCTCGGCTACGGGATCTGGAGTCTCGTCGCCTATCAGTTGGTGAATGCGTTCATCAGCTTCGTCATCCTGTGGACCGCCGGCCATTGGCGTCCGAGTTGGCGCTTCTCCATTCCGCACTGCCGGGAAATGTTCCGCTTCGGCGTGAATATCTTCGCCCTCAACGTGGTGGACGTAGTGAACAAGCGCTCCGACCAATTCCTTATCGGCCTTCATCTCGGCCCGGTGGCTCTCGGCTTTTTCAGCATCAGCACGCGCTTTTACCAGGCACTCATGACGGTGTTCGTTTCTTCGATCAACCGGGTCGCTCTCAGCACCTTCGCCCGGCTGCAGACCGAGCCGGCCAGGTTCGTCGCCGGCTTCTATCGCGCCATCGAAGCTGCAACCACGCTCTCCTTCCCCGCCTTCCTCGGCGCCACCATCCTCTGCCCGGAAATCATCACCCTTTGCTTCGGGGCAAAATGGCTGGAATGCGTGCCCGTTTTTCGCGCCATGATGTGCATGGGGCTGCTCTACTCGCTGACGTTTTTCCACGGCGCAGCGCTTCGCGCCATGGGTAAGCCACACTGGCATCTCTACCTCGTCATCCTCCATGTCGCGATCAACCTTGTCCTCTTTCTCACGGTCGTAAAACACGGCATCGCAGCCGTCGCGCTCGCGGCCACCATTCGCGCATACGTCCTGATGCCCGTCGATTTCATTGTCCTCAAAAAAGTGATCCCGATTCGGTTCCCGGAGTATTGGCGGCGCATCCAGGCGCAGGTCTTTGCCTCGATCGGAATGGTCGGAGCGATCTACGCCCTGAAATCCTCCATCGGTCAGACGCTTCCCTGGACCCATACGCTCACCCTGTCCCTCATCCTCGGGGTTCTGGTTTATACCTCCCTCCTCTACCTTCTTCACCCTCAGCTCTTCAAAGCCATCCTCGGCTATGCACAAATGCTGAAGCCCAGGCGTCCAGCCATGCAATCCGGACTCGAAACACCCACCATATCGAAACCTTAACCTACCACGACACCAAACATGAATGCCGTTACCCGAATCGTCACGTTCCTCAGCCGCTACGCGCGAAACTCCTCCATCTACCGCCGTTTCCGGCAGTACACGATGATTTCCAAGCGCACCTATATTCTCAACCTGATGGTCGCCGAGCGGTTCAAGAAAGTGCCCGGCCTCATCGTTGAATGCGGAGTTTGGCGAGGAGGGATGTCGGCCGGCATCGCCTCCATCTTCGGGCCTGACCGGCATTACTATCTTTTTGACAGCTTCGAAGGCCTTCCGCCCGCCAAGCCCGTCGATGGCGAAGCCGCACTCGAATGGCAGTTGAACAAGGAGGGTGCCTACTATTTCGACAACTGCACCGCCGAAGAAAAATGGGCGACCGATGCGATGAAGCTTTCCGGTGCCACGCGCTTTACCACGGTCAAAGGCTGGTTCAACGAAACACTTCCCAAGTTCAAGCCCGAGGATCGCATCGCCATCCTGCGGCTCGACGGCGACTGGTATGACTCCATCATGGACTGCCTGGTTCATCTCTATCCGCATATCATCCCGGGAGGGGCGATCATTGTGGATGACTACTACACATGGGTCGGCTGCTCGCGCGCGATCCATGACTACCTCTCCAGGAATCAACTGGAAGACACCGTCAATCAGTATCGGAACGGCGTCTGTTACATCGTCAAGAAGAAGGAACTCGCAGCGCCCGCCAGCCCTTCCGACAGTGCCGTGGACTCCGCCGCTCCCCTCGCACCCGCTTCGCAAGGATGAAGCCGGTCAGCGTCATCGTTTGCAGCCACAATTCGCTCCCGCGGATCTTTGAGCGCACCCTCGCCGCTCTGCGCGCGCAGACACTCCCGCTTTCCGAGTGGGAACTGCTCGTCATCGACAACGGATCGAAGGTTCCAGTCGGTCAGGTTTTCGATCTCTCCTGGCATCCTCATGCCCGCATCGTCGATGAACCCAAGCTCGGGCACATGCTCGCGCGGCTCTGCGGTCTGGACGAAGCCAGTGGGGAGTTAATCGTGTTCGTTGATGACGACAATCTCCTGGAACCCGACTACCTGGCAGCCGCCCTGGCCATTCAGCAGGCATCAGCCCACCTGGGCGCGTTTGGCGGCAGCGTGGTGCCAGAGTTTGAAATTCCGCCGGAGCCCTGGAGCAAACCTTTCCTGAGCGCACTCGCCTTGAGAGAGGTCCATCGCGATGTGTGGTCCAATGGTTATGAATGGGAGACCGTGCCATTCGGTGCCGGTCTGTGCCTGACCCGGCAGGTCGCCGAGGCTTTTCGCGAGTCGATCCGACGGGATCCCAGCCGACTTAGTTTTGGCCGGGTCGGCGAACTCTCGTTCGGCGGTGGCGACGACATCGAGATGGCCTTCACCGCCTGCGACCTCGGGCTGGGTTGCGGAGTGATGACTAAGTTGAAACTTACCCACATTATCCCTCAGCGCCGTCTCGATCGCAGTTATCTCCGGCGGATCGTCGAAGGCGGCGCTTATACCGGCACCATCCTGATGGATAAAAGGGGGCTCCTGAAGCGCAAGCCTCTCGATCTTTGGAAACGCCGTGCCGCAGTCTGGATCGCTGCACTCAAGGGTGATCGAAGCACGCGCGATCATCTCGCGGCCAAGCTGCGGGGACGCCTGCGGGCTATCCGGGAGTTAAAACCGGCCGCGGCTCGCTAGGGCGGCTGTGCAACTTTTTGACTCGCGCTCCGATGGAAGCAACACCCGAGGCCGGCAAGGATTTGCTCGTTAGCATCGTCATCAATAACTACAACTACGCGCACTTTCTTCGCCAGGCTGTCGAGAGCGCGCTGAATCAGACTTTCCCCGGCGTCGAGACCATCGTCGTCGATGACGGATCGACGGATAGCTCCCGCGAGGTACTTTCGGAGTTTGGGGATCGCATTCGCACCGTCTTCAAGGAGAACGGCGGACAAGGGTCAGCTTTCAATGCCGGCTTCAATGCCTCTAAGGGAGACGTCGTCATTTTTCTGGACGCGGACGACTATCTTTACCCAACGGCGGTGGAGAAAGTAGTGCAGCGCTGGAATGACAAGGTCGCCAAGATTCACTACCGCCTGCTCACCGTCGATGCGGATGGCGTCGAGCATGGCCTGCATCCCAGGCAGGGGATCCCGCTGCCGGAGGGTGAAGTCTGGCGGGACTATGTTCGCACCGGCACTTACACTACCCCTGCGACCACAGGCAACGCCTTCGCCCGCGCCGCGCTGGAGAAAGTTCTCCCGATGCCCGAGGAGGGTTACGTCTATTCCGCGGATGCCTACCTCTTGGTGCGCATCCCCTTTCACGGTCTGATCCTCGCCGTGGACGAGCCCCTCGGCGTCTATCGTCAGCATCGGAAAAACTATTCCGTCTCTTCGGGCTTGAGCGCAGATCTGGCGGCGAACCGCCGGCGCATGAAGCGCGAAGCCTTCAACGACGCGGCCTTCAAAACCGAACTACTCCGGATGGCTCCCGACACCGATCCGGAGGTTCGCTACCTGCCGTACCAAAGGCTGAAGCTGCGCACGCTGTCTTGGAAACTCGACCGGGAAAACCACCCGCTCGCCAACGACCGCTGCGCGCCCCTGGCAAAGCTGGCAGCGCGGGCGGTATGGCGCGGGGATAAGATGAGCCTCTCGGAGCGCATTCTCCAGAGTGCCTGGTTCGTAGGCGTACTCGGGTTGCCACGCGCGGTCGTGCTGGCGATTTTCCGTCGCGGTCAACAGGTGAAAAAGCTGGTTAAACCCGGCTCCGCCGAGCGACTCCGCCCAGAACTATAACAGTCCCATTCCTATGAAAACAGGTGTCACCCTTCTAGTTGCAGCGCTGCTGCTGATCGCATCCGGCCAGGCGGCGACCTATCACGTCGATGTCCTCACAGGCAGCGACAGCCGCGACGGCGCGACTCCGGCGACCTCCTGGAAAACGCTCGGACAAGCTTGTAAGCAAGTCGCCGCCGGAGACAGCGTCATCGTCCATCCCGGCGTCTATCATGAAAGTGTTGTCTTGGATAAAGCGGGCGCCGCCCATCAGCCGATCCGCTTCAGTGCGGACGCGATCGCCCGCGGCCGCGTCATCATCACCGGCGCAGATCGCGACCTGCGCGAGCGGCGCAATGCGTGGGTCAGCGAAGCGGGACACCCCGACGTTTATTCCACCACCTTCGGACATCGCCCCGTTCGCGTGCTCGCGGATGACATCGATCTCTTCCCATACTCCACACTCGCTGAACTCGACGCCCTCGAATTGAAAGGCACCGTGCCCGGCCCGGCGCAAGGTTTCACCTATGACGAAAAAGCCCGCAAACTCTACGTCCGGCTGAACAAAAAATACGGAGAACTCTCCCCGGCCACACACGTAATGAAGGCGGCACCGGCGGGTGGGGGCGAGAAGGAGACCCGACGCACGGACGGGCCGTTCGACGCTAATTTTTCTGTCCGCGGCGTCGGCCCGGCGCACGTCATTCTCGAAGGTTTTACTTTTGAAACTCCCGGTCTCTGCGGCGTCTTCGTCGAGGGCGGGCAGGTCACGGTCCGAAACTGCTGGTTCATCGGCTGTCGCACCGGAGTCGCGGGGCGGGTGGCGAGCGATGGCAAATCCACCGACGACGTGACCATCGAGCGCTGCGACTTCACGCAGGAGCCCACCTTTGCCGATGTCGAAGACATCGCCGCTCGCGCAAAAGTCCGCGCGGCAAAAAAGGATGCGCCCAAACTGCCGGCGTATTTTTGGAGCGTGCGCGGGGGAGCCAGCACCTACGAATACGGCCTCGCGCTCAATGTCGGCGCACGCTGGAAGATTCTGCGGAACTATATTCACGACGGTGTGGACGGCCTGTCGCACTGGTCGCTCGGCGCTGCGCGGGACGTGGAGATCGCCTTCAATACGTTTGAGCGGCTCGTGGACAACGCCATCGAGACGGGCAACCACTGCGGTGCTTTGCGCGCGCACGACAATTACATCGCCGACGTCTTCGAGCCATTTTCATGGGATCCGAAAGGCGGCACGCCGTGGCCGGGCCCGCTGACTTTCGATCACAACGTCGTCACCTCCACAGTGCGCGGCGGCAAGCTGTGGCTCGCGCTGGGAGTCACTCCGGGGTGTTTCGAGCTGAACTGCGCGGACGCCAACTGGAGCAAGTCGCAGATGAAAGACGTGCCGCCGACGCCCGTAAAAATCCCCGGCAACCTGACGGCCTACAACAACACGATCATTCTCCCGCTCTCGGATTTCTTTACTTTCACCGGCCTGACTTACCGGCGGATCGAAGGCGTGCGCGTCCTCAACAACCTCATCGTCGTGCGCGAGTTCATGCCCGCTCGGTACCGAGATGCCGCCGATCTGTCGGGAATGGAGTTCAACGGGAACTTTGTCGCCCCAGCTTCCGAAAACGCGCCGCGCGCCGATCGCCGGCTCGCCGGGCCAAAAGGCCGGGTCGTCGAGCGTGCCGGCGAATTTGGGCTCACCGATCCGACGCGGCGAATTTTCAAACTCCAACCGAAAAGCTCCGCACTCGACGCCGGCGTCGCGGCGGCGGATTTGCCCGGCTTTTCCCGCGACATCGGAGCCACGGCGCGCGGTGCCAGTGGCATTCACGAAGCCGCCGGGCCGCAGATCACCCCGGCGGCCTCAGCGGCGAAACCGGAATGAGCCGCCCTCTCCGCATCCTCCTCGTCACGAACAAATGTCCGCCCGACTTCGACGGCGGCTTTGAGCTTCGCGCCTTCCAAATCGCCCAGGCCCTGCGGGCGCGCGGGCATCAACTCGACCTCGTCACGAGCCGTTACCGCGAGAGTTTCACAGGCGAACGCCGCGACCCGGATTGGGTCCATCGGATTTTCCGTTACGTCCCGGTGACGCAGATGAAGGGGCCGCTGCGGCACTTCGACCGCGTCGCGAAACTTTTCGAGAGCACCTGGGTGGCTGGCGAAAACGCACCGGCGCTCGACCGGTTCCTCGACGGGCGCGAATACGATCTCGCCTACTGCTTTGGCATGCTGCGCATCAGCTTCGCCGTCGCCGAGCCCCTCCAGCGACGCGGACTTCCGATTCTCTGGCATGCCGGGAGCACCTGCATCGCCGACCACTTTTTCCATTTTGGAAAGAAGGTCCCGGGTTACGAGACGGCGATGCGGCTCGGCACGCGCGGCTGGTACGCCACGGAAAAGCGCGTTCGATTCCGGCATGTCGCGTACGTCAGCGATTTCCTGCGCGATCGCGAGGCGGAGCGGGGCCACACGCCGCCGCACCGGTATGTCATCTCGCGCGGCATCGACTTCCCCCTAGCCACCAACATCGTCCGCCCGCGCACCCAGCCACCCACGTTTTTTCTGGCCTGCCGGATCGACCCGACGAAAGGCATCCACAATGTCGTCGCCGCCGCCGGCATCCTGCAGCGCAAGCGGCCGGAGTTGGCTTGGCAGATCGATTTCGCCGGGCCGTCGAACCGCCCGCACTACCAGGCGGAGATCGCTGCGCAGATCGCGCGCGAGGGCGTCGGCGAGCGGCTGCACTTCCTCGGGCTGGTCAACCGCGCGGAGGTGACGGAGCGGATGAAGAGCGCCACGGCGTTCATCTTTTCATCCGTCTATGGCGAGCCGTTTTCGAGCACGATCATTGAGTCCATGGCCTGCGGCACGCCGCTGATCGGCGCGGACGACGGATCGATCCTCGAGGTGGTGGAGCCCGGCGTCTCCGCCCTGGTTTATGCCAAAAACGCGCCCGCCGAACTGGCCGCGCACATGGAGCGCGTGCTCGACGATCCGGCGCTCGCGCAGCGTGTCGCCGCCGCGGGCGTCGAGACCATCCGCCAGCGCTACACACTCGACCGCATCCTCGATCTGACCGAGGAGACCTTTCAGCGCGTGCTCGACGAACACCGCGGCAATCCCGCTCCACAGCGATGACTCCGACATCCACCCGCCGCGGCGGCATTTTCATCCTTTCCAACATGCGCGAGTACGGCGGGGCGGAGCGGAGCATCGCCACGATCATTCCGCATCTCGCGACAGCGCTACCGGTGCGGGTTTTTGCCGAGGAGACGCGGCACGTCCTCGAACTCGAAGCACTCGCCGGCCCGAACGTGCGGGTGGTGCGATGCCCGAAAGGGATCTCGATCTGGTCCACTGGCCAGGCCTTCGCGCTCGTGCTTTGGCACTTCCTGCGCGAGCACCCCGCAGTGGTGCTCGCGAATGGCCACAAGGGTGCCGCCATGCTCGCGGCCTTGCGCCGGGTCGTGCCGTGGAGCGGCGCGCGGTTCGCGGTTTATGTCCGCGACTTCGGCTACTTCACGATGCCGAAGCTGCTCAAGTATCTGAACGGCGCGACCTACTTCGCGCCATCGCAGGCGGTCTTCGACCACCCGCAGTATATCGAGTGGGGACTCAGCCGCGCCCGCTGCGAAGTCGTGGCCAACGGCGTGGATGCCGCGACTGTCGCGCCGAGCGAGACCGACCCGCCCTATATCGGGTGCTGCGCGCGGATCACGCCGTGGAAAGGAATCGACTATCTGATCCGCGCATTCGAGCGCATCGCACGGGAGCATCCGACCGTGCGACTGCGCATTTTCGGGGAAGCGCGCGAACCGGAGTATCTCGCGAAGCTGCGACAACTCGCCGAGGAACTCGGTGTCGCACCGCGCGTGGATTTCCGCGCGTTCGTCTCCGAGACTGCGGAGATGTACGCCAGCGGCAGCGTGTTCGTCGTGTCGTCGCTGAGCGAGCATCCCGGACCGGAGACATTCTGCCGGGTGGTCATTGAGGCATGGTCGTATCGGAAACCCGTTGTCGCTTTCAACGTCGGGGGGCCGAAATACCTGATCCGCGACGGCGAGGATGGATTTCTCGTGGAGGAAAAGAACATCGAGCAGCTCGCGGATCGTGTCCTGACCCTGCTGCGCGATCCGGCGCTCCGCGCGCGCATGGGTGAGGCGGGCTGGCGCCGGACGCACGAGGAGTTCGATCCCCGGGTCATCGCGCGGCACCTGCTCGACCGAATTTTTGCGGCATGACGAACGGGGCGAAAAATCACGCGGAGGGCGATGTCGCGCTGGCGCACCATTGGTGCGTGACCATGCGCGGCGGGGAAAAGGTGCTCGAGAATCTGTGCATGCTTTTTCCCACGGCGCCGATCTACACGCTGGTGGCGCAGCCGGAGAATCTCAGCGCACGGCTGCGCGGCCACCGCTTCGTGACCTCGCCGCTGCAGCGGCTGCCGGGCGCGGCGCGGAATTACAAAAAAATGCTGCCTCTTTTCGCCCCGGCGATCCGTCGCCTGCGCGTGGCCGCGGGGACGCGGCTCGTCTTCAGTTCGGACGCGAGCCTGATCAAAGGGCTGACCGTCCCCGATGGCGCGATGCACATCTGCTACTGCCACTCACCTCCCCGCTACCTGTGGGACATGGCGGAGACCTACATGCGGACAACGGCGGGACTCGGCCACTTCGGGCGCGCGGTCTTTCGCTGGGTGATCCCGCGGGCGCGGCGCTTCGATCGCGCGGCGGCGGATCGGGTCACGCACTTCATCGCGAACTCCGCTTTCGTGCAGCAGCGCATCCGCCAGTTTTACGGACGCGAGTCGGAGGTGATTCATCCGCCGGTCGAGGTCGATGACTTCACGCCTACGCGGGAGCGAAAGGATTTCTACCTGCTCGTGTCCGAACTTGTGCCCTACAAGCGCGTGGACCTGGCGGTGGAGGCGTTTCGCCAGACCGGGCGGCGGCTCGTCATCATCGGCGATGGCTCGGAGATGGCGGCGCTGCGCGCAAAGGCCCCGGCCAATGTCGAATTTCTCGGGCGGCAGCCGTTCGCGGTTTTGCGCGAGCACTTCGAGACCTGCCGCGCCTTTCTCTACCCGCAGATCGAAGACTTCGGCATTACCGCACTGGAGGCCCAGGCGGCGGGCAGCCCCGTGCTGGCGTATCGCGCGGGCGGCGCGCTGGAGACGGTCATCGACGGGGAGACCGGGCTTTTCTTTGACGAGCAAACCGCTGCCAGCCTCGCCGGGGCGGTGCTCGCCGCCGAGGCGCGGACTTTCGATCCCGCGCGCTGCCGGCAGAATGCGGAGCGTTTTCGCGCAGCCGTTTTCCGCGAGAAGATCGCGGCTTTCATGGCGCAGCGGCTCGGGGCGGTAACATGAACGCGTCCTCCGAAACCCAGCGCCGCCCGCACGGGGCCGCGCGTCTCGGCAGCGCCCAGCAGTTGCAGCAGCAGCTCCTGCGATTTGGCCTGCACGGGACGCTTTTCCTGTGCGGCCTTTGCGCGTGGATTTTCAAACTCAAGGGTGACGGTTCCGCCGAGGGTGGGTTGCTTCCCTACAGCCCGCTGCAAATGCTCATCCCCCTGCTCGGCATGCTCGCGCTGCTCTGGCTGGCGTGCGTCTACGGCGGCGGTCTGCCGCGTCTGACCACAGGAACACCGAGTGCCCGCTGTTTGCAGATCGGCATCGGACTGATGGTGCTCGGGGCCAGCCTGCATCTCCGCGGCTCCGGCGGGAAAGAGGCGGCGCTCTTCATCGTGCGCTGGCTGCTGCCGCCGGCCTTCCTGCTTTTCTACGTTCTCACCCGTTACTACCGGGCATCGCCTGTGGCCCTCCTGCTCGGCTTGGCCGGCGGCGCGGTGCTCTCGGCGCTATCCGTGGAGGCGGTGCGCAATGCGGGCGTCGGATTTCCCATTTCCGCCCCGGTCGCCGGACGCTACGGCGGCTATCTGAACCACCCGAATCAATACGGAATCCTGTGCTCAGTGACCGCGCCGATCCTGCTTTTCTTCTATCACTCCCGCAGCCGCCTCGCCCACCTCGCTTCGGTCTTCCTGCTGCCGGTTTACCTGCTCTGCCTTTTCCAGAATCTGTCGAAGACGAACATCTTCCTATTTTTCGTCGCGCTCGTTGCGGGCTCCCTGGCGCTTTCGTTGAAAAACCCGCGCAAACTTCTGGGAACGCTCGCCATGACGGTCGGGCTGGCGGTCTTTCTGGTCCTCATCGCAGGGCTGGCCATGAACACGCTCAATGATTACTCGCCGAAGGCCGCGAAGACGCTGGAAAACGCGCTCCTCGATCCGACGGAAGCGAGGAGTGTGGACTCCCGGCAGGAAGTCTGGGACACAGCGCTGCACATCATTCGCGACCGCCCTCTCTTTGGCCTGGGGCCGGGCAAATCGCTCGACGCGCTGGGGATCGCGCATGCGCACAACATGCTTCTCCAGGCGTATCTGGATGCCGGACTGGCGGGATTCGTCGGCATGTGCCTTGTCGTCCTGGGGATCCTGGGGCGGGCGGTGGAGCTGCTCCGCGCCGAATTGCGCAGCCGGGGGGAAATATCCGACGAGCAAAGGCTCCGGCTGCTTTCCGGGCTGGCACTGGTGATCTACCTGTTCGCGAATTCCATGAGCGATTCCTTCAGCACCGCGACGATGCCGGTGTTCATGTTCTTCGCCGCGATCACCTTTGCGCCCGAGAAAACCGACGCGTCTGATCCCGAATCAAACGCGCCATCAGCCATTCCTCTCCGTGGAGAACGAAGGCGCAAACTCCCGCTGACAGCCCCGGCGGATCCCGATGCGCCCTAGCTGAAACTCCGCGGTTTTCTCACTAGGGCGCGGTCGAATGCTTGAAATCGACCGGTCCATACGTCTGCCCCGGACCGCCATACATCGGCCACTCGCCTCCCGAGAAATAGACCGCGGACAGTTCCGCGGCGACGGAGGTCGTAGTGATCATCGTGTTGTAGTCGCACCATGCATCCCCGCCGGCGGTTTCATGGCTCGCCAAATAGTAGCTGCCTCCCGCAGCCAAAACCACCGGGCTGCTCAGCGTCGCATACATAAATTGGCCCGCCGTGCCTCCTGCCATCGCCACCGACACCGAACCGCCTGCCACATCGATTCCATTGGCCGCGTTCACCAGCTTCAGCAAATGCGTCCCGCTGTTCCCGGCCACGCAGATCCGACCGAGCGCCGTGACCGTAAGCGGGATGCCCCCCACGCGAAACTTCATCCCGACAAAACCTGTGAAGTTGTTCCGCAGCGTTCCCAGCGCCTTGCCGGTCACATACGCTTCCACTCCCGGCACACCGTAAACAGCCGTCAGCGTTTGATCACCGTCGATCGTCACGCTGATGCCGGCGGCCGCACTTAAATCGAGGCCATCCTTCTGCCATTTCAGGAAACTGCTCGCACCTGCGGTTCCCGGTGCGGTCAGACTGACCACGCTCCCGAGATTGTAAATCCGCGTCAAAGAAGTCCCTCCGCTGCCCGCCCCGTTGATATCAGCAGGACTTACCGCAATCGAAATTCCGTTGCCCGGATTCGAGGAACCCACCGTCAGCGTTCGCACGAGCGGCGACGGTGGGACGGGGCCGGGCACGGTGTCAAAAAGCCTGGCTTGAAGGCGCAGAAAGCGCGGAGTGTCACTGGGCGGCATCAGATCGCGGACGTGCTCGGTGGTGAGTCCGGGACCGGAAGGCGTCGCGGTCAGCGTCTGGGTCACGCCTGCGCCGGAGTTCCATGCGAAGAGATCGCTGGAGGCTTCCACTTTCCAAGTCACATCCACCGGCAGCGGTGAGCGGTGGAGAAAGGAAAGCAATCGATCCCCGCCCGTCTCGATCGAGGGCACGGTAAGCGCGGTTCCGTCGGGCACGAGAGGATTCCGGGCGGAAAGGCACTCGATCAGATTGTCCGCGCCGTCGTGGTCAGGATCGGCGAGCGGCCCGCTGATCTCCGGCTCGAAGAGGCGATCGTAAAAAAAATGAAACCGCCATTGATCGAAGCGCTGAAACTGAGGTGCGCTCGATAGCGCGCCGACATCGACGGAGCATTCGGCGACGCCGGGGATCAACGCGCCTCCATTGATCGCCGAACTCCCAGGCGCCAGCGCGAATCGGCCGGTGGAGAAATCTTCAAAACCGACATTCGACGGCGCGGCCAGGATCTGACCACCTGTCCCGGCCAGCGTTGCACCCGGTCCCGGTTGTCCGTCGCTGGCGGGCGCGACGATATTATGCGAAAAATCCGTGCCCGTAAATGAAGGCAACGGAAACTCCGTTTGGAGATTATTTGCGATGGCGATGTTGTTGTAAATTTTCACCCGTCCCATCGACGTACCGAGAGCGTTGAGCGTCAGCGCATTCCCGCTGGGAAAGAAAATCGTATTGTTGAAAAAGAGCAGTCCTTCAAGGCCGATGCCGGTGAAGGTGCCGCCGGTTGGCTTGAGTTTGAGGAAGCCGGGCGTCCACTTGAGAATCGGCTTCTGCCAGAAAGCGGCGATCTCCGGCGTGTGCGTGACCACGTTTCGATAGAACCATGTGGAGCCGGGATACGGCGGCCCGGCGTCCGGCTGATACGAGAACGGCTCATAGACATCGCGCAAGAAATTGTGATGGACGCGGAGGCGCTGCGAGTGCTGTTCGGACTCGACGGCGTTATCGATGAGTTTCTCGAAATGGTTGTAGGCGATCTCGCACTCCTCGCTCCAACTGAGAGCCATGTAGGAAAGCCCGTCGATGGTGTCGTGAATGTAGTTGCCGAGGATTTTCCAGCGAAGACCCACCGACGTTGCGAGGCCGATCTCGGAAGTGCGCGGGCCGCCTTTCCGCGACCACCAAAAGAAGGCCGGCGGCGCAGCCTGGCCGCCAGCAGTGAGCGCTTCGGCGACGGCGACAACATCGATCATGTCCTGGAACGCCGGGTATTGGGAAAACTCGCAGCCTTGGACGATGACGTCTCGCGAGATCGCCGAAGGCACGTTTTCCGACTCGGCCCAGCCCCTCACGCAGGTGCGGCAGCCGAGGAAGAGGCAGTTGCGCACCGTGACGTTGCCATACTTTATCCACACTCCCGCGTAACCCGGAGACTCGAAGGTGAAGCCGTCGATGATGACATGAGCGGGCACGGTCGTCTGAACGCTCCAATTGTAGTCGCTCGGCTGCACGATGATATCGCCGCGATAGCCGCCGGCGCGGGGCGGGGAGACTTTCATGACATGCGCGCCCGGCAGCAGGGGTCCGTAGAGTGCGTTCAGCCGGACATAGAGTTTTCCGTTGGCAAAGGCGAAGCCGTGCTGCGGTCCGGGGACGTTCGGGACGGTGTTCAGCGTGAAGGTCTGGAGTTCCGCGAGCGTCTGGTAGGCGAAAAGATCGACACCGTCCGAAAGCACTGTGGCTGGCTCCACCGCGAGCGGAGTCGAATACAGATTCGGCGCACCATTTTCGGCGGTCCATGTGGCCTGCCCCGCACGGATCGCTGGATTCGCGCCACTCACGATCGTCCCGGGACCCGCCGCACGGAAGGTTATCGGCTGGGCGGCCGTGCCCGTGCGCGTCAGCAGGACATGCTCGGAATAGACCCCGGGCGCGATGAGGACGGTGTCGCCAGGATTCACCATGCCGGCGGCGTGCTGGATCGTGCGCCAGGCGGCGGCGGGAGTCAGGCCATTGAGGGCGTTGTTTCCATTGGCCCCATCGACATGGAGGGTGGCAGCCGAAAGCCCCGCCCGAATGGCGAAGCTCAGCGCTAGTATGACCGCTGCGACGGTGTCCCTCATGCCCTAGACTAGCGCAGCCTGTCAGCAGGCGTTGTCGTTTTTCACAAATGTCATGAACATGATCTGGAAATCGAGCGAGAGGCTCCAGTTTTCCAAATACCAGAGGTCGCAGTTGATGCGCTCGGTGAGATCGGTGTCGCCGCGCAGGCCTTTGACCTGCGCCCAGCCGGTGATGCCGGGTTTGGCATTGTGGCGGGCGTTGTAATGCGGGATTTCGTGTTTGAAATTGCGGATCAGCTCCGGCCGCTCGGGCCGCGGCCCGACGAGGCTCATGTCGCCTTTGAGCACATTCCAAAATTGCGGCAGCTCATCGATATTCCATTTGCGCATGAAGGCTCCGATCCGCAGACGCCGCGGATCGTCTTTTGTGCTCCAGCCCGCTTTGCCGTCGGCCTCGGCGTCGAGTCGCATGCTGCGGATTTTCAGGATGTCGAAATCCATGCCATTCCTCCCCAGGCGGCGTTGCCGGTAAAAAATCGAACCTGGAGACTCCCAATAGACGATCGCCCCGAAAATCGCAACGAGGGGCGCAGTCATGATGAGGCCGAAAACCGAGCCCACGACATCGACCGCGCGCTTGAGGAGGAAATTGACGAAGCGATCCAAGGGCAATCGCGATACGCCGAGGATGGGAATTCCGCTGACCGTTTCGAGATGCAGGCCGGAAACGAGGATTTGGAAATACGAGGGGATGACCTTGAACTGAACCATCTCGCGCTCGCAGGTATTGGCCAGGCCGACGATGTCCCCTTTCACGCCATTGACATCCGTGAGCACCACCATGTCCACCGACTCCCGTTCCATCACGCCGGTCAGTTCCGCGAAGGCCCCGAGCACGCGCACCTTCGGCTTGCGCTGGAAGCGCGCGCGCATCGAGTTCACGCATCCCACAACTTCGTAGGCGCTGCCCGGATCATGGGTGAAGGCCGAGGTCAGCCGCTCAGCCTCCTCGTTCCAACCCACGAAAAGGATCCGCTGACGCAAACTCATCGCCACCGACGAGCGACTGAGGAAGCCGTGGAAAATCGAACGCCAACCGAGGAGCGCGCCCGGCACCAGCACCATCGCGATGGCGACAAAGACGCGGGAAATGGGCGGCTGGAATTTGAAAATTAGCGCGAAGCCGAGAAAACCCAGCGCCCAAAGAGATGTCGCTTTTGCGATCTGGAGCGACACAAAGCGGAACCGCAGCAGTGCCTGACGCTCGTAGATTCCGAACGCCGTCAGGGTAAAGATTAAGGTGATTCCGCCAAAAGCCAGGTAACCGGCATAATCGCGAAGCGTCGGTGAGGCCGGGATGCCGAATTCTTGGATGGGTGTCTGGAAGCGGAACCAGAAGCTGAAAATCAGCGCATAGATGATGACCACCGAATCACACAGCAGGCTTGTGATTACCAACCGATCCGGCAGCGCCTTGTCCCGCAGCTTGAGGCGTTCCGTCCTTTCCGCCTCCTCCATCGCGTCGTGCCCCCCCGCGAAGTTGAGCATGGCTCCGGCGTCCCGGTTCGTTCTGGTGAGGCAACTTTCTTTTTTTGGACTAAACATAAAACCCTGATTCTTAAAAAGTTCCCCTCGATTCAGCTAGAACCATTCTAACGGCTATGGTTTCTCGATTTTGCGAGGCTATAAATTCGCCACAGTGGGTCAAGGCTATTTCCGCGCACCGGACCTGATTTTCTGGTGCCGCTTTCGCACGGCCATTTTTTGCGCCTTCGGCAGCGCTCCTGCCAGTGTTTTCGATCTGGTCGGTCCCCGCGCGCCCTTTGAAAACAGCCCCCTAATCCCGATAGAAAAAATTACTTGCAACGCGAAATCACCCCCCCTAATTTCCGCGCTCCGAAACGCGGGTGTAGCTCAGTTGGTAGAGCACTTCCTTGCCAAGGAAGATGTCGAGAGTTCGAGTCTCTTCACCCGCTCCCCCCTTTATCCAACAGGGGTTTCGGTCGATCATGGCGAAAATCGGGCGGTTTCAGAACGAGAATCAGAACAGATTCACAGACGGCCAAGGATGTTCCCCGATGGCGTTTTCGTCCGCTCGTGCCGAAATTCTTTCGTTCAATCTCAAAATCGTCCAACCGATCTCGACGCGCCGGCCGCGCATGATCGCGATCTCTTCCGCACACTCACCGAAGTCAGGCGGCAGAACATCGAGGCGTATTCAGGCGCAGGTTTCGACGACACCATTTACGAACTCGGCACGGCTTTGAATGAGGCGCTGATTGATCCTGCGAGTTGGCAACGATGGCGAAACCACGCACAGGCATTTCTCCAAGCATCGGTGACTCCGGCTGGTTGAATTGAGTGGCAACGTGGGGATTGACTCCAGCAGACGGCCTATCATCCGTCAGAGCCCCAGCTCCTTATTGCCTTTGAAATGGGCGGCGACACTCTTCTCAGCCGGCGGCGCTGTCACCTGCCGTGGCTGTGACGGAAGGAAGCACCAAGCCGAGACGTGGCATCCGCTTTCCGCGCAGCCAAATGAGTCTGCATTTCGGTGTGGATTGGCGTTTCATTTCGCCCTGTTGAGGTAGCAGCGGAGATCCCAATGCGTTTGATCGAGGCCGAGTGACTACGGAAAGAAAAAGCCCGACCATTGCTGATCGGGCTTATGCGAAAAACGCGGGATGAAATGAAAAGTTCAGGTGTCTCCCAGGCTCGCAGCACTTGATTTAGCAGCGGTCGTGCCACCGGCATTTTCAGGTGATGAAATATTTCCGGTCGATCCCCGTCAATGGATGCGGCGGCAGCGGTATCGCACCCGGTGACATCGGGCAGGAAATGGCGTGAGCGCCACGGGCTAATCAGAGGAGATTGTCCAAAATGCAATCGCCGCAAGGCACCCGAGTCCAAAAATCGGAACCGCAATAGGCCAGAACACAAGCATGCAGAGGGTTCGTGCCCGCCCGCAGACTGGCTGCCTCGGAAACCATGTTTTTTCCGTCGGCACCTCGCCATCAATTACCAGCGCACGCCCGCGTCCCGCAGTTTTCTGACCCGATCATGGGCCGCTTTGATCGCGGTGTATTGACGCTGGATGGTTTCACGGAGGTTTGCGGGCAGGTCGAGTTCAAGCGCCTTCCTGTAATCGGACACGGCACTGTCCTCTCCCCGCTCGCACTCCACCAGAATGCCATGCACATTCCTGCCCTCCACCGCCGCCTTCAAATTGATCCAGCCACGGTGAAGAGCGCCGCCAACGCTGCTCGCGTTCTCCGGTTTGCTGTCACCGAGTTCGTGTGAGGCGCTCTGGAGTTCACCGGCGAATTTTGCGCGTTGCAGGGAGTATTCGTTGAACCACTTTTTGACTTCAAGATCGTCAATGTTCTCTGCAGCAGTGAGAAAGCCTTCCTGACCATCTCGGCATGTCTGGATCAGCTCGTTGAGGGTGAGGCGAAGGTCGGAGTTGGTTTCCAAGGAAGAGGGCGGTTTGATCTTGATCGTTCCCGGTGCGTCGTTACGCGTATCGCACACCAGATGCCGAGTGTGATAGGGCGCTCACCGAGGTTTTTCGGGCGATGATCGACAGACCGGTTGAATCGCCAGTTTACCGGTCACAGGATCCACGTCCATGCTCGCACACAGCTCACCGGAGTCTGCAAAGCGCAAATTGAAATGCACCGTCCCATCTTCGGAAACCAGGCTGCTCAATTTCAGCCCGCAAGATTTAAGCTTTCGATCTTCAAGCCGGGTCAATCCCAGACGGAACTGCTCCGGACTCAAACCCCCTCCCGCGAGCAAGCGGGCCATCTCCTGCAGGTCAGCGGAAATCTCTTCACAGACCTCGTCGTGTTTCATCTAAGAGAGGTATTGTCAGAGCTTTCCCGAAGCTCCGGTATCGTTGGCAATTCCACCGGGAGCCTGCCCGTCCCCTGGACTGTCGCCGATGTGTCGCTTCACCTCTCGTTCCGCTCGCTCCCAATGCTGCACGGCGCGGTCTTGCGGATACCCCTCTTCCTCCCAATACTGGAAGGCGAGTTTGGCGATTTCGTGGTCGAAATCAGGAAAGTTCTCGTCACGCATCACCCCAGCATTCGTGCGGCTCAGGTTGCCTGGGCGTATGAAATCTTGACGGGCAAAATCATCCCGCCAGCCAAATTTCCACCGGACGGAAAATTACCCGAACGCTTTTCCGTCAGGAGGTCATCCGTCGAACGGGTTGGTTCGTTCCTTATGATTCCCGTTCCGCGCACTTTACGGCGCAACGTGCTCCCCGCTTGCACGCACTTCCCGCCTATCCAAACTCTCCGCCAATGAAATCCCTCCCCGCTCTGCTCACGCTTTTCCTCGCCGCTGCGGCATCTGCCCAGCAGGCGAACAAGCCCGCGCCGCCGCCAGAAGTCGAGATCCCCTTTCCCAGCAATCTCCCGATCCCGCCGGCAACGATTCTTTCGCCCGAGGAGACGCTGAAAACGATCAAGGTGCCCGTCGGCTTCCACGTCGAACTCGTGGCTAGTGAGCCGATGATCACAACGCCGGTGGTGACACAGTTCGACGAGGACGGGCGGCTCTGGGTGGTGGAGATGAACGGCTACATGCCGAACGTCGATGGCAAGGGCGAGGACGTGCCGAACGGACGCGTCGTGGTGCTCGAGGATACCAACGGCGACGGGCGGATGGATAAAAGCACGGTCTTTCTCGACAAGCTGGTGCTGCCCCGGGCGATCTCGCTGCGCAAAGGCGGCGCGCTCGTCTGCGAGCCGCCGAACGTCTATTGGTGCCCGGACGCCAACCACGATCTCGTGGCCGACAGCAAGGAGCCGGTCATCGCGAATTACACGGCGGGCGGCAACCCGGAGCACATGCCGAATGGGCTGATGCTGGCGCTCGACAACTGGATCTACAGCGCCAAGTCGAACGCGCGCTACCGCTTCACGCAAAGCGGCGAGCTGAAAAAGGAGACCACGCTTTTCCGCGGGCAGTGGGGCCTCACGCAGGACGACTTCGGTCGCATCTACCACGACACGAACAGCGACCAACTCCGCGGCGATCTCCTCCCCAGCGCGTACTTGGCGCGCAATCCCAATCTCAAAGGCGCGGAAGGGGCGAATGTGCAGGTGGCAAAGAGCCAGAAAACCTTCCCTTCGCGCGTCACGCCGGGCATCAATCGCGGCTACCGCGCCGGCCAGCTCAAGGAAGGCAAGCTCGCGGAGTTCACCGCGGCGTGCGGGCCGGTGATCTATCGCGGCCATCTTTTTCCGAAGGAATTCGCGGGCAATTCTTTCGTCTGCGAAACATCTGCGAACCTCATCAAACGCAACGTGCATACCGAGCGCGACGGAAACGTGGTGGCGACGGACGCGGCGGATAAATACGCCACGCCGGGACTCGATTTCCTCACCTCGACGAGCGAGCGCTTCCGCCCGGTGAACCTCTCGAACGGTCCCGATGGCGCGCTCTACGTGACGGACATGGCGCGCGGCGTCGTCCAGCACATCACGTATGTGAGCCCGTGGCTGCGGCGGCAGATCCTCGATCGCCAATTGGAGCAGCCGCTGGAGCAGGGTCGGATCTGGCGCATCGTACCGGACTCGGCGAAGCGCGCGCCCACGGCGAAACTTTCCACGCACACGCCCGAGCAACTCGTCGCCGATCTCGGCAGCACCAACGGCTGGGTGCGCGACACCGCGCAGCGCCTGATCGTCGAGCGGGGTGGCGATTCCGCCGTGCCGCTCCTGCAGAAAATGGCTGCCGCCAGCCGGAATTCGCTCAGCCGGGTCCATGCGCTCTGGACGCTCGACGGCCTGGAGAAAATGGACGCGCCAACCGTCTTCGCCGCGCTCGCCGACGCCGACGCGAAAGTCAGGGCGACAGCCATTCGTCTCGCGGAACCCTTTGCCAAGGCCGATCCGGCGACGGCGGAGAAAGTCTTTTCACTCGCCGCAGACAAACGCGCCGACGTGCAGCTTCAGCTTCTGCTCTCGCTCGCAGAGATCGGCGGAGCCAAAGCCGAAGCCGTGAGCACCGCAGTCCTGGCCGCGAATGCGGAAAACGGGCTCGCTCGTTCCGCCGCAATCTCCGGTCTGCGCGGGCGGGAGCTGGAATTTGCGAAAGGCCTGCTTGCCTCCCCGGCGTGGACTCCGGACTCGAAGGGACGCCAAGCCGCGCTCGCCCAGCTCACGCGCTGCGTGCTGGAAGAACGCAAACCCGACCGGATCACCGAACTGCTCGCCCTCGCCACCCGTCCCTCGAAAGCTGCGTGGCAGCAGCTCGCGATGCTCGAGGGGCTCAGTTCGCCGTCAAAAAACTTCAAGGCCGTTCGCCTCGCTGCCGAACCCGCCGCGCTCACCCAAGCCTTCGAGCCGGAACTCAGGAAACGCGTCGGCAAGATCGCGTCCTTTCTCACCTGGCCGGGCAAACCCGGCGACGTGCCGGAAAAAAAGGCACCGCCTTTGACTGAAGCGCAGAAGGCTTTCGTCGAGCAGGGCGCGACCGTTTACAACACCATCTGTACCGCCTGCCATCTGCCTCAGGGCCAGGGCCAGGAGGGTCTCGCGCCGCCGCTCGCCGGCTCCGAGTGGGTGGGCGCGCCGGAAGGTCAGCTCATCCGCATTGTGCTCCAGGGCGTCGGCGGAAAGATGGAAGTCGCCGGGAAGACCTACTCACTCGATATGCCGGGCCTCGGCGCAGCGCTCAGTGACGAGCAAGTCGCCCAAGTCCTCAGCTACATCCGCCGCTCCTTCGGCCACGAACATCCGGTCGTCGAGACCGCGTCCGTGGAGAAAATCCGCGCCTCCACCAAGGATCGCGGCGCTTCCTGGAGCGCTGAGGAGCTGCGGCACATCCATTGATCGCCGGGCTGGCGGTGGCAGAAACCACGCCGTCGTCCTGAGAGGAATTTCGCATGGGCGAAACGCAGGGGAGAAAGCCCGCGTTGTTTTGACCAGGGAGCCGCCTCGTCCCGCATTCCGCATTGACCCGATGCCGCGAATCCCTTGCCATCCGCCGATGAAATTCGAGCCCCTCGATTTCTCGAAAATCCGCACCTACCCCCTCGCCGATCGCGCGAACAAAGTGACCGCCGAAGCGTTCGCGACTCCGCACCTCGCGGGCGGATCGCTGGCTGGATTTCTCACCGGGCTGCCGGATTTTCTCGCCGTCCAGGATTTCAAAAAGACCGTCCTCGCCGTAGCCGAGGCGGTGCGAAATGGACGGCCCGTCCTGCTCATGATGGGCGCGCATTCGATCAAGGTCGGACTCAATCCGATCTTCGTCGCCGCCATGCGCCACGGGATTTTGAGCGCAGTCGCCTTCAATGGCGCGGGCGCGATTCACGACTTCGAACTCTGCTCCCAGGGCGAGACCAGCGAGGACGTGCAGCGCGGGCTCGACGACGGAAGCTTCGGCATGGCCGATGAAACGGGCAGGCGCATGAATGCGGCGCTCGCGGCCGGCGTGGCCCGCGGGCTGGGCGCGGGCCGGGCCCTCGGCGAGGCCGCCATCGCCGCGAATTTCCCGAACCTCGATCTGTCGATCCTCGCCACCGGCGCGGCGCTCGACATCCCGGTGACCGCGCACATCGCCATCGGCACTGACATTATCCATCAGCATCCGACCACCGATGGCGCGGTGCTCGGCGAAGCCTCCTATCGCGACTTCCAAACCTTTGCCGCCGTCTGCGCGCGCCTCGAAGGCGGCGTCGTCCTAAACGTCGGCAGCGCCGTCATCATGCCCGAGGTTTTTCTCAAAGCGCTGACCATCGCCCGCAACCTCGGCCACACGGTCGAGCGCTTCACCACGGCGACCTTCGACATGACCCGCCATTACCGGCCGAGCGAAAACGTCCAGCGCCGGCCGACCAAGCTCGGCGGCCAGGGCTTCTACCTCATCGGCCACCACGAAATAATGATCCCGCTTTTGTTTGCCGCGATCACCGAGGAACTCTCGCGATGACCCGCGACCGCGTCTCCCAGCTCCTCTCCTCCTTCCGAGCCAAGCGCATCCTCGTCATCGGCGATCTGATGCTCGACGAGTTCCTGTGGGGAAAGGTTTCGCGCATTTCTCCCGAGGCTCCGGTGCCGGTCGTCGAGGTCGTGAAAGAGGAATACTTCCCCGGGGGCGCGGCGAACGTGGCGCGGAACCTCGCGGAGTTTTCCCAGGGCGTCCGCATCATGGGCGTGACCGGCATGGACCGGCATGCCGATTTGCTCCGCAGCCTGCTCACCGGCGAAGGCATCAACGTGGACACCGTCCAATCGCACGCGTGCTACCGGACCGTTGTGAAAACGCGGGTCATCGCGCGTCAGCAGCACGTCGTGAGGATCGACCGCGAGAAAGCGCTGCGACTGCAGCCGGAGCACGCCGCGGCGGCGCTCGCCCAGCTCGAAAGTCTGCTCCCGGAAATCGACGCGATCATCGTCGAGGATTATGGCAAGGGAATGCTCTCCCAAGCCTTTGCGGGGGCCGTTTGCGAGATCGCGAAACGCGCGGGCAAAATTCTCGCCGTCGATCCAAATCCAAACAATCTCCTCGCCTGGCAGCACGTCACCGTGATCAAGCCAAACCGTGCGGAGGCCTTTGCCAGCGCGGGTTTGCAGGCCGCGGAGCCGGCGGATTCGCCGGCGGAGGACGCCGCACTGCTGGAAGTCGGACGCGTGCTTTCCGCGAAATGGGACACCGAGAATCTCCTCATCACGCTGGGCGAGCATGGGGTCCTGCTCTTCCGCCACGACGCACCGCCCTACCACGCGCCGACGCGGGCCCGCGAGGTCTTCGATGTGAGCGGCGCGGGCGACACCGTCATCGCGCTTTTCACGCTCGCGCTCAGCGCCGGTGCCACGGCCGCCGAGGCCGCCGAAATCGCCAATCACGCGAGCGGCATCGTCGTCGGAAAACTCGGCACAGCCACCGTCACGCCGGGCGAGTTGCTCGCGAGTTTCGGCGAATAGCCCCCGCGGAGGCAAACGGCGGTCACCCGATTTTCTGCGTGCCTTTGGGACCGACTGGCGCGTGCACGGGCATCACCGACGAGCGGGGATGCAGGGAACCTGGCACCGGCTTAGGCGCAGCGTTCGCGGGGGCAGGCACCTTCGGCGAGCCAGGCATGACCGTCGGCGCGGCCTTGGGAAAAGGACGAACGCCGCTGCTGTTCGCGAGCGGCGCTTTGGGAACGACGGTCGGCGCGGTCGCGAGGTTCGAGGGCGCACCGGCCGGCCTCGGCGGGGGGAATGGCCTGCCAGTGGGTGGTCCCATCGGAACTGCAGGTTTCGCGGTCAGCATGGCCGGTCGGCTGGGCGCGGCTGGCGGAGCCGCGGGGACATTCACCGGAACGGCCGGCGCAACCGGAGATGTTTCCGAAGCTGCGGGCGTGACTTCGGGAGCGGTGAAAGCCACCACTTCATCCGGGAACCCAGGCGATGCGGCGGGCACTTCCACCACCGCCACGGCTTCGATCCGCGGCTGGACTCTCGCCAGTTCCGCCTTCGTTGCATCCCACGCCTTTTGCAGATTTCCCCGATCCCGGCGCAAGACGGCGAGATCGCCTCTCACCCGCGCGATCTCCTGCTCGTGCCGGATTTGCGCCTCCTTCAGCGACTCGCGCTCCGCCACGACTTTCGTGAACTCACCGCGTGAAACCGCCTGCTCCGGCTGGTCTCCTGGCTTCGCGTCGAGCAGCGCCGCAACCTCCTCCCGCACCGCCGCGAGGATGCCGCGCAACTCCGCATTCTCCTGCCGCAAGGTGTCGGCCTCTCCCCGCGTCGGAACTGTTTCGCCACTCCCGTGTGCCACCTCCGCCGCAGGGTCGAAGTCGCACTCGACCGACCCAAAGGAGATCTTGCACGCCTCGCGCAGATGAAAGTCGGTTGTGAGTTCCCCGTTGACGAAGGTGCCGTTCGTCGAGCCGCGATCGTGGAGCCGGTAGTGACCATCTTCCAGAATCAGTTCCGCGTGAAAACCGGAAATCGTCCGGTCGATAATCTGGACGGTATTGAACGGAAGGCGACCGAGGGTAATGCGCGAGCCCTGCAGCGTGATCGCGCTGGGCTCGTCTTTTTCGGGAAAGGGGATGCGGATGGAAGCCATGTCGGGGTGGAGTTTGTGGAGGTGGAGGTAGCTGATATTCAACCCGGCCTGGAGCCGGGTGTGTCTGTGACAGGTTCGCTGGCGAAGTGTTCGACGGACGCCCGCGCCAGCGAATAAGCCACTCTCTGTCCGTCTCCCGGATTTCGCAAATCCCGAGGCAAGCGAGACCGCGTGCCGGAGCGCAAAAAACCGCCCCGGTTTCTTAGGGCGGCTTTCGTGAATGGGCGAACTGAGCCGGGCAGTTCTTCGTCGCGGACTACACGCTGAGCATGGTCATGCGCGCGGATGTGGAAAAGGTGAACGGCGTCTATCAGGGCGCGTGCTTTCCGTTCCGGCAGGGCTTTGCCACCGGGCCTCATCGGCGGCGTGCTCACGCCGGGCGGACAGCTTTTCACCGGCGGCAGCAAGCGCGGCTGGCCCGTGCGCGGCCTCGCGGAGCACGCGCTCCAGCGGCTCGACTGGACGGGCCGGGTGCCCTTCGAGGTGCTGACGATGCGCGTGAAACCGGACGGCTTCGAGCTGCGCTTCACCGCGCCCGTGGATGCCGCCAGCGCCGCGCCGCCCGCGAGCTACACGCTGGAGACCTTCACCCACCACTACCACGAGGAATACGGCAGCCCGGAAATCGAGCCGGACGACCGCGTCATCACCGCCGCCACCGTCAGCGCCGACGGCCTCACCGTGCGCCTCACCGTGGACCGGCTCATCCGCGGCCACGTCCACGAACTCCACCTCCCCGGCCTCCGCGACCGCACCGGCCAGCCGCTGCTGCACGACGCGGCGTATTACACGGTGAATGAGATACCGCAGGCCGCGCGGTGAGGGCGCGGGCCGGGCAGGATGGGAGGCAACGGTGTCCAAAATTCCACCTACAAAACGGCATAGAGATGGCGCAGTGCGGCGATGGCGGGCTCGTGGTGAGGCTGGAGAAAGAGTTGCACCCCGCAGCCAGCGGATGAACTTCACCGAGCGCACGGTGAGGCGCTGGAGCGTGCGCACGAGCAGCGGCAGGAGCAGGTTTTGCTGGGCGAGGCGCTGCTCTTCTTTGGCCAGCCGCTGCGCGCGCCGGTTGATCTCCGCCTCATTACGCACGCCATGCACGCGGGCCAACTCCGCCTCGCACAGGATCATGAGGTTGTGGGCCAGACAAAGGAAGTGCGCCTGCATGGCTTTGGCCTTGGCGGAACTCGCCCAGGCTTTGGTCTCACCCAGCTTGTTCTTGAGTTCGTCAAAGGTCTTTTGCCAGCGCCCGCCGGCGCTGCCCTGTGGGCAAAGGCTCCGCCCTTTGGCTATCTCGCTCCGCTCGGTTCCCG
>Ga0105044_10001281_pt1 | contig 33273 bp, 18 predicted proteins | sample MAT01_FD_78092 | JGI IMG/M metagenome (GOLD analysis project Ga0105044, IMG submission 78092) | Freshwater microbial communities from Lake Fryxell liftoff mats and glacier meltwater in Antarctica - MAT-01 | ecosystem: Environmental > Aquatic > Freshwater > Ice > Liftoff microbial mat | place...
AACGCTTGTACAATTGGAAGGAATAATGGAAAGGCTCATGTTAGTTGCCCAAGCTACGAATCCGAACCATATTGTGTTGTTTGAAACTCCTCCTCCGTTTGAAGAGCAAAGTGGGTTGGGTCCAGTAGCGTTTACAAAGTCTGGCAAGGTCGTACAATAACCATCCAAATCATTGATATTACACAGGATTGGGGCTCCATCACATTCTAAGGATGATGGTGGAATATCGCACGGCTGTGCTTTAAGTTGCAAAGCGGCTGTCACGAATAAAGCAATGAAAAGTATAAATTTACGCATACGTTGTTAATTGTTCTTCTTTGGTTTTTCAATTACTGATAACAAATCTAAGATTCGAGTTTTTCAGATTACGTTGCCTTTATGAGGCAAAAAATTTAACAATATCTTAATGAACTCAAGGGTAAAGTTAAGTCATGTACATTACATATTCAATCTGTACACAAAAGTAATGTGAAACAGTTTTCCCTTAAATCTTCTAAGTGTGTTAAAAGCCATGTTTTTCAAGCACTTTTCTAACTGAATGCTCCTTGGAGATCATTTCTTCTGCCTCTACTTTAGACACATTAATTGTTTGCATGATTATTCTAAGAGCTCTGTCTTTTAACTTCTCATTGGTCAACATCATGTTGATCATCTTATTTCCTTTTACATATCCTGACTTGATCATTGCACTTGTGCTTATCATATTCAGAATCATTTTTTGGGCAGTTCCGGATTTCATGCGTGTACTTCCTGTTAAAAACTCAGGCCCAAGATTAACTGAAATAGGAAAGTCTACAATTTCTGCAATTGGTGATTCGGGGTTGCAAACAATACATCCAGTTGGGATGCCTTTGTTTTTGCAAAATTTCAAGCCCGCAAGTACATAAGGTGTTTTGCCAGATGCTGCAATTCCTATAACGATATCTTTAGGTGTAATTTGGAAGTCAAGCAAGTCTTGCTCACATTGGTGTAAATTGTCTTCCGCTCCTTCTACAGCATTTCTAATAGCTGTGTCGCCACCGGCAATTATTCCAATGACCAAATCAGATGAAACACCAAAAGTTGGCGGACATTCCGAAGCATCTAAAATGCCCAGTCTTCCACTGGTGCCAGCACCAACGTAAAATAATCTTCCACCGGATAGTAGTTGATCAACAACTTTGTTGGTCAAAACCTCAATAGATTTTAATTCTTTTTGAACAGCGAGAGCAACTTTTTGATCTTCCAAGTTGATGCTTGATAGCAGTTCAGAAGTGCTCATCATTTCAAGATTTTGAAACAATGAATCTTGCTCTGTTATTTCAATCATTTTGGGGATGTTGCTTTTCTGTAAGCTTCAGTCATTTCTTTGCTTACGCTAGCCTTTGTAAAACGAACAAAAACTTTGCTATCCAACTCCAAAGTGATTACCTGCTCCTCTATTTTGTTGATCCTGCCAAGTAGTCCTGATGATGTCACAATTTCGTCCCCTTTTTGGAGGTCTTCTTGAAATTTGTTTTGTGATTTTTGTTTGTTGACTTGAGGTCGTAAAAAGAAAAAATAGAAGACAACCACCATTAATAATAGTGGAAGGAATTGACTTATTGTTTGACTCATTATTTGGTTTTATTTTTTATTACTTCACATTGCAAAAATACAGTAGTTTGAGAAGGGAAGGTATTCGCTTTTATCCGAATTGGTTTTTTTTGATAACCCGGTTTATCCTCGGTATCAAAAACTACATTTATTGTGCCTGTATCACCCGCTGGTATTGCATTCTTAGGAAATGTTGGAATAGTACAACCGCAATTCGATCTGGCACTACTTATTAAAAGTGGAACTTTCCCAATATTTTTAAAATGAAATTGTTGATGAACTTTGGTTCCTTCAGTTATTTTCCCTCTTCTAATCAAAACACTGTCAAATTGAAACTTTGCAAGACGATTTGTATCACCTTCTTTTACCGCATCTGCTGGATTTCTTATAATTTCATCTATAGAACCCGGCTTAGGCGCTTGAACAGAAACAACTTCGTCAGCATCACTGTTATTACATTTGCATAGTGTAAGAATTACTGTTGCAGAAATTATTAGAATATATTTCATGACGTAAATTTAAGTCGATGTATTAACATTTCATGAAAGTAATTACATAAATGACTATTAATAACAAAAACAAGATACTTTTCCTTTGGGGATTCATGGGTTCTGGCAAGACTCAAACTGGCAGGGCACTAGCAAACTCGCTTGGATTTACGTTTGTGGACTTGGATAGTTTTATAGAAGTTCAAGAGGGTAGTAGTATATCCAGATTGTACAGTAAACATGGCGAAAATGACTTTAGAAAACTTGAAAGTGAGTATTTATTGAAGGTTTCAAAATTCAAAAATTCAGTGGTTTCAACAGGTGGGGGAACTCCCATACCTGAGGGTAATCGCTTGATTATGTCTGAATCTGGCAACAGTATTTTTTTAAATGTTTCTTTTAATATTTTATGGGAGCGAATTGAAAAAAGTGTCGAAACACGCCCATTAGTCAGTAGAGGCAGAGCTGAGTTGGAACGGCTATTTAATGAGAGACTCCCGGGTTATTTTATGGCGGATATAATAATTGAAGCGAACCATCCAGTTGAGGACGTTATAAAGAAAATCAAGAAGACTATTTGAATTTAGGCTGTCACTTTTTCAGTTGGATTTAACAATGAAATTAAAGAACATATATACATCTTTGTTAATTCGATCAACTTCGACTTTTCAAACTATGACCCCAGCTAAAAAATTTGGATTTATTGCAGATCTGAAAGCTTTTGATAACAACGATGAAAAGAGCAAACTTATACTCAATGGAATCGAAACATTTTTTAAAAGCCTAAGCCCAAAACAACAAACGGTCTGTTCATTCCATATTATCTGCGATAGTCAAAAGACAGATTCAGATTTTATCCAGATTGGTTCTCTGGACACTCATACTTTCGAAGATAGTTCTTGGCTAACTGATTGGTATTATTTTTTACCTTCATATCAAATTAATGACTGGTTAAATTTATCTTCAATGGCTGGTCCCGGTCCAATTATTAGACTATCAAATCTGGGTTATATAAATGAATTCCCTAATTCATTGGTTGTGTCTCAACAATTTGAATCTTACAGTATGCATGAACAATTGAGTGAAATTCTTCAGATATTATTTTCTGATGCAGCAGCAAGGAAAATTTTGTCGAAGGAGGCCAAGCAATTCTTTCATGAAACATACCAAAGGTTAAAAAAATCAGAAGGCTTAAATAAAATCGCAAACCATTCAACACTTTGAGCTAAATTTGCAACCTCAATTTTAGAAAAGAATGGATATCTTAAAATGCTTAATTATTGGTTCCGGCCCAGCAGGTTATACTGCAGCCGTTTATGCTGCTCGAGCCAATCTTTCACCTGTTATGTTTACCGGTTCAGAACCTGGAGGTCAACTTATGATTACCACCGATGTTGAAAACTATCCTGGCTTTCCAGATGGAGTACAAGGTCCCGAGATGATGGAACTGTTTAAAAAACAGGCTGAAAGATTTGGAACTGTAATTCATTATGAACACATTTCAAAAGTTGATTTTTCGGGCCCTGTTCATAAAATTTATACCGAAAATGGTAATGAACATCAAGCTTACACAGTAATCATTTCAACTGGCGCTAGCGCTAAATGGTTGGGCTTACCTTCTGAACAAAGATTAACCAATAAAGGAGTTTCAGCCTGCGCAGTTTGTGATGGATTTTTCTTTAAAGGCATGGAAGTTGCTGTAGTAGGTGGTGGAGATACTGCTGCTGAGGAGGCTTCATACTTGGCCAATTTATGCCCTAAGGTTCATTTGATTGTTAGGAAAGGTGAAATGCGGGCGAGCAAAATCATGCAGGAGAGGGTCATCAAAAATCCTAAAATTGAAATACATTGGAACTGCGAAACGGAAGAGATTTTAGGTGAAGATGAGGTTGTCGGAGCTCGATTAAAGAACACGAAGACGGGAGAGATAAGTACCATAAGTGTGAAAGGTTTCTTTGTGGCAATCGGCCATAATCCTAATACAGATATTTTTAAAGACTGGTTAGATCTTGATGATATTGGATATTTAATTCCAATTGCCGGATCATCCAAAACCAAAGTCAAGGGAATATTTGTGAGTGGGGACGCTCAAGATAGAATATATCGTCAAGCCGTAACAGCAGCTGGCAGCGGATGTATGGCTGCATTGGACGCAGAAAGATATTTGGTAGAGAGTGATTTGCATTAACTGAAGAATTGATAAAATATCAAAAAATGGCAAAGTTTAAAAGTGGAATTGTCCATGGGCAAGAATTAATGGATCTCCTGCAGTATGCTAATGAAAATAAATTTGCATTGCCTGCAGTGAATGTAATTGGATCTAATTCTATTAATGCTGTGTTAGAAACTGCAAAAGCCGTCAACAGTCCTGTTATTATTCAGTTTTCAAATGGCGGGGCGGTGTTCAATGCTGGGAAGAGCCTTAGTAATGCAGGTGAACAAGCGGCCATTCTTGGTGGTATTGCTGGTGCAATGCACGTTCATACCATGGCCAAGGCCTATGATGTACCTGTTGTTTTGCACACTGATCACTGTGCAAAAAAACTTCTTCCTTGGATTGAAGGCCTTTTATTTGCTGGTGAGCAATTCTTTAAAACTCAAGGTTATCCTTTGTACAGTTCCCATATGTTGGATCTTTCAGAGGAAACTATTGAAGAGAATCTAGATATTTGTACAAAATTCATGGAAAGAATGCATCCATTGGGTATGGTACTTGAAATGGAGTTGGGTGTGACTGGAGGTGAAGAGGATGGTGTTGATAATACCGGGATTGATAATTCTAAACTTTACACTCAACCAAGCGAGGTGGCTTATTCTTATGAAAGATTGAATGCTATTTCACCACAATTTACTATAGCTGCAGCATTTGGAAATGTACATGGTGTCTACAAACCAGGTAATGTTCATTTACAACCTGTCATACTAAAAAATTCGCAAGACCACATTCAAGAAACGTTCAAAACTGCTAAAAACCCTGTTAATTTTGTTTTTCATGGTGGAAGTGGCTCCTCAAGAGAAGAGATTCGGGAGGCTATTGATTATGGGGCTATTAAGATGAATATTGACACTGACATGCAATGGGCATTTTGGGCTGGCATAAAGGATTATTACGAGAATAAAAAGGATTACTTGCAACATCAGATTGGTAACCCTGATGGCGAGGACAATCCCAATAAGAAATATTACGATCCAAGAGTATGGTTGAGGGAAGGTGAAAAGATGTTTGTTACTCGACTCAAGGAAGCCTTTGAGGATTTGAATTGTATCGACAAGAACGCTTAATTGTAGAGTACAATATTTAGCTCTTTAGCTAGGTTTTTCTTGTTTTCATGAAGCATTTGTTGCACCATCAATAATTTTATAAGTTCTTGCTCATCAATGCATGATTTGATTTTTAAGGAGTTCTCATTGCAAAGACTTACGATTTTTCTGAACTTTAGTATTTTAAGTGATTTAATTAAATCGTCCACGTAATTCTCTTCCGGGATTTTTTGTGTCTGCAGTTCTTTTTTCCAATTCGGGCTATATGAAAATTGATTGGTATGGAATCGGTAAGCCAAGTTCTTTATTTCTATATCTTCATGGGTCAGAAAAAAATTATCGGTAAGTATTTCATTTGCACTAATCATCTCATTTACAGCATCTAGTATTCTTTTGTAAACGGGATTTTCTATGTATGAAATAATATCCCACACCTGATTGATAAGATATTGTGGAAGTGGAATTCCATTGATACTTTTGTCAGGAAATTGGATAAGGATCCTCAATAAATCTGCTTCTTGGTGCTCATGTGATTGAGTTATTTCATGATCGATTGCTGGATCTAAGGGCTCAAAGTCAGGAATTTCAATATCAATTATTTTCTTGTCTTGATATTTTTTGGTGAGGTATTTATTTACCTCCATAATCATCATTCTCTCGTCAATATCAAGTCGCAATGCTGCTTCCTTCGTATAAACAGATCGTTTGATGGAATCTGAAATTTTAGAAAGAAGTTCAGCCATTTCCTTAACGAATACAGTTCTCTTTATCGGATCCTTTTGAACATCCAATGACATGTTTTCTAGCAAATAGAGCAAAAAGTCTTTTTTATTTTCTGCTATATATGCTATGGTCTGCTCATAACCATTGCTTTTAACAAATGAATCGGGATCATGCTCAATTGGAAGGGCAACTATTTTTACATTGCAGTCTTGTTCCAATATAAGTTCAATACCTCGTTGGGCTGCCTTTATTCCAGCAGAGTCACCATCGTATAAAATAGTAATATTAGGTGAGTATCTCTTGATCAAGCGGACTTGATCCACAGTTAAAGAAGTGCCAGACGAGGCAACAACATGTTCAATTCCGGCTTGATGCATGCTGATGACATCTGTATATCCTTCTACCAATAAACATTCATCTACTTTACGAATTGCATTTTTTGCAAAATTTAACGCGTAAAGGGTTTTGCTTTTATGGTAAATTGGTGATTCCTGCGAGTTTAAATATTTTGGTGCTTTTTTATCAGATGAGAGGGTTCTACCTGCAAAAGCTGCAATCTTTCCGCTTAAATTGTGAATCGGAAATATTACACGTTCTCTCAGGAATTCATTATTGTTAGCAGTTATTAACCCTAAAGTTTGCAAAGCTTCCATTTTGAAACCCTTGGCTTCCATATGTTCTAGTAAACCACCATTGGGGCTAAATCCAAGTTCAAATTTATTTATGGTTGCTTCAATAAATCCCCTTTGTTTAAAATAACTCAGGCCTATTGCTTTTCCATAATCCGTTTCAAGTAATTGTTCTTGAAACCATTTTGAGGTTTCTTGATTGATGATGTAGTAAGATTCTTCTTCAAGCTGCTGAGAGTATTCTTCTGAACTCAGTTCAACTTCTTGAACCTTGATATTATATTTATTTGCAATGTATTTCAATGCATCATAATAACCCATTCCTTCCAGATCTTTTAAGAACTGTATAGGATCACCAGCCTTTCCACAGCCAAAACACTTGTATATATTTTTAGCTGGATTGACATTAAATGATGGGGTTTTTTCATTATGAAACGGACATAGGCCCAATAAATTAGCCCCCCTTCGTTTTAGGCTAACATAGTCTTTAACGATATCTTCTATCTTGGCAATTTGCCTTATTTCGTCAATTGACTTTTGTGTAATCATTTATGCAAAGTAAATACTTATTTAGTATTTCAATATAAATAGCTTGAATAAAAAAAGGATACCGATTGGTATCCTTTTTAGAGTCGATGTGTATTTGTTATTTACCTTTTTTTAATGTAAGATTTGAATCCTTTTGTGCGCAAATCAGATACCATATCAACTGCATTTTTTGCATCTGTTAGTTTAGCAACTACCACTGCTGTCAGTTGCGCGTTATCTGCTGTAGTAGTATAGGCAGACCCAAATCCATTTGCTTTGATTTCTTGCAATCTTTTATCAGCATTAACAGCGCTGCTGAATGTTCCTGCAATCACAAATAGTTCATTCGATCCCTCATAATCTGCGGGATTCAGTGTTTTCTGGTTTTCCTCTGAAGTATTCTGTACTACTGATGAAATTCCCCCTATTTCAGAAGGAGAGTTGTTGATGTATTGAACATTGAGACCGTTCGGCATTTTGGAAATTCGGAATTCGGTCCTTCTATTGATTTGGTGTTCCAATTCACTGCATTGAGTATTGTCATTGCAGCCATTTTTCAACTGGCCTTCACCGTATCCTAAGCCTTTCATCCTATTGCGTTTAACTCCTTTTCCAGTTAAGAATTTGATGGCTTCATTTGCCCTTCTTTGTGAAAGGTTTTTGTTATATGCTGTTCCACCACGGCTATCCGTATGTGAAGCAAGTTCAATAGATATTTGGGGAATTTGAGTTAAAATTGTACTTAAAGCATTCAGATCTTTAGCAGCGTCTGGTCTGATACTTGCATCATTAAAGTTATAGTAGATATTTGGCAATCTTATGACAGCCCCTTCTACAAAACCCTTCCCAATGTAATTTCCATTTTCATCATATAATGGATTTCCGTTAGCATCTACTCCAAATCCTTGTGCAGGTGTACCTGTAAATGCTGCAACCATTGGTAAATCTGGAGCGTCAAATGGCACTTTTACCGTTCGTGTCTCCTTTTTACCATTTACAAATGTTACAATCTCATATTCTTTGCCTTTTTCTAAATCAGCATCAAATTGTCCACCTTTGTTTGTCTTTAACCGGGTTACTTTATCTGTTCCTTTCTCGTAAATTTCGACATCTGCTCCAGCTACTGGTTGATTTCTGTTAGGGTCAAGGACAAGACCGTTGAACCTAACTGTATTACCTCCTTTTTCTAATAAAATGAGCAGATCATTGCTGGTTTCTGTTTCTGACGTAGTTACTTGTTTGGTTTTGTAACCAGCTTTTGTTGCTCTTGCGAGTAATGAGCCTTTAGCAACATTAAACTCAGATTTTCCTTCGCTGTCAGTAGTTTTCGTTTCACCATTGGCATCTACATTTACATTTAGAACCAATGATTCAGGATTATTGGGATCAGGTTGAACTTGGATCAACTTCCCATTTTCATCAGTTGTAGTGTAGACACTGGCTAAAGTCATTTCACTCATATTCATAAGTGATACTGTAGCGCCTTCGATTGACTCTCCTGTTACTTTATCAGATACATAAACAGTATATTTTCTGTTTTTCCTTTTTTTACTTGAGCCATTCAATAGATCGTTGAAGTTGTCTATTGCAATAAAACTATAAATATCATCTTCTCCTCGTCCACCGCTTCTGTTTGAAGTAAAATAACCATTCCTCGCCTCTTGATCCACGATAAGACCAAAATCATCAGAGCTTGTATTGAATGGATAGGGTAGAGCAATAGGGTCGCTCCATGTGTTGCCATCTAATATGGTGTAGTACATGTCATACGCTCCGGGTCCTTTGCGTCCATCTGTAGCAAAATACAAATTGCCATCTGAATGAAAATATGGAAAAACATCATTTCCGCCAGTATTGATATTTGGACCTAAATTAACTGGTTCACCCCATCCTTCAGATGCTTTTGTTGACATCCAAAGATCCATTCCACCAGATCCGCCTGGTTTGTCAGAAGCAAAGTAGAGTGTATTGCCATCCTGACTAATAGCAGGATGCACACAATCATAATCATCATTGTTAAATGGTAGAGATTTGATGTCCTTCCATTCTTCTCCGGTTTTTATTGCTTCATAAATATTCAAACGGGTTATGCCATCCTTTGATTTTATTGCTCGTCCGTCTTTAGTATTGTTTTGGGTAAAATAAACAACATCTCCACTCGGATTAAATGTAAGGGGACCTTCATGAAATTTTGAAGTGAGTGCTTTTGAGAATAATGTAGGAGTTGCTAATTTTCCATCTTGGCCCCTTTTGGAGGTGTAAATAGTCATGGCGATTTTTCGAATTCTAGTATCATTCGATTTGATACCTTTTCCTAAATCGGCAGATGCAATAAATACAATACCATCCTCATGAAAGGATGGGCTGAATTCAAGACTTGGTGTATTAATATTGAATTCATTTAAAATAATTACACCTTGTATAGTATCAGGAGTTTGAGCCTGAAGTTTGAACTGTACAAGAAAAATCAGTACTAAATATGCTAGTGTATTTCTCATTTATTTTTTCTTCTAGTTGATGTTTCAGTTAATGGGTTTTTGGATCAGAAGAAAAATCTTGGGTTGTGTAGATTGTTCTTATTGTTCGTGAAATTATACCTCACTAGGGCCTCAATACTACCATTAGCCACATTATTTATATCCGAAAGGGTGTAATCATAAGCAAATCCAATTCCGATCTTTTTACCGATTAAGTATTGGGTAATGAAACTGATTGCATCTCCAAAAGAATCCCCACCTATTCTATATCCTGCTCCAATAGTAAAAGTTTCATTAAAAAGTAAATTGGCATTTACATCCATGTCGAACGGAGCGCCTTTTACATATTTTCCGAGTATATTTGTTTGAACATCAATATTCCTATTAAGCGGAATTGTGAGGCCTGTCATCAAATATATATGAGCCAATTCTTGTGCAGTAGTTTCTGCAACATCGTTGAACCCTATAGTATTGTTCAAAATACGTGGAGAAGAAATACCAAAATAGAATTTATCAATCGACAAATGCAAACCCATTCCAAAGTTCCCATTGTACTGAGAGGCAACTGCGTTTACTATTGAGGGATCGTTCGGGTTGACTATTCTTTCTTTGCTGAAGTCTGTTCTGAAGTTTCTAATAGCACCTTGCATACCTATTCTAAGGGATCTGTTTGGTCTATTTATCAAGTCGTATGAATAAGCCATTGAAGCGTCAAAAGTTTCAAAAAGACCTATAGTGCTATGTGCGAGAGCAAGACCAAAACCAACACGCGGGTTAAATATTGGCGTATTCAGTGTGATTAATTGGGATACTGGGGCACCTTCAAGTTTTAACCATTGATTTCTATACATTGCAGTGATTGCTCCTATACCATCTTCACCTGCATAAGCAGGATTTAAAGAAAGCTTGTTGGCAAAGAACTGGGTATAGTGCCTTTCTTGTTGAGCTTGTACCTGATTTATGAACCCTATGACTATAAGGATCATTATTATTTCTCTGTATTTCATAGTGAAATTTTTCATGATGAGCATGGGTTATTGATTATCGGATAATGGTTAAATAGCCACTTTGTTGATCCTTGGTGGTCTCACTCTCAAAGAACAAGTAGTAGTAAGTTCCGTCTGGCAAATTAGTTCCACCGATGACTTCCAATGTGCCTCTCCAATCATTTTGATAAGGTGCTGCACTGAATACTTGGTCACCCCATTCGTTGTAGATTACCAATCTGTTTTTAGGATACAACCCAGAATCTAAACATTGTATAAACAATATATCGTTCAAATCATCATCATTTGGAGTGATTACAGTAGGAACTTTACATGTTTTATTGTCAAAGACATCAATTACAATTGTAGCACTATCACACACATTGGGACAAATAACAGAGCAAATGGAATAACCCACAGTAGCCGTTCCCGAAAAGGAACCAGTAGGAATGTAAGTAATGGTATTATCCTGATTCAAAATTGAACTACCTACACTTGATGTTCCCAAGACCACAGTAACTAAATTGTTGTTTGAAATGTCATTGTTCAACATATTGAAATTGAATAGGGTATCTATACTTCCAACAGTAGCGATATCATCAGATGCAACAGGTGGAGGTAATATACTGATATTTATAGTGTCTGAATAAACTGTACCACAAGTATCAAGACTTGCGATAGCAATATATTGACCAGCAGATTGAAGGCTGTTCATAGCTACTTGAATGATCTGACCAGGTACCGTTGTACCACCTGGTAGTTCCCAGCTGTAAGTTACTAATCCAGGCAAAGATGCCATAGAGAATGTGATGGTATCCAGCAAACAAGATTCAAAAGCTGAGGCATTAGCAAATAGTTGATAAGGTTCTACTAAAATATTTACAGCGCAAGTTGCAGAATTATTTTGCAAATCAGTTGCTTGAAATATAAGATCATAGCTTCCTGGAGGGAATGGATTTCCGCTACTTGGTGTTGTTGGGGATATTTGGTTCGCTAGTACAAACGGTGAGCAGTTATCTATTCCTCCAAAAGTTTCGAAGAATAAAATTGGTTCGTTGCAAGCACTGATCAAAACATCTGCTATAAAATTAGAAGGATCTGTAACTACATTTCCAAATCCATCAACTGTAACATCACTTGGGCATATTAACACCGGAGCTTGAACTTCCAAAATGGTTACCGTAATGCTGCAGGTTGAAGTATTGCCAGCATCATCTGTTGCTGTAAAAATGACTATTGTCACGCCAGCAGGGAAGAAGCCAGGAGGAAAATTGGAAGTGATAGCAACATCTTTATCACAATTATCTGTACCTGTCGGGAAATTAAAGAAAACAAAGTTTCCACAAGCGTTGGCTAAGGAGTTCAAGGTAATATCATCTGGACAATTGACCAATACTGGAGGAATACTTTCTCTAATGAAGACTTCAAAACTACAGGTATCAACATTTCCAAAGTCATCAATGGCCACGTAAGTAACTATCGTTGATCCAATTGGGAAGAATTCCCCTGAATCGATATTGTTGAATATGGTTAAATTTTGATCACAGTTATCAGTAAACAAAGGTTCTGTCCATGTAGCAAATGCTCCACAAACGGTATCGGGTACGTCTATCAACTGATCTGGTGGACAAAGACCATGACTAGGTTTTTGATCATCAATAACTGCAATATTAAATGCACAAGATGGAAAACCTGATCCAGAATAAATAACTGTATATATTCCAGCTGTCAATGTATCTCCAGGTACTATTCCGTTTGAGGTGAACACAATGGTATCTCCACAAACATCATTGCCAAAAGGAATTGCAAAATCTACTATTGCAGAGCAATTAGAATCTGCTACATAACTTAAATCACCAGGACAATCAAATACTTGAGGTATTTTGCCATCAACAGTAACCAAAAATTTACAAGTGTCTAGTACAACTGAGTTAGAAACCGTAATGTAAATTATTTCTGTCGTACCAACTAAGAATACTTCACCCGGGCCAAAATTTGAAAAAACATCTAAGGTATCACCACATGCATCAATGAAATAAGGCTCAGTCCAAAATACTTGCGCTTTGCAAGAATCACCTTGTGCCGATACAGTTATATCTGATGGACAATCATTGAATCCGGCATTGAATACCAATACATTGATATTAAAGCTACAAGTAGCTTGATTGCCCGCAATATCAGTTGCAATGTAAGTTACAGTTGTTGTTCCTGCTGGAAAAAGAGTTCCTGGGGTAAAATTGGACCCCAATAATACATTAGGACAATTATCAGTGGCCAATGGTAAATTCCAATTAACTTCAGCAAAACAATTGTTATTGATAGGAATCGTTGGAGCCACAGTAGTATCTGAAGGGCATTCAATTATTTCAGGCAATTCAATATCAGTAACATTTATTATAAATGTACAAGTTGAAGTATTATTAAAATTATCAACTGCAGCATAGATCACTTGTGTATTTCCAACAGGATAATTTTTAATATTTGGTTGGTTTGCCACGACTGTAAGGCTTGGATCGCAATTATCTGTTGCTGCAATAAGACCAGGTAACACTATGGTTGAAAAACATTTTCCAGGATCGTTTTCGGTGCTAAAACTTGGAGGACACACAATAACTGGATTTTCATTATCTACAACGGTTATAGTAAAACTGCAAGTTGATGAATTGCCTGCATCATCAGTTGCTGTAAAAACTACGAGATTTATTCCCAAATTGAATGTTGATCCAGACGGGACATTACTTATCACTTCAACATTTGCATCGCAATTATCGGTAGCAATGGCTGGACTGAATACTACATTTGCAAGACATGAATTAAAGTTGGTTTCAACTGTTATGTCAGGCGAACATGTTATTACTGGAGGAATATCGTCGCCAATGTCAATCACACCATTCAATATGCTGTATGGTATTACGAAAGGCGGATTGCCTGCAGCTCCAACTTCAATTGGTGTAGTTGGATAATCTATAAAGTTTACAAAGGTATTCCCTGAGATATTCGCAATAACTTTAAAATATAGACTGAATAATGTTTCATCATCTTGTAAGCTGACGCCTTGGAAATTTGACCAAACGAAAGTTAAAGAATCAATTGTAGGAGATGGTCCAAAGTTTGCCGAAGGGTCTGGCATATTGATTAGGTTCAACTTAGGATTGAAATTACTTACACTATCAAATTGTAAGATTCCAACATCCCACGTTAACCCAAATTGTAGGCTAGCAATTGAAAGATAGTTTTTAGCATTAATATCAACCTTTATTATACTATTCTGACATTGCGCTTTCAAAGTATCTACGTATAATAGAAAAGTATCTTGAACGACATTTATAACAAAGGAACAGGTTTCAGAATTGCCTCCAAAATCAGCCACTGTATAAGTGACCAAAGACTGGCCTAGATTGAAATTCGTTCCACTAGCATCTTGGATTCCTGCTGAATTAGTTGCACCAGTTATATTGTAGTTGAGACTTGCAATTCCGCAATCATCAGTCGCAGATAACGGGGCAATATTATTTATTATAGCTCCTTGTTGATTAAAGGGTAAGTTGACAGTTAATCCATTTGGACATAATAATTCAGGCTTAATTGTATCACTAATATTCAATAGTGCATTAAAGGCTACAACGCCTAGTAACTTCCCACCTATGGTACTCGCTTCAATTGGAGTTGTAGATGAACTCAATATTTCAAAAAGAGATTGGCTTCCTGGTTGCGCAATTAAGTCAAACACCAATGTGAAGAGGGTATTTCCGTCAGGCAAATCCAATCCGCTAAAATCAAACCAAGTGAAATTTAATGTATCAATTATAGTGTTAGGGCCAAAATTGGAATTCGTTAATTGTAATTGTGGATCAAAATTTTCAATAGTATCAAATTGTAAAAATGCAGGATCCCAATGCATAGCAAATTGCAAACTGTACAAAGCCGTAAAATCCTTGGCAGTAATGTTGATCTTTACTTTGTTTTGGTTACAAACTATTTGGCCAAATGTTGGTATTAATCTCAATACGGTGTCTAGAAGTATCACATCAAAAGAGCAAAATGCACTGTTACCATTGTTATCAACCAAGGTGTAAAAAACATTGGTTGTACCCAAGTTAAAAGTCGAACCGCTGGGGTCTCCTTGGCCTAAACCACTTGTTGCTCCACCAAATTCATAAAATAGGGTAGGAGTACCACAATTATCTGTTGCAATAATAGGGGTCAATCCTCCCACTACAACTGTAAATTGATTCAATCCTGCTTTTAAAAAAGTGTCTTGTGGACAAACCAATATTGGTATTATCTTGTCTATAAGAGTTATACTTCCATTCTGAATTGCCACAGGAATTGAAATTGGAATAGGAATTGCCTCCTGTGTTGCTTCTATATCTAAACCAGGGTAGTCAATAAATGAGATGTTCCCACTTTTTGACCCATTTGCATTGTTGAAAATAAGAACAAAAAGCGTGTCATTTTGTGGCAATGTTATACCCCCTAACAGTGATGTGTATGAAACCGTCAAGGAATCATTGTCAAAAGGCGTCGGTCCAAAATTGGCCAAATTCAAATTCAAAGAATCATTCAAGTTTGTAATTCCAACGAAGCTCAACAAGGCTTCATCCCAAGTCATCCCAAATTGAAGAGAAGTTATATCCTTGAAATTATTGGTAGTAACAGGAATGAAAAATTGAGTCGTGGCGCAGGGTAAAGTATCTTTTGGTAAATTAAGGGTAAAAACCTGTAACGCAGTATCAATTACGGTAATCTCAAAATTGCAAGTCGAAAAATTATTATTTGCATCATTAATAGTATAGGTTAGGGTGGTATTTCCCGCATTAAAAACAGTACCACTTGGATCCCCTGAACCATTTCCATTTGAAGCTCCAGAATAGGAATAACCTAAAAATGCTATTCCGCAATTGTCTGAAGCTTGAATTGGGTATATATTATTTACTACACCAGATCCTGATCCCGCAGGTGCAAAAACGGTAAGGTCATTTGGGCACACAAGAACAGGAGGGGTATTATCGGTAATTGTTACAACACAATTAGTTTTGTTTATGTTTGGAATGGGTTGAAATTGTACACCATTCACAACACCACCAACAGTTATTTTGGTAGGAAGGTCACTAAAGCTTATTGTTGGATTTGCTACTCCTCCACCGACAACTTGTATAACGAGATTAAATAATAATGTTCCTGCAGGGTAGTTTTTTGGTGAAAAACTAAATCCTGAAAATGTTAAACTCCCATTGGTATAAGGAGGTGGGTTATTTGGACCTAATGCTGCATTAAAACCAGTAATGATATTGGTGACATTAATGACTTGAAATGCATTGGTATTCCAAAAAAGCGAAAAATCTATTGCTTGATATGCATCAAAATCTTTTACTCCTAATGTAACAGGAACAATAATTTGATCCCCACAATTTGCAGTAAAATTGGGCATTATTAAATTGGCTGTTTGTGCTTGACTCTTGAGAGTGCTCAAACAAATTAGGCTTAGCACTAAGGCTTTGATCCAGCTGGTTTTCATCAATGATGATTGTATTTTCATGAAATTCAACGCTCTTGTTTTATTCAAAACATTTGTTATAAAATATTTATAAATAATGTTTTGTTTTAATATGTTCAGAAATTAAAATTCCCGAAAGCCAAGGATTCTATTGACTCGTATAACGGTAAAATTGGGTTCTGTAAATGCTGGAAAATGTGAAAATCTGAGAGTACGGTAAGTTTGGGACGTTTATTTCTAAAGTAAAATAAAGACTAGGGGATATATCTCCCCTAGTCTTTGTTTGAAGCTATTAATCAATTATTACCATCTTTTTCGTTGCAGAGAAAGATGTTGATTTTACCGTGTAGTATAATATGCCTGATGGTACGCCATCTAAATTGATAATTTCACGATTCATACCTTTTGCAAAGTTTCTTTCTAAACGCGATATCAAGCGACCATTCATATCTAGGATATCAATGAATCCAGGCTCAGCCTGTGGCATATTGAATCTTATAGCTGTTGTGCTTTGGAAAGGATTTGGTTCATTTTGATACAATTCAAAGCCTGGTGTTTGATTAGAAATTTCATCATCGATAAATTTCAAACCAATATTAACATCTTGCTTATTTCCATTGTAAGCTTCAATTGAAGTGATTTTATCGTTTAATGATATCAAATTGCTTAACATCTTGCCAGACTTTTTGGCTTTCACCTTAATACTGAATGCTATTTCTGATTTATCTAAACTTACAGAGTTATTGTTAAACCATATAGCCGTCATCAAACCTTGATCTTTGCTGTTTGTGCCAAAATAGTCAGTAGACATGCCAGGAAGGTCACCTGGTAATGTACTTACTAATTCCAAGTACTCAGGATCAAAACCTAAAGTGAATTGATAACCAAGAATATCTTCAAAGTCTTGAGTTCTAAAATTAATGGTATAAGTTTGATCTTTCTTAACATTTTGATCAATTGCAATGAACTTCATATCTGCAACATACTCTCTTGTTTCGTTACCATTCCCTGTTGCTGTTAAAGGATCTGCACTGTATTGTACATCAGCAACTTTAATACCCCAGAAATTGGCTCCAGTAATATTATTCATAACATTGTTGAAAGTCAATGATTTTTGGTATACTGGCGCAAATGGGTTCAATGGATTAGGGAAAACATAAGATTTAGGTACAAAAACCCAAGATTCATTATTAGGGAAATTAGGGATATTGTTCAAAATTACTGCTTGAGCCACTGCCAAATCTATTCCGTTAATTGAAGCGTCATTGTTTGCATCTGCAGCGATCAATTGATATGGAGTAGTTAATGCACCTGAACCAGGATTCAATACATGTTGTTGAATAATCGCTAAGTCTAATGCAGTTACACCATTTACAGGATTGATATTCTTTTTAGGTGTAATAATCGCATTTCCTGCATTTGGTACTACAAAGTTGAAGTTGCCATTACTAGTAGTTGTAAATGAACCAATAGTATTTCCAGTTAGACCAACTTGAGCCTGTCCTGCCGGTAAATTATTAGGGGTTGTTATGTTTCCAGATATTGTAAAGCTACTTGGTTGTGTATTTGCCAAAACAGTTACTGATCCAAATCCTTTACAGCCTGTTGCATTGTCTGTTACTGTTACATTATAAGTGCCAGCTGCAAGTCCATTCACAGTTGGAGTTGTAGAAATGTTAGGATCGTTCCACAGATAACTAAAGTTTCCAGAACCTCCAGTCACTACTACTGTTGCCGAACCGTCGGTTGCAATTGGAGTGGATGCATTGGTACTGGAGAAAGTTAAGGTTATTGTGGTTAAATTATTTCCAGAAATATTGATAATAGAAGTACAAGTATTTGAGTTTCCTTGTTGGTCAACAACTGTCAGAGTAACCAAATTATTACCAAGAGTTGTACAATCAAATAATGTTTTGCTTAATGAATAGACAAGTTGATTACTTGGAGTACAGTTGTCAATACTGCCTTCATCAACATTTAGTGGAGACACAGTAGCGAAACCTGAACTGTTTATTGTTACGTTCAAAAGGTCATCACATTTTGCAATTGGATTTGAATTGTCAACTACCGTTACTATCACCACCACTGTGCTAGCATTACCACACTTATCTGTTGCAGTAAACACTACGTTGGTAACTCCTACAGGATATGTTCCTGAGGCATTTGCACCGCCACTGTTGAAGGAATTTGTAACCGTAATATTGCTGCTTCCTTGACAGTCCGTAATATTATTAGATAAATTTAAAGTGACAGGAGCAGAACACAGTAAAGAATTGAAGTTATTGGTAAACAATACTATTGGCCCCGGAACATTACTGTAAACTGGAGCTTGTATGTCCTGAACAGTAATCTTTTGTGTATGTGTTGATTTATTGTTGCAATCATCTGTGGCAACCCAAGTTCTGGTTACAACATAATTAAAGTCTGTGCAAGAGTTGTTACTAGTCTTTGTAGATGTTTGTGTAAATGAGACTGCGACACTAGCATCACAGAAATCAGTAGCTGTAACTGCTGAAGCAGTGGGCACAGTACTTCCACATGCCAAAGTGACATCTGCTGGCAGAACAACATTGAATGTAGGAGGCGTGTTATCCAAAATTTGAATAATTTGTGCGCATGTAGATGAATTGTTGAAGTCATCTCTTACTCTCCATGTTCTTAAAATAGCTGCACAATTGGTACCTGCTGGAGCAATTGCCACATCAGCAAACGTTACAATAGTTTTACAATTATCTGTAACGCTTGGGTTTCCTAATGCAGGATTTAGTGCAGGATCCAAAGAAGAGGTACAACTAACTGTGATATTTGCAGGACAACTTGTGAATGTAGGAACTACATTGTCCTGAACTTCAACAAATGTTTGACACGTTGCAGCATTACCAGCTGCGTCAGTAACTGTTAGTATGACCAGAATAGTAGTGCCGACATTTGCACAGGTAACTGTTGCTGGGTTTAAAGAGAACGTCAATGGTCCAGGGCAATTGTCGAAGCTTCCAGCGTTGAATGATGCTGGGTTTAATGTTACTGAGCCAGTTGCTCCTATGGGAACACCCACGTTGAGAACACATGCAGGATTTGGTGCCTGTGTATCAGTAATAGTTACTGTTACATTTCTAGTAGTTTCATTGCCACACGGATCAGAAACAGTAAATTTAAAAGTATAGGATCCTACAGGGTAGTTACCAGTTGCAACATTTGTGCCCGGTCCGTAAATACTTGTATTGGTAATGGTTAAGTTGCCAAAAGCTGCACAATTATCCGTTACATCAGCAGAATTTACAATGATATTCACCAGCTTCGTACATAGATTAATATCATTTACTCCGGTGAAAACTGTAGGGAATGAAGCGTTTAATACTGGTGCTTTATCGTCTTTAACTGTTATTGTTTGAGTTGCAACAGTCACATTTCCAGAAGCATCAGTTGCTGTCCACGTTCTTGTTATGGTATAATTGTAAAAACTGCAAAGATTGGCATTATTGCCTTTGGTTGAAACTTCATTAAATGTAATAGTTGGAGTAGGTGCGCAATTATCGGTTGCATTCACGCCACCAACTACACCAATACCTGGTGCTGTTGGAACTGATTCACAATTTACAGTAACGTTAACCGGAATTCCACTAAACACAGGAGCTGTAACATCACGAACTGTAACTCTGGCTGAGCATGTAGATTCGTTACCTGCAGCGTCACTTACAAAATAGGTTACAAAATTGACACCTCTCTGCAATACTTCAGAGGAAATACTTGTGTTGTTTGTTCCTGGTTTCTTTGCTACAATTGTAGCTCCTGATATTGAATAAGTTACAGAAACAACCCCGCATAGATCAGCATATTGTCCTAATCCAAGAGCATTTAGTGTTCCTGGAGACACGTTCATTGATGTGATTCCTGTTACGCTACAGGCGTTTGATGGTGAGTTAACAGTAATATCAGCAGGACAAACCAATTGTGGTGCCGTGATATCAGGAGTAACTGAAATCAATTGAGATTGTGAAGAAGTATTGTTCTGACCATCGATGTAGGTCCATATTACGTTAAAGCTTCCTACGCCAAAGGTGTATCTTGGAGGGTTACTACCTATTACAAACATACCTGTGTTTGGTATACCAAATATTGTAACACCACAATCATTTGCAGTTGGAGCATTTAAGGTCAAACTTCCACAACTTGAACTTGCAGGGGGTAGAGTTGCACCTACAATGTTAGGTATAGGGTTTTGTTGATCATCTAATACCATATTAAATGTAACAGATGTCATCAAGCCCAACGCATTCGCATCCATTGCAGTAATGGTAATAGGAAATGTCCCACCATCTACTAAGCCTCCAGGATTTCCTGCAAAAACAACACTTAGTGGAGTTCCTGCTGCAGGAACTTGAGTCATTTTAACCGTCGCTTGGCAATTGTCAAAAACATTAACTTTCGCTACACAATCTGGTACTAAAGCATTTGGGCAAATAGAAGGCAATAATAAAGTGCCTGGATTAGCCAAAACAGGTGGTTCTACATCTTGGATTGTAACTGAGAAAGAACACGTTGCTGTATTGCCAGACAAATCTTCTGCCGTATAGGTAATAGTTGTTATACCTACAGGAAAATTTCCAATAGGATTCAAACTGAAATAACTGTAAGGATAATTATTTGTGATAGCGGCTTGAACTGAAGCATTACTTATAGTTTCTATTACAGACAAATCAAAAGCACTGGTACAGTTATCAATAATATCTGGTCCAAATACTGCACTTGGCCTTAGCCATGTTACAATGTTTGAACAATTAGCAGTTAGATTTGGTAGCACGACATTATTCGGGCAATAAACGAAAATTGGATCTTCATCATCGCTAATGATTACGTTAATTTGACAAGTTGAAATATTGCCATAATTATCTGTAGCTGTCCATGTTACCACTGTGGTACCGCCATCGAAACTCGCACCTGCAAGGGTCATATTGCTTGGTGATCCAGCATAATTATGTGTTAAAGTGACACTTGCATCACAATTGTCAGTTGAAGTTGGGTCAAATTCTGCGCCACTAACTACATAAATACAATCTCCTGTAATACCATCAGCCGAAGTATTTCTTCTAAGATTATTTCCTGCTGCAACATCTTCATCTTTACATGTAATTACAGGATCAGTATCGTCAAATACTAAAATAGTTTGATCGCATGTTTGAACATTGCCGTTAACGTCAGTAACCGTCCATCTTAATGTGAAAGTTGCTTGATTAGTTGGAGTAGCAGCAATATTGAAAGTTGAACCACCAAGGCTTGAAGCACTAGGTCCAGCCGTATATACCGCAGATGCAGGATTAACGGATTGCAATGCAACAGACACAGATTGAATACCACAATTATCATTCACATTTGAAATATTAAAACTTGCATCTGCATTTGACAAGTTAACAGCACAATCTGTCTTATTTACATCATAGGAATCTCCTGTTCCCAATGAAACATTAGGTCCACAGGTAAAAGTTGGTAGCTGGTTGTCGTTTACCGTAATGGTAAATGTACAAGTACCCTCAAGTCCTACGGCATCTCTACCAAAGTACGTGACGGTATTAATCCCTTCATTAAATATAACACCCCCAACGTTGGCTCCAACAGTTTTAGCTACTGTTGTTGCTCCAGCTACACTGTAGCTAAATTGGGTGATGTCGCAATTATCTATTCCTTGGTTTGGTGACAAAGCTCCAGGAAATAATAATAATCCACCGATGTGTGGACTTACATCAATCATTGTAACACCAGGTATTGAAGTTGCTGTGCACACACCAGGAGCAGTGACGGCAATTTTGTTGGTAGGACAATTTAAGACAGGAGTTGTGTTGTCAACTGTAACTTGAACTATTTGTATTTGAGTTGCAGTGTTTCCATTTCCATCATCATAGATCCATGTAATAACATAGTTGTTGGGGCTCAAAGTGTATATAGGAGGTGGACCTGCGTTGAATGTAGCTCCTGAAATAGTTGCTTTTCCATAAATCAAATTTCCATTACAATCAGTTGCAGTTGGCGCAGTTAATGCGTATGAACCGCAGGATGCTGAAGTAGTATTATTTGGATTAATTGTTGGCAATGATGCTAAAGTCGGAATTGGTGCATCTTGATCACTTAAGGTAACCATAAATGTGCATTCATTCGCACCACCTGCGGGATCCGGATTAGGATTGTTTGCAGCATCTTTCACTATTAGTCTTACTAGGAATGTTGATCCATTTACCAAAGTTGTGACTAAACTTACTAAGGTTCCTGGAGTAGGTATTTGAGTTACTGTAAATCCATTGTTTTGGCAGTTGTCAAAAATATTTGCTAAACCTCTATAATCTGGAACTATAGCATTTATACAAATGCTATTCAGGACTTGGTTTCCGCTGCAAGTTAGAGTTGGAGCTTCCACGTCAACTACAGTAACTGTAAATTGACAAGTTGAGGTATTACCTGATCCATCAGTCCAAACATAATTTACCTGTGAAGTTCCTACTGGAAAAACACCAAAATCTTGAGCTCCACCACCTGTAATTATTGGAAATACATTTCCATCAGGATCTATGAATGATTTGGAGCTTGCTATTAATGCACCACTGCAATTATCAATTGCGATTGGTCTTGTCCATGCTACAGTAGCAATACAGCTTCCTGCTTCATTTGGAATGTTGACAATATTGGCAGGACAACCCGTAACAATAGGATCTACATCATCAACAATATTAACTTGAAATTGATACGATGAAAAGTTAAAACAAGCATCTCTTGAAAAATATGTAATAACATAAGATCCAACTGATAAAAATTGTGCAGGATTTTGCGCAGGATTGTTCCCTGAAAACGCAAAAGGAAAAGTAGCAAACGGTGTAGGAAGGTTTCTAACTACAATCCATCCCGCATAGGTTATATTTTGACAGTCGGTAGCAGTAGCGATAAAGGATGGAATCGGAGCATTCACCGGAGCTGAGCCACCGATATTGATACCACATGGTGTTGAAGCCAATAATTCGTTGTAGTAATCCGAAACATTTAATGTTCTAGCGGGACCTGTATAGAAATTTGGTAAAATTTCAACTGCTGGACCAGAAGGCACACTGCCACTAGCATAGTTGGGCCCTTTATTATCTGACGTAAAAATGTTAAGAGTGTAATGATCTGCACCAACCAAATCAATTAAATTTCCAGATGCATCAATTGCACGGTATCTAATTGTTGTGCGAGTGTAGTTGTTATTTATGCCGAGAACAGATGTACAAGCCAAAGGAGTTGTTACCACATCAATAATTGATTCAAATGGGTTGATATCACAATTATCAGCTGCTGTTGGTAAGTAGGTATTAATTAAGAAATTAAGATCGGAAGAATAATTGGCATTGTTACAGTCTAGCACAATAGTTCGAGTGTCTGTAGCGAGCGTAAAGCTTTGTGCTACTTGACTTGCCAAGCCAGTTATAGAACTTGCCTGCCAAATTGGATCTTCGTTATCCGATACAGTCACCGTAAAGGAGCATGTGGCAGTAGTTCCTGAAAAATCAGTTACGCGGTAAGTAACAGTACTTGTGCCAATAGTAAAATTGAAAACTCCAGCATCAGATCCTGTTATAAAACCACTATTGCTGGCGCCATTAACGACCTGGTACGCAATTACTGATGAACAATTGTCTCCATATTGGCCAGGAAGCGCTGCTGCAAGAGGCGACACATTTGTCATTCCAATGCTTGCGCCACCGCCTGCATTCCAGTTAAGAATACAGTCATAATTCCCGTCATCACTAGTATTTCCAGAAACATTTGCCGGGCAAATTATTGTTGGTGCTTGGGTGTCAATTATAATAATTGTGACGGCAACTATTGCACTTGAATTTCCATCAATCACACCATTATCGTCAGCCATTACGTTGTATACACCAGCTCCATTACCACCACCGTTACAACCAATAGTAATTGATGTGCCCCATGTCAAGGTAAGTGGATCGAAAATGTACAATTGGCAAGGACCTCCTCCGCCTACTCCGAGTATTGGAGTTAATGTTGCTTGATTGACCGAAGTTGACGGTGTATTCAAGTTAAGGGTTACTGTAAGGGGTAAATTTTGGTAAGCGTACGAGCATGGTTGTGCTGTAAGGCTTGACTTATAAAAGATGCCACTTACACATAACAATAACAGGGAAGTTTTCACTACCCATTTGGTAATCCTAGTCTTCATAGAAAAAGGGAGTTTGGTGGTTGATGTTTTTCTCTTTGCAGTGTCTGCTTGTTTCATAATTTTTCGATTTTCAGGTATTGAAAAAATCAAATAAACAGCGTTTATCTAACTTATTCAGATATTCCAATGAGCAAAAGTAATCACTCAATTCATTTATACAATACAAAGCCATTTAATTTTTCAAATGTGTTAAAAAACAATTTGATTTTTAAAATCGGAAGTCAGTACTCGTAGCGATGTGTATGGGACTATAACTTATTGATATTCAATGAAAGAGATAGATGGTTCTTTCATTTAAAATACAAACCTAATAAAGATATTTGTATAAAACAATTTTTTTTTCAATTGGTACTGAAATGTGTGTATCAATCAATAAAAAAACACAATATGTTAAATAATATAAAAATGGTACCCGGAGTGGGACTTGAACCCACACGGCCATCACTGGCCACAGGATTTTAAGTCCTGCGTGTCTACCGATTTCACCATCCGGGCAAAGCAGTATGCTTCTATTTCAAACAAAAAGAGCCTTCTTTGAAGGCTCATGGAGCGGAAAACGAGACTCGAACTCGCGACCCCAACCTTGGCAAGGTTGTGCTCTACCAACTGAGCTACTTCCGCATTCGGAGTGCAAATATAGCACATTCCTTTTTTTTGAAACAAGAGCTTGCAGAAAAAAAAATAAATTATATGGTTTTTAGATATTCATAAATAGCATTTTGAGACTGAAGAGAAATTTCATTATTGCTCTTAAAGCTCTGATCTGTAAGGCCATCGAGTATTCTTGCTTTCACATTATCTCTCAATTGAAAATCTAAAATATCTAAAATTATTTTTTTTATTTTTGGCTCTAAAATATGGAAAGCCGTCTCTATCCTATAACTCAAATTCCGCGACATCCAGTCGGCTGAACTTAGAATAACAACTGGATCTGCATCCAAATGAAAAACAAAAACACGCGTATGTTCCAAATATCTATCTACTATACTAATACCCGCTATGTTGTTCGAAAATTTGGGAACGCGGGGAACGAGACAATTTATTCCTCTAATGATTAATTGAATTTTAACGCCAGCATTGCTGGCTTCATAAAGCTTTTCAATCATTTGATCATCCTCCAATGAATTCATTTTGAGTATGACCTTCGGTTTTTTTCCTTCCTTCGCAAGTTCTATTGCTCTATTCAGATAACTGACTAAGGTTTTTCGGAGGTTGAATTGTCCAACAAGTAAATTTTCGAACATGTTGTCTGGAACATCAACAGTTTCAAGGAAGGAGAATACCTTAGCAACTTCAATATTTATGTTGGGATTTGATGTGAAATAACCGAAGTCACAATATAATTTGGCTGTGCCCTCATGAAAATTTCCGGTACTCATATAACTAAATAATTCTGGTTCTTTGCCATTCATTCTTCTGATTAACGCAAGTTTTGAGTGAACCTTTAATCCAGGAAAACTATAATGAACCTTTACACCAGATTTCTCTAATTTTTCTCCCCAATTCAGATTCGCTTCTTCATCAAATCTTGCTTTTACTTCAATGAATACTGTTACCGATTTTCCATTCTGAACGGCTGCAATCAATGCCTCCATTATTCTTGATTCTTTAGCAACTCTATATTGTGTTACCTTGATATGGGTGACATCTGGATCTTTTGAAGCCTCCTCAAAAAACTTTACTACAGGCTCATAACTGTGAAATGGAAAATAAAGTAAGTGATCTGAATTTTTTAAAGCTTTAAATATATCACCTGCCAACAATTCCTTATTTTCCAGGGGTTGTAGCTTAGGGTAAAGGAGTTCTGTCTTTCCAAATGTCGGAAATTGAAAAAAATCAAAATTGTTGTGGACTCGTCCTTCTTGAATAATATCATCGGGGGCAATACCAAACAGGTTGGTCATGTAATCCAACATTTTTTGTGGCATCGATCTATCGTAAACAAATCTAGATGCTGGCCCTATATTTCTTTTTAAAAGACTGTTTTTGATCTTTACCAATAAATCACCTGAATATTCATCTTCAATATATAATTCTGCATCCCTGGTGATTTTCATTGAGAAGGAACCAATAATCGAGAATCCAGGAAACAAATACGGAAGGGTATGTCTGACCACGTCATCCAAAAGTATTACATCATGTCTGCCGGGTGCAGAAGGTAATTCAATGAACCTTGGAAGAAAATCTGAAGGAATTTTTACAATTGCATATTGACTATTGGTTTCGTTTTTATGTTGTTTTTCTTTTAGTTGAATAGACAGATATAAGGCGGCATCATTCAAAAATGGTTGAACCAAATTTCTATCTAGTAGAACAGGCTGTACGAACGAGACAAGTTGTGTAGAGAAATAATTGTCTACAAAAATTTGTTGTGATTCATTCAGTTCTTCACTTTTTAATAAAAAAATACCATGCTCCCTTAATGCAGGGATGATTTCTTGATTCTTAACCCTTGAAAAAATTTTATGATGACCAGCAACTATATTTTTGATCTGTTTCAATAAAAGCTTTGGGTCAAAATCAAGTTCTTTAATTGTTTTCTTATTGACCTTTAAAAGGTTTCGTGCATTCGCAACCCTAATGCTGTAAAACTCATCAAGATTTGAAGAATATATTGCAAGAAATTTTACCCTTTCTAACAGTGGGACGTCTGGATTCATTGCTTCTTGAAGAACTCTGAAATTAAAACGCAACCAACTTATATCTCGATCTGTACGTGGACTTTTACGCATATTTATTTTTTAGAATATTTGGGTTTGTTGGTTGTTTAAACGATTAAGATGGTTTTGAGGTTCTGATTTGAGACCTATTTTGTGCCATTCATTCAAGATTACATTCCTTGTAAAATTAATCCGAAGAGGTTCCATTTGATGAATGAAGAAAAACATATCTGCAGCACCTTCATTGATCCAGACTTTGAGTTGTTTTCCCCAATTTTGAACTCTGGTTTTAATGACTTCATCTGATTCGTTTGCAACAAAACGGATAATTAAATTTTTAGTACTTAATCCCATATGGCACACATCGCGACGGCCCGCTACATCGGTAATTACTGTCGTAATATTGAAAGCGTTGAGCATTTCAAGCCAATCCAGTTTTTCTTTAAACCAATCTTTGTGTCGAAATTCAATCGCAAGAGGATAGGGGCAATTGTTGCGCAATAGAAAGCTTTCAAGTACTTTGACTTTTGTGGTGTCAAAAGTTTCTGGTAATTGCATAAATAGTATTCCAATATTTTCTTCAATCAATGCCAAGGACTCATAAAATTCCTGCCATTTACTGGTTCCAATAGACAAATGAGAATCTCTTGATATCCAAGCTGGAACTTTGAAGCAAAACTTGAAGGAATTCTGAACTTGAGATTTCCATTTTATAAGCAAATCTGTGGAGGGCAAGGTATAGAAGGTGGAATTTGCCTCAACACAATTAAAATGTTGTCCGTAAAATTGTAAAAAATCTGATGGTTTAGAATCCAAAGGATAAAGATTTCCTTTCCACTTAGGTTCACTCCAAGCTGTTCCACCAATGTATAAGCGACTTTGATGTAAAGATGACTTCTCATCTGAAAGCACAAACTGATTGAACATGGGCTGCTTAGCCAATCCAAAATCTATTTTACTCCAATCATTTATTTTACCAAATTCCATGAAATTACAATAATGGCAACAAAATAGAGTGTTCTTAGTTTTCTTTGCAAATAAACTGCGTTAAGTTTTTAGATTATCTTTGAATAAAATTAAGTTTTATGCGCAGAATTTTAGTGGCTGGCAATTGGAAAATGAACTTGACTTACCAAGAAGCTGGTGATCTTGCATCAGATATATCTGGTTCCAATGATTCAAATGTTGAGGTTTTAGTTTTTCCAAGTTCCCCTTTTTTGTCCCTAGCAAATGAATTTTGTGACGAAACAATTTCGGTTGGTGCTCAAAATTGTTCACAATATGATAATGGAGCCTTTACTGGAGAAGTTTCTTGTAGCATGTTGAAGTCGATGGATATTGATTGGGTTCTAATCGGGCATTCTGAACGCCGACAAATATTTCACGAGGATAATCAGATTATTGCTCAAAAAGTGAATACTGCAATAGCTCAAGGTTTGAATGTCATTTTCTGTTGTGGTGAAATGCTTGAAATCCGAGATCAAGGTTTGCAGATTGAATTTGTGATGGAACAAATTAAACAAGGCTTATTCCAAATTCCTGCAGAATCCTTTAAGCAGATTGTTATAGCTTATGAACCAATTTGGGCCATAGGCACTGGAGCAACAGCAAGCCCTGAGCAAGCCCAAGAAATGCATCGCGAGATAAGAGAATTTATAAATAAGAATATAAACGCGGAAGTAGCTGATCAAATAAGAATCTTGTATGGAGGAAGCGTGAATGCCTCAAATGCTGATAATCTCTTTTCAATGCAAGATATTGATGGGGCCTTAGTTGGAGGTGCGTCATTGAAAGCAGATTCATTTAATAACATAATTCAAGCTGCTTTGAAGTTATGATCAGCCCAGTAACGAAAAGATTTATTGATTGTCATAAATTATTGCTTGCTTCAAAGAAAGTCAAATCTTCCCGACAATTTGCGCTTTTGGTAGATATTTTACCGCAAAATTTGAATGAAATTCTGAAAGGAAGGCGGGAGGTTACTATTGATTTGATCAGGAAAAGTATAGAGTTATTTAATTTTAATCCATTGTTCCTATTTACCGGGCAATCGGAACCTTTTATAGAGGATAAAGATTATAAAATAAGAGAGTTGATTGTAGTAAAAAAATCATCAGCACCTCGCGAAATGTTGTACATTCCTGTAGACCTTCAACAGGATTATGCCAAGCAAGCTCTTACTGAACAAACACTGATGAACCTCAATGGCATTTCATTGCCAGACACAAATCTGGATCCAAAACAGCACCGTGGATTCGAAGTTCGTGGTGATTTTATGGAGCCAATATTTTATGAAGGTGAGAAGGTGATTGCCAGATTTGTGGAGCCTGTCTTGTGGTTAAAAGGTGTAAAGGATAATCTGATTTATGTGATTGTAACCAACGAGGATGTTTTCCTATGTAAGGTAATTAATCAAATGAGCGCAGCTAAGTCTTTCAAATTTTATAACGAGAATAAAAACTATAAGCCTTGGATTGTTCCTGTTTATGATATTCGTGAAATATGGCAAGTGCAAAAGAAAATATCACCTTATATTTCCACACCCAAGGACCCAAATGAAATGTTCAGAAAGGAACTAGAAGCACTTCAGCAATCCAATAAATTTTTGATCAATTGTATTAGAGATATCCAAAAAAATATAAAATCAGATTAACGGATTCAGTTCATTTCTTTGACTTTATCTAGAGCATTAGTCTGGTGCCAGACTGAAAATAGTGCGGCTATCTCTCGACTTTCATCCAACTTGTTTTTAATGTCCTCTGGCTTGAAATGATTTTTGATGAAATTGGTATCAAATTGCCCACTTATAAAATTAGGGTGCTCCAAAACAAATTTGCCGAAATCAAGCGTTGTTGGTACTCCTTCTACAACAAAACTGTCAATTGCTTGGATGAGTAGATTGATTGCATCAGTTCTGTTAGCGCCATGCACTATTAATTTAGCCAGCATTGGGTCATAATGGATTGGGATGTCCATGCCAGATTTAAAGCCCGAATCCAACCTAACATTTGGGATCTCTGGCAGTTCAAATTTCTTAAGAAATCCAACTGCGGGTAGAAAATTTTGTAGTGGATCCTCAGAGCAGATCCTTAATTCTATAGCGTGACCATTTATATTTAGATCGGATTGTTGGAATTCTAGTGGTTTGCCTTCTGCAACATTTATCTGGCATTCAACCAAATCTAGTCCAGTTATCATTTCAGTTACGGGGTGTTCAACTTGAAGTCTAGTATTCATTTCGAGGAAATAGAAATTCAGGTGGTGATCCATTAAAAATTCTACTGTTCCTGCGCCTTCATAATTAACCGACCGGGCAACATCGCATGCCGCTTTACCCATTGCTGCTCTAATTTCGGGTGTAACAATTACGGAAGGAGCTTCTTCAATCAGCTTTTGATGTCTCCTTTGAATGGAGCATTCACGTTCAAAAAGATAAACAACATTGCCATGTTGGTCAGCAAGAACTTGTATTTCAATGTGTCTTGGTGAACCGATAAACTTTTCAATAAAAACACTGGAATCGCTAAAATACGCCAAGGCCTCACTTTGCGCGCGTTCCATTTGTTCTGCTAATTCAGATGCCTGATTGACAATCCGCATGCCCTTTCCACCACCACCAGCACTCGCTTTAATCAATATAGGGTATCCAACCATTTCAGCAATTTTATTGGCTTCTTCAAGACTGACGATTGCTTTGTCCATGCCAGGTACCATTGGAATGCCATAAGCTTTTACGGCTTCTTTGGCACTAATTTTACTACCCATTATGTTAATAGCATGTGGGGTAGGACCTATGAATTTCATGCCGGCATCAACAACTGATTGAGCAAATCCAGCATTTTCACTCAAAAAACCATAGCCTGGATGTATTCCATCTACACCTAAGGCCTTTGCTTTAGCGATTATAATATCACCCTTTAGATATGATTGTGAAGAAGGAGCGGGGCCTAAAAATACTGCTTCATCGGCGTATTCAACGTGCAAAGCATTTCGATCTGCCTCGCTGTAAACAGCAACAGTTTTTATGCCGAGTTTTCTACAAGTTTTCATTACTCTAAGAGCAATCTCGCCTCTATTGGCTACGAGTATTTTTTTCATCTGATAGTTTTGACCAGCCAAAAATGAGAAAAATCTATGATTTTTACTTCAATAAAGTTTTAACTCTTCATGATTTGGCTAAGAGTTTATGATTTTCATACTTTACGATTACAAGAATTTAGGTCAATTGGCTGCAATAAATTCATCATTGACATGGGCCAACAATAAAAGACAATCAGAAATTTTTAATTCAGCATTTGCGAAATGGAATATAAACTTTTGAACCTTAAAATCTTGCAGTCAGTCCACCTAAAACATTCAATCCATAGGTTGGGGTGTTATACCATCTGCGATATTTATTATTCGGCAAATTATTTACCTGAAAGAACACACCAAATTTTTCACTAAATCGATAAGCCGCCTCAAAGCTCAAATCAAATAATAGATTTTGGCTTTCAATTTTATCAGTTTGGTAGTCCAAATAGCTCAAACCGTCTGCCATATAAAGTTCTGCTTTGATATGCATTTTATCATTCATGGTTGTCAAATGTAATCCCATGTTTGCTTCTAAGGACGGCAACTGCCAGGCTGTCCTTTCGACATCAGTGGTGTATACATTGTATTGAATATTGCCTATAAACTTAAGACCCTTGGCAAGATCAATATCCAATGTGCCATTAAGATTAAAAACTTGAAGTTGATCGTAATTGACATTGAAACCCCACGGTCGAAGAGAGTCATTCACAAAAAGTGCCATATTGTTAATGTTCTTAAAACTTGCTTCGCCTTGATAATTGATTCTTCCTATTTTGCCTCTTAATCCGCCGTAGAATCGATTCCACTTAGAGTTGGTTAATTCCTGTCTTTCAACGATAAAGGGATTCCATTCACTTAAGTATTGATATGTATTCTTGCGGACATCACCTTCCCAACCTCCATAAAGTGCAATGTAATTGCCAGATATTTTGATCATTCCTTCAATGTTTGGCAATACTGCGAATTCATCATCCACAGCTACAAGGTTAAGCCCTACAACAATTCTGGCAATATCATTGGTCCAAGTCAACTTGGGTTTCATATAAAAGTTGTTGTTCCCAGAAGATGTTGAATCTTTTAAGTTCGTGATATGCGTACCAACTAAAATGTCAAAAGGAAGATTGTCGTTGAAATACTTGGTCATTCCAATGTTTAAATCAAAATCATTTTCGCGCGTATCAAAGTTGGTTTGTAGATTGTTGTATCTCAAACCAACAGCATAATTGATCCCCCATGAAGTTTCTTCAGTGTTATAAACTTTAGCTTGAAATCCTGAATTGCCAAATCTTCTGAGAGGTTCAATCCCATTTGGAAGAGAATCAACACTATAAAAATTGAATAGGTTGTTTTGTAATGTTAATGCTGCATCCACACCGATGTTCATTTCAGTATTCACGCTTCCACCAATTTGAATATTGGTATTAGAGAACTTTTGATTGTTGATGCTCTTGTTGTTGGCTGACTGATGAAATGCGGTGCCAAAAATTCGATATTTATCTTCATTTTGATAGTGGTACCCTGCATGTAAGTATGGAGTATTTGGAATTCCGTAACCAATTTTGCCGAAGCCATTGTAAGCTTTGGGTTGCTTTTCACCTTTCATTGCCAAAGGTCTTATTTTTGGTGCTTCGTAAGTGATCCCCTCTAATTGCCGCTTGGTCAATCTGTATTTTTGTTCAGTTTTGTTTTGATTGCCAGCTTCAATTATCGGCAAAAGATCTTTTTTATTTTGATCCTTGATTTCAGCTTGAAAATTTGAAATAACCTCTACGTTGGTATTGGGCAATTCCTTCTGAGCCGAAACTTTAACTGCAAGTACAGTAAATATGATGAGTGTGAGTGATTTCATTCGTTTCATGACTCTTAGTTTTTATCTTCTTTGAATTCCAAACCATTATTTGAATTGTCTATGCGCCCCTTGCTCTCTTGAAGGCGCTTGACGTCATCATTTTTCTTTTTTGCCTCGTTAACAAGTTCAGGAAATTCCGTAAAATTGTCCATAACTGCTTCGTAGGCACCTGAGGCTTCCAAATAATCACCTAATTCGGTCTTGATGTCACCAACTAAAATAATGCTTTTGCCTGCCCAAATTGGAAAGTCTTTGCTGAATCCTATCGCGTCTTGTGCTTGTTCTTCGGCTTTTGAATAATTTTTTAGTTCAAAACTTGATACAGA
>Ga0105044_10001283_pt1 | contig 33266 bp, 27 predicted proteins | sample MAT01_FD_78092 | JGI IMG/M metagenome (GOLD analysis project Ga0105044, IMG submission 78092) | Freshwater microbial communities from Lake Fryxell liftoff mats and glacier meltwater in Antarctica - MAT-01 | ecosystem: Environmental > Aquatic > Freshwater > Ice > Liftoff microbial mat | place...
ATCGGTAAACAATGCGCTGCAGGTATTTGGCGGATATGGATATACCATGGATTTTGATGTGCAGCAATACTACCGGGATATCAGAATCATGTCGCTGTACGAAGGCACTACAGGCATACAATCAATGGATTTATTAGGAAGAAAAATTCCTATGCAGAATGGAAAAGGATTTCAATTGCTGATTAACGAAATTCAAAAAACAATTGATGCGGCAAAAGAATTTGCGGCTTTGGCAACCTATAGTAACAGCTGTAAGGAAGCAGTTGAAGACATGAAAAAGTCATTACAATACCTGCAGTCATTTGCAATAAAAGGTGAAGTGGAATTATACATGGCAGATGCGACTGTTTTTATGGAAATGTGCGGTATAATAACGGTTGCCTGGCAATGGTTGAAGCAAGCAGTAATTGCACAAAAGACTTTAGTTAGTGAAGAGAATGCTGCTCAAACAAAACTGTTTTATAACAGCAAGCTTGAAACAATGAAATTTTTCTATAAGTATGAATTGCCTAAAACAGTTGCATTGGCTCAAACCCTGATGCATCAGGATAAAGTAACAATCAAAACGGATGAGGAGATTTTGATGTGATAAAGCATTACATCAGTTCTCTTGTAACATGTGGTACTTCCATAATTAAGTCTGCACCGTAGCAGCCTGCCGGTGTCTGGTATCCGGTTTTAAAATTGCCTTCCAGTATTTTTTTTGCAATGATGAGACTTGTAATCGCAGTCAGCGTATAGCCTTCCGGGCCAGTTAATCTTGCCTGTACTATTTTCCCTGTAGTATCTTTTACCTCACCCCAAACCAGGGATTTTGATTTTGCTCTTTGTTCATCGGATGGTCCGGCCGGCCGGGATTTTATTTTTTTCAATTCCCGGTTTTTCATAAAGGAAGTACGCAATAACCAATTAAATAAACTTTGATACTTGAGAATTTTAAAAACTTTTGGTGCAATGCCTGTATAAGTTACAATGTTTGGAATACCCGTTGTGGTGTAAGCAGTAGAAATATCGCCCCATGGAATTGACATAACAAATATTTTTTTTAATCCAAAGTCAACCCACATGCCTTTATGTCCAAGGGGAACAGGAACAATTTTTCCATCACGCCTTTCTGCACTTTTTCCTCCTGCATTTTCAGCCATGGTAGTTGCAGTGCCATGACTCAATCCTCCACCAAGCGATGCGAAGGCAAGTTTAAGCTCCGTTGCCTCTGGCATTTTTTCTTTAAGAAATAAAGCCATACAATCTGTTGGTACTACATCAAAGCCAACGCCGGGCATCAGCATAATGCCAGCTTCTTTTGCAGCTTTGTCATATTTTTTTGTCAGCTCGTAAACAACTATTTCACCTGTAATATCAATGTAATGCGTTTTTGTTCTGATGCAAGCTTCAATCATTTGCCTTGCGGTGTGTTTAAATGGGCCCGCTGCATGCAATACCAACGGGGCTTCAAGTAATGCTTTGTCTAAGGTAGCAGTATCGGCAAGGTCAATAATTTTATAATTAGTATCCAGCGATGCTGCAAGAGGTGCTAGTACTGATTCTCTTCTTCCACCAAGTATAGGTTTCAAGCCGTAGTCAGCAGCCATTTTTGCAATCAGCGTACCGGTATAACCATTGGCGCCGTATAAAAGAAACGAAGAATGAGCCATAATTTTTTTTAAGTAGTGTGTAAAGTAAAGTTATGTTTTTGGTTAATATTGATGACTTCATGAAAAGAGTCTTTTAGCATTTAGACACAACATGTTTTCGTAAGTTACAGCGTCAAAACCCAAACCTTCTGACTGTTGAACGAACTTGAACTGATACAGGGACTTAAAAGCGGAGATGAAGCCTCATTTAAATATTTGGTGGATACCTACCAGGACAGGATTTTCAATACTGCCATCGGTATAGTGCAAAATGCCGAAGATGCTGAAGATGTAGCGCAAGAGGTTTTTATACAAGTATACCGGTCTATTCATAGTTTTAAAGGGGAGTCAAAATTATCAACCTGGATGTACCGGATTGCAACAACCCGTGCCCTAGACTTGCTCAGAAGCCGGAAAAGCAAAAAAAGATTTGGCTTTATGCAACGCCTTTTTGGAGATGATAATGAACTTATGCATGAATTGCCTGATTTTAATCACCCGGGAGTGGCTTTGGATAGAAAGGAAAATGCAGCGAAACTCTTTAAAGCGATTACCCAACTGCCTGAAAACCAGAAGACAGCCTTTACCCTGCACAAGCTGGAAGAACTTAGTTACCAGGAGATAAGTGAGGTAATGGAGACAACTGTGCCGGCTGTAGAGTCGCTTATGCACCGGGCCAAGCAAAATTTGAGGAAAATATTGGCAAATGAAACAGACTAAGTAATTTACCGGGACGAAGGTTTTGGGTCGGCTTCCCGTCAAAAATGGTGTATTATGAATAACAACAGAAATAATAAGATTGAAGAAATCCTTGGCAGCCTTGACGGAACTCAAAAAGCGGCTTTGCCTGATTTCTTTTATACCCGCCTAAAGGCAAGGATGGAGAAGGGGTTAGAACCAACTATTAAAAAATCATGGGTTCTTCGTCCGGCTTTTGCTTTTGCTGCCCTGGGTATTATTTTGCTTATAAACGCAGTTGTTATTTTAAAAGGTGATGCAAATAAGAATACAGCGTCTAATGATTCTGAAACAATTCAATCCATTGCAGCTGAGTATAGCCTGAATGATAACAGCTTGGTGTACGACTTAAATCAGGATAAATAAGATGAAGAATCCCACTAATAAAATTTTGGCAATTGCTGTTGTGTTTCTATTACTTACAAACATTGCGCTGGTTATTTTTATGTTGAATAAAAAGCCGCAAGCCGATAAACGACGTGGCCGGGTTGACCCATTTGAGATGATGGTGAAAGAGCTTAACATGACAGAACAGCAACAAAAAGATTACAAATTGCAAAAGGATGAGCACTTTAAAAATATTAAACCTTTATTTGACTCCGTTCGTGCCGCCAAGACAGCCTTCTTTGCTTTAACAAAAGAGCAGAACGTAAATGACAGCCTGGTGAATCAATATAGCCAGCGGATAAGCGAAAAACAATCAGCAATAGACAAACTCACTTTTGCCCACTTTAAAAGGGTACGGGGTTTATTTACTGCCGGGCAGCAACCGAAGTTTGACGAGTTTGTACAAAAGATGATGCAGCGGTGGAGAAAAGACTCAGCAGATAAGAAAGACAAATAATATCAGGCATAAATTCTTTCAATAGCATCCCTGAATTTTTCTATCACTACTTTTCGTTTCAACGACATCTTAGGAGTTAATTCCCCTGTATCTACACTCCATTCATGAATTAATAATTCAAACTTCTTTACCTGCTCCACATGGTTAAAGAATTTATTAAAGCTTTCTACTAATTCTTTGAAAAGCTCGATGACTTTCGGATTGCGGATAAGTTCTTCGCTGCTGCTGTCGGCCACTCCATTTTTTCTTGCCCAATCCCGGAGGTTAGGAAAAGAAGGAACTATCAAAGCACTGACAAATTTTCTTTCAGCACCTACCAGCATTACTTGTTCAACAAAAGGAGACTCCTTCAGTTTATTTTCAATGGGTAGCGGAGCCACATACTTTCCACCACTGGTTTTGAAAAGTTCTTTTTTACGGTCTGTTATTTTTAAGAAATTATCTGCTGTCAAATCTCCAATATCACCTGTATGAAACCAGCCATCTATAATATCCAACGCTGTCAGGTCAGGACGTTTATAATAGCCCATCATCACATTAGGGCCTTTGCAAAGAATTTCGCCGTCCTCAGCTATTTTTACCTGCACCCCATCAATCAGAGGTCCCGACGTGCCAAATTTCCGGCCGCTTTCCTGGTATCTGTTTACTGAAATTACGGGGGATGTTTCTGTTAATCCATAACCCTCCATAATTGGAATTCTGGCTGCAGTGAAAATGCGGATAAGCCTGACCTGGCAAGCCGCCCCACCAGTAACGATACATTTCAAATTACCTCCCAGGCCTTCTCTCCATTTGCTGAAAATTAATTTGTTGGCTATGCTAAGTTGCAGATTATACCAGAATCCCTGATTTTTATTGATTTCAAATTTTTCAGCCAAACTATGGGCCCAAAAAAATAATTTTTTCTTGGTACCGGTCAGCTCATTTCCTTTTTGCATTATGCGGTCATACACTTTCTCCAGCAGGCGGGGTACTGTTGTAAAAATATTGGGGTTTACTTCCTTTAAGTTATCCGCAATAGTGTCCAAACTTTCGGCATAATAAATAGAAGTGCCTTTGAAAAGATATTGGTAAGTAACCATCCTTTCAAAAATATGGTTTAGTGGCAGAAAGCTAAGGGCCCGCAAATCATCCACCGGTGGAAAACAGGGGATGCATGACAGTACGTTTGAAAGAATGTTCCGGTGAGATAGCATTACTCCTTTCGGCGTTCCTGTAGTACCTGAGGTATAAATGATGGTGGCCAGGTCTTCGTAATCAATTTTATCACTGATGGGTTTTACCTGCTCTATCAATTGCGGAGTGCTTAATGCAGTAACTTCTTTCCAGTGTTTTGCATTGGCTACATGCTCAAAGGTGAAAATATTTTTAAGGCTGGGCACTTTTTCTTTAAGGCTCAGCACTTTTAGAAATAAATCTTCATCATTTACAAATGCAAATTTTACCTGTGCATCTTTTAAAACAAACTCAAGTTCGTTAACATTAATGGTGGGATACACAGGTACCAGCATAGCTCCAATCTGCTGTACAGCCATATCGACCATTATCCATTCAGGACGGTTTTTACAAAGAATAGCTACTTTGTCCCTTCCTTCGGGGGTCATGTCGCCGCAACTGATGCCGAGGCTTAATAAGCCGGCACTGAGATTGTCCACTATAGTTTTTACTTCAGCGGTGCTGTATTTTCTCCACTGCCCTGATTCCTTTCCTACCAGCATATCTTCCAGCGGCTTGCGTTCCAGGTGGTATTGGATGCAGTCAAATAATCTTTTTGGCTCTGTCATGGCAATCGTAGTTATGTTAAGTAATCAAAACTTTTCCTGTACTCCGTAGAGATACTAAATAAGTATATGGACAGACAATTTAGTTAAAAAACAATATACAAAAAAATAGCCCCACCTTTTTAAGGCAGGGCTTAATAAAATTATTCAATGACTATAAGGACTGGTAATATTGGCCGGGGGACATTCTAAAAACCCTTGTTTTCTGAAAAGCACTAAATCCGTTATATTCTTCCTGGTGCGTTTTGGCCCAATTCTCATACGCTGCCAGATTTTCTATAGGCCCAAACAGCCATTGGTTATATGCATTGAACATCCCCTCAGTTAACAGCTGCCGTTGATAGTCAAACAAACGGAAGGGAAATTTATCAGCATTGTTGGCATACCAGTCAAGAATAAACCTTGCCCGTATCATTGTCAGTGTTTCCGTAGTAATGCCCTTATTGGCCAGCGAAGATTGTTTGGACATACCCTGCAAAAAGGTTTTCGCAAATTCACTCTTATTTCCTTCGCCACCTTTCATAAGATCTGCATCAACAAATAATTTTTCTTTATAGCCCTGGAGTAAAAGTTCTTTCATGGCAGCACCTCTTTCCCCGAGGCTTTCCATATTGATGAATATTTCACCATAGATAAGGCTCCATACTTTGTCTTTTGTATAGTAGTAAAACATTGCAGCATTATAATAATTGCCGCTGAATGCCGGGTCAACTTTAATGCCCTCTTCCCATAGCTTAATAGCAGAGAAATCTTTTGTAGCCCACAACAGCTCACCATACTCGCTTAGCAGGGAACCACTTTTAGGAAATTTTTTTAATGCTTTTTTATAGAGTTTATCGCAGTCTTTTACTTCTTCCAATGCTTTATATACATTACCGGCTATCTGAAAGCAAACTACATCGGCATCATTTCTTTCAACCAATAATTTTGCTCCTTCCAGTGCTTTTGCATAATCCCTTTTCAGGTAGTGACTCATTACCAGATCTTTTTGCATTTCCAGGTTATTGTTATCCTGTTGTATAGCCCTGTTTAAGATTATTATGGCATTATTAAAGTCGCCAGACCGCATAAAAGTCTTTGCTGTTTCATGCAGTGCCTTAGGGTCTTCAGGTTGGGCAAAGGCTGTAAAAAAGAGAGAGAAAGCAATAAAAAGAGAGCATATTTTTTTCATACCGCAATTTAAAAGGAAGAGACATAACAGGGAACGTATCCGTTGCAAAAATAACAAATATTTGAGGAGAGAAACGGCTAAATAAGGTGTGTAAGCAGCCCATCCCTCAGTTTGGGTTCAAACCAGGTACTTTTTGGAGGCATTACATTACCACTGTCAGCAATATCAAACAATTGCCCGATGGTAACCGGATATAAGCTGAACGCCACTTTCATTTCACCGCTGTTCACCCTTTTTTCCAGTTCTTTTAACCCCCGGATGCCGCCGACAAAATCAATCCTTTTATCTGTCCGTTGATCTTTGATGCCCAATAGCTTGCTGAGGATATTATTGGAAAGAATAGTTACATCCAGCACACCAATCGGGTCTTCGGTATATGTTCCTTTACGGGAAGTGAGAATATACCACTGACCATCCAGGTACATCCCAAATTCATGCAGTTCTGATGGCTTTACCGGTTCGGGGCTATGGGTGATAAAAAAATCGTCCTGTAACCGGCTGATAAGTTTTGCGCCAGTTAATCCATGAAAATCTTTTACCAGCCTGTTGTAATCTAAAATAGCCAACTGACTGGCCGGAAAAATAGTAGTGAGAAAATATTTTGCATCAGCACTGTCAGGTAATTGTTTACTCACTTTGGCGGCAGATGCGGCCCGGTGATGGCCATCGGCGATATAAGTGGCAGGAACATCGGTATTAAATAATTCGGTGATGGAGTTTATTTCAGTATCCCGGTCCACTACCCAAATACTGTGTTGAATGCCATCACTGGCTGTAAAATCATATACAGGTTTATGGGCAGCTTTCCAACCGTCAATCAAGTCATTTATTTCTATCACATCACGGTAAGCCATAAATACATTACCCGTTTGTGCCTGAATTGCCATCATGTGGTCAATACGGTCTTTTTCTTTTTCCGGCCGGGTAAACTCATGTTTTTTTATAACATCATTAAAATAATCCTCAACAGAAGAAACACAAACGAGGCCGGTCTGGCTTCTTCCATTCCCACCTCCGCTAAGGCTATGATGGGCAGGCATCACCAACTGGTAAATATAGTAGCAGGGTTTTTCTTCCCTGAAGAGTATATTTTCTTTATTAATGAATTGCAGCAAATTTTCTTTCGCTTTTTCATACACTACTTTGCTGTGTGTATCTATGTCATCCGGCAAATCAATTTCAGATTTCGTTATCCGGAGAAATGAAAAAGGATTATTTGCAGCTTCTTTTTTCGCTTCTTCACTATTAAGTACATCATAAGGTCTTGATGCCACCTGTTCGGCTAATGCGGGTTGAGGGCGGAGAGCATTGAATGGTTTAATAAGAGCCATAATATATTGAAAATTGATTATTGAATATTTTATCCGTGAAGTTTTGCAAAATCTTTCATCAGGTCAGTTAATGCCTTTACACTTTCGATAGTTAGAGCATTATACATAGACACCCGGAAACCACCTACACTGCGGTGGCCTTTTACACCCACCATACCATTTGCTTTGCAGAGGTCAACAAATTCTTTTTCTAATGCAGCATCTTCCATAATAAATACAGCGTTCATTTTACTCCGGTCTTCTTTGGCCACCGGGCCTTTAAAAACAGGCAACGTATCCAGGGTGTCATAAAACAATTTTGCTTTTGCATCATTTTCTTTTTCTATAGCTGCTACACCGCCTTTGTTTTTCAACCAACGCAACGTAAGCATCGCCACATAAATGGCAAAAACAGGTGGTGTATTCAGCATGCTGCCTTCTTTAATATGATTGCGGTAATCAAGAATAGCAGGAAGAGCCCTGTTTACTTTTCCTAAAATATTTTTATTGACTACCACAAGATTTACTCCCGCAGCACCCATATTTTTCTGAGCACTGGCATAAATCAGATCAAACTTATTAAAATCAAGTTGACGGCTCAATATATCACTACTCATATCTGCCACCAGCGGTACTCCACAATCATAAGGCATGGTATGCCATTGGGTGCCTGCAATAGTTTCATTGGTGGTAATGTGGAAGTAGGCGGCCGTAGGAGTAACGGATATGTTTTTTGGAATACTTGTATAATTATCCTCTTTGGAAGAACCTGCAATTTCTATATGGCCAAACAGTTTTGCTTCTTTAATAGCTTTATTGGCCCAAACACCTGTTTCCGTATATGCTGCCGCCTCATTTTCATTCAGCAAATTCATCGGCACCTGCATGAACTGCGTAGTAGCACCGCCATGCAGGAACAATACTTCATGATCATCATCTAAGCTCATCAGTTCTTTTACCAAAGCTCTTGCCTCATCCATCACCGGTTGAAATAAAGGAGTACGATGGCCAATTTCTAAAATGGATAAACCGGTGTAGTTGAAATCAAGAACCGACCGGCTGGCTTCTTCAAAAACTTCTTTGGGTAAGATGGAAGGGCCGGCATTGAAATTATGAATCATGGCGCAAAGGTATTGATTGGATTTTTTTTTATTAAAAAATCCTGTCACGCCTAAAACGGGACAGGATTTATTTTTATTTTGTCTAAATCATTAATGAACAAGCACTCTACCCTCCGCCAGTTTTTTACCGGCAGCATCGCCAACTACTACATAATAGATACCTGTTTGAACTGGTTTTATATTTACACTAAGTAAAGTATAAGGTCCGTTAATAGTGAATTTAGCATTATATACTTTAGATCCCTTCGAGTCAAATACTGTTACAGTTCTTAACGTACTACTGCCATCACTATTATAGTATGATACTGTAAAAAGCCCGTCATTGGGACTTGGGAAAATAAACAGGTTACTGCTTACGGCGGCATCTAATGCCACCACCGCAGACTGGTTAGAGCATACAAGTCCGCTGCTAAAGGCTTCCTGTATCCTTACCTGGTAGCTGCCAGTAGTTTCAATATTTACCAAATAAGTATTTCCGGTATTGGAAAATGCAGTACCGTTTTTAAACCAACTGGTAGTTAACACACCTCCTGTTGATGCACTTGGTGTGGCAGTAAGTATAGTTTTTTGCCCGGGAAATAAACTGGTAAGTGGGGAAGCTGATAACCCAACTGTTGGTAATTGCCTTACGGTAAGTATTGCTGCTACAGAATTAGCAGGAGTAGTACAAGTTGTATTCCATACCTGGCAACGATAACGATTTGCGTTGGCAGCAGTTGTTACACCCGTTAACGATAAAGTAGCGGAAGTGCCACCTGCAACATTGCTCCATGCAGAGCCTCCATCGGTACTTACCTGCCATTGATAAACGAGACCTGTACCGCTGCCAGCTACAGTAAATGTAACATTGCCGCCCGAACATACTTCTGTGTTTGCAGGTTGGTTTGTTACTGTGGCAGGGCTGATTACGGTTAATACTGCAGCAGACGAGTTGGCCGCCGGTGTACAAGCACCACTGACAACGCAACGATAGCGGTTTCCATTCATCGCTGTCGTAATGCCAGTAACAGCATAAGTTGAGTTGGTAGCACCGCCGATATTATTATATGTTGCTCCATTATCAGTACTTACCTGCCATTGGTAACCAATTGCTGTACCAGTTGCTGCGAGAGTAAATGTATTGTTGCTGCCTGCACATAGTGTTGCATCTTGTGGGGCTGTGGTAATTGCAGGGGCAGAGTTTATTGTCAGTATCCCGGCATTGGAATTTGTACTTCCGCATTGGGTTTGAGCAGTACAACGGTAGCGGTTACCATTAAAGGAAGCAGCGGCTCCTGTTATTGTAAGGGTACCTGTTGTGGTTCCGCTATACACGGTAGAATTTGACAGGAAAGTGTATGTACTACCTCCATCTGTACTTAACTGCCATTGTAAGGTAGAAGCACCAGCAGCAGTTATGTTAAAAGATGTATTTGCTCCTGCACATATTGCCTGGTTTGCCGGCTGTGCAGAAATAGCAGGGCCTGTTCCGGGGTTAATAGTAAAAGTTATATTTCTTGTTTGTGTTGTGGCACCGGTTGAATTTCCTATAATGGTTATTGTATAAGAACCTGCAAGTAAAGTATTCGCATTATTTAAGGTTACAACAATGTTATTTCCGGGTGTTACCGGATTTGTTCCAAAACTAATAGTAGTACCAACCGGCACACCGGCTGTTACAGAAAGTGTAATAGGATTGGTAAACCCACCACTTGGAATGGTGCTTAATGTAACAGCCATTGTTGTTGGTGCAGGGCAGGTGGCAATGGTAGCAGCAGGACTATTAAATATAAAACTTCCCGGAGGTGCTGCATTTGCTACAGGGCTTTCCCAAATACCCCGGCCATAAGTAGCCACTCTTATTTTTCCTGAATTTTTTTGAATTTCCAGTTCATTAATAGCTACCAGGGGAAGGTTATCAGAATAATTTGTCCAGTTAACATCGGATTCAGTTTTATAATACACACCAATGTTCATTCCCACATACATGCCACTTGGTGTGTTATCATCTACTACGATTGTTCTGGCAACAATATTCGGAAGGTTTGAAGAAACGTTGGTAAACGTTGCACCTGCATCGGGAGAAACTAATATTCTGTTTGTAGCACTATTACAAGCAATCCATATTTTGGAAGGATTAGTTGGATCAACAGCAATATCGTTAATGGTTGATGGAGCTGATCTGATTGCCCAGGTAGCGCCGTCATCTGTTGTTACATACAATGTTGCTCCGTTTGAAGCATAAATATAATTGGGGTTGGAAGGTGCAACTGCAAGGTCGGCCAATGTGGTAGTGATTGTGCTGCCCGAAATATTTATCCAGGCTGTTCCGCTGGTTGTTGATTTATATACACCGGTCCAGCCGCCAAATACAATTGTTTCATTAGTTGGATGAATGGCTAATGGTGTTACCCATTGTCCGTTGGATGGTTTTGGCAGACCGGAATAAGAATTACCACCATTGGTAGACCTGTAAATGCTACCATTTTGACTGGTACCCCAGAGGTTTAAATGATTAGTAGGGCTAACTAATCCTTCCATTCCGTCTGCACCAAGCCAATCGGCCCAGTTACCTGTAGTAGCTTGTCTTGTTACACTTCCATTATCCTGTGCACCACCGGTAATTACAGTAGCATTAGTTGGTGAATTGGCCATCCGGTAAAACTGGCGGATACCCAAGCCTGTTGAAAGATCAATCCAGTCATCACCATTATTTATGCTTTTATAAATACCGCCGTCTGAAATGGAATAAATAGTTGCATTGACCCAAAACAAACCATGTACATCGGCATGATTATATCCAACGCTGTTTGGCAATGACCATGCTGTAATGGGGCTGAAAGAACTGCCTTCGTTTACCGACTTCCAGCAAATGATACCGGCAATATATACTTCTGCGGGATTAGTAGGCGAAACATCCATAGCCATGTCATATGTTGCCTGACCACCGGTACCGGCACCGCTTGTCTCATAACCAAAATAGTTAGTATTAGTTGTTGGGCTACCAACTACTGTTGTAGTAAATGTTATTCCGGCATCAGTTGATTTATACATTCTTCCAAATTCACTTCCATTAGCCTGCGCTGCATAAACATAATTAGGATTTGATGCAGATACAGAAACTAATGTGCGGCCTGTATTAGTAATACCATCAGCTGCGGTTACCTGTGTCCAGTTAACACCGTTATTGGTAGAACGATATACATCACTACCAGTAGCGTACATAATGTTTATATCAGCAGGTTTAAACTCAATATCTTCTTTGCTTCCGGAATGAACTTGTGTCCACGATGTACCGGCATTGGTTGACCTCCATATTCCATTGGTACAAGCAGCAAATACAATATTGGCATTGGAAGGGTGTATCAGAATTTTTCTAACATTGCCACCAGGGCCACCGCCAGCAGGAGCCAATGTAGCGCCGGCATTAGTAGATTTTAATATGCCCGAGCCATTTGTTCCAACATAAATAGTATTTGGATTAGTGGGATCAATTGTGATGGCAAAAATTTGCATCCAGGTGGAATTGTTATCAGTAAGTGGTTGCCAGTTCATACCGCCATTTGTTGTTTTCCATAATCCACCACCCGGCGAGCCGACATATATTACCTGTTCATTAGAAGGAAGTATGGCAACTGCTGATATTCGTCCGGTACCTGGGTTCCAGCCACTGGTACGATTCCAACCCCATGGGCCAAGTTCTGTCCAGTTACCGGCAGCTACAATATTGTTGCTGTTTAAAGAAGGAAGGCTAGCCTGGTAATTCGCCCAGTCTGTTTGTGGTGAAATGTAATTGCCATTTTCATCTGTATGAAACTTACGTTCATATAACCAGCGTTGAAATTGTTTGTAGCCAGTGCCACGGCCGGTACCGGCACTATCAAAGTACCTGTCAGCACTTCTCACAACTTCCTGAAGGGTAAGGTCAGTTCTTTCCATCAATTCAAAAATCTTTTGTTGGGCTGTGGCGTTAATAGAAAAAGAAAATAGTAGTAATAAGGGGAGAAGTTTTTTCATAAATATTGATTAACAGGATTGGTGGTTTAGACTTGTAAAGCTAAAAAAATCTAATTGTAAATCATAGCCCTGAAAAAAATCAGGGCAACCGGTTGATATGACGAATATTATTCATGTTCCCGGCCTTTGATGCCGGCATTTTTCCAGGAATTGTTCAGGCCTTCAAATTCTTTCAGGTCATCGGCAGAAAAAACTTTGTTGGATAGATTTTTTAAATCAGGCTGACCGGCATTTACCCAAGCGGTGTACCAAAAAGAAGCCACTGCAAAAATTGATTGTCGCATTCTTCTCTCAATCATGCCTTTCAATTTCGCATCATATGCTTTTGAAAAAGCAGACGAATATTGCCGGATGGTAATACCATTGCGGTCTTCAAACGAAAATTTTTGGTCGCCGGGAAATTGATTGGTTAACTCTTTTTCATATTTCAATACGGTGTCTGCTGCTGCGGCACTTTCCAGCACTCTTTTCCAGATAAAGTCGGAAGGATTTTTTAAGAATTCAGCTTTCCCAATAAAAAAATCCCATTCTTTATCAGCAAGCAATTCTGGAATCCGGCTTTCCCAAAAACCATGAATACCTTTTTGATCAGTATATTGCCCATTATGATTTTTGGTGGCATGAAGCGGCACATGAGAGTCGGCAATATAATGACCAATTTCCGCGGATAATTTTAAAATCTTTGCCTGGTTCTTTTCTTTAAAAGCATCAGTAAGGCGGTAAAGCATTGTTTGTAACCACCAGGGTACAATACCATAAGTGTTCAGTGTATCTTCTGAGTATTTTGTAACGGCATCATTCCATTTACGGGGCAACGAATCGTAGGGATATTTTCCATAATGGTCAATGTCTATATAATGCCGGGGGCCTTCTTCGGGTATGGCATATCTTCTTTTATCCGGATCTACAGCATGTTCATAAAGAAAATCAATCTGCGGTTTATACAATACCATCATCTCTGGCGGCAGCAGAAAAACGGCATAATAGTTTATTTTTTTATGCGCATAAAATCCCCAGCAAAAACAATCTTTTGCCAATAAAGAAAACAAAAGGATAAGAAACAGTTTTTGCATCACTGGTTGTTTATTTGACTGGGCGGCACTTCTGTTCCGGCGACAGCATCTTTTCTTTCAGCATCCAGGTCCACCACACCACCGGTTACAGCATACTTCATTGCTTCGCCGGAAGTTATTTTACCTATCTTTCTTACTTTCCCTTTTGGCAGCACATAGAGCTGCCCTGCAAAATTGTAAGCCTGTGGTACATACACAGCCACATGTTCTGCACCCATTTCAAATTTACCCATTTCTTCATCCGTTAAAAAACCAATAATCCATACGTCTTCTGAAAATACATTGGCCAATACTGCTTTATTGAATTTACGTTTATCACCGGCAAAGGCTTCAAAAAAATCTTTGGTAGAAGTGTAAAGGAATTTGATAACGGGAGTCCTCGCCATCCACTGATCGAAAAAATTGATAAAACTGCCCATCAGGAAATAGGAGCTTATCCAACCAACAAAAATTACAAAGGCAATTATTACTACAAAACCAAGTCCAGGTATTTTTTTTACGTTCCCTTTATCATCTTCTTTAATCCAGGAAGGAAAGATATTATTGATAAGGTTGGGCAACAGATCATCTACAAAATTAAAGGCAGCCACAATAGCCCACACCGTAATTGCTATCGGGGCGATGATAAGAAGCCCCTGCATGAAGAAACGTAATACTTTCTTAACAATACTCTTTGCCGGTGGGTTGGCTGCAGTCATTTGTTTGATTTACAAGCTAAGATAGCCTAAAAAATACGTCCCGCAGGGTGCAAAAAATCGGTGAACGGTCGAAAAAAAGGGATGGAAACTTTGGCAACGAAAAAAGTTTCCATAGTTTTGTGCCCGTTCCGATAAATATCGGGATACAAAAGAATGGAACCTAAAGTACGCATATTACTAAAAGCCGAAGAGTTGTTTATGCAATACGGGATACGGTCAGTATCCATGGATGATATTGCGAATAACCTCGGTATGAGCAAAAAGACACTATACCAGTATTTCGCCGATAAAGACGAACTGGTGGAAGCGGTGGTGGAAGGGCATATTAATGAAGTGCAGGGTGATTGCATCAATTGCCGAACCAATGCCACAGATGCTATCCATGAAATTTTCCTTACGATGGAGCATATTATGGAAGAGCTCAATAATATGAACCCCATGCTACTGTATGATTTAGAGAAATTTCACTTTAAAGCCTACCAGCGGTTCAAAAACTATAAGGATAAATTTTTGTTACAGATTATCCGTAACAATATAGAGTGGGGCATTAAAGATGAACTGTACCGGACCGGTTTGAATATTGACATATTATCGAAATACAGGATTGAATCAATCATGATTCCTTTCAACGTAGCTGTTTTTCCTCCCGGTAAATACAACCTGGCCAGGACATCAGAAGTTATGATTGAAAATTTCACTTACGGTCTTGCCACTATCAAAGGACATAAACTGATTCAGAAATATAATGAACAACGACAAAAAAATCTTTTGTATGAAGAGAGTAAAAAATAAAGGAAAGGTATTAATAGCAGGATTGTTTTTTTTACCGGTGCTGGTAATGGCTCAACCTCCTGATACTGCTAATATAACCAAGTATGAATTTTCCATTCAGCAGGCAGTAGATTTTGCCACAAAGAATAATGTGAATGTAAAGAACGCCTTAGTGGATGTGCAACTGCAGGAGCAGGTAAACCGGGAAGTAACTTCCAATGCATATCCTCACATTAGTGCAAATATCGGAACTATCTACAACCCGGCGGTATTTACACAGGTGTTGCCCAATTTTATTTCACCATCCACCTACCAGGTATTGATAGACCAGGGAGTAAAGGATGGTAGCGGTAATGTTATCGTAATGCCCAACGACTTTGGATTTATAGCAGCGCAGTTTGGTACTAAGTTCAGTGCATCGGCAGGTATCACCCTGAGTCAGTTGTTATTTGATGGCCAGGTATTCGTAGGCCTGATGGCAAGAGATGCAACGATGAGGTTCTCCAAAAAGAATGTGGAGGTGACCGAAGAAATTATCAAAGCCAATATTCATAAAATCTATTACCAGTTAGTGGTTAGCAAAACACAGGTTGAATTATTGGATGCCAATATTGCCTTGCTGGAAAAACTGTTGCATGATACCCGGCTTATTTATGAAAATGGATTTGCAGAAAGATTGGATGTTGACAAAGTAAGTGTGCAGTTGAATAACCTGCAAACAGAGAAGAGAAAAGTAATGAATACTATATCCAACGGGTATTATGGATTAAAAGTGTTGATGGGAATGCCGGTGAATGATGAACTGGTACTAACGGATAAACTCACTGATGAACAAATAAAAGAAGGTATCCTGGAAGCCAGTAACTATTCTTATGACAACAGGAAGGAATACCAGTATGCACAAATAGGGAAAGAACTGAATACTTATAATATCCGTCGCTATAGCCTTAGCCGTATGCCTACTGTTTCTTTAAACGCCAACTATGCCAAGAATGCACAAAGGGATAAATGGAATTTTATTGGCAAAGGTGAGTGGTTCAGTATAGCCTCTATTAACCTGAATATCAATGTTCCAATCTTTGATGGCTATTTTACGAGGTCAAAAATACAGCAGGCAAAATTACAGTTGCAAAAAACAGAAAACCAGATTGATGCCCTGAAACTCTCGATTGACAATGAAGTAGCAGTTGCGAAAAATAATTTTCGTACGGCTATTGCCACCATGGATTTTCAAAAGAAAAATATGGAGCTGGCAGAGAAAGTTTATCAGCAAACAAAAAAAAAATATGAAATGGGAACCGGCTCACAAATGGAGATCAATACGGCCCAAACAGATTTAAAGTCGGCCCAAACAAATTATATCACCGCCTTGTATGATGCCATCGTTGCAAAAGTTGATTTTATGAAGGCAACCGGCAAACTATAATAAACAAAACCAACAATGACTAATAAACCGAAGTATATGAATAACATTTTAAAAATTTCATTCACAGCAATAATCGCTGTTTCGCTGGTGGCCTGCGGGGCCGGTGCCAAAGACAAAAAAGGTGATATCGGCGATATGAAAGTAAAGCTGGAAAAACTGAAGAAAGAAAAAAGCACATTGGATGCTGACATCCGTAAACTGGAAGACCAACTTGCCAAAGCTGATCCTAAAGGAGCACAGCAGGTACAGAAGTTAGTTGCTGTTGATACGCTTCGCATAAAAGATTTTACTCACTTTATCGAACTACAGGGTAAAATTGATGCAGAAGGAATGGCCTATGTGGCACCAAACGGACAAGGCGGACAAGTGAAAGCTATCTATGTAAAGCTTGGACAAAAAGTTGGCAAAGGTCAATTGATTTTGAAGTTGGATGATGCTATGGCAAGACAAGGTGTGATAGCGGCACAACAACAAACCGGGCAATTAAAAGCAAGATTGACTCAGGCACAAACAGTATATGAACGTTATCAGAATTTGTGGAAACAAAATATTGGTGCAGAAATACAAGTTATAAATGCAAAAGCAGATGTGGATGCACTGGCTGCGCAACTAAGGGCAGCTAATGCCCAGGTGGGAATGGCGCAGGAGCAGGCTAATATGTCGAATGTGTATGCAGGTATCGGCGGAACGATTGACGAGATGAATATAAAAGTGGGTGAATTTTTTTCTCCGCAAAGCGCAGCGATGCCGGGTGCAGGTATACGCATTGTAAACAATAATAATCTGAAAGTAGTTACCAATGTGCCGGAGAATTATATATCAAGAGTAAAGAAAGGTGATAAAGTAGAAGTAGTAATTGCCGATAGTGGTAAGCCACCGTTCCAATCTGTTATCAGTGTAGTAGGCGGATCCATTGATCCTACTACCAGGTCATTTATCACAGAAGCAAAACTACCCTCTGACCCGATGCTGAAACCTAACCAGACTGCTACATTGAAAATTCTTGATTATGAAGCAAAAGCAACAGTAGCTGTGCCGGTAAATGTGGTGCAGAGTGATGAGAAAAGTAAGTATGTATATGTAATGGAGAAAGCAGGTGATAAAATGATTGCCAGAAAAAAAGTGGTGAGTGTAGGGGAAGCATACAATGGTCTTATTGAAATAAAAAGTGGATTAACTGGCGGTGAGTTGATAATTACCGAAGGATATCAAACCGTGTATGATGGCCAGTCGGTGACGACGGGAAAGTAATGGCCTCCCCAAACCCCTCCGCAGTAGGGGCTTGCCAATGCACAAGGCCAGCTTATTTGAAGAGGTAGAAAGAATAGGAGAGCAACTATATAATTAAGACACCTTACCCCGAAGGGGTAAAATATTGATAGCTCCGGGTGAAACCAGGAGATAAAAAGAAACGATGTATTTCGAACCCCGGAGGGGTTCAATATAAAGTTGAGTAGAGAGCAGAACGATGAAGAGTCCGCCAATTGGCGGAAGGGACGATGATAGTAGTACTGCCGCTTGCTAAACCAAAATTCAATTGATGATTTAAAATATTTCTGATGAAAAGTAATTTTATAGAAGGAGTTGGGAAAAAGTTTAAGCAGTTCGGGCCCACCAGTTGGGCGATTGATAACAAAACGGCCATTTACATTATTGCTATCCTGATTACGTTATACGGGTTGATAAAGTTCAACAGTTTGCCGAAGGAGCAGTTCCCGGATATTGTGGTGCCGACTATTTCTGTAGCGACAGTATATGTAGGTAATTCACCAAAGGATATTGAGAATCTTGTTACAAGGCCGATAGAAAAACAACTGAAAGGTATCAGCGGTGCCAAAGTGAATAAGATTACCAGTACCTCACAGGCTGATTACAGTTTGATAATAGTGGAGTTTGATACTGATGTTAAAACAGATTTAGCTAAACAAAAAGTGAAGGATGCGATTGACAAAGCAAAAACTGATTTGCCCAACGACCTGACATCGCAACCTGATGCACAGGAGTTTGCTTTTAGTGAAATGCCCATTATGTTCGTTAACATCAGTGGTGACTATGATGCGATGAAGTTGAAAGTGTATGCAGATAAAATGCAGGATAAGTTTGAAGAGCTAAGTGAAGTGACAAGGGCAGAAATTGTTGGCGCACCTGAAAGAGAGATACAGGTGAATGTGGACCCGTATAAAATGACAGCAGCCAGGGTAAGTTTTATGGATATTGAAAATGCTATCAGCCGTGAAAATCGGGATATCACCGGTGGTTTGATAGAAGTGGGAAACATGAAACGTACCCTGAAAGTGAAAGGGCAGTTTATAAGTGCATTGGATTTGCAAAACATTGTCGTGAGAAGCAGTGCGCAGGGGGCTTCTGTTTATTTAAGAGACATTGCTGAGTTAAGGGATACTATAAAAGATAAAGACAGCTATGCCCGTTTGGATGGAAAGAATGTAGTTACATTGAACATTGTAAAAAGAGCAGGAGAGAACCTGATTAACTGTGCTGACAAAATAAAGGCGGCTGTTGCAGAATTGCAAAAGAGTGAAGAACTTCCAAAAGATTTAAGGGTAGAATTTACCGGCGACCAGAGTAAGCAAACAAAAACTTCTTTTGCTGAATTGATTAATACCATCATCATCGGGTTTATCCTGGTATTGATTATCCTGATGTTCTTTATGGGTGTTACCAATGCCTTCTTTGTGGCATTAAGTGTGCCGTTGAGTGTGTTTGTGGCATTTTTATTCTTACCAATTGCAGATAGTATTATCGGAACAAGTGTTACACTCAATTTCATTGTCTTGTTTGCATTACTATTCGGATTAGGTATTATTGTGGATGATGCGATTGTGGTAATTGAAAACACCCACCGTATATATAATAATGGCAAAGTCCCGATTGTACGAAGTGCCAAGGAAGCGGCAGGAGAGGTTTTCATCCCTGTATTAGCCGGTACGGCTACTACACTGGCTCCGTTCTTTCCCTTATTATTCTGGAAGGGATTGATTGGTAAGTTTATGATTTACCTGCCGACGATGCTAATCCTTACACTGGCAGCATCGCTGATTGTAGCATTTATTTTCAACCCGGTGTTTGCGGTAAGCTTTATGAAGCCGGAAGGCAAGGAGTATGAAAAGCCTAAGAAGGCAATCTTTAGAAATAAATGGTTCCTTGTTTTTGCTATAGCAGGGATATTATTACACCTGCCGGGTATGCATGGCCTCGCCAACTTTTTATTGCTGATGGCAATACTGATGGTGTTGAATGCCTATGTGCTGAATGGATGGATTCATTCGTTCCAGAAAAAAGTATTGCCGAACTTGATGAACAGGTATGAAAAATTACTCCGCTGGATACTGGTTGGCAAAAGACCGGCGTATGCATTTTTATCGCTGTTTGGATTATTTGCTTTTGCGGTTGGTATATTAATGATGAGTATTAATGCGGGCAGAACCAAATCCACTTTCTTTCCTGCAGGCGACCCCAATATTGTATTTGTATATTTAAAACTGCCGGTTGGTACGAATGTAAAATATACCGACAGCATTACACAGGTATTGGAAAAAAGAGTTGAGAAAGTATTAGAAAAAGAAAAGCCTGGAACACCGGGCGGTATTGTTGAAAGTATTATTACCAATGTGGCGGTGAGTGCCAATAACCCAAGAGATAATAACAGAAGTGTGCAGTCACATTTGGGTCGCATCCAGATTTCTTTTGTAGAATTTGAAAAAAGACATGGCAAAAGAACCATGCCGTATAAAGATGCGATACGGGAAGCGGTGCAGGGTATTCCCGGTGCCAATGTGGAAGTGGCACAAGAAGAAGGTGGCCCTCCCACCGACCCGCCGGTGAATATAGAAGTGGTGGGAGATAATTTCGAAAACATTGCATCTGTTGCGACACAATTATCTAATTACTTAGATACAAACCGTGTAAAAGGTATTGAGAATTTGCAGGCGGATGTGGATTTGAATAATCCTGAAATCACTATTAATGTTGATAGGGAGAAAGCCATGTTTGAAGGCATCAGTACCGGGCAGATAGGAATGGAATTACGGACAGCGGTATTTGGAAAAGAAGTTAGCAAAATAAAAGACGGGGAAGATGAGTATAAAATACAACTGCGTTATAACGACCTGATGCGTCAGAACATTACTGACCTCATTAATATGCGTATCACTTTTATGGATATGAATACGATGCAGGTAAAATCTATACCCCTCAGTTCAGTGGCTACCATTGATTATACCAACACAACAGGTGGAGTAAAAAGAAAGAATGTAAGACGTACAATACAATTACAGAGTAATGTGACTGACCCAACATTGGTGGGACCAATTAATAAAGAATTGCAAATTAAGATTGATGATTTTAAAGACAAAGTAAAAATACCAGCTGATATTACTATTAAACTAAGCGGACAAAGTGAGCAGGAAAAAGAAACACAATCATTTCTGGGCACAGCATTTATGATTGCCATCGGTCTTATCTTCTTAATATTAGTGTTGCAGTTCAACTCAATGAGTAAACCATTTATTGTAATCACTGAAATATTCTTCTCGGTAATTGGTGTATTGATGGGTTATGCAATTACTGGTATGACGATTGCCACTATCATGTTGCTGGTGGGTATTGTTGGTCTGGCAGGTATTGTAATTAAGAACGGTATTCTTATCATTGAATTTACCGATGAACTTCGTGGCAGAGGTATGCGGACAAGAGAAGCAGCGATACAAGCTGGTAAAATCAGGATTATCCCTGTATTATTAACGGCAGTTGCAACGATACTTGGCTTGTTACCATTGGCCATTGGATTTAATATTGACTTTATAGGTTTGTTCCAGCATTTGCGACCCAATGTTTTCTTTGGTGGTGATAGTGTGGTGTTCTGGGGACCGCTAAGCTGGACAATCATCTTCGGCTTAATATTCTCTTTCTTCCTTACACTGGTAATGGTGCCAAGTATGTACCTGATGGCAGAACGATTGAAAAGACCAATGGAAAAATTCTATGGAACTAAGTTTATAGCATTGTTAGGTTTCCTCGGTCCGTTCTTCTTCATATTTGTTGGTATTATGTTCCTTGTTCGGCGATTGCAGGGAAAGAAAGTGTGGCTGGGAAAATTAAAACCGGCACCGGTGAAAGAAGCCTGATATAATTTAAAAGTGTAGTTGGTTGATGGTTAAAGAAAGCGGCCCTCTTTTTGAGGGCCGCTTTCTTTAACTATGAGCAAAGAATTAAGCGAACTTTCTTTTGGTGAGATGAATTATATAAAGAGATAAATTGATTATTTAAAAACGCTTAGACCATAAATAACGTTTATTTTAAACTCAAGCATTCTTAATGGTGTATTAAACACTTCTGCTACCTGGTGTTCATGTATTTGCTGGGTAGAAGCATTAATGAAAGTTACATTTAATGGCTTTCCATCAATTGTTGTCGGGGGATTATTGGGGTCAATCAGTTTTTTAGTATTAATGTAGTCGATTTTTCCTCCACGAATAGTATTGACACTAAAATCAATCCAACCCTGCCTTTTCTTTTCCTTTTTATTGAATATAGCCCAATCAAGTTGCAAACCGCCGCCGTAACCAGCCATAAAAGTATTGTCATTTATAAGATTTTTTTGTTGCAGTGCCCTGCAACCGTCAACATCAGCTGGATCTGCAACATAAATATTGCTATAAAAAGCTGCAAATCCGGCCTTAGCATTTATGTAGGGTAAAATATTTTTTTTCCTTAACAAGAAATATTTTCCAATAAAGGAGCTTTGTAACACATTGCTGTTATACGTTACCATTGTCTTGGTGGAAGAGTTATTGCCAAAATTAAAAGTTTGCATTTTTTGGGTGCTGGCATATGTACCGGGTGCAAATTCAATACCTATAGCTAAACGATTCAGCTTGCCGGACATAAAATATTGTGCACCAACATGAAGCGAATGTATGAATCCTATATTCTCACCCATCTTTTGCTTAGGAGCTGCAAGTGAGTAGGCTGTGGTAAGATACAACTGTGCTGAACCAACAAAGCACAATGATAAAAGGGTGGAAGTAAAGATGTATTTCATACTTATAAATTTAATTGAACAAGAATAAAAGCCAAAAAACTTACTGGTAGAAAGCCAATGGAGTAGCCATTTAGACCAATCACAGTAGTCATTTCTACCAACCTATTATTGCAACAATATTTTTTTTATTTTGTTCACACTGGTTAAAAAACGCCACCCCGGAAGGTGGCGTTTTAATAGGTGTTCAAAATCAATTACTTAAAATCCTTTCTTTTCCAACTTCTTGCCATCCGCATCCAGTTCAATTATTTCATAACCCAATTTTTTCACCCCTTCCAGAATTTTTGCTTTATCGCCTACTAACAGAATATTCATTTTTTCAGGGTTTAGTAGTTTCTTCGCCAGTAAGTCTACCTGCTGTTTGGTAATGTTAGCCAGTATTTTATTTTGTTGTTCCACATAATTAGCCGGCAGGTTATAATCTAAAATGCGGCCGATAAAACCAGCTTTTTGAAAACCTGTTTCATAGAGCAATGCATCTCTTTGTCCTAATGCATTTTTCATAAACTTTAATTCAGGTTCAGTAACGCCATTTTCCCGGTAGTTTTTCAACTCTTTCATTACTTCTACCAATGCACTGTCGGTGGCATCGGCACGGATACCGGAACTGAATTCAAAATCACCGGTGTATTCATCAGCAGTAAAAGAACTGCGGGCACCATACGTCCAGCCTTTATCCTCTCTCAGGTTCAGGTTCAACCGGCTGTTGAAATCACCGCCGAGCCCATAGTTCACCAACTTTGATTTATAGAAATCACCGGTAGCATCATATTTTAAACCGGTGGCATAGCCAACACGAAATTGTGATTGAGCTGCTTTGGGAATATCCACCATATAGACTTTTGTTTTGTCAATATTGGTTGCGGTGGCATTTACTTTCGGTAAATCAATCTTCTTGTTGGGTAGTTTATTCAGAAAAGCTAGTTTAGGCAATACCTCTTCCTGTTTTACATCGCCTACTATTACCACTTTTACTCCCTGAGAAGTCATGTAGTTCTGATAATAATTTTCTACATCAGTTAGCTTCAAATTTCTCATTGTATATTCAGTTCCAGCTTCACTCATACTAAGAATGCTGTTGGGACCGTAATTTACTTTTGCAAAAACAGCATCAGCAACAGCTGCCGGGTCGGATTTTGTTTGTTTGAAATTCTCCAGGTTTTGTTTTTGTATCCTGGTAAAAGCAGAAGCTGTAAACTTGGGATTGAACATTCTTTCCTGTAAAAAACTCAGCGTCTTATCTAAATTCTTTTTTAATGTTTGTACGCTGAAAGTAATGCCATCGAATTTACTACTGATGTTTACAGAGCTGCCCAGTTTCTGCAGTTCAACTGCCATTTGCTCAGCGGTATAATTTTTTGTGTCTTCATTCATCATATCGCCAAACATATCAGCCAGTCCGATTTTAGCCGTGTCTTTTGCCTGCAATAAATGCCCGCCCGGAATAGTAATCGTTAATGTTACGGTTGGTATCTCGGTAGTTTCAGTACCAATCATTCTTACACCATTCGGCATATCCTTTCTCCAGAACTTAGGCACTTTTACAGTTGGGTTAGCACCATTGCCCGGAATCTTACTGCGGTTAAAATTGTCTTTTGCTTTTGTATATACCAAGCCCGAATAGCCATAATCGGGTTTTGCATAATTTCCCGAGTCAATTTTATAATTGTTGGCAGCGGCAATCATTTTTTCCTGTCCCTTAGGTAACACACTCAGGAATACAGCATGTTTACCTTTGATATATTCGTTATACACCCGTAGCACATCTTCTTTGGTAACGGCCTGGTACATTTTAATAAGGTCAGCAATTTTATTAGGGTTGCCGGTAAATGTCTGGAAAGCTGCCAGCTGAGAAACTTTTCCGGAAACACTTTGCAGCCCATTTATCTGTTGCGCTTCAATACCCCCTTTAAACTTTGCAATATCTTCATCGGTAACACCTCTTGCTTCAAATGAATCCAGTGCATTGCGAAATAGAGAATCCAGCACTGTCAAAGATTTTCCTGGTGATGGGATTAACTGAAAACCCATTTCGCCAGACAGTTCAGATAACTGGCTGAAAGTATTTGCCTGTAAGGCTAATTGTTTTTTTACTAATTGCTGGTACAGTACAGAATTTTTTCCTTGCCCGATTACTTGTGCAAGACAAGCTAATGCGCCCATGTCTTTATGATAATTAGGAACAGTAGGATATTGCACTAACAACAACGGCAGTTTTGCATAGTTGTCTGTATAGGAAGCATACCGGTCACTTGTTAAAACAGTAGCGGGAACCACCACCGGGTTTACCGCCGGGCCACGGGGAATAACGCCAAAATATTTTTCAACCAGCTTTACCACATCAGCTGGTTTTACATCACCACCTACTGTTACAGTTGCATTATTGGGGCCATACCAACGTAAAAAAAAATTCTTCAGGTCGTTTACATCCGTACGGTTAAGGTCTTCCACATAACCAATGGTTAGCCATGAGTATGGATGCCCATAAGGATAAAGATTTCTTGATGCCACTTCGCCGGCTAATCCATACGGACGATTATCATAGTTCTGTCCTCTTTCATTTTTTACAGTAGAACGCTGTATTTCAAATTTCTTTTGAGTTACTGCATCCAGCAAAAAGCCCATACGGTCTGCTTCCAGCCATAGCATTTTTTCTAACTGGTTGCTGGGTACTGTTTCATAATAATTAGTTCGGTCACGGTTGGTACTTCCGTTTAATGTACCTCCAGCATCTGATACAATTTTAAAATGCTGCTCATCGGCAACGTTATCACTTCCCTGAAACATCATGTGCTCAAAAAAGTGAGCAAAACCGGATTTGCCGATTTCTTCCCGTGCAGAACCCACATGGTAGGTAACATCCACATGCACTACGGGGTCGCTATGGTCCTCATGCACAACGAGGGTAAGGCCGTTCGGAAGCAAATATTTTTCATAAGGGATAACGAGTTCGCCTCCCTGTTTGGTGATTTTTTCCACCAGCTTAATCTGGCCGTTTACCATAGCTGATGCAGCAATGGTGAAGGCTGCCAGCAATAACAATCTTTGTTTCATGAGTTTATTTTTTATTGTTTTTTTGCCACATGGAATTCGCCGCAATAATCATCATAATTGGTAAGAAGAATTATTATGGCTCATTTCATAAATATTTATTTTTTTTGAAGAATACCAAAGTAAGGGAATCCGGCGATTAAATCAGCACCACTTATCATTTTTGACCGGCAGATTGTATCTTTTGCCGAAAGTAATTACGTTATTAAAGTGTTCAATTGTATACCTTTTTGTATCAAGTGTCACAAAAAAATCTGTGTTAACCTGCCTGCCGGTAGGCAGGTCTGTCAAATCTGTGCAATCTGTGGTCTTACCTTTGAAAAAATTTACAACTATGAGTACAACATCCCGCAACAACCATGAAATAGAGTACAAAATATATGGTGAAGAATTACAATTTGTTGAAATAGAACTGGATCCACAGGAAACAGCCATTGCTGAAAGTGGCGCTATGATGATGATGGACGATGGTATTGGTATGCAAACCATTTTTGGGGATGCCTCTGCCCAGCAGCCTACGGGTTTTTTGGGTAAGCTGATGAGTGCCGGTAAAAGAGTGCTAACGGGAGAGAGTTTATTTATGACTGCATTTACCAATGAGGGTCAGGGAAAAAAGAAAGTAAGTTTTGCAGCACCGTACACCGGCAAAATAATTCCAATGGATTTGCGGGAACTGGGTGGAACCATCATTGCGCAAAAAGATGCCTTTTTATGTGCAGCGAAAGGCGTAAGTGTCGGTATTCATTTCCAACGGAAACTGGGTGTCGGCATTTTTGGTGGCGAAGGCTTTATTATGGAAAAATTAGAAGGAGATGGAATGGCCTTTATGCATGCCGGGGGTTTTATCATAGAAAAAGAATTAAAGGCTGGTGAAATATTAAAAGTGGATACTGGTTGCATTGTAGCATATATGCCAACCATGTCATTTGACATTGAAATGGTAAAAGGGGTTAAGAATGTTTTGTTCGGTGGCGAGGGTTTATTCTTTGCCAAACTACAGGGTCCCGGCAAAGTATGGATACAATCATTACCCATCAGCCGGTTGGCAGGAAGAATTGTAGCGTATGGCACTTATCATCGCAAAGAAGAAGGAGGAATTCTTGGGGGCTTGCTGGATGGAAGAGGGTAGTAAATAATCAGTTTTTAATAATAGAACCGCTCCTTATTTCTCCTTGAGGATTTCTTACAGATATAATATAAGAACCCTTTAAAAGAGTATTCGTTTGCAGCGAAACACTATTGTCGCCTTTTTGCAAAGTAGAAAATAATTTTGTTGCAACAACTCCTGATACAGAAGTTATTATAATCTCTACTTTGCCGGGAGAAGAAGAGGATATGTTAAGTACTGCTAAATCAGAAACAATTGTTGGGGTAATGCTTGTTATATCAAATCCTTTAGTAGTGCCATACAAACCAACAATTTTAGAGGAATAAAATTTACCGTCTAAGTCGCCAACCCTTATCCGATAGAATGATTTTTCAGTTGGCTGTAAATCTGAGTAGGTAAATGGCTGCCGGCATCGAAGTTCATCGGCCCGGAAAGTGTGAATGGTAGAATAGCTAATGCCATTTTCAGATCGCTGAACTTCAAAATTAGCATATTGTAGAAAACAGGTAACTGTCCAATTTAGCTGGTTGCTATTGCCGCTTCTTTGACCACTTATATAGCTTATCCTGACAGGAATACTATCTCCTAAGACTAACTGTGCATGCAGATATGATGTCATGTTTATCAAAAGAGTTAGAATAAATAGTTTTTTCATAACGGCAGTATTAGATATTTATATTTTTCCACTTAGATAAGTTTCCTCAACTGTGGGTTGGGTTTTGCCACCGGCATTTTCCAGTGTTACGGTAAATGCAATAGATCCGGCGGGTACATTCGGCATTTCAATAAACCTGCCTCTTATCTCATCATTAATAATACCAACATTCACAGGCTTACCATCTACTTCGGCCCATAACTGGTAATCTTTGGCAGCAGATGATTTTGGCAGATGATGAATCATGATATAAATTTTACCGGTACTCTTATCCCAGAACATAGTGCACCGGCAAATAGTATGGGTGCCAACGCCGTACATAGCTACCGGCGTAATAGATGGCTTGTTTAAAATAATATAATCAGAAGCAGGCAACGTAGCAGCACTCCCGGGCGATGATTTTAAGGCCAGTTCTTGTTTCTTTGTTTTTTTATAAAGGGTGTAATTATAAAAAGCACTTACAGCTAATAGAAAAATAGATGCGGCCGCAACTGGCCTTAGCCATTGCCTGTTTTTCTTGTTTCTGTTAATATCAATAACGGGTGCTTGTAAAGAGTCAAGGGTTTGCAAAATCCTGTTATCAACATCAGCAGGGGGAAGTGTACTGTTCTTTTGCATGTTTACTTCCAGCTCTGTTTCATATTGCAGAATAGCATCATTGAGTGCCGGATGCTGGCGACGCAGCAACTCCAGCTCTTTTTCTTCTTCCGGGCTGCACATGCCCAATACATACAGCTCAATAATGCCTGATGATATGTAGCTGTTGATATCCATTTATACAAATTGTTTTCTTAATTCAATAATCGCATTACGAAGCCTGGTTTTTACAGTGCCTAAAGGAACATTCAGTGCTTTTGAAATTTCTTCCTGTGTAAATCCTTCAAAGTAGGAGAGTTCAAGTACGTTTTTATAATCCTCCCGTAACCTGTGAACTTGTGTCCTCAATCCAATCTGGTTTATTGAGGGTTGCTCAGTTCCATTATGTTCGATTACAGATACGTAATTGCTGATGTCATCGTTTTTTTGCTGCGATTTATAAACCTTCGACCGGGTCTTATTAATTGCAGCATTTCTTGTCAGCCTCAGCATCCAGGTAAATAGTCTTCCTTTCGTTGCATCATATTTATCAATGTTTTGCCAGATGGTTATAAAAACCTCTTGCAATACATCACTGGCTGTTTCAGTGTCATTAATTACCTGCAATATATTATTGTACAAGGAGCCCCGGTAATTCATATATAAATACCTGTAAGCATTATTGTGATGCCTTTTCAGTGCATCTACCAGTTCAGCCTCAGAGTATGTTATTTGTTGTTGCAGATAACTAAGTTCAGTTTGTAAATATCATTAAAATAAACCCCTAAAGAAAGTAAAAAGAGAAATATTTTTTTAAGAAAACTTTCTTTTCCCTTTTTGTGTAACTCTTACTGAAAGGCCTCGGATACATCTTTAATCTCTGCTGAAAAACCATTTCAAAACTTGTTTAACAAAATTGAGCAGTGTAACTGATTCGGTTTCTGTTAAAGACTATTAACCAACTTCTGTGAAAACCAACTGTTATTCATAAAGATTGAAATTTATTTTAACCCGGCTATTTGCATTGTCAAATAGCTTTAAAACAATTATGATGAAGAGAAACTTAAAGCTATTTACGATTGCCGTATTTACTTCAGCATCACTTATTTCTTGTAAAAAGGAAAGTAACACCCAACAACTCGTAGTTAACATTACGGGCCTGGAAGACCTTGGGGCAAATGCCCGGTACGAAGGATGGATAATTGTAAATGGAACTCCGGTAAGCACTGGCATATTCACAGTAAACGCAACAGGTCAACTTTCTAAAACTTCTTTTGATGTTGATAAAACCCAGTTAGCTAATACCACTACTTTTGTTTTAACAGTAGAACCATTCCCGGATGCTAACCCAGCACCAAGCGACCAGCATTTATTAGGAGGCGATTTTAGTGTAAACAATGCAGCCCTTACTATTGGTCATCCTGCTGCTTTAAACACAACTTTCTCTGCAGCTACAGGTAAATATGTTTTGGCTACCCCTACCACTATAACAACAGCAGATGAATTGAGTGGTCTTTGGTTTTTAAGTTTAACGGGGGGCTCACCAGCGGTTGGCTTATCGCTGCCAACATTACCAACAGGATGGAAGTATGAAGGATGGGCATTAATTAGCGGTAAACCGGTTAGTACAGGTGTATTTATATCTGGAACAGGTGCAGATGCTACCGCTCCATTTTCAGGCACAAGTATGGCTCCTCCATTTCCTGGTGAAGATTTTATAAATAATGCGCCTTCCGGCTTAACGTTTCCAACAAATCTTTCAGGTGGATTGGCTGTTATTTCTGTGGAGCCGTTTCCAGATAATAGTGCAGCCCCATTTCTGTTAAAACCATTGGTGGGCAATATACCTAGCCCCGCCGTCGATCATGTTACTTATAACCTGGCATTAAATACAGTAAGTTTTCCAAAAGGAACAGCAGTTAGAAATTAATTTATATTATATTAAAAAGAATATAAATGAAAAAATATATTATGAAAATAATGTTGATGGCTATAATGTCAATTACATTATCAATAGCTGCCAATGCGCAGCAAACCAATAAAATAATAGCGGTAATAAACCGTGCAGATTGGTGCCCTGTATGCCAGCAAAATGGAGAGAAAGTAATGAAAGAGGTGATGCCCGTTTTTAATCAATCCAGTGTTCAGTTTGTTATGAACGATTTGACAGACGATGCATCGAAAGAGAAATCTAAAATGGCGTTAAAGGAGATGAAGGTATATGATGCAGTAAAGAAAACTACTTCTACCGGCCTGATATTATTGGTTGATGAAGCATCAGGAAAATTAATCAGTAAAATAAGTGTGGCAGAGCCCCTGGAAAAACTGGTACAGGCAATTAAGGAATCTGCTATGGCCGAAAAAATGATGAATAAAATGTAAGCGTTGGTTAATGGTTGAAATATCAGGCCCCGGCAGATGTCCAGTGCCGGGGTTACTTAAAAATTTTTATATGAAAAAAATCATCTCTGCTGCAATTGTTGTATCCGTATTATTTATAACTGGCTGTTCTAAGTCGCCTGATAACATTACTGAAACATTGCCGACTGCCGTAACTATTGTTTCATCCGGTGTTTTTAGCAGCAATGCCCATACCACCAGCGGCACAGTAAAAGTGGTTATTGAAGCAAGCGGAAAAAAATTCCTGGTGTTCGAAAATTTCAGAACCGATAATGGGCCTGATCTTAAAGTCTGGCTATCACCAAATAACAGTGGCTCACCTTATCAAAGTCTTGGAAACCTTAAGGCTGTAAGTGGTAATTTTTCTTATGAATTGGATGCCAGTATTAATTACACAGTCAATAACAGGGTATTGATCTGGTGCAAGGCCTTCTCTGTTTTATTCGGTCATGCCATTTTGCAATAGCATTTTTAAGGTTGGGCCTATCAATTAATTATTCTTTTATCGCATTTCATTTTTTTCCGGAAGTATCCCCGGATGGCATTTTATTGTCTTTATCCAATTTTATTATCCGAAGAACTAAAGATTACCGACATCCTCTGTTACCTAATAACCTGAGTACATTTAATATAAAGGATGAACGTAACATAAGTGTTAATATGGCCATATCGGCAACCACACAAATGGGCCCAATTGATGCAGCATTGAATAACAATTCAAAATACTTGTATGTGCTGAATGCAGTTAGCCATACTATTGGAGTATATGAAGTTGCCAATACTGGGGGGCTTAGCAATGTACAAACATTGCAAGGTGTACCAGCTGGGGCCACCGGGCTTGCAGCGAGATAAGGTTTAATGACGGTGTTTTGATTAAAGCGGCTGTAGTAATGCAGCCGCTTTAATATTCTTATTACCTTGTTTCATATTTCTACGAATCTGGTTACGTTCAATTGCAGGGAGAGGCAACGCTGCATTGTTTTTTACGGGCAATGACCGGGGCGAAGGGGTGGATTGAGAAATTTGTTTGATGGGAGAGTGTAATCTAATAACCTAACGTGCCGCAGCCGAACACTTTTCTTTGTTCGGCGGAGCTTGCCCACCGGAGGCGGGGACGTAAGCCACAAAATGTGGGTGGGTGTTTTGGTTTCAACAATTTTATTTGAAAGAGCAACAGGGGAGAGCCAATTGCTGCAAGTAAGAAAACTCAAAGTGGCATCACCATCAAGACGATTATTGATGTAGCAGTTGGCAGTCAGACCAGTTTATTGTAGTGATGATATTGTATGAAAGTACAACGGAGCGAAGGGACTGGCAGTTATGAAGCATTGAATAGCAACAGGCACAACCTTCGGGGAAGATGCCGGTGCATTCAATCACCTATTTAATAGGTAAAACACATAACTGAAGAGCCGTATGACGGGATACTGTCACGTACGGTTCTGTGAGGAGCAGGGGGCGAAAATCCCCTTGCTTACTCGACTATGTGCATACCCTGTTTCTGTCAGTTTTGTGCTGGTTCTGATAAATTCAAGTAATCGCCTTTGTTTTGTCCATCGTACTTGAAATTAGCTTAGTAATTGCACAACCAGATTATTTATTAACCGGCAGCGACATGTAAAAGATATAGAAATTTAATATCATAAAAAATAGGGCAGGCAATGATATCCAAAGGCTATCCTTAACTTTTACCCTGACTGCAACACCTAAAAACATTAATGTGGTGAGGCCCCCTGCAGAAATCAATAAAATAATTTGAATCTTTAAACCTACCAGCAGACCCACCGCCCCCAATAATTCTAAAACTGCGGTAAGTGTTCCTACTTTCTCAAGCCCAAACCGATTGAATTCATTTTTCATTTGTGGTGATATAAAATATGCAATTCCATAACCCAAAAAAGACAGACTTGAAATTAAAATCAGCACATTAAGTAAGGTCATTGTTAGATTAATTTTATTGATACAGCCGTAATGAAAAGACTTAATATTAGTAGGAATAAAGAGGGCATATGCTTCTGCCATGGATTACCCACTTTAAAATGGAAATATTGTGCTGATAACATAAGAAATGCGATAAGTAATGCCGGAATAAGTACCAAATCCGGATACCAAATACCTGCAACCAACAATGTTGACAAAGCTATTTTAGAAGAACCTACTATGGTACGGGTTAAATCACTCAAGCCATATTGTTTAAATTCCTTAACGATATTATCAAAACGAAATATCCAAACATATGCTATCGACAAAGCAACTATAACTTGAGCGATGATAGAGTAATTAGTCATTTGTTATTGTTTTAGTTTTTTAAGCTTGTTTATTACGGCTTCGCATAATTTTTAGTGTAGCGTTTTTTTGTCTTATTGGCTTTCCGCCGAAGCTGAAGACTGCGTCGAATAGGGTTGCCCATAACGATTGAGTATTGCTGCAGGCAGGGGATTCATTGCTCGTCAAGCCCCGGAACTGAAGCCAATTGAAAAACTAAAGTTCAAGATAACAACAAAAAGCCAAATAGATATTCGTTCGCTGGAACCGCTGCGGATACCGAACTGCAGTCGATTGTTTCAACGTTAAGCCCTGCCTTGAAGCAATACCTTTGTGTTTGTCCAGCGAAGCTGCCTTTGTGATGAGAGCAGGTCTCTCAATGGGAGAAGAGAAGCAACCTTCATCCGCCAGCTGGCGGATTGCATGCTGCGTAGCTCTAAGGGGCAAGGTGGTGAACACATTCACTACGTTCAGTGCAGGCTGTGCAACAGGTGCGTCTGTAAGAGCCGATCCGCCAGCTGGCGGAGAAGCGGCTGTGAGGTCTCGATAATTGTTACCGATGCAAAAAGAAACGATGCATCCCGCCA
>Ga0105044_10001285_pt1 | contig 33214 bp, 23 predicted proteins | sample MAT01_FD_78092 | JGI IMG/M metagenome (GOLD analysis project Ga0105044, IMG submission 78092) | Freshwater microbial communities from Lake Fryxell liftoff mats and glacier meltwater in Antarctica - MAT-01 | ecosystem: Environmental > Aquatic > Freshwater > Ice > Liftoff microbial mat | place...
AGGTCGAATGTGCCCTGGGACGACCTCGCCGCGAACTATGACCGGATTCGCGAGCGAATCGAACGTGTGATCCCCGGTTTTGACGACTACAATCGCCGGGTCCGCGAGCCGGGGGGGTTCTATCTGCCGAACCAGCCTCGTGAGGGCACCTTCCCCACAGCCACCGGCAAGGCTCGCTTCACCGCGTCGCCGCTGGCGGAGTTGAAGCTCGAGCCCGGCCAGCTTGTCATGATGACGGTCCGCTCGCACGACCAGTTCAACACGACCATATACGGCCTGGATGATCGTTATCGCGGCATCAAGCACGAGCGCCGGGTGGTGCTGATGAACCGGGCGGACATCGCTGCCGCCGGCCTGATACCGGGCGACATCGCCGACCTCACGAGTCACTTCCGAGGCGAGTTACGAGTGGCTCACCGCTTCATCGTCGTGGAGTACGACATTCCTCGCGGCTGCTGCGCCACGTACTTCCCGGAAACGAACGTCCTGGTGCCGATCGACAGCACCGCGGACGTGAGCGGCACGCCAACCTCGAAGTGGGTGGTGATCACGGTGGGTCAGACAAGGGCAAGGAACGTTTAGCCGCGACCTGATCGTCAGACGTTACCTGTTGGCCAGGAAGTCGCCTGCACGAACCTGTCGTGTCTGAAATCTTGATCTCAGCCAAGCAGGGTTTCGCCAAAGGAAGGAATCAGTCCGCTCGTGCGGCGGCCACCACGCGGGGGCCGGCGAGCAAACGCACCCCCACGTTCAAAAGCACCACCACGAGCACAAGCACGAACGCCGCAGCCCAGGCCAGGCGTACCTGATCGGAGCCCGGGGCATACTTCGAGAACTCGTAAATGTAGTACGGGATCGACGGCGTCGGCGCGGAGAGGTCCGCGAGGGATCGCGGCATGAATTGCGAACCGCGAGCCGTCAGAATCAGCGGCGCCGTTTCGCCCGCGACTCGCCCCACCGCCAGGATCACGCCGGTGATCATGCCCGGCAAGGCGGCGGGTAGCACCACCTTCACCACCGTCTGCCACTGGCTGGCGCCCAGGGCGTAGCTCCCTTCTCGCAGGGATCGCGGCACCAGTCGCATCGCCTCCTCCGAGACACGCACCACCACCGGCAGCATCATCACGCCCAGGGCAAACGCGCCCGCCCAGGCCGAGAAGCCCCAGCTCGATGTGCCCCAGAATGGATAGACCAGAAGCGCGTACCCGAAGATGCCAAGCACGATCGACGGGATGCCGCCCATCAATTCCGAGACGAAGCGAATCGTCACGATCACGCGATTGCTGCGATACTCCGAGAGCAGCACCGCCGTCAGAATCCCCAGTGGCACCGCAAAGAGGGTGGCCAGGCTGACGAGGATCGCACTGCCCACGAGTGCATGCTTCAGGCCCCTTCCGGGCGAGTCGTTCGGCATCTTCGTGAAGAAATTCAGATCCAGCGCGGGGATCCCGCGAACCGCGATGTAGCTCAGGATCAAGAAGAGGGGCACCACCGTGAGGACTTGGCAGCCCGCGAGAGCCCCCCGCATGATGCGATCGACACGCTCGGAGCGAGCCTGGCTGCGCGCGATCGCCTCTGGCGGACGAGTCGGCGGTGCCGTGAGATCGTCAGGGATGTAATGGAAGCGCCCCGCACGAACGCGAGGCCTCGAAGCCCAGCGGACGAGCATCCGGCCCGCGACGTTCATCACGAGCGTGATCGAGAGCAGCAGCAATCCCAGGGCCACGAGCACCGACTTGTGATCGCCGCTGGCCTCGAAGAGTTCCTTCGCGATGACGCTGGGGATGGTGTCGCCGGTGCCGTTGATGCGGAAGTCGAGGTAAGGCGAGTTGCCGATGACCATGGTGACGGCCATCGTCTCACCGATCGCACGACCCAGAGCGAGGAAGCACGCGGCAACGATCCCGGGTCGGGCATACGGTAACACCACGCGCGAGATCATCTGCCAGCGCGTCGCGCCTAGCGAAAGTGCCCCTTCCCGCTGCGATCGCGGAACGGCCCGGCACACGTCGAAGCTCACCGCCGTGATGTAAGGAAGGATCATCACCGCCAAAACGAGGCCTGCGGCGAGAATGCCCTGCCCCGCCGCGACGTTCGGCAATCCCAGGGCGTCGAACAGCGGCGCGAGCCCCTGCCTTGCCAGAAACTCCCGCGCCCAGAAACCGTAGATGACGCTGGGAATCGCCGCGAGTAGCTCCAGGAGAAACGCACAAACCTGGCGGACGCGAGGCGGTGCCAGTTCCGAAAGATAGGCCGCCGCCCCCACGCCCAGCGGCACCGCGATGAGCATCGCAATCATCGACGTGACGACCGTGCCGAAGACGAAGACCAGAGCACCATAAGCACCACGGCTCGGATCCCAGTTGGTGCTCGTGAGCAGCGGGAACTGCGACGGGTTCGTGATCACCGGCCAGGCCTCGACCGCCAGCGTGACGATCAGGGCCGCAGCGATGCCGAGAATGAGCCCGCCCGCCGACTGACACAGCCCGCGAAACACGGAGTCGCCGAGAGTGGATGGCGACCGAGATGAGTCCGCGGCAGGCATGGTAGATCCCCGTCGTTTTGTCGGGGCCCTTATTCAAATACGACCTTGCCCAGCCGTTCCTGAACCTTCTTCTGCAACTCCTCAGGAAGCGGAGAGTAATCCAACTCCTTCGTGAACTTCTGCCCTTCGCTCGTGGCCCACTTCAGGAACTCCACGATCGCCTGTCCCTTGTCCTTCGGCTGCTTCGCGTACAGCACGGCGTAGCTCATGCCGCTGATCGGGTAGGACTTCGCTCCATCCGTGTCGGTCAGGGAGTACGTCAACTCGTGCAGCGAATAAGGCTCCTGTGTCGGCTTCGTCTTCAACGCCTCATTCGCCGCGGACACGGCCCCCTCGGCGTCCGGGCCCACGCTGTTGCCGGCTCGGTTCTTCAACAGGGCGGTGGACAGATTGTTCCTGTGGGCGAACAGCACTTCCACGTAGCCGATGGCACCCGAATTCGCCTTGACGAAGCCCGCCACGCCATCGTTCTGCTCCTGAGCCACCACGCCCTTCGGCCACTTCGGCTTGGTGCTCGCGCCGATCTCAGACACGAACGACGCACTCGACTTCGAAAGATACTCGCTGAAGATGTTGGACGTGCCGCTCGACTCGGCCCGAGCCACCACCACGATTTCCTTATCCGGGAGATCCGCGCCAGGATTCAGTTCCTTGATCCGCGGGGAATTCCACTTCGCCACGCTCGGATCCTTGCGATAGATGTCCGCGAGGATTTCACCCGTCAGCTTGAGTGGTTCACTCAATTCGGGAACGTTGTAAACCACCGCCACGGAACCCACCACCAGGGGAATGTGAATCACCTCGCCGCCCGCGGCCCTGGCAGCTTCCAGTTGCTCCTTCTTCATCGGGGCATCCGTACAACCAAAGTCGATCGTCTTCTTGGTCATCTGCTCGATCCCGTAACCCGAGCCTTTCGCCACGTAGTCGATCTGCACATGCTTCGCTCGGTCGTATTCCCCAGACCACTTCTGCATGAGCGGTTCCACGAAGGTCGCCCCGCCCGCGTTGATGCGCGGCCCCGATCCACCACAGCCCACGATGACCAACGCCACGAGGGCCAAAGCGAGCGAGACAGCCAAGCCACGAAGGATCATGGAGAGCCTCAGGGGGAGTTCCAGCCGTGGGATTCAGACGCTGTGAGGCTATGACAGCCCTGAGTGAGGGCCATCACAACTTGATGAAGATAGAGTGAAGATATTGTGTAGATCTCCTTCATGCCAACTTCACAGAGTTCGCACCGATATGGAGTAGAAATGGAGCACGCCAGAAGCGATGCTAGTAAAGAATCCCCCGGCTTTGCGAAAGTAGGAGCGATTCCATGATCGCGAGCCCCCTGACCGGTTCCACGATCGAGAGTCGCGATGCCATGGCCGAGAAGGAAACCCAAGTTCCATCACTCACGGATGCACCGGCCAAGCTGGCCGCCGAGCAGGTGAACTTCTGGTACGGAGCCAAGCAGGCTCTTTTTGACATCAACCTTAAAGTTGCGGAGCGAACGGTCGAGGCGTTTATAGGGCCCAGTGGCTGTGGCAAATCCACGCTCCTCCGCCTGCTCAACCGCATGAACGACTTGATCGACGGCACCCGCCTCACTGGCAAAATCACGCTCGATGGCGAAGACCTTTATCGCCGCGGGGCTCGCGTCATCGACCTGCGCCGCAAGGTTGGAATGGTCTTCCAAAAGTCGAATCCCTTCCCCAAGTCGATCTACGAAAACGTGATCTTCGGGCCGCGTGTCTCGGGCGAACGTAACCGCCAGCGGCTCGATTTCCTCGTGGAACGCTGTCTCAAGCAGGCCGCCCTCTGGAATGAAGTGAAGGATCGCCTTCACGCAAGCGCCCTGGAACTCTCTGGCGGGCAGCAGCAAAGGCTCTGCATCGCACGATCGCTGGCGACGGACCCGGAAGTGCTCCTGATGGACGAACCCGCCAGTGCCCTCGACCCGCGTTCGACCCAGGCGATCGAGGAACTCATCGGCGAACTGAAAAAAGACTACACGATCGTGATCGTGACCCACAACATGCAGCAGGCCGCTCGCGTTTCGGACACGACCTCATTCTTCTTCGAAGGCCGCGTGGTCGAAACTGGTCCCACTCAGCAGATGTTCTCACGTCCCACGGACAAGCAGACCGAAGACTACATCTCCGGCCGCTTCGGTTGAAAGCCCCTCGGTGTTTGGCGATTGGCCAGCTTCTTATACCAGCCCGACGCCCAGGTGAGGGCAACGCAAGCCCTCGCTGGCGCGTGGGGCTCGTAAGACTCCCCTCGCCTTGCAGAGAGCGAAACGCTCGCTTGGCTCACTTCTTTCCGAACAGTTTCCGAATGAGTAGCTGAAGCCGTACTTCATCCGGGTCCGGCGTCGCGGCCAGGGCTCGCGGCGCCGACGGATCCTCCATGAAAAAACCCACTCCGTGAATGGAGTGGGTTCGTTGCGTTTCATGATTCTCGGAGCCCGTGGCTTACGAGAACAGTTCCGTGATCGGCTTGCCGTTGTCGACGAGCTTGAGGGGCCGTTGCAGCGGGGTCATCACTTCCTTCATCGGATTGATGCCCAGGGCGTGGCAGATGGAGGCGTGAACGTCGGGCACCGCGACGGGGCGGTCCTTCGGGAACATGCCGTCCTGGTCCGAGGTGCCGATCGCCTGGCCGCCGCGGATGCCGCCACCCGCGAACATGACGGTGAAGACGCCCGGGTGGTGGTCGCGGCCTTCGGTCACGTTGATCTTCGGCGTACGGCCGAACTCGCTCATCATCACGATCAGCGTCTTCTTGAGCATGCCGTTCTGGGCAAGGTCATCGATGAGCGCGGCCAGGGCCGGGTCCATCGCGTCGCCGTGGTTCCGCATCGCCGGGAAGGCGTTGGCGTGCACGTCGAAGCCGCCACGGTTCACCTGGACGAAGCGAACGCCCTTTTCGACCAGCCGACGGGACAGCAGGGCCGCCCGGCCGAACTCGCTATCGCCGTAGCGTTCGATCGTGTCGGGGTTCTCTTTGCGAACCTCGAAGGCCTCGAGGGCCGGGCTTCGCATCAGGCGGACGGCGTCCGTCACGGACTGCTGCGTGCTGGCGGTCTCATCGGAGCCGATGTTGAGCGCCTGACGCTTGTTGACGCGGTCGAGAATCTCGAGTCGCTTGTTGCCGCGAGCCTCGCCGATGGCGGCGGGGAACGCCAGGTACGGATCCTTTTCGCCCGGTCGGCCGACGAAGTAGGCTTCGCACTTCTGGCCGAGGTACCCGGCCTTCGGGGCCAGGCCGCTCACCGTGATGTACGCGGGAAGATCGCCCATGGCGGTCCTCTCGTGGGCCACGACAGAGCCGATACCCGGGTGGTTGAGGTTCGGGCTGGGGTTGTAGCTCGTTTGAAGCTGGTAGGTCGCCCGGCCGTGGTCGCCGTTCTTGCCGCCGACGGAGCGGACCAGGGCGATGTGCTTCATCCGCTTGGCGACTTCCGGGAAGATCTCGGAGATCTGCAAGCCAGAGACATCCGTCTTGATCGGCGTGAACTCGCCTGCCACAGGCCGGCCCGGCTTGGGATCCCAGGTGTCGATGTGGCTCATGCCGCCGCTGTTCCAGAACAGGATCACATGCTCAGCGCTGGGCTTGTGATCCTCGCCGGCGCGGGCGATCAGGCTCTTGATATTCATGCCGAGGAACGTGCCAGCCGCCGCGGCGCCCATAAAGGTTCGCCGAGATTGCCGGTAGCCCAGGCATCCCATCATGCTCTTGTTCATCATTATCTCCAGAGGCGACCGGGATTCGTCGAGGAATCCCGGCTTGGGGTGGGAAATCAGAAATCGGAATTCAGGGTTAACGCTGAGCCGTGATCGGCAAAACCATGCGGGTTTCAGGGAGCGCCGATTATGGCAGGTATCGGAACTCGTTGCAGTTGAACAGGGCCCAGCGAAGGTCCGCCATGCCATCCACAGGGGTGGGCTGGCCGGAGACGATTGCCTTCGCATCGGAAACTTCGCCCGCCGAGGGCTCGCGTGTCAGGATCTCGCGATACGCGAGGCTGATCGCCTTGTCCAGGTCGGCCTTGGGGCCGGCGACAAGCTTGTGCATCGGCTCCATCGGGCCGACGCGAGCCGCCTCGTTGGTCAGCTTGCCGTTGAGCATCATGAGTGCCTGGCGCATCGACGGCGTGTGGTCACGCTTGTCATCAAGTTCGCTGCGATCCGTCTGCCCGAAGACGCGGAGGAAGTGCCCGACCGGTGCCGGGGAAGCCATCTTCATCGAGGAGATGAAGGACGGATTGTCGTCGACTTCCAACTTCACTTCCTTGGTGACGTACTTCACTCGCGTGTTCTTGGCTGTCGGCTCCATCTTGGACATCATCTCGGCTTCAAGTTCTTCCTTGCTGGCGGCCTTCATCGCTTCGACATTCAGTCCGTCCCGCTTTTTGAGGGCCGTCTTGAAGTCGACTTCGATGCCGCGCTCGAGGTCGTAACCACCGGCGGGCATGGCGGCCATCCCACCCATGGCGGAACCGCTCGGCTTGCCGAGTTCGGGCTTCTCCATGACCTTGTCCACGATCACACCGGCGGGCACGCGAACGTACGACGTGACAATCACCTTGTTCGCACCCTCGGGGTGCTTGACTTCGAAAAGGTGGCCGGCCAACACGATGCTATCGAACATCGCCTCGCCCACGAGCCGACGAACCTTCGTCGCGGTGAACTCGTGCTCGGCCTTCATGCGTTCCGGAGGCGACACGCTCAGCGGCAGGTGGCCGAGGCGATAGGCCTCCGTGGACGCGATCGCTTTCACCAGGAAGCGGAAGTCGTATCCGCTGGCCACGAACTCATCCGCGAGGTAGTCAAGCGTCTTCGGATGGCTTGGCGGGGTGTCAGCCTTGAAGTCATCGATCGGGTTCACGAATCCGCGGCCGAGCATTTCCGCCCAGACGCGATTCACGATCGTACGGGAGAAATAGCGGTTGCGAGGATCGGTCACATGCTTCGCCAGCTCCTTGCGGAGCAGGCTTGCCTTGTACTGGGCGGCGCCGAAGTCCAGCTGGCTGACAGCTTCCTTGTTGGCCTTGGTGACGTCGAGGGGATCGACGGCGTTGGGCTTGTTGATTCGCTTTGTCGCGCCGTCGAGCACATCGTCGACGTTGGAAACGTCGCGGATGGCCTTGGCCTTGGCGAGGGCTTCCTCCGCGAGTTGCTTCCGCACCGCTGTGAAGCGAGCGATGTGCTTGTTGGGTCCGTCGCCTTCGTCGAGCTTGAAGGGGAACTGGGCCTCCACGGCCGAGCGAACCTTGCCCTTGGACTTCTCTTCGGGCGGCCACTTCACGGAGGTCTCGGTCTGTTCCTGGAGGTAAACACCCAGGAGTCGCATGTTGATACGCTGCTCGAAGCGACGGGTTTTACCGAAGAACGCGGCGAGATCGTAGAACTCTTCCTGGCTCCAGTTATCGAACGGGTGATCATGACACTGGGCGCACTGCATGCGGACACCCAAGAAGACCTGGGACACGACGCCCGTCAGGGCCATCGGATCGGCCTGGTCGCCGAGGAGGAACGCCGTCTCCGGCTGGGCGTTGGCCTTGCCCGCGGCGCTGATAAGGCGGCGGGTGAGATCGTCGTAAGGCATGTTCTCCTGAATCGCCTGGTGAACGAACGCCTGAAGTGCGCCGCCACCATCGGCGCGGGATCGCACGCGAAGAAGGTCGCCGAAGAAGATCGCCCAGCGATCCGCGAAGGCGTCACGCTTCATCAGATCGTCGATGACGGCCTGGTTCCGAGTGCTCTTCGGCATCGCCAGGAAGGCCTGGATCTCGGCTTCGGTCGGAATGCGACCGATGAGATCGATGTACGTGCGGCGAAGGAACGGCAGATCCTCCACAAGGTTCGCCTTGAGGGTGTTCTTGCCCACGTTCTCTTCGGCCAGGGTGGCATCCGCACCGCGGGCCACGGCAACGGGGTCGCCATTGCCCGCGGGGGCAGCGGCGACAGGGTCAGTACTGGCAAACAGCACGGCCACGGCGGCCGATGCGAACGCCAGTCGATTCATGAGTGCTAACACCTTGTTCCCTCCTAAGGGACAGGGGAAATTCGGAATTCGGATCGCTGATCTCGGAATGAGGATTCGCACCTCACATCGTTCCGTCGTCCGCGATCCGCAGTTCGTCAGGTCAACGCTCCGCATCCAGAACGTGAAACACATCTGCGCCCGCCAGGCTCACCGCTTCAAGCACTGGCTCGAAGATGGCCGCGGGGGCATCCTTGTGAATCTTTAACAATACCGTGCGTTTCTCGGTCGTGCCATTGCCAAATAGATAATTGATCTCATCGGTCAGGCCTCGTGTGCCGATCTCTGCGCCGTTCAGGTAAACTTTGTTCTCTCGGTCTACCGTTACGACCACTTTCGTGCTCAAGATCTCCGTGGTCCCCGGAGATTTCGCCTTCTCCCAGGCCTGCGTATCCTGCTGAGCCTTCGCAAGCACCAGGAAGAAAATGAGGAGATTGAATGCCATGTCCGCCATGGGGACATAAGGCATCGACGTATCTCGCGATTTCCTCTTGAGCTTCATTCCGATCCCTTGAGCCACTCGTCGCTTCGCCTTGCGGGGCCAGCGCAGTTCATTGAGTATCACAAGGCCAAGCTGCTAGCGGCAAAAACCATTACTTCGTCCCGGGAACCGTCACTTCCTTGGTCTCTTCCAGTTGCAGGGCGACCACGCCTCCGGCTTGTTCGATTCGGCCCGTCGCACGGATGAACCAGTGGTAAGGCGTCTGTTCCTTGCAGTCGACCACCACGATGCGGTCTTCGGGCTTCTGCTTGCCTTCCAAAAGCGGAGCGAGCTTGCCGGGAAGTTCGTCCATCGTGATCGGCTCACCGTTGAAGACGAGCCTGTTACCAGTCTTGTCCGGATCGCTCAGCTCGATCTTGATACTCTGCGGTTGTTCCGTGGCAGAGGATTCATCCTTGGCGGCGGGTATCTGCTGCGATCGGCCAGTCTCGGAACTCGGGTCCGCGAGCACCACAAAGAAGATCAGCAAGTTGAAGGCCATATCCGTGAGCAAGTTCATCATGGCCGCGGACTGGGGCAACCCTCCGCGACGCCCGCTTCCTGACCCGACCGAGACTGCTGCCGCCATGGCGGGCTCTCCGTGCGAATCAGACGATGAGGTCCGTGGTCCGCTCGGCCGACTCCAGGTTCGCCGGAGCCATCCGCACCGTGAGGGCCTCGATCAGCTTGGAGGCAGTCTCTTCCGCGTCCAGCACGAGGCGGCTGATGATGCTGTTGAAGTAAGTGAAGAAGATGTACGCCGGCACCCCGACCGTGAGGCCGAAGAGGGTGACCAGCAGTTTCATCTGGATGCCTTCCGCCGCGACCTTCATCAGGCGGGCGCTCTCGGGCATGTTCACGATGCCCTGGAAGAGCACGATCATGCCCGCGACGGTGCCGATCGAGCCCACCATCGGAGCGACGTTGGCCACCGTGGAGAGGATCGGCATGTGCCGTTCGAGCACCGCTGTAATGTGGGCTCCGTATTCTTCCATCGCCTTGTCCACCTGCTCCTCGATGCGGCCGGCGTCGTAGCCCAGGCGGCGGAGGAGCTCGTATCGATGAAGGCCGACGGCCAGGATCGCGGGGACAGGTCCGCGAGATCGCAGGCAGAGGTCGATCGCATCTTCCACCTTTTCCTGGTGGAGGAGGTCAAGCACCTGATTGCGGAGCACATCCGCGTTGCCACTGAGCAGTTTGAGGCTTCGGAACCGTTCGATGATGGCCGCCAGGGCGAGCACGGCCATGAACAGGATGGGCCACATGAAGGGGCCGCCCTGCATCATGTAGGCCATCGCCCCGGAATTGTACCAGGTGGTACCCGTGGTGACCGCGGTAGCATCAGCGAACAGGTTCAGCATGGAGACAAACACGGCGGGAGGGAGGACAGTTCAGAGGGCTCTGGCAGGCAGGAGAGATTATCGTCCGATTACGGCAAGGAAGCAACCGGAATCTGAGAAAGTTTTGCCGAGCCGCGGAGTCTGACAAGCCGGGAGTGGAGCTCCTCGCTTGTCAGACTCCGCGTTGTGGCGAATCAGGACTGTTACTTTTCCTTCTCGAGGGCCGCGGCTTCGGACTCAAACTGCCGTAGCATTTCAGGAAGGGCCAGGCGGCCGCGGGAGTATTTGGCGGCTTCGCTGGAGGGGTAGTCCCAGCGGCACTTGTTGTAGCGGTGGAAGGCTTCCCTCGTGTTGCCGCCGGTGCGGAAGCTTTCCCCTGCCCAGAACATCGAGTCCGGGCCGAGCGGATCGTCGTGGAACTGCTTCGCGAAGCGGTCGAAGGCGGCTGCGGCCTTCACGTACTCCTTGTCCTTGTAGAAGCACTGGCCGATGCGGAATCCCATTTTCGGGCTCCACTTGTGCCCTTCGAAACGCTCCAGGAACTTCTCGCCTACCTGCGCGGCCACCTTGAAGTTCTCCGACTGATAGAAGTGTTCGCTGATTCGCACCATCACGTTCGCGATCAGCGGATGCTTCGGATAGGTCGCCGCGAGCGTGACATACGCCTCGAGAGCCTGTTCAAAGTCCTTGGCTTCCTCGTAGCACTGGGCCAGCTTGAACTGGGCATCCGGCGCCAGCGTGTGATCGGGGTACTGCTTGACGATCAACTGATACGCCTGGATCGCCTCGGCGTGCTGGCCGAGCTCCTGGGCGAATTGTCCGAAGAGGTAAGCCACGCGCGGAGCGTAGCGCGGGTTGGGGTAGTCTTCCATCACTTCACGCAGCACCCGGCGGCCGGCTTCCAGGTCGGCCTTGGCGTCCTCTTCGCGGCCCAGAGTCTTGTGGCTCTTGAAGAGTTCAAAGTGGCTCTCGGCAATGTGAAACTGCGTCTCAACGGCGAGGTTTTCATCCGCATAGGACTTGCTGAACGCCTGGATCTTCCCGTCGGTGCCGATGATGATGCCGATGGAGGCGGTCGAGGTGAGCGTGCCATCGGTGGAGGCGGCTCGGTCGTCGGTGTAGACGAGTTCGAGCGTGTCGCCGAAGAACGCTTCGATCTCGGATGCGGCGGGCTTGAGGTTGCCCGGGGTGGGCTTCTCCGCGGCCGTCAGTTGCACGGACGCGGTGAAGATGCCGCTGTGGGCCAGCGTTTCGACGAGTTCGACCGTTTCTTGCTCGCCGCGCTTCGAGGTGATGATCACCTTCACCACGTCGCGTTCCGGCGTGCGGTCCTGGTCCGCGTCCTCGACCTTGAGGAAGAGACGCTCGCCGACATGCGCGGAGGTCATGGCTTTCTGGAACTCCGCATCCGTGATCGTGAGCTTGCCATCCGTCAGGAGCCGTCCGGACGCGGTCAGAGGCGTCGCCGGTCCGTTCGGGCGAAGCTTGTCGACGTACGTCGCGGTCACGGTATCCGCGCCGGAGAGATTGAGGACATGGGCCACGATGGATCGCTCATTCTTCGCGGCCTCGCCTTCTTCCGAAGCGATCTTCGGACCGCCGATAAGGGACCGCGGCATGGACGAGTTAAGCGGCACCTCGACGGGGCTGTCCTTGCCGCCGAGCTGCATGATCACCTGGCCCGTGAAGCGGCCTGCTTCGAGGGCGGCATGCAGGTTCTGCCTGCGGGCCGTGTTCACACCCTTCACGGGCGTGTCGAGACGAAGATCGTGGAGGACGCACTCCACATCCAGCTTCGAGCCGTTGGACGTGGTGAGGGTGACGATCGTGGTGCTGGCCGACGTCTTGGCGGCGTCCGGGTCGATGACCTCGATCGAGAATGGTGCCTCGATCGCGACACCCACGGGCTTCGCGGGGTCCGCATCGCTGCGTGGCGGCAGATAAGTCGGCAGGGGCGGAGCCTCCGCAAGCAGGCCCTTCGAGCGGAGCGCTCGCGACTCAATCACGCGCACCTTCGCGATCGTCGGCTGATTCACGTAAACCACGGCCTCACGCACGGCGGCGTGGCCGGGGATCGTGTTCTGGGCGTCGGTGTAACGGAGATAGACGCGATCGCCGGGCTTGACGGCAAGCTTGCCGTCCGAGGCGGCCGCGGCCGTGTCCACTTCCTTGGTGAAGACGCCGGTGTTCGCTTCCGTCTCCGTCGCTTCCAGTTCGAGCGGCGAGCCGTCGTTGACGGCAACGCTGATCTTCACCTTGTCGCGACCGGCAGTGGCGTCCTGGTCGAAGTCCGTGACCTCGACGACGATCCGCTCGCCCGGATCGATACGCAGCAGGCCCTTGCGGCTCGTGAGGACTTGCCCGTTACCGGCCTTCGAGAATGCGTAAGCGATCGGAGCGATCAAGCCATTGTGGAAGGTGGCGGTGAGCTTGGAATTGAGCAGCCGGCTGTTGCCCGTGGAGTTCGCGTCGTCGATGTAGATGGCGGTCACGACATCGCCGCCGGCGATCTCGAGCGTGTCGTTGGTGGCCAGGGAAAGCAGGTCCGCATCCGTGGGGATGTGCAGGACCTTCTTCTCGCTGTCGGCAATCTCCATGTGGTTGATGGCCACGGCCACGCCGCGGTATTCGTGAACGTTGACGCGGACGTAGCGAACCTCGATGGGCGGGAACTTGAACTCCCAGGTCGTGCCTTCCGCGTTCGCGACGCCTTCGCCCAGCGGTCGTGGAGCGGCGGGCTTGGCGTCAGGCCGGGCGATGTCAAAATCATCCGCCTTGAAGGAATCGAGCGTCAGCGTGGCCTGACCCTCCGCGTGAGCCCACTTCGCTTCCAGCGTGTTCGAGCCCTGAACGGCGCTCGCAAAGATGGTGACATCATGCGTTCCGCGGGTCAGATAGAGGTCCGCGGGCCGATTGCCCTTGCCGACCGGCAATTCGAGCTTGCCATCCACGCTGAGGGCCGTGAGATCGCCGGTGACGAGAATGCGAACGGCTCCCTCACGCGGCTGCACGACCTTGCCGTGCCAGATCACCGCGTGCTGCCGTCGGGGTTTTTCGTCCACGTCACGGTTCCAAATGAGTTCGACCGCCTTCGATTCGGACTCGACGGTGCCGCTCCTGGCGAGGGCCACCACATCCGCCCAGGTGGCGATGCTGTTCGGGCGGATCCCGTTGAAGACGCGAGTCGTCATCGCACCCGATTCCCAGTGCACCATCGGCATTGGCGGGTCGGCCGGGGTGGAGGCGAGACGATACCAGATTCGGCCGTCGTCGCTGCCTTCCAGGCTCATGCGAACCGGGGCCTGGTTCTTGGCGTCCGGCGTGGAGACCGCCACGCGATCGACTCGCTTCAGGTCCTTCAGGTCCGCGATCAGCGCCTTCGGAGTGGCCCCGTCCGGCTCGCTGAGCCAGAATGTCTTCGAATCGTTGTCGATCGCCATGAGTGGGCTATGGTCGATGGCCGTGTTGGTGGCCTGGGCCCCCGCGGGCAGGTCGCCGGTGGGGCTGGTTCCCTCGAAGATTCCCGTGTGGGAACCGGTCTCCGTCAGTGTCGCCGTCACCTGGTCGCCGCTGGCCGCGGCCAGCTTCACCTGAATCTTGTCAGGCTGATCGCTGATGTCGCGGTCCGCATCCTTCACGCGAAGGTAGATCATGTTGCCCGGGCGAACCTGGTTCTTGGGGCGAGTGTTCGATTTCGGTTCGTCCGTGTCCGCGGCCTCACGGGCCAGTTGCTGGCTGATCGTCTCTTCAGTCTCGTCAACGATCTTGCTGGACGCCATGTCCAGCTTCGCGTCCGCCGCGATGCGGATCTCGGCGTCCGGCAGGTGAACGTCCTTGAATTCCTTCTTGAACTCCTCGGGATAGTCGACGCGAATGATGTCCTTCCCGGTGAGTTGCAGTATGCGGTCGCCCTTCGTTGCGGTGCCGAGGGTTGTTTCAACGTCCGTGCGGAAGAGGCCCTTGCCCGCGCCGCCGCTGAGGAGGTAGACGGTTTCTTCGTCGCCACCCGGCTCGGTGGTGACCTTGACGGGGATGCGATTGTGCCCGCGGCTGATGCCAAGGTCGCTGTCCTGCACCACGATGCTGAGCGATTCACCGGGGGTGTGCCAGCGCTTGCTGGCCCGGCCGAGACGGCCGACGGTGCGGAGCAGTTCGAGCTGGTCGACGTAGCGTTGCTCGGAGCCGTAGACCTCGGAGAGGTTGAACAGGGCCTGGTTGGCGAGCTCGACATTGGGCACGCGTTCGAGCACGCTGCGGAAGATGAGGCGGGCCTCGTCGCGATCGCCACGCCGGGAGGCGAGCACGCCGCGAAGGAACTCGGCGCGAATCACCACATCGCGTTCGCGGCGGCCGGCGAGCTTTTCGAACGCCTGCTCGGCCTGGTCGAACACCTTTTGCTCCATGAACGTCTCGCCGATGCCGAACTCGGCTTCCACGACCTGGGGGGTGTTTTTGTAACGGTTCAGCAGCGTGGTAAACTCGGCCCGGGCGAGGTCGAATCGCTTGCTGCGGTAGTAGTTCCTGGCGAGCAGCAGCTGAACGCGGGCCTTCTCGACCGCGTCGAGTTCCTGCGAGTCGCTGTTCTTGATGAGCCAGTCGCGGAGGATGTCCTCGACGCGGTTGTGATTCTCGTCGCCACCGGCGGCCATGTGGTTCTCGCAGACGAATGCGAGCAGGTCCACCGGCACCGCGGACCGGTTTTCGTCGAAGAGCTTCTGGTGGGCGAGATAGGTCTCGAAAGCGAGTTTCGGATCGCCGAGCCGCAGTTGAAGTGCGGCCTGGAACAAAGGAGCGAGGGGGCTCGTCTCGTCGATGACGGTGCCGCCCAAGGCGCCGAGCCGGGTATAAGCCGAGGCCAGTAAGTCGCGGCCGGTCTTGCGGCGAGCTTCGTCGATGGAGGTGGAGTTTGCGAGCATGCCCGCGGCGAGCGTCCCCGCGGCCATGTAGTCCTTGCGGCCCATCGCGGCCTGGGCATAGGGAAGCAAGGCGTCGAAGTCGGTCGCGTCCGCGAAGCCCAGTTGCGTGGCCTCCGCGAGGCGGAAGAGACGAGCCATCGGTGTAAGCTTCTCGCCCGCGTCGTCCGGCAACTCCAGTTGCGCCGCCGTGGCTGTCATCGAGGCACGGGGAATCTTCAGAGCCCGGATCGCGGTGAACAGCTTCCCTTTCTGGTCCGCGCCAAGCTTGGCATCACTGCGATACTGGCTGACCCAGCTTGAAAGAGTGCTCCACTCGCTGTTGACATTTGTGATCCCGCCGACGGCGCGATCGGCCTGGCGTTCGTAAGCTTCGTTCACGAGTTTCAGGGCCGCCTCCGTCTGGCGTGCCTTGATTTCCGAATCCGCACGGGCGGTGGCGTACCCGAAACGCCAGGCTGTGTCCCGCTTGAGCAAGGCGTCGAGCATCTTGATCTTCTCAGGCTCCGTGGCGGCGACCATGAGCCGCCAGGAACAGTCGCGGAAATCCCCTGCGTCCGGATTGCCGTTCGCGACGCAGCGCTGCCAGCAGTCATTGGCTTCTTCCTTGAGACCAAGACCGTAAAGGTATTCGCCGATCGTCGAGGCGTAGAAGCCGTCGTAGCCGAACTTGTCGTAGCCGTTCTTCACCCACGCCCAGGCTTTCTTGCCGAGGTCCGCGTTCTTGGCTCCAGAGGCGGCGAGCATGATGCGTCGGTAGTGATCGGTCAAACGGCTCGGTTCGAACGTCAGCATCGCCTGAACTGCGCCTGAATACTCGGCGGTGACGACGAGATCGGTGGCCACATTGAGGTACGCCGTCGCTGCGTCGCGGGATTTGGGCAGCCGCTCCGTCCAGCGTTTGGCAATCTCTACCGCAATGGCCTGCCTGGCCGCTCCGAGCCCACGGTTGAAGGCAAATTGTTGGGAGAGCAGTTCCTCGGCCACGGCGTCCGGGTAGGTTGCTAACGCCTCGGGTGCCATGAGCTTGGCGCGAATCTGAGCGATGTTCGCGGCCGGGCTGTTGTCCACGGCGCTCTTCGCGTAGGCCGTCCACGCGGTGACCCGGGGATCGGCATCCGCCTTGGCGAGTTCGTCGCGAACCAGCTTGAGTCGAGTGGCGATCCCCTTGTCCTTCAGGGCCGCCTTGTTCCGCAGCCAGATGCCGAGAACATTGCGAAGCGAGCCATGCCAGGGCTGCTTCTGGCGAGCTTCGAGGATCCTGGCGAGCGTCACTTTGAACTCGTCATCATCCGCGGCGGCATCGAGCAGCCAGGTCGCTGCCGCGCTGGTCAGTCCGTCGCCCGTCGTATTCCTGTAAACGAGTTCGGCGGCCTCGGTCTTGGCCTTGGCGGTGTCCTTGATGCGGTCGCGGAGAAGTTCGATCGCGAGCGAGTAGCGAAGGGCTGCGCTGTTCAGGGGCGAGGTGCTCTTTGCGATCGCGCCGCGAAGCACCTTCTCACCCTCGGCCAGCTTCTTGGCGTCAGTGCCAAGGAGCGTGAGGTACAACCCCACGGCGTTGTTGCTGCGGGCATCACGAGGCATCACCTCGATGAGGATGGGCTCAGCCTTCTCCGGCTGCTTTGCCGCGAGGTACGCCTGGGCCACGAGCGTGCGCTGGGCGGGGCCGTCGGTGCGGTCGGTGGAATTTTTGATGTAGTCGGCCACGAGCGGTTCAATCTCGGCAGGCTTCGCGGCAGACTGATTCAGTTCGCTGATCAGGCGGATCATCAGGTCCGGGCGGGACGGCACGCCCTTGACGGCCAGCGCGCTTCTCAGGCTGGCGGCGGCGTTCGCCCGTTGCGTGAGCTGGCAGTAGTCCGAAGCAAGGCGAACGTGCAGGGCTTGCAGCGGATAAGGCAGCGTGGGCGGGCTCTTCACGAGCAACTTGGCCCCGACGAGGGCGGCCTTCGCCCACTCATTGCGTCGTTCGTAAGCGTCCATCGCGGCGATTCCCGCGGCGGTCGCGGCCTCGCCGGCCGGCAACTTCGCGAACATCTCTTCCGCCAGCACCGCGGCCTTGTTCAACGTGTCAGGCGTGTTCAAGGTCAGGTACGTCGTCACCGCCTCACGACCGGCACGGCGGCCTTCAGGCGTCGCACCCAGCCGCTTCCACTGCGCTTCGCTCACCGCCGCATAGCCCGCGTTATCGCCCGTTCGCTTCAGCAAGCGGGCCAGCCAGCGATCCACGTCCACGCACGCAGGGTCGGACGGGTTACGTGCCACGAACTGCCGGCCCGCCGCGATGACCTCCTTGTTTCGACCAACCACCATCAGCCCATCGATAAGCTTCAGCATCACCTCGCGGTGCCTGGCGTGGGTGGTGTGCAGCGTCACGAAGGACTGCGCCACCTGCACAAGCCCGAAGGGACGGGCGTTCGTGTGGTAAAGGTTGATGAGCTTGAGCATCACCTCGGCCCCCTCGGGGCTGGTGCTGCTGGCCCGGGCGAGCTGCGCTTCCAGGGCCGCGGCCTCGCGGGTGACGGCGTCCACATCACCCGTGGCGGGCGCGGGGGCCTCCTTGGGCGGCTGGGCCATCGCGACAAGCAGGCCCGTGAGACCCGCCAGGAATGCGGCAGAGAGAAGTCGTGTAAGCATGGCAGGAACCATGGGAGTGTAATCGGAGTCCGTGTCTGACGCTTCACCGAACCACGGAGCCTTGAGAGTGCAGCACCTGACAGGGCCACGCTCCGAAGACGCCGCAGCGAAGCGATGCCTTAAAATCCACCCTTGCGAAGCGCCTCGGCGACCTTCTTCGCGTCCGGAGCCAGCGTGCTCTCGGGGAAGTCCGCGAGCAACTGGTCGAATTGACGGCGAGCCTCGGCCTTCTTCTCCATGCGATACAGGCAGCGGCCGTAGTTGAACAGAATCACGTCCAGATACTTCGCGTCCGGGTGCGTCCGCAGCACCGACTCGAAGACATCGATCGCACGGTTGTAGTCCTTCTGCTGATAGTAGTAGTTGGCCATCTTCGCCACCGCTTCGCCCACTCGGCCGCTGTCGGGGTACTGATCGAAGACCTTCTTGTATTCCTGAAAAGCCTGGTCAAACAGCGGCGGGGCGCTGGCCGGCGGCGATTCCTTCGCCAGCTCCTCGTAGCACTCGGCAATGCCGTACTGGGCCTCGCCGCGGAGCGCACTCTTCGTCAGGCGAAGCACCTGATTGTAGATCGTGATGGCACGCTTGTAGTCCTTCTGCTTGCGGGCGACATCGCCCAGCGAAACCAGGGCCGCGTCGGCGAATTCGCTCGTCGGGAACTCCCTCTGCAACCGCTGGCTCACCGCGGCGGCCAGTTGCAGCTTGTCCATCTCGAAGTAGATCTTCCAGAGTTGGACGTAAGTCTCCTCCAGCGTCCGTCCGCCGAGCTTCTTGGCCTGGTTCTGCACCTCTTCGCACAGGGCCAGGGCCTGGTTGTACTTCAACTCCGCGTGCTGCTTGAGGCCGAACTCCTTGTAGCGATTGCCGATGTTCGTGAGAGCACTGGCCGTCTTCAACTGGGTGCGAACGCGAAGCTCCTCATCGCTGATCAGCGTCTCCGAAACGCGAACGCTGCCAAGGCTGCCTTCGACACAACGGGCCTTGAATTGCAGAATATTCTTCTCACCCTTGGCGTTGCGGTCATCCACATAGGTGACCACAACAATGTCGTTCGGCAGGGCCTGAAGCTTGTCGTCACCCGCGATGGCCTTCTCTTCCTTCTCGAGCATCACCACCGCCCGGAAGATCCCCGTGTGAATTGAGTCGTCCGGCGGCCCCTCGGGCACCTTAGGCGTCTCGGGCTCGGCCTTCGCTTCAGGCTCTTTCGCCTTGGGCTCGGGCTCCTTCGACTTCTCGGGCTCCTTGGGGGCGTCGTCCTTCTTCTCCGTGCCTTCCTTCGGCGCCGGGGCCGGCTCAAGCTTCTTCTCCAGTGCAGGCTTCTTCACGAGCGGCGGCGGAGGCGGCGGAGTTTCGCGAACGATCCTCGACTCTTTCAGGATCACCTGGGCGGAGTCGATTTTGTTGTAGCGTTCGAGCTTCAGGGAGGTCTTCTTCGTAGTCGTCATCGGCTCCGCGGCGGCCTGGGCATCGAGCGCGGCCAGCTCTTCCGGCGGCTTCTCGCGATAGACATCCACCGTCGCCTTCAGCACGTCGGCATCGTCCGTCAGGTCATAGTCCGCGTCGGTGACTTGCAGGTTGATCCCGCGACCGAGCACAACGCCCTGGAGTGTCTCGGAAAAGGCCCCATCCAGAATGCGAACGTCGCCGGTGCCGACAACCTGCACTTCGCGAAGGATTTCCTTCTCGCTGGAACCCTGGGCGGTGTGCGAGTCCAGATAGCGGATCGAGATCGTGTCGCCGCCGCGAATTTCAAGGGTGCCATTGCCAGGCTTCGGCTTGCCCAGTGCGGTCGGAATCGAACCGACCACCACTCGCACATTTCGGCCGATGGGCGTGCAAGAGACGATTTCCTTGTCGCCCGACTTGGCGGAGACGCTGACGGCAATGGACTTGCCTTGTTCGAGTGCCGCGAGGTCGGCATCTTCGATGCGGACGAAGAAGCGTTTACCCGCTTCGAGGATTTCCATAGCCTTCTCGGCGCCAGGCTCCGGTGCCGGGAGGGCCGTGCCGACACGCTCGAGTGCGGCGATCGCACGGCTGTAGTGGCCTTCCTGGAAGTGGCCAAGGCCGATGTAGTAATAGGACTGGTTCACCTGCGGGCTGACGGGGAACTTCTCGATCACGTCCCGCATGGACTTGAAGCAGCGGCCGAAGTTGCGAGCCTCGAAGAAGCAGATGCCGATCTTCAGAGTCGCCTCGGCTCGCTGGCCTTCATCGCCGTTCTCGTCCACGGAGGCGGACTCGAAGTGGGTGCGAGCGCGATCGAAGGCACGCTCCTTGGTGAGGAGATGGTTGCCCAGGCGAAGGTGGGAATCGAAGCGGATCTTGCTTCGCGGATAGCGTTCGATCACGGACTGCCAGACCTCGACGGCCTTGGCGGCCTCGCCTGCATCGAGCCGGGCGTCACCCGCTTCCAGGAGTTTGCGAGCGGCTCGGTCCTCGACGATGGAACCGCGCGATCCGCCACTGTCGGCTTTGTCCTGCGCGAACGCGAGCGGCCGGGTGGTGGACAGCGTGAGAGCCAAAAGCGAACCGGTGAGGGCCGCGAATCCCAAAAGCGCCGAGGGGCCGCTTCGGGCGGAGAGGAGCGTCTTCATGAGGGACTCGTCAACAAGAATCGGGCCGGGCGACAAGAAACAGGAGATCAGGCAGGACTTCAAACCCCAGGGACTATCCTTGCGGATGTTACGTCGGAAATCAAGCATGGTTCGGAGAAATCTGATTCGCTGGATTTTTCCGGGGCTTCACCGCAGTGAAATCGGGCGAACGTGTCGAATCGGTCAAGAGTGAGATCCTCAGCCCTGTTCCTTGTTGGCATTTGGATCCAGCAGGGTCGGATCTTTCTTGAAGTTTGTGACCAGTGTGATCAGCTTCTGCGAGGCGGACTTCATCTTGATCTCGAAGCGAGCGATCCAGTCCTTGAAGAGAACGTGCGAGAAGACGAGCGGGATCGCGGTGAAGAGGCCGAGCGCCGTGGCGAAGAGGGCGAGGCCGATGTTCCCGGCGGAACTGCTGACGCCCTTGACGTTGCCAGCTTTCGTCTCCTGGCCGATGGCGCTGAAGGTGTTGATCATCGAGATGACGGTGAAGAACAGGCCGACCATGGTGGCGATCTTCGCGATCGCCAGGATCGGCGGCAGCAGGGCGTTGAGCCGGGGAATCACCTCGAGTTCCGCCTCGTTCGCCATGCTGCGACGCATCGCCGCGGCGCCCTGGTCGGAGGCTTCGAGCCCTGCCACGAACAGCCGGCTAGGGATCAAGCCCTTCTCATCCTTGCAGGCGAGCAATGCGGCCTTGACGCCCTGTTTTCGAAGCACGTTTTGAAAGAACGGCAGGAATTCTTCCAGGTCCGTGTTGGCGTTCTTGTTCAGCAATACTCGCCAGATCACGAGGGATGCTGCCACCATCGACATCAGCACCAACGGCAGGGCGAAGTACCACTCGCCGATAAAGAAATCCTGGACGGCCTTCATGGGTGTTCCCGGGTGGTCGTGGGGCGGCTAGGGTCTATCATGCCGCGCCCGACGGGGAAGTGAAGGGGTGACGTGGAGTCGGAATCAGTGCTTTATGAAGAGTGCCGGGTTGGCTTTGACGAAGACGCCAAGCTCGGCGTCGATTGTTTTGCCAACGCTCCAGTTGGGGAAGCCGCCAAGGTAGCCGTAATACCGGGCACTGAGACTCGTGGCGTTGCTCGCCTCCGGACTGCCTTTTGTGGTGCGGATAAGTTCGTACAGGGCATGGCCGATGCCACCGCGGACGCCGTACTTCCCCTTGATATTCAGGAAGGTGGTGTACCCGATCAGTTCACGAAACGATTTCTCACTCATCTTGCAGTAAAGGACGTTGGGGACATTGACCTGAATCTCACCGAGCCGGCCATTCTGCAACCGGACGACAAAGTTGTACCCCGTGTAGCCAGCCCTGGTGGACTGGAACTCATTCTTGGCGAGCCCCATGCTTTGACTGGCGACGCAGCGCTTTTCGATCGCCATCTTCACTTTGAGGGCGACAGCATGATCCGGGGCCACAATGGTCATGCGGGCCACATCCTTGAGTTCGTACCAGTCGCCCCCGCATTCTTCGCCGATTTTCTCGGAGGCCCGACCCATATCCTTGAGAGGCCCGTAGAGCGCGATGCAGTGATATTCCTGGGCGATGGGCCCGCCAATGGCCCGAAGTTGCACATCGGTCTCCTTGGCAGCGGCGAAGATTTGCTTCGCGATTCGATCTTGGGCCTTCGTGCGAAGTTCCCCGAAGATGTCAGGCATGGCAACATCCAGGTTCGTGTGAATGATTCATCCGCGACACAGCACAACGGCTTTTACAGCCCACGCAGTCGCGATATTGCACCGAGTATAGAACGCAAACGATAAATCACCGGACAGCCGAACGTCTCACTTCATGCGGATCGAGCGTCAAAACGAAGAAGAAGCACGCGGTTGCAATCACCGCGTTCCCCTCCGAAGACATCATATCGCGACGACCCGGGCCTCACTCCTCCTCATCCTTTGCCATCACGGCCCGGCTCACAATCTGCTGCCTGACGTTCGCGGGAACCATGTCGTAGTGGCTGATCTCCATGCTGTACGAACCCTGGCCCTGGCTCATGCCGCCGAGCTGAGCGGCGTACTTCGTCACCTCGCCCAGCGGGGCTCGTGCGAAGATCACCGCCAGATCGCCGGGCAGCGTCTCCTGGTTCTCGACGTGCGCCCGCCGCGTGGCGAGGTCGCCCAGGACGGCGCCCGTGAACCTCGCGGGCACCGTGATCTCCAATTTCACGATCGGTTCCAGCAGCGTCGGCATCGCGGCGAGGAACGCCTTCTTGAACGCCAGCCGGCCCGCGATCTTGAACGCGGCTTCGGACGAGTCCACCTCGTGATACTTGCCGAAGTGAACCTCCACGGCCATGTCCTGCATGCGATTCCCGGCGAGGGCGCCGCGCTCCATCAGTTCCTTGATCCCCTTCTCGATCGCCGGCATGAAGTTCCCGGGAATGCTGCCACCCACGGTGTGGTCGAGGAACGCAAAGTTGAACGAGGGATCGTAGTGCACCGAACGCAACTTCTCGAAGCGGCTCTTGTTCGCGAACTGCTCCTCGCACTGGGCCTGCGTCGTGATCTCGCGTGGGAGCGGATACAGCCTCAGATGCACCTCCGCGAACTGCCCACGGCCGCCGGTCTGCTTCTTGTGGCGATAGTCCGCGGCGGATTCGCCCTGGATCGTTTCGCGATAAGGGATCTTGGGTTCCTTCGCGAGCACCTCCACGCCGAAGCGGGCCTTCAGGCGGTCGCGGATCACGTCCAGGTGCAACTGGCTGACGCCGCTGATTACCAGTTCGTGCGTCTGCGGATCATGGAGGACTTTCATCGTCGGGTCCTCCTCGGCGAGTTTGTGCAGGGCCGTGGAGATCTTCTGCTCGTCGCCGCGCTGCTTCGGTTCGATGGCGAGGCCGAACATCGGCGTGGGGAACGTCGGCGGCGGCAGCTGCGGAGCGTTCGCGGTGTACGCGATCGTGTCGCCGATCTCAAGGCCTTCAACTTTCGCGATGGCGACGATGTCCCCCGGCCCGGCCTCGTGAACCTGGGTGTGCTCCTTACCCTGCGTTTCCAGCAGATGGCCGACGCGGATCGTCAGGCCGTTGCGGAGGTTCACCACGTTGTGGTTGTGCGAGATCGTGCCGCTCATCACGCGGATGAAGCTGAGATGCCCGACGAACTTGTCGTTGACGACCTTGAAGACCTGGCCCAGAAACTCGCATTGCTCCGTAGGCTCCACGGGGTGCGTATGGCCGTTGGACCCGATCTGAAAGTGGCTTAGCCGCTTCCGCGAGAACTCGGGCGAGAGTCCGTAGCGGCTCAGCGCGTCGAGGAGTTCCTTCACCCCGATGTCCTTCTTCGCGGAGGTGCAGAAGATCGGGATCAGCGTGCCCGTGCCCAGGGCGATCGGCACCGCCGCATCGAGTTCCGCGTCCGAGACATGCCCTTCCAGAAGGTACTTCTCCATCAGCGTGTCGTCCGCCTCGATGACCGCGTCCAGCAGCTGGCTGCGCATGGCGACCACATCCACCGGGCAGGACTGGGGAGCCTGGCCGTCCGGGTGCAGCACGTTGTGAACCTTGCTGAAGCCCGGCCCGACCTGGTCCGGCACGTTGAACATCACGCAGGCGTTGCCGAGGGCGGAGCGAATGCGCTCGATGAGCGCGGGAAGGTCGGTCTTCTCCACGTCGAGCTTGTTGATGACGATGACGCGCGACAGCCCGCGATGCTCAGCTTCGGTGAACATGCGGCGCGTGTTCACCTCGATGCCGTTGACCGCGGAGACAACGACGACCGCCGTCTCCACCGCGGAGAGGGCCTCGATGGCGGCGCCGATGAAATCCGGATAGCCGGGGGCGTCGAGGATGTTGAGGTGCTTGCCGTCGTGGTCCGCATGGAGGACGTGCGTATCGATGGTGAAGTGGTGTTTGTGCTCCTCGTCGTCGGTGTCGGAGACGGAAGTACCATCATCGACGCTGCCCATTCGGGGGACCGCGTGAGCCTCGAACAGCAGGGCATCGGCCAGGCTGGTCTTGCCCGCGGCGCGGTGCCCGACGAGTGCAATATCCCGGACGTTCTCGACCAGATGTTTGACAGCCATACCAGAGACCTCCCAGGAAGAGTTGAAACCGGAGGAAAATGGCGGCTCGCGGTGGCGCGGGATGCGCGTCAGAGGAGTCGTCAGAAATCGATCGCGTAGCCGCGACGCGAAGTCTTCGAAGCAGAGCGCGGGGGGAAGTGGTGCGCTCGAATCGAAGGAAAGTGTCATGGCAAAGCGGTCAGGGCCAACGGACGGTGAATCGATACTCCTTGCGTTCAGGGGAAGATAGCGACCGAACGAATATCGCGGCTTCGTCGTTCGAGCAGATAGCCGAGAAAGCTCCCGACCAAAGCATGCGGCGTGTTTTGCTGCCTGGCTATGGCTCTTGCAACTAAAGTTCTGGAATTAGCGTGCCACGTGATATTGATCACGCCAAGTAGTAGATTGATGGCCTTGACCTTTGCCCATCCGCCCCGGCGTCCGACCCTCTTCTCGGATTCGACTTCCAAGTCGTACTTCCCTTTCTGGAGATCTGCGATCACCAGTTCACGCAGCGACTCCTTCAAAGAATCACGTGTCACGATGTGGAATACGACTTGCATGTGTACGATCCTTGATAGATCTTTACGGAATCGCCGTAATGACCACCTCACCACCAGGCACCACGTCGATCCTGAGTCCGTAATCTGCCAGCAGCCTCATTCCGATCAGCACTTCGTCACCCATTTCTGACACCAGTACCGAGCGCCATTGACCCTCCCATTCGATTTCGGCCTCGAATTCGTCAAATATCACCTCTGTACCATCTGCAAGAGTGATTCGTCCCAACGACTGAGGAGTCAAACCCAGTGCCGTGATTACGAGAGCTGGAAGCGTGAGCGTTTTGGTGAATCCAGTATCGATAACCGCTTCGAGGTCTATCTCAGTCCCTTGAGGCCCACGTATCCGCACCTGGATCGTCGGCTTGAGGCGGGAATTGACGACACCTCGGATCATCGAGGAGACCTCAATTTGGCGTATGTTCGATGGCCGGCCCTTTCCATCCAGATGTTAGAATCTGGACGACGTTGCCGAAGCCGCTTGACGGCAGTCAAATCGTCAACATCAACCTCATACTCCCCCGAATGGACATCAATGGCGACGAACTTTCCATCATCTTCCGGTCGGAGCGAGGGGCAAATTCGGTTCGAATAGATCTCGCTGCCAAGTCGCGCGACCTCATCCTTATGAATGACCTGTCCCGTCGTGCTCATATCTCGCCTCCTCACTTCGCCAACTTGATCGCCTCCTCCAACCGCAAGCTGCCCTCGTACAGGGCTCGCCCTATGATACACCCGAACGTCTTCGCCTCTGCCAGCCGTTTCACATGGTCCAGCGTGCAGACGCCGCCGCTGGCGATCACGTTGAGGGGCACGTGAGCCTGCATCTCGGCCAGTTGCTCGAAGTTCGGGCCGGCCATCATGCCGTCCTTCGCGATGTCCGTGTAAACCACCGCGGCCAGGGGCGAATCGCTCACCTGTTTCGCGAGGTCGATCGCTTTCACCTTCGACACCTCAAGCCAGCCCTCGGTGGCGACGTAACCCTCTTTCGCATCCACGCCGAGGACGATGCGATGGGGGAACTTGTTCGCCACGGTTCGCACCCAGTCGGGATCTTTGAGCGCCTTGGAGCCGAGCACGGCCCAGTGGACACCCCAGTCGAAGACCGCCGCGAGGTCCGCATCGTTGCGGATGCCGCCGCCGAGCTGGCAGGGCACCTTCACGGCCTCCACGATCTTGCGAATCACTGCACCATTCGTGGGCTTGCCCGCTTTCGCCCCATCGAGGTCGACGATATGCAGGCGATCCGCACCTTGCTCCACCCACTGGCGGGCGATGGCGGCGGGGTCGTCCGAGAAGACGGTTTCCCGCGAATAATCCCCCTGGCGCAGCCGCACGCAGCGGCCGTGGAGCAGGTCAATCGCGGGATAGATGAACACTCTGAACCTCCTGGGTGACGCTGCTATTGTGGCCGCGAGTCCGAAGCGATGCAAGTGGCTCACGGGAGGTCGCGGAAGTTCGCTTCGCCATCAAGGACGTCAAGGGATAGACTGTTGCCAGTGTTCCCTGTGGTCTTCGCACTTTTCATCTGGAAGGATGACCCATGCGTGGCATGCTCCTCGCCGCTCTCACGGCGACCCTGGCGCTCGGCACGGCCCTCGTCGCGGACGACGCCGGCCTCAAGGCGCTCGAAGGCACTTACAAGGTCGTCGGCCTCACCAAGAGCGGCGACGTGGTGCCAGACGACGTTCTCAAGACGGTCAGCGTGATCTTCAAGGCGGACGAGATGACGCTGAAGCTGCCTGAGCGTGCCCTCCCGGCGAAGATCAAGGTCGACGGGAAGAAGTCCCCCATGACGATCGAGATCACACCGTCGGACGGCCCCGAAAAGGGCAAGACATTCCTGGGTATTTACAGGATCGAGAAGGACGAACTCACGATCGCGTTCAACGAGAAGGGCGATCGACCGACGGAGTTCAAGGCCGAAGGGGACGTGGCCCTGATGAAGTTGAAGAAGGACAAGTGACCTTCCCGCAGCGCAGCGAGTTCCGTTAGGCTGAGCCGGCCGTCGGGGGAGTGCCCGACGGCCTCATTCGTTCTCCGGGGCCGCAATGGAAGACTTCTTTCAACAGATCTGGACTCTGGTCGCCACCTTTGCGGACCCACGGAACCTGGGCGATCCGCAGATTTACATCAACGCCCTGAAGCAGCCCGGCGTGATGTGGGCCGCCTTCGCCGCGGTGAATGCGATCGTCTTCACGGAGACAGGCCTGCTCGTCGGCTTCCTGCTGCCAGGGGATTCGCTGTTGGTGGTCACGGGCATCGTGGCGTTTACAGCGAACTGGCCGATCGTGCCTCTGGCGGTGTCGCTGTGCATCGCGGCCGTCGTGGGGGACAGCCTGGGATATTACATCGGCGCGAAGGCCGGCCCCGCGATTTTCCGCCGGCCCGACGGGCGCTTCTTCCGCCAGGAATATCTCGCCACCGCCCGGGCGTACTACGAGCGGCACGGCGGCAAGACGATCATCATCGCACGCTTTATCCCGATCATCCGCACCTTCGTGCCGGTGGTCGCGGGAGCCGCGAAGATGGAGTATCGCACGTTCCTCACTTACAACATCTTCGGCGGCATCGGCTGGATTCTCAGCATGTTGATGCTCGGCTACATGCTCGACCCGATGCTCAAGCAGATGCTGGGTGAGCAGTTCCAGATCGCCAAGCACATTGATAAGGTCGTGGTGATCGTCGTGGGCCTGTCGGTGGCGCCGCTGTTTTACAAAGGCTTCAAACACTGGCTGGGCAAGCGAAAAGCCGCACGACTCACCGCGGGGACACCGACCTCGCCGCACGCATAGGCGATCGTCACGAAAAGTCTCCTTTGGTTGGCGAGCTCTGCGTCGTCATTCCCGACAATCTTGAAACAGATTGATCACAGTGGGCCTCCACATTTTTCGCTTCCGCTCTTGTCTCCTGTGGCCACGGCCATAAAGTGACCGAATCCTGAATCGTGCGTCACTTGGAACGTTGTTCCGTAACTGATGGCAGGAGTGCGACGCGGCGGGGAATAGCGGAGATTGGGAAGATGGCGATCACGAAGGAACGCAAGAGCGAACTCATTGGCCAGTTCCGGCGAGATGCCTCGGATACCGGCTCGTCTGAGGTGCAAATCGCACTGCTCACGGCTCGCATCAACGAGCTCACCGAGCACATGCGGACGCACTCGAAGGACTTCTCCAGCCGACGTGGGTTGCTCAAACACGTGAGCTCGCGTGCGGATCTGTTGAAGTATTTGCGGCAGACCGATCGCGAACGGTATCTTGCAGTGATCGGTAAGCTCGGCTTGCGGAAATAAGACCGCCCCGGGGTCCCTCTTCTCCCCCACGACGGCGTTCGGCTGGCGCACACCAGCCGAACATGACGTTCGCGTAAGTCCGTTCCCCTCGCTGCTTTTGCGCTCCCTGCCGGAACCCCGGAAAGGGAACCCTCCGTGTCGGTAGCTTCTGTCGAAATCCCCTTTGGCGGCAAAACCCTCTATCTCGAAACCGGTAAGCTCGCCAAGCAGGCCCATGGTGCTGTCGTCGTGCGGGTGGGGGGCACCGTTGTGCTCGTCGCCGCCACCCAGGGAAATCCGATCCCGGGCCGTGACTTCTTCCCCATGCAGGTCGAGTATCGCGAACGGACCTATGCCGCGGGCAAGTTCCCCGGTGGGTTCATCAAACGCGAGACCCGCCCCAGCACCAAGGAAACCCTGACCTCACGGCTCATCGACCGACCCCTCCGACCCCTCTTTCCGACCAGCTTCTTTAATGAAGTCCAGGTGATGTGCACCGTTCTCTCTTCTGACAGGGAGAACGACGCGGACGTGCTCGCCCTCGTGGGTGCCAGCGCGGCTCTGCACCTGTCACATATCCCGTTCCTCAAGCCGATCGGCGGCGTCCGCCTGGGGCGAGTCAATGGGCAGATCCTCGTCAACCCGACCGCCAGCGACATGGAAGAAAGCGACCTCGATCTGATCGTCGCTGGCACCCGCGATGCCGTCTGCATGATCGAGGGCTTCGCTCGCGAAATGCCCGAGAACGAAATGGCCGACGCCATCCTCGAAGCTCATCGCCAGTGCGTGACGCTCATCGATGCGGTCGAAGAGCTCCGGTCCAAGGCCGGTCTGGGCCGCAAGGAATACCCGCCGGCTCCGGCCGTGAACCCCCTTGAAGAGAAGTTCTATCATCAGTTCGGGCTCGAGTTCCGCGAGAAGTACCTCATCAAGGGCAAGCACGCCCGCGATGAGGCTCTGGAGGAACTGAAGGATCGAATCAAAAAAGAGTTTCTCCCCGAAAAGGAACCGGAAACCCGGATGTATTCTCCCGCCCAGGTCAGCGGTGCCCTGGCGACGCTTCGCGAACGCATCTTCAAGGAAATCACCCTCAGCGGCACGCGAATCGACGGTCGGCAGTCGAAGGATCTTCGCAGCATCTCCTCGGAAGTCGGCCTGCTGCCCAGCGTTCATGGCTCGGCTCTCTTCCAGCGCGGTGAGACGCAGGCCCTCGTGGTCGTGACCCTCGGCACCGCGGCGGATGAGCAGAAGGTTGACGGCTTGCAGGACGGATACTCGAAGAAGTTCATGCTCGACTACAACTTCCCGCCTTATTCGGTGGGCGAGTGCAAGCCGATCCGGGGCCCCGGTCGTCGCGAGATCGGCCACGGCATGCTGGCGGAACGGAGCCTCAAGGCCGTGCTGCCCCCGCCGAACAAGTTCCCGTACACGATTCGACTCGTCTCCGAGATCCTCGAATCGAACGGCTCCTCCAGCCAGGCCTCGGTGTGCGGCGGCACGCTGGCCCTCATGGATGCGGGTGTGCCCATCAAGCAACCTGTGGCGGGCATTTCGATCGGCCTCGTCATGGACGGCCCCGAGAAGTTCGTGCTCCTCACGGACATTCAGGGTGACGAGGACCACTATGGCGACATGGACTTCAAGATCGCTGGCACGCAGAACGGCATCACAGGCATCCAGCTTGACATCAAGCTCGACGGCATCAGCGAAGCCGTCGTCCGCGAGGCGCTCGATCAGGCCCGCGAAGCTCGCCGTGAGATCCTTCGCACCATGCTCAGCACGCTCCGCGCTCCCCGCAAGACGATCAGCGAGAACGCTCCTCGCCTGCTCACCGTGAAGATCAACCCCGAGCTCATCGGCAAGCTGATCGGCCCGGGCGGCAAGATGATCCGCGCGATCCAGGAAGAGACAGGTGCCAAGCTCGACGTTTCCGACGACGGCCTGGTTCAGATCGCCCACTCCGACGCCGCCGGCGCTGAGGCCGCCAAGAGCCGGGTCGAGGCGCTCTGTGCCGAGATCAAGGTGGGAGCGGTTTACGAGGGCAAGGTCATTTCCATCAAGGATTTCGGGGCGTTCATCGAGATCGCCCCGGGCCGCGATGGCCTGTGCCATATCTCGGAACTCGATGTCGGCTATGTTGGCCGGGTCGACGATGTGGTGAAGATGGGCGACCGCGTGTCCGTGAAGGTGATCGGCATCGACGATCAGGACCGCGTGAAGCTCTCACGCAAGGCCCTCCTCCCGGGCGGCGACGAGCCAGCTCCCCCGCGTGAGGATCGCGGTGGTGATCGTGGTGGTGATCGTGGTGGCGACCGCGGCGGCGACCGCGGCGGCGATCGTGGTGGCGACCGCGGCCGAGGCGGCGACCGGGGCGGCCGGGGCGGCGATCGCGGCCGACGCGATTGATCGGGCCGCACGGTAAGGCGAAACAAAAAATCGGGGGCCGAAAGGCCCCCGATGGCGTTCCGCGACTCCTCAGGCGAGCGGCACGAAGAACTATCACTACAGAGTCACGGAGAGCACAGAGTTTAGATTGAGAAGAGAGAGATGCGGGCGGTGCTTCGCGAATCGATCAGGTTATTGAAGCACTGTCAACGGCTATCAATACTCACCCATGTTCCCCTCTGTATTCGTTGTCCTCTTTCATTTTGATCTCTGTGTCCTCTGTGGTAAACCATCTTCTGCGTGTAGCCTCACTGGGCTTTGATTTTGCCCGTCGTCAGCCATTGCAGCGGTTCACGCAGCCCTAGCGGCGCGACGGCCGCCTGAACGGCGGAGCGAACCTCGGGGGTGTCGTCCTCGAGGTAGATGGTAATCTTCTGTCCGGGAAGCCCGACGCCGCTGACGCCTTTGACCGTCGTCAGGACTGCGTCGGAGACTTTGCGCTTCAGTTCCAGGTTCGTCATCGGGCCGTCTCCAATGTCACGCCCAGGGCGGCGAGCACGTCGGCGATATGATTGCCTATTGTATGCGATGCGGAGCCCGCGAACAAAAGGCCCGTGGCACGTTTCGTCGCACGATCCACGATCAGCGACCCAGAATCTCCCCCGTCCGAGAAGGAGCCGGGCTGGCCGACGATCAGAATCTGGTCGGCGAAAGTCGCCACGAACTCCACTCCGTCCTTATCCTCGAAGCCGACATTGACGTCCGCCGCAACATCGACGACCTTGCCGCGCGTGTGGCCCGTGGTGCGGCCCGTCTTCATGACGAGCATTCCATCCGCTGCCGCGACCGGCGCGGTCGACGAGAGCTTGCCTACGCTTGGCATGTGGCGAGCATTCACGGAGATTCCGGCCGCGATCTCGGCGAGCGCGCAATCGACACGATTCAATCCCGTCGGCTTGATTTCCACAAACTCGGAGAGCTTGGCGACCTTGTCCGTCGCGGAATTACCGCCATCGAGAAGCCCGGGCTGGAAGATGCTGGCCCCGATCGCAATGCGGCCATTCTCGGCCAGGACGTGATTGTTGCTGAGGATGTAGCGTTTGCCATTCTTCGTCGCGATCGCACCGAAGGTGCCAGCCATCACGAAGTTGTTCCTGGGCGGCGGGAACGCGAAGCCGATCGAGGTGCCCGGTTGAATCGGCCGCTTCTTGAGCTTGTTATTCTCCGCGGTCCCGAACATGCGAAATCGTCCGCTGACAATCACATCCGTCGGCAGGCCGTCGATGGTGGGCGGGATCATCTGCTTCGCATTGAGAGAGTCCTTATGGATCTTCTGTGCGACGTAGAAGCGAATGCAGCGTTGGTTCGTCTCGCCTTCGTCGGTGATCTTGTTTCCCACACCGACGCCGACGATATTCTGAGCGGCGTTGAGGGGAGCCGCGGCTGCGAAGGTCGTGAAAGCCTGGGGCGTCGCCTTCGAGAGGTAGCGCTTGCTCATCTCTTTTTTCGCGGTCAGGAATTCTTCGTTCGTTGCCATGTTCTTCATCTCCGCGTTACAGTGTGTGGACGAGGCCCGAAGGGCGATGGACGACATCGCACCGATCGGGTTCAGTAGGGTTAAGAACGTCTTCGCAAGACGATAAACGGAACGTGGCCCGACCGAAATCAAAATCTCTCCATTTCCTAGAATCAAGTACGGGCACAGCTGACGAGGGCTTGAGGTGAACATCGAGAGGAACAATCGCGATCCCATCCCCGAGCGGCCTTCGTTCGCGCAGTACACGGAGCTTGCGGAGTCCGCGGGGAGCTTTATTCACGAGATCAAGAATCGCCTGGGCACTCTCACGCTGAACCTGCAACTGCTCGAAGAAGACTACACCGACCCGCAGAATCAAAAGGAACGCCGGGCTGCGGAGCGTGTCCGGCGGCTTCGCGCCGAGTGCGAACGTGTCCTCGATCTCTCCAACGATTTCCTCCGCTTCGCTCGTGTGCACGAGCTCCAACTCGCGACCACCACGCTCGAGGAAGTGGTGACGCGCATGATCGACTTTCTCTTGCCAACCTCCCGTGCTCGCAACATCGAGCTCACCTGGTACGCCTCGGGCGATCTGCCTTCCATTCGCCTGGACAAGGATCTCTTCGAGCAGGCGTTGCTGAACCTGATGCTCAACGCGGAGCAGGCGATGCCGGACGGCGGTACATTGACGCTGATCGGCCGCGTGGAGGCGGAGAGTGTCTGCCTGGATGTGATCGATAACGGGCAGGGAATTCCAGAGGAAGAATTGCCGAGGATCTTCCGTGCGTTTCACACCACCAAGCAGTCCGGTAATGGGCTGGGCTTGCCGACGACGCTGAAAATCGTGCAGGCTCACGGTGGCCGAATCGACGTGCAAAGCAAGGTCGGCCACGGCACGAAGTTCACCGTCACCTTGCC
>Ga0105044_10001291_pt1 | contig 33165 bp, 25 predicted proteins | sample MAT01_FD_78092 | JGI IMG/M metagenome (GOLD analysis project Ga0105044, IMG submission 78092) | Freshwater microbial communities from Lake Fryxell liftoff mats and glacier meltwater in Antarctica - MAT-01 | ecosystem: Environmental > Aquatic > Freshwater > Ice > Liftoff microbial mat | place...
AATCGATGCGTTCGTTCGTCAGGCAGGGCGAAAACCACAGCCATCGCCGTAACTATGGCGCGGATTTGCAACGACGCATGGCGGACGAAGGCGCGATTTCATGTATGGGTTTTGGCGGAACGGAGTACTAGGCCGAACTTTGAGCCCCTAACCTGGCCGTAACCCAGCATTCATGCGGGTTTCGGCCTTTTTCTTGCCTCTATATGTACCCATGTAATATGACTTTTTTGTGTTGACTTGCATAGCAGAACGTACTATGCTATTCACCCATGTATATCGAGTCTGTTCCGAACCGCAACTCTCCTCCCGCGATCCTGCTTCGCGAGTCCTTCCGCGAGGACGGCAAGGTTCGCAAGCGCACATTGGCCAACCTTTCATGCCTTTCCGCCGAGGTGATCGAGGGCTTGAAGGTGCTGATTCGCGGTGGTGTGGCTTTACCCAGCGCCGAGTCGGTGTTCGTGGTCGAACGCAGCCTGCCCCATGGCCATGTCGCGGCCGTGCTCGGCGCGGCCCGTGGCTCGGGCTCGAGCAGCTGGTTCAGCTCCGCCCCGTCCGATTTGCAGCCCGTGCTGCAGGCCATGCTGGTGGCCCGCGTGCTGGAGCCAGCCTCCAAGCTCGCCACGCACCGCATGCTGCACGATGACACCGCCACCTCTTCGCTGGGCCGCGTGCTGGGCGTGGGGCAATGCAGCGCCGATGACCTGTACCGGGCTCTGGACTGGCTGCATGACGCCCAAGCGGGCATCGAGCGGCGCCTGGCACGCCTGCATTTGGTGGGCAGCACGCTGGTGCTGTACGACCTGACTTCGACGTGGCTCACTGGGCGCTGCTGTGAGCTGGCCGCGCGGGGGCATTCGCGCGACGGCAAACGCGATGACCCGCAGATCGTCTTCGGCCTGGTGTGTACCGACCAGGGCTGCCCGATCTCGGTGGAGGTGTTCAAGGGCAACACCGCCGACCCCGCCACGGTGGCCGCTCAGGTGGCCAAGCTCAAGGATCGCTTCGGCATCGAGCGCGTGGCTTGGGTTGGGGACCGGGGGATGCTGACCTCGGCCCGCATCGAGCAGGTGCTCAAGCCCCAGGGCATGGACTGGGTCAGCAGCCTGCGTGCGCCGCAGATCGCGCAGCTGGCGACCGAGCACGGGCCCTTTCAGCCCTCACTGTTCGACGAGCGCAATCTGCTGGAGCTCACGAGCGAGCACTTCCCTGGTGAGCGCTTGGTGGTGTGCCGCAACCCCTTGCTGGCCGAAGAGCGCGCGCGCAAGCGGCTCGAACTGCTGGCGGCCACCGAGGCCGATCTGGCCAAGATCGTCGCAGCCACCCAGCGTGCCGGCAAGCCGCTGCGCGGCGAGCAGGCCATCGCGTTGCGCGTGGGGCGCGTCATCACGCGATTCCGCATGGCCAAGCATCTGGCGCTGACGATCACGGACACCTCATTGACCTGGACGCGCAAGGATGAGGCCATCGCTGCAGAGGCGGCCCTGGACGGCCTGTACGTCATCCGCACCAGCCTGCCCAAGGAGGATCTGGACGCCAACGCAACGGTGGCCGCGTACAAGAGCCTGGCCCATGTGGAGCAGGCCTTCCGTTCGATGAAGACGGTCGACCTGCAGGTGCGCCCGGTCTTCCACTACAGCGAGCGACGTGTGCGTGCGCATGTCTTCCTGTGCATGCTGGCGTACTACGTGCAGTGGCACATGCGTGCGCGCCTGAAGCCCATGCTGTTCGACGACGAGCACCTCGACGAGGCCAACGCCAGCCGCGCCTCAGCGGTGACCAAGGCCGTTCGATCAAAACAGGCCAAAGCCAAGGACGCCAGCAAACAAGCCGAAGACGGCTTGCCCGTGCACAGCTTCAGAACGCTGCTCAAAGACTTGGCGACTCTGACCTACAACATCACGCACACACCGCTTCATCCCGAGGTCAAAATTGCCCTCACCACCCGACCCACTGCGATGCAAGAAAAAGCCTTCAAGCTGCTTGGACTGAATCCCGCCTGTACCCAGTAACCGCACCCCGCAAATCGACAAAGATCAATGCGGGCGCGGAGTTACGTTCAGGGCACCGTCAAAGTTCGGCCTAGCCTGGCAGCTGTTTCGCCCCATTTTTCACCCCCTTTCGGGTCACTTGGCTTTGAGCTACTTTGCGAGGGGGTGCAATTCTTGAACGATGGGTTCTTTGATGGGTAGATCATCAAATACTGCACATCACTGCAGGTAAGCATGGCGGAAGGGGCGGGATTCGAACCCGCGGAGGGCTGTTAACCCTCACATGCTTTCCAGGCATGCGACTTAAACCGCTCATCCACCCTTCCTGATCGGCAACAGCGTACTGTGGCTTCCAAGAGGCCTGGATTCTATCCCGGGCCGTGGTACGTCTCAGGCACGTCTCAGCCGTTTGGACCCTGTGGTCTGGGGCTGGTGGCGGCAACTGCAGAATGCTCTCGCAGCCACTCCAGCGCCACATATTCAAGCGCCTTTGCGTGGGTGCACTCCATCACCACCGGCGGTGCACAGCCGTGCTCGTAAGCTTCGCGCCAGCGCAGCGCGCACACGCACCAGCGATCGCCTGGTTTGAGGCCTGGGAAGCGGTGCTCTGGGCGCGCGGTGATCAAGTCGTTGCCGCGCTCGACCTGAAAGTTGAGAAAACCCAGGCTCATGCGAGCGCAGATCACATGGCTGCCCATGTCTTGGGCATCGGTGTGGCAGCATCCGTCACGGTACCAGCCCGTCAGCGGGTCGTAGGAGCAAGGCATCAGGGCCGTGCCGAGCACGTTCAACGCCCTGGTGCGTTGGTCCAGGCTCATGGGGCGGGTCTGGCGCCCGGGGCGCTCTTGCCCAGCAGCGTCATGGCGGTGCCCACCAGGGCGGCGACTTCGCTCATGTTGCCTGGCACGATCATGGTGTTGTTGGTCTTGGCCAGTTGGCCGTAGGCTTCGACGGCTTTTTCTGCCACCTTCAACTGCACCGCCTGCTCGCCGCCGGGCGACTGGATCGCGGCGGCGATCTTGCGGATAGCGTCTGCGGTGGCGTCGGCCACAGCCAGGATGGCTGCCGCTTCGCCCTGGGCGTTGTTGATCTCGGCCTGCTTTTCGCCTTCACTGCGGGCGATGAAGGCCTCGCGCTCGCCGGTGGCGATGTTGATCTGCTCTTGTCTGCGCCCTTCTGAAGCAGCAATCAACGCGCGCTTTTCACGCTCTGCAGTGATCTGGGCCTGCATCGAGCGCAGGATCTCTGCCGGCGGCGTCAGGTCTTTGATCTCGTAGCGCAGCACCTTGACACCCCAGTTCAGCGCTGCTTCGTCCAGCGCATTGACGATGCCGGCGTTGATCAGATCGCGCTCTTCAAAGGTCTTGTCCAGCTCCATCTTGCCGATCACGCTGCGCAAGGTGGTTTGCGCCAGTTGCGTGATGGCCATGATGTAGTCGCTGCTGCCGTAACTGGCGCGCATCGGATCGGTGACTTGAAAGTAGAGGATGCCGTCGACCTGCAGCTGCGTGTTGTCGCGTGTGATGCAGACCTGGCTGGGCACGTCCAGCGGCACTTCTTTCAACGAGTGCTTGTAGGCCACGCGGTCCACAAAAGGGATCACCAGCTTCAGACCCGGCGTCAGCGTGCGGTCGTACTTGCCGAGTCGCTCGACCACCCAGGCGTTTTGTTGCGGCACGATCTTGAAGGTTCGCGAAATGAAGATGATCGCGATGATGGCCAGGATGATGGCAATTTCCATGGGGGCAACTTTCGAGGGAGGTTTGTGATGACCGGAATCGGTTGGGATCAGGCCGAGCTTGACCGCTTGACACGCAATTGGCTGCCTTGCACAGCCACGATGGTATGCCTGCCGGGTGCGGGCTGCCCGGTGCCTTCATAACCCACGGCCCATCCTGCACCGCGGTATTGCACGCGCGCTGTGCCGTCGCTGGCCCATTGATCGACTTGCAGTGTCTGGCCAATGTCCAGGTTGACATCGCGATTATGGTCGGCGGGCGTCTTGTGGGTGTCACGCGAGCGTTTGAAGTGCCAGCCGGCCGTGGCGCCCCCGCCCAAAACAGCAGCAGCCACCACTTGGGCCGTGAAGCCCATGCCAGCGTGCGCCGACAACGCGCCCACCACGGCGCCCACGGCCAGCATCAGCAGATAGAAGGTGCCGGTGGCCAGTTCTGCAGCCACCAGAGCGCCTGCAGCCAACCACCACCAGGTTGCCAGATTCAAGTCCACCGTCGTCTCCTGTCCACAAAGGCCAAAGCCCAGTGTAGCGAGCATGGAGCAGACCCCTACACTGCGCGGTTGTTTCGTCAGATTGTTTCGTCAGTTCCAGCCATTGCTGCTCAAAGGCCTAGCCATGATCCGATTCCGCTTCCCCATCGTCATCATCGACGAAGACTTCCGCTCTGAGAACACTTCAGGTTTGGGCATCCGTGCTTTGGCCGACGCCATCGTCAAAGAAGGCTTCGAGATTCTGGGCGCGACGAGTTATGGCGATTTGAGCCAGTTTGCGCAGCAGCAAAGCCGGACCAGTGCCTTCATCCTGAGTATCGACGACGAAGAGTTCAAGGGCGGGCCGGAGATCGATCCGGCGGTGCTGCACCTGCGCAAGTTCATCGAAGAAATCCGCCGCAAGAACGCCGACATCCCGATCTACATCTACGGCGAGACACGCACCAGCCAGCACATCCCCAACGACATCCTGCGTGAGCTGCACGGCTTCATCCACATGTTCGAGGACACGCCGGAATTTGTGGCGCGCCACATCATCCGCGAGGCCAAGAGCTATCTGGACGGGCTGGCACCGCCGTTTTTCAAAGCGCTGATGGATTACGCGCAGGACGGCTCTTACTCTTGGCATTGCCCGGGCCACAGCGGCGGCGTGGCATTTCTGAAGAGCCCGGTGGGCCAGATGTTCCACCAGTTTTTTGGTGAGAACATGCTGCGCGCCGACGTTTGCAACAGCGTCGAAGAACTCGGGCAGTTGCTGGACCACACCGGCCCGGTCGCGCAAAGCGAGCGCAATGCGGCGCGTATCTTCAACGCCGACCACTGCTTCTTCGTCACCAACGGCACCAGCACCAGCAACAAGATGGTCTGGCACGCCACCGTGGCGCCGGGCGACGTGGTGGTGGTGGACCGCAACTGCCACAAGAGCATCCTGCACAGCATCATCATGACCGGCTCGATACCGGTCTTCTTGACGCCCACGCGCAACCACTTCGGCATCATCGGCCCGATCCCGCAAAGCGAGTTTTCGCGCGAGGCGATCCAGCGCAAGATTGCTGCCAACCCCTTGCTGAGCCACGTCGACCCGGCCACCGTCCAGCCGCGCATCCTGACGCTGACACAAAGCACCTATGACGGTGTGCTCTACAACACCGAGACCATCAAGCATGCGCTGGATGGCTACATCGACACCCTGCACTTCGACGAAGCCTGGTTGCCGCACGCCGCTTTCCACACCTTCTATGGCACCTTCCACGCGATGGGCAAGAAGCGGCCCAGGCCGAAGAATCAATTGGTTTTTTCCACCCAAAGCACCCACAAGTTGCTGGCCGGCATCAGCCAGGCCAGCCAGGTGCTGGTGCAGGACGCCGCAGAGCGCAAGCTGGACCGCCACCTCTTCAACGAGGCCTATCTGATGCACTCCAGCACCAGCCCGCAATACGCGATCATCGCCAGCTGCGATGTGGCGGCGGCAATGATGGAGGCCCCTGGCGGCACGGCACTGGTGGAAGAAAGCATCGTTGAAAGCCTGGACTTCAGGCGCGCCATGCGCAAGGTCCAGGCTGATTACGGCGAAGACTGGTGGTTCACCGTCTGGGGCCCGGACGAGCTGCCCGCAGAGGGCATGGGCGTGGCTGCCAACTGGATGCTGCATGCCAGTGACGAGTGGCACGGCTTTGGTCCGCTGGCCGAAGGCTTCAATCTGCTGGACCCGATCAAGTGCACGATCATCACGCCCGGTCTGAAGCTGTCAGGCGACTTCGACAGCAGCGGCATCCCGGCTGCGGTGTTGACCAAATTTCTGGTCGAGCACGGGGTGGTGGTCGAGAAGACCGGGCTCTATTCGTTCTTCATCATGTTCACGATCGGCATCACCAAAGGCCGCTGGAACACTCTGTTGACAGCTCTGCAGCAGTTCAAGGACGACTACGACCGCAACGCAGCGCTGTGGCGCATCCTGCCTGAATTCTGCGCTGCGCATCCGCGCTACGAGCGCATCGGCTTGCGTGATCTGTGTCAGCAGATCCACCAGATGTATGCCAAGGGTGACGTGGCCAGGCTGGTGACCGAGATGTACCTGAGCGGCCTGCAGCCCGCCATGAGACCCTCTGACGCCTTTGCCTACATTGCGCACCGCAAGACTGAGCGCGTGGACATCGACGCGCTGGAAGGCCGCATCACGACCTCGCTGCTGACGCCTTACCCGCCGGGCATCCCGCTGCTGGTGCCGGGCGAGCGCTTCAACCGCAAGATCGTTGACTACTTGCGCTTCACACGTGAGTTCAACGCAGCCTTTCCAGGCTTTGACACCGATGTGCACGGCTTGATCGAAGACGACAGCCAGCCCGGCGAGCGGCGCTACTACGTCGACTGCGTCAGGGAAGAGTGAGGCGCCAAGCTCGCGAGGCCAGGCTCTGGCCGTTGAAGTTCAGCAGCCAGAAGTGCAAGGGGCGGCCTACTCTGGAGAGTCGGCCCGGCTATGCCAGGGCGCCTGCCTGCATGGCCTGACTGAAGCCGCCGTCCACGTAAGTGATCTCGGCAGTCACGCCTGCCGCCAGGTCTGACAGCAAAAACGCGGCGACGTTGCCGACATCGTCGATGGTCACGTTGCGCCCCAGCGGAGAGGCCTGAGCCACCACGCCCAGCAACTTGCCGAAGTCCTTGATGCCACTGGACGCCAGGGTCTTGATCGGGCCGGCCGATATGCCGTTGACGCGCACACCCTGGGGGCCCAGAGCAGCCGCCAGGTAACGCACACTGGCTTCCAGCGAGGCTTTGGCCAGCCCCATGGTGTTGTAGTTGGGCACCGCGCGCAGCGATCCCAGATAGCTCAGGGTCAGCAGCGCGCCGCTGGGCCGCAGGTAGGGCAGGGCGGCTTTGGCCAGGGCTGGGAAGCTGTAGGTGGAGATGTCGTGGGCGATGCGGAAGTTCTCACGCGTCATGCCGTCCAGAAAGCCACCCGCAATGGCCTCTCTGGGCGCGAAGCCGATTGAATGCACAAAGCCGTCAAACTGTGGCCAATGCGCTGACAGCTCGACGAAAACGCGGTCGATGTGTTCGTCTTGCGACACATCACATTCCAGCACGGTGGTCGAGCCGAAGTGGGCAGCGTACTCGATCACCCGGTCCTTGAAGCGCTCACCCACATAGCTGAAAGCCAACTCCGCGCCTTGTGCATGACAAGCTCGTGCAATGCCGTAGGCGATCGAACGGTTGGACAGCACGCCGGTGATCAAAAAGCGTTTGCCTGCAAGAAAGCCCATGGTGTCTCCGTCTGGTGGGCTGGCAATTCTGGCATGCGCTGGCTGGCTGGACGGCGCGGTCCGGTGTCAAGGTCCGCTGCTTGGCCGTGGCCTCGGCAAGCAAAGCGACAGGCAGCATTGATCGCCGCCGCAGCCGCAGCTATAATGCGTGGTTTCACGGAAGAGCTGCTCGGGCGGATGTTCTCTGCCCATTTTTTTTGGCTCTTCGATTTTCAGGACTTTCCTGTTTTGCCTGGATTCGATTCAGAGCGAAGCTTGAAACGAAGTTTTTTGGGCTACTTGTGTGGTTTGTCAACTTGTGTGGGTAGGCACTTGTGGCGATGGATGCGACAACTGAGCGGCGTTTGAACCCTCAAGTGGCCGAGACAAGCCGTCTCGGGCGCACGCCAGCGCCGCTGTGCGGCGAACTGTGATGGTGACGATGGTTTTTCGGCGATGGTGAGCGCCTTGGGCATCGCCGGATCCGACGCAAGACAAGTGCAGGAGCGCCGAGAAGGGCGCATCAAAGGGCGTGGAGAAATTGGGCAACAGCGGGACGCAGCGCAACAGCCACCGAGGACCGAAAGCGGCCCGCGGGGTGGGCGCACGGCCATCTGTCGGCGCCGCGCCTGCCGGTCCTGCCGCATTTGCGCCAGCCGCCTCAGCCACTCCTGCACCTGCAATGCCTGGGCGTCAAGGTTGGTACGCAGCAATTTCCAACACCGTTACCGGCCTGAACTATGAACTGATCGAGATCGAGCGTGCACAACGCGGTTTGCTGCGCGTCACCATCGATCGAGTGCCGGGCAAAATCTACGCTGTCGACGCGGTGCCTGCTGTCTTGACGACACAGGCCGCAGCCCTCCCGCATGGCAACGTTGCCGAAGCCGAAGCCGAAGCCGAAGCCGCCGTCGGCAGCGCTGCCCACGCCAGCGGATTCATCACGGTCGAAGACTGTGAAAAGGTCACCCGCCAGTTGCAGTACGTGCTGGAAGTCGAGGGGCTTGACTATGCGCGGCTGGAAGTCTCCTCACCCGGACTGGACCGTCTGCTGCGCCACGAAGCCGATTTCCGGCGCTTTTCAGGCGAGTTGGTAGACATCGTCCTGAAGGTGGCGTTTCAGAAGCGCAAATCGTGGCGGGGTGTGCTGCAGGCTGCTGCTGCCGACGCAGCCGCAGGCGCAGCCTCGACCCCAGGCCCCAGCTGGCAATTGGTGATCAAGGAAGGCACGACCGAACAAGTCTTTGCCTTCAGCATGGATGAGGTCCGCGAGGCGCGTTTGCACCCCGTGGTGAATTTCAAGGGACGCGGATCCGGCAAAGCAAGCGGGGCCGACGAGGGCGCTGGTCGCATTGCCGGAGCAGAGTCCCGGTCGGTCCGGCAGCAGCCGGGCGTTGCACATGGCAGTGTTGAGGCGCAAGACGCGCCCACACCAGATGGAGGCTGAGAGACAGATGAACCGCGAAATGCTGATGCTGATAGACGCTATCTCGCGTGAGAAGACGGTCGAGCTCGACGTGGTGTTTGGTGCCGTCGAAGCGGCGTTAGCCTCGGCCACCAAGAAATTGCACGGTGGCGAGGTCGACATCCGGGTCACGGTGGACCGCGACACTGGCGAGTACGAGACCTTCAGGCGCTGGTTGGTGGTGCCCGACGAAGCCGGCCTGCAAAATCCCGATGCCGAAGAGATGCTGTCGGACGCGCTGGACCGTATCCCTGACATCGAAGAAGGCGACTTCATCGAAGAAGCCATCGATTCCGTGCCGGTGGGCCGGATCGGTGCGCAGGCGGCCAAGCAGGTCATCCTGCAAAAAATTCGAGACGCAGAGCGTGAGCAACTGATCAGCGATTTCTTGTCGCGCGGTGAAAAAATCTTCAGCGGCACCGTCAAGCGGCTCGACAAGGGCGACATGATCGTCGAGAGTGGTCGCGTTGAGGGCCGCCTGAAACGCAGCGAGATGATCCCGAAGGAAAACCTGCGCACGGGCGACCGCGTGCGGGCCGTGTTGCTGGGCATCGACAACACCGTGCGTGGGCCTCAGATCATGCTCTCGCGCGGCTCGCCAGCCTTCATGATCGAGCTGTTTGCACAAGAAGTACCAGAAATCGAACAGCGTCTGCTGGAAATCAAGAGTTGCGCCCGTGACGCAGGCTCACGCGCCAAGATTGCCGTGGTGTCGCATGATCGTCGGGTAGATCCCATCGGCACCTGTGTGGGTGTGCGTGGCTCGCGGGTCACCGCTGTCACCAACGAGTTGGCAGGCGAGCGGGTGGACATCGTGTTGTGGTCTGAAGATCCGGCACAGTTCGTGATCGGCGCGCTGGCGCCGGCCAACGTGCAGAGCATCGTGGTGGACGAAGAGCGGCACGCGATGGATGTGGTGGTCGATGAAGAAAACCTGGCCATCGCCATTGGTCGCGGCGGACAGAATGTGCGCTTGGCTTCCGAGCTGACCGGCTGGCGCATCAACATCATGACTGCCGAAGAGTCACAGGCCAAGCAGGACACCGAGTCGGATTCGGCGCGCAAGATCTTCGTCGACAAGCTGGACGTCGATGAAGAGGTGGCCGACATCCTGATCGCCGAAGGCTTCACCAGCATCGAAGAGGTGGCCTATGTGCCGCTGCAGGAGATGTTGGAAATCGAGAGCTTTGACGAAGACACGATCAATGAGCTGCGCGCTCGGGCCAAGAACGCGCTGCTGACGATGGAGATCGAGAAGGAAGAGCAGGTCGAACATGTTTCGCAAGACTTGAAGGACCTGGACGGCCTGACGCCCGAGCTGATCATGAAGCTGGCAGGCAGCGGCATCCACAGCCGCGACGATTTGGCCGACCTGGCCGTAGACGAGCTGACAGAGTTGACCGACATCGACGAAGAGAGTGCGAAGGTGCTGATCATGAAAGCGCGTGAGCACTGGTTCACCACTTGAACCCTGTCGCATTCGCACCCCCAAATTCGAGGAAAAACCATCCATGGCCGTGACAACCGTTGCCCAGTTTGCAGCCCAGCTCGGCCGCCCCACGGCGGTCGTGCTGGAGCAACTGCAATCGGCCGGTGTGACCAAGAAGTCGCCCGACGAAGCTCTGAACGAAGCCGACAAAGAGCGTCTGCTTGAATTCTTGCGTAGTGCCCACGGCACTGCAGGCATCGCCGAGCGCAAGAAAATCACCATCATGCGCAAGACCTCGACCGAGATCAAGCAGGCCGACAGCAGCGGGCGTGCACGCACGATCCAGGTTGAGGTGCGCAAGAAGCGCACTTTTATCAAACGCGACGATCTGCCGGCGGTGGAAGTGCCTGCAGGGCCCAGCCAGGAAGAGTTGGACCTGCGCCGACGCGAAGAAGAAGCCAACGCCAAAGCCGAAGCGATCCGCGGACAGGAAGAAGAGCTGGCCAAGGCACGCGCTGCGCGCGAAGAGCAAGAGCGCCAGTCCCGTGAGGCCGCCGAAGCCGCTGCTGCCGAAGCTGCAGCAAAGGCTGCTGCTGCCGCAGCAGCCGAGAAAGCGGCTGCAGCCAGTCAGGCCGCAGCCGCGGCCAAGCCCGGCGCAGGCAAGAAGAAAGAAGAAACCAAGGCTGACAGTGCGCCCGCCGAGCAGCCCGAAGCCGTTGCTGAAGTCGCTGCGCCAGCCGCCGAGGATGTGCCCGCCAAGCCCGCGCTGCGGGTGGTCAAGGCGGCGGACAAGGCGGCCGGCGAAAAAGCCAAGGCCGCCGACCTGGCCAAGCGCCGCACGGCCGCCGAATCAGAAGCTGCAGCGATCCGCGCGATGATGAACGCGCCCAAGAAGGTGATGGTCGCCAAGAAGCCCGAAGAGGCCAAGCCGGCCGAAGCCAAAGAGGCGATCAAGGGCACCATTCACAAGCCCAAAGGCGCTCCGGGAGTGACCACGGCGGCAGCCAAACCAGGGGACAAGAAGCAAGTCAAGAGCGAGAAGTTGTCTTCGAGCTGGGCTGACGATGCGGCCAAACGTCGTGCGGCGCTGAAGCCCCGGAGTGACGGCGGTGGCGGTCGGCCGGGTTGGCGTGCTCCACGCGGCGGCTCACGCCGGGGCGGTGGGCGAGACGATGGATCCAACTACGCGCCGCAACAAGTCGAGTTCCAGGCACAGGAAGTGCACGTGCCCGAAACCATCTCGGTGGCCGATCTGGCGCATAAGATGAGTGTCAAGGCCAGCGAAGTGATCAAACAGCTGATGAAGCTGGGCCAGATGGTCACGATCAACCAGCAGCTCGACCAAGAGACGGCGATGATCGTGGTCGAAGAAATGGGCCACAAGGCGCTGACCGCGCAGCTGGATGACCCGGAAGCCTTTACCGAAGAAGAGACCTCCGGGCACGAGGGCAAGCGCTTGCCACGCGCGCCAGTGGTCACGGTGATGGGCCACGTCGACCACGGCAAGACCTCTTTGCTGGACTACCTGCGCCGCTCACGGGTCGCAGCAGGCGAGGCCGGCGGGATCACCCAGCACATCGGTGCTTATCACGTCGAGACGCCGCGCGGCTCGATCACTTTCCTCGATACCCCCGGTCACGCGGCCTTCACGGCGATGCGTGCTCGCGGCGCCAAGGCCACCGACATCGTGATCCTGGTGGTGGCTGCCGACGACGGCGTGATGCCGCAGACCAAAGAGGCGATTGCCCACGCCAAAGCAGCCAAAGTGCCGATCGTGGTGGCGATCAACAAGATCGACAAGCCTGACGCCAACCTGGAGCGTGTCAAGAACGAGTTGGTGGCTGAAGGTGTGTTGCCTGAAGAGTTTGGTGGCGATTCACCCTTTGTGCCGGTCTCGGCCAAGGTCGGCACCGGCATGGACACCTTGCTTGAGCAAGTCTTGCTGCAAGCAGAAGTGCTGGAGCTGACAGCGCCTACCGAGGCTGCTGCCAAGGGCCTGGTGATCGAAGCCCGCCTGGACAAGGGCCGCGGGCCTGTGGCCACCGTGCTGGTGCAAAGCGGCACCCTGAGGAAGGGTGACGTGGTGCTGGCCGGCAGCGCCTACGGCCGCGTTCGTGCGATGCTGGATGAAGACAACAAGGCCATCGACGAGGCCGGGCCGTCCTTGCCTGTCGAGATTCAGGGCCTGAGCGATGTACCGCAAGCCGGTGACGATTTCATGGTGCTGAGCGACGAACGTCGCGCGCGTGAGATCGCCACCTTCCGCCAAGGCAAGTACCGCGAGGTGACGCTCAACAGGCGCCAGGCCGCCAAGCTCGAAGGCATGTTCGAGAACATGGGCGAAGGTGCAGCGCAGACCCTGTCATTGATCGTCAAGGCCGATGTGCAGGGCTCACAAGAAGCACTGTCACAAAGCCTGGTCAAACTCAGCACCGCCGAGGTCAAGGTGCAGATCGTGCATGGCGCCGTGGGTGGCATCAGCGAGAGCGACATCAACCTGGCGATTGCTTCCAAGTCGGTGGTGATCGGCTTCAACGTGCGCGCCGATGCCGGTGCGCGCAAGCTGGCCGAGGGCAACGGCGTCGACATCAAGTACTACAACATCATTTATGACGCGGTAGACGAGATCAAGGCGGCGATGACCGGCATGCTGGCGCCCGAGCAGCGCGAGGAGGTCATCGGCACGGCAGAGGTTCGCACCGTGTTCGTGGCGAGCAAGATCGGCACGGTGGCGGGGTGCATGGTCACCGCAGGTCAGGTGGTGCGCAACGCCAGGTTCCGCTTGTTGCGCGAGAACGTGGTGATCTACACCGGCGAGATCGAATCCGTCAAACGCATGAAGGACGATGTGCGAGAAGTCAAGGAAGGCTTCGAGTGCGGTATCAAGCTGAAGAACTACAACGACATCAAAGAGGGTGATCAGCTCGAAGTCTTTGAAGTCAAAGAAATCGCACGTTCACTGTGAACATGAAGCAGCGCATCACTTCTTCCCGCAGCCACTGGCTGGCCATGTGCCGCCCAGCGGCGGGGCAGTGCTGCGCTTTCGCACGCCACAAGCCTGCAGACCGCCCTTGGGGGTAGGGCACCGCGCTGTTTCAGCGACAAGCCCCGCCCCTTGAAGGTGGGGCTTGTTACTTTCTAGCCTCGTGAGTCAGTCATTGCCTTCGCCATGCGACACAAAAAATCCACCGTTAACCGCAGCCACCGCGTCGCTGACCAGATCCAGCGTGATCTGGCCGAGTTGATCCGCGAGCTGAAGGATCCGCGCCTGGGCATGGTGACACTGAACAGTGTCGATGTGACGCCCGACTACGCACACGCCAAGATCTACTTCTCGGTGCTGGTGGGCACGCCTGAAGAAAGCGAAATGGCTTTGAACGAAGCCGCCGGCTTCTTGCGCAACGGTTTGTTCAAGCGTTTGAGCATCCACACCGTGCCTTCGCTGCACTTTCACTTCGATCGCACCACCGAGCGCGCCGCAGACCTGTCGGCGCTGATCGCCAAGGCCAATGCCACGCGGGCCAAGGATGACTGAGTTGAAGAGCACGATCGCCTTCGACACTCGGGTGACCCCTGCTGCCGTCGGCAATGGCGCCTTGCAGCAACCTCATCGGTATGCCGGCACCCCGAAGACACGCGAAGCGCCGCAGCAGGACAGGCCTGCCCGCCAGCCGCGTCGTGCGCTGCATGGCGTGCTGCTGGTGGACAAGCCGCTGGGCTGGACCAGCAACGATGTGCTGCAAAAGTGCAAAGGCATGCTGCGCGCTGAAAAAGGCGGCCACACCGGGACGCTGGACCCGCTGGCCACCGGTTTGCTGCCGCTGTGTTTTGGTGCTGCCACCAAGTTCTCGCAAGTCAGCCTGGACGCCGACAAGTGCTACCGCGCCACGCTGCGACCGGGCCAAACCACCACCACTGCGGATGCCGAAGGCGAGTTGCTTCAAGAACGGCCCGTCAGGCTCAGCACAGCACAGATCGAAGCCGCCTGCCAAAGCCTGCTGGGCCGCATCGATCAAGTGCCGCCGATGCACTCGGCGCTGAAGCACCAAGGCAAGGCGTTGTACACCTACGCGCGGGCCGGCGTTGAGGTCGAGCGCGCCGCACGACAGGTGACGATCCACGCGATCGACCTGATCGATTGGCAGCACGACCATTTGATCATCGACGTGCGCTGCAGCAAAGGCACCTACATCCGCACGCTGGCCGAAGATCTGGGCGAGCGTTTGGGCTGCGGCGCCCATCTGGCTGCCTTGCAACGCACCGCTTGCGGCGCCTTGCAGTTGCAGCACAGCATCACGCTTGAGGCATTGCAAGCGCTGGATGAAGCCGGTCGCGATGCCTTGCTGATGCCTGTAGACAGCCTCTTGGCAAACTGGCCAGAGATAGAACTGCAAGCCGAAGACGCCAGCCGATTCTTGTGCGGCAGCCGCCGCCGTTTGCCTCTGCCAGACGCTGCTGCGGTGCGCGTCTACGCCCAACACCCGCGCGCCTTTCTGGGCAGCGGTCACATCCAGGGCGGCGAGTTGATCGCCGACCGACTACTCAGTCCTCTCGAAGTCAGAGCCACACCATGACACGTCAAATCAGAAACATCGCCATCATCGCCCACGTCGACCACGGCAAGACCACGATGGTCGACCAACTGCTGCGCCAAAGCGGCACTTTCCGTGAAAACGAAAAAGTGGCCGAGCGGGTGATGGACAACGACGACATCGAACGCGAACGTGGCATCACGATCCTGGCCAAGAACTGCGCCGTGGAGTGGAAAGGCACCCACATCAATATCGTCGATACCCCCGGCCACGCCGACTTTGGCGGTGAGGTCGAGCGTGCCTTGAGCATGGTCGATGGCGTGGTGCTGCTGATCGACGCCCAAGAGGGGCCCATGCCACAAACACGCTTTGTGACCAGGAAAGCGCTGGCACTGGGCTTGAAGCCGATCGTCGTCGTCAACAAGATCGACAAGCCCGGCTCGCGGCCCGACTACGTGATCAACGCAGCTTTCGACCTGTTTGACAAACTGGGCGCCACCGAAGAGCAGTTGGACTTCCCGGTGGTCTATGCCTCGGGCCTCAACGGTTGGGCTTCAATCAAGGAAGGCGATCCTGGCCAAGCCTGGGCCACCGACATGAGCCAGCTCTTTGACACCGTGCTGGCCCATGTGCCAGCGCACCAAGGCGACCCTGCAGCGCCTTTGCAACTGCAGATCTCGTCGCTGTACTACAGCACTTTCGTGGGGCGCATTGGCGTGGGCCGCATCAACGCCGGTACCTTGAAAGCGCCGATGGATGTGCTGGTGATGGAAGGCACGGCAGAAGAAGGCGGTCGGTCGTACAAAGGCCGCGTCAACCAGGTGCAGACCTTTGAGGGCCTGGAGCGTGTGCCGGTGGCCGAAGCCGGCCCAGGCGACATCGTGCTGATCAATGGCATCGAAGACATCGGCATCGGCGTGACCGTGACCGATCCGCTGCAGCCGCAGCCCTTGCCGATGCTGAAGGTGGATGAGCCCACACTGACGATGAACTTCTGCGTCAACAACAGCCCCTTGGCCGGCCGCGAAGGCAAGTTCGTGACGAGCCGTCAGATCTGGGACCGATTGCAAAGAGAGCTGCAAAGCAATGTCGCGCTGAAGGTCAAGGAATCGGGCGAGGACGGCATCTTCGAGGTCAGCGGTCGGGGCGAATTGCACCTGACGATCCTGCTGGAGAACATGCGCCGCGAAGGCTTCGAGCTCGCGGTCAGCAAACCTCGCGTGGTCTTCCGTCAAGTGGACGGTGAAAGGTTCGAGCCGATCGAGATGTTGACCGTGGACATCGAAGACCAGCATCAGGGCGGCGTGATGCAGGCTCTGGGCGAGCGCAAAGCCGAGCTGGCCAACATGGAAACCGACGGTCGTGGCCGCGTGCGGTTGGAGTACAGAATCCCTGCGCGTGGGCTGATCGGATTCAGCAACGAGTTCATGAACCTGACCCGCGGCACGGGCTTGATCAGCAACATCTTTGAAGGCTACGAGGCCTACAAGGGTGAACTCAGCGGACGCAAGAACGGCGTGCTGATCAGCATGGACGATGGCGAGATCTTCACCTACGCCCTGGGCAAGTTGGACGATAGGGGCCGCATGTTCGTCAAAGCGGGTGACCCGGTCTACGAAGGCATGATCGTGGGCATCCACAGCCGCGACAACGACCTGGTGGTCAACGCCACCCGCACCAAGCAGCTGACCAACTTCCGCGTCAGCGGCAAGGAAGACGCGATCAAGGTCACCCCGCCCATCGACCTGAGCCTGGAGTACGCGGTGGAGTTCATCGACGATGACGAGTTGGTCGAGATCACGCCCAAGAGCGTGCGGGTGCGCAAGCGGCACCTGAAAGAGCACGACCGCAAGCGGGCTTCCAGAGAGGCAGCCTGACAGCTGTCAGGCGGGCCATGACCTCTGCCATGGACCGCACAACCGACCGCACAACCGTCCGCACAACCGATCCCGCAACCGATCCCGCAACCGATCCCGCTCAAAACAAGCGCTGACCCGGGCGCAGTCTGAAGCGCAAGGCTGCGGGACTGCTCGCCAGCCAGTCGACGCACCACCCCCTGGACTCCCTAAGCATGACGCACCGCAAAGCGGTCTGGATGATGGTGGCTGCCGCCCTGTTGTGGAGCACGGCCGGTGTGGTTTCGCGCTTCTTGCAAAGCGCTGAGGGCTTTGAAATCACCTTCTGGCGCAGTGCTTTCAACGCCTTGTCGCTGCTGGTTTTGCTGAGCTGGCTGCGGGGTCCGCAGGTGTTGTGGCGCTCTTTGCGCAGTGGCGGCAGGGCGCTGTGGCTGTCGGGATTTTGCTGGTGTGTGATGTTCACCGCCTTCATGATCGCCTTGACGCTGACCAGCGTGGCCAACGTGCTCGTCACGATGGCGCTGGGGCCGCTGTTCACGGCGCTGATGTCGCGTGGCTTTCTGGGCCACCGGCTGCCCGCGCGCACCTGGGCCGCCATTGCGCTTGCGGGCATGGGCATTGCCTGGATGTACGGCGGCAACGTCAGTGCCAGCGACCCGCGCCAACTGCTGGGCATCGCGGTGGCGCTGGGTATACCGGTGGCGGCCGCCATCAACTGGACCTTGCTGCAGCACCTGCGCAGCCAACAGGGTGGCGGTGGCGACATGCTGCCTGCGGTGCTGGTGGGTGCGCTGCTGTCGGCAGCGATCAGCTTGCCGCTGTCGCTGCCGTTTTCTGCCGCCCCTTCAGACATCGCCTGGCTGGCCGGGCTGGGCTTGATGCAACTGGCCATACCTTGCCTGATGGCTGTGGCAGCCGCGCGCGTGCTCAGCGGACCGGAGATCTCTTTGCTGGCTTTGCTGGAGGTGGTTTTTGGCGTCGCCTGGGTCTGGTGGGGTGCTGGCGAGGCTCCTTCAAAGGCCGTGCTGGGCGGCGGTTTACTGGTACTGATCGCCTTGGCCGGCAACGAATTGCTGGCCTTGCGCAACCTGTACCGGCGTTGACCCAGGTTGACGGGCAAGCGGCCACAGGGTTGCCCACGGGCATCCCCCTCTGACCAAGCGCTCGCGCATGGCCTAGGATCGGTCGGGCGGCGGCAATCGGTTCGCCCGACAGGGACCCCTTGATGAAACAACTCTCTGGTCTGGACGCGACCTTTCTGTACCTGGAAACGCCAACCATGCCCATGCATGTCGGGGCCTTGCATGTGCTGGAACTGCCTGCCGATTTCAAGGGCAAGTTCGTGACTGCCCTGCGCAGACACATGGCTGCCCGTCTGCCGGTGGCCCCTGTGTTGCGCCGTCGACTTTGGTGGATGCCCTTGAACCTGGCCAATCCAGCCTGGGTGGATGCCGAGCCCGACATGAGCGAGCATGTCGTCGAGATCAAGCTGCCACCTTCGGCCAAGCTGGGCGATGGCATGGCTGCGCTGGAAGCCGAAGTTTCGCGGCTGCACCCGGTGCTGCTGGACCGCGAGAAGCCGCTGTGGAAGTTTCATGTCTTTGAAGGTCTGGCGCCTTCGGCCAACGGCAACAAGCGCGTGGCCTTGTATTCCAAGCTGCACCACGCAGCTGTGGATGGCCAGGCTGCGGTGGCCTTGGCCAACACCCTCCTCGATCTGAGCCCCCTGCCGCGCGAGATCGAAGTGCGCGACAGCAAACGCGGCAAAGTCTTTCAGTTGGAGATGGCAGAGATGCTGCGCGGCGTGATCGGCAATCAGGCGCAGAAAGTGGCCGACATCGTGCGCAAACTTCCGGCCACGGTGAGCACTTTGAAAAACGCAGCCTCGTCGATGGCCTCCAGCACCATCAGCACCAGCACGCTTTTGGGCGGCAAGGGCGGGCCCAACAACTTCACTCTGGCCCCGCGCACGCCGCTCAATGCCAGCGTCACCGAAGGCCGGGCCTTTGCTTGCGCCACCTTGCCATTGGCCGAGATCAAGGCCTTGTCCAAGGCACACCAGGTCACCATCAACGATCTTGTGATGATGTTGTGCAGCACCGCGCTGCGCCGCTTCTATGCCAAGCGCCGCACGCTGCCGCGCAAGAGCCTGGTGGCTGCGGTGCCCATTTCTTTGCGCGCCAAAGGCGACACCACCGCCGACAACCAGGCTTCGATGAGTTTGATCAGCCTGGGCACGCACATCAGCGACACCGGCAAAAGGCTGGATCACGTGCGGGCTGCCACCGCGGCCATGAAAAGCACGATGGGCCAGGTCAAGAGCGTGTTGCCTACCGACTTTCCTTCGCTGGGCATCCCTTGGCTGATGGAAGCGGCCACCGCCCTGTATGGCAAGGCGCGGGTGGCAGATCGCATCCCGCAAGTGGCCAACCTGGTCATCTCCAACGTGCCAGGGCCGCCGGTGCCGCTGTACATGGCTGGCGCACGCATGCTGACCAATTACCCCACCAGCATCGTCGTGCATGGGCTGGGGCTCAACATCACGGTGCAAAGCTACGACCAGAGCCTGGACTTTGGCCTGATGGCCGATGCCCAGGCGATGCCCGAAGTGCGTGAATTGGCGGGCGCCTTGCTGGTGGCTTTTGACGATCTGTGCGCCTTGCCCCGGCCGGGCGAGGTGGAGACCGATGAGCCGCTGCCACCGGGACCGATGCGCAAGGCGGCGTCTGGAGCCGCCAGCAGGGCCTTGGACGAAGTCTCCAGCACCGTCAAAGGTGCTGTGAGTGGTGCTCTGAGTGGTGCGGTGAGCAGGGCTGTCGGTGGCGGGGTCCGGGGCGCTGTCAAAGGCGCTGTGTCAGGCATGGCCCGCAGAGTCCTGGGTGGCGCCCCGTCGATGCCAAAGCCTGCATCCGAATCCCGACAAGTCGTGACAAAACCGTCTGATGCAGCAAAAAAAAGTCGCTCCCGCTAGGGCGGACGCCCCAAAGACCCGGCGCCGTGCTGACTAAGATGTGCGCATGACCGTTGCCCCCAAAGTCCAGCGCAAAAGCAATGCCAGCCAGCAAAAGACGAGATCCGAGCCGCGTCAGCGCCCACAACCCAATCCCTTTGCCCCTTTGCAACTAGACGAACTGGTGGCTGCCCCCGGGCCGCTGTTGATGATGATGGAAGCCCGCGCGCCCTGGGAATGGGCTGCCATGTGGGCTGCCACGCCGTGGTTGAACCGCCTGCCGGTGGGGGATGGCCACCCGGTGATCGTCTTTCCTGGCCTCGGCGCCTCTGACACCTCGACCTTGATGCTGCGCAACTTCTTGCGCCAGCGTGGCTACACCGCCTACCCGTGGCTCCAGGGTTTCAACTTCGGGCCCCGCCATGGCGTGCTGGACGCCTGTCGCAGCCATGTGCGCGACATCGCCAACCGCCACAACGAGCCCGTCAGCCTGATCGGGTGGAGCCTGGGCGGTATCTACGCGCGCGAGATCGCCAAAGAACAGCCCGACAACGCACGCTGCGTGATCACCTTGGGCTCACCCTTCGTCGGCCACCCGCGGGCCACCAACGCCTGGCGCTTTTATGAACTGGTCTCGGGCCAGGCGGTGCACGACCACGCATTGACCGCACAGGTGCGCGTGCCGCCCGGCTGCCCCACCACCAGCATCTTCAGCAAGACCGACGGCGTGGTGGCCTGGCAATGCAGCATCAACGAACCCTCAGCGAGCAGCGAGAACATCGAGGTCCAGGCCAGCCACATCGGCATGGGGCTGAACCCGCTGGCGCTTTATGCCATTGCCGACCGTCTTCGCCAAGACCCGCAACGCTGGAAGAAGTTTGACCTGCAAGGCGCCCGCAAGTGGTTCTACAAGATCGGGCATGCGCTGCCTGAGTTGACGCCCCGAGAGCAGCGCTGAGCCATGCAAATTCAATCCAACGGCATCGGCATAGAGGTCGACGATCAGGGCCTGCCCAATGGCGAGCCGCTGCTTTTGATCATGGGACTGGGCATGCAGATGCTGGGCTGGCCCGATGAGCTGGTGCAGATGCTGGTCAGCCGGGGTTTCAGGGTCATCCGCTTTGACAACCGCGACACGGGGCTGAGCACCGGCTTTGACCAGGCCGGCGTGCCCAACCTGGCCTGGGCGGCGATGCGCCACATGGTGCGGCTGCCCGTTGAATCGCCGTACAGTCTGCGCGACATGGCCGACGATGCCGTGGGCGTGCTGGACGCCTTGGGCATCGCCAAGGCGCATGTCTGTGGCGCCAGCATGGGCGGCATGATTGCACAGCGCATGGCTGCAGCGCATCCGCAACGCGTCAAAAGCCTGGGCTTGTTGATGACCAGCAGCGGCGCGCGCGATTTGCCGCAGCCCACTCTGCGTGTGCGCCGCGTGCTGCTCTCCAGGCCCGACGGCAAGAATCTGGAGGCCGTGGTGGCGCACCTCAAGCGTGTGCTGGGGGTCATCGGCAGCCCGGCATTTCCGCCCGACCCGCTGCGCCAGGACGCCCGCCTGCGCACGATGGTGCAACGCGCCTGGCGGCCTGCCGGCACGGCGCGCCAGCTCCTGGCTGTGGCGGCTGATGGTGACCGCAGCGCCCTGCTGCCCAAAATCAACGTGCCGACGCGCGTGATGCATGGCCAGGCCGACCCCTTGATCCCGGTGGCAGCGGCGCATGATCTGGCAAAGAAGATGCCCGGCGCCGTGCTCGACATCATCCCTGGCATGGGGCACGACCTGCCGCTGCAGGTGCTGGCCGGCATCGCCAGCGGCTTGGCGGACAACGCGAGCAGGACGGTGTCTCAGCGCGCCTGAAGAGCGCTTGTCATGCAAGGGCCTGACAATCGGGCCCGATGAATACAGAAAATCCCAGAGTCTGGCCACTGCAAGGTGCAACGAACTTTCGCGACCTGGGCGGCTATCCGACCCAGGACGGCCGGCATGTACGCTGGCGGCGGCTCTTTCGCTCAGACCACCTGGGCGCGCTCAGTGCAGACGACTTGAAAACGCTGGCGCCGCTGGGCCTTGAGCGTGCGCTGGACTTCAGAGGGCTGCACGAGCGCGGAGCAGCACCCTACGCTTTGCCGGGCATCGCGCAGCACTCGCTGGCCATCGAGCCGACCGTTGTGCAGCGCTTGCAAGAGCTGGCGGGTTCAGGCGCTGCGTTGACCGCAACGGTGGCCACGTCGCTGATGGAGGAGCTTTACCGCAGCTTGGCGGCCGAGCGTCACCATCGCTTTGCGGAGTTCTTCCAACATGTGCTGGACTGCGATGGCCCGCTGGTCTTTCACTGCACCGCCGGCAAAGACCGCACCGGGTTTGCTGCAGCTTTGTTGCTGCTGGCACTGGGCGTACCGCGCGATCTGGTGATGGAAGACTACATGCTGACCAATGCGGTCTACAAACACCCACCGATGCCGACAACGGGGCTGGCACCCGAAGCGCTGCGAGTGATGTGGGGCGTACAAGCAGGCTTCCTGCAAGCGGCCCTGCAGTTGGTGGACGCCGAAGACGGCGGCATGCATGGCTACCTTGGCCGCAAGCTTGGACTGAGTCAGACCTCGATCGCCAGGCTTTCGCAGCGCTACCTGGAGTGATTGGCGAGGCAAACGCTGCTGTTACTCCAGGGCAAGTGGTGGAGCCGGGCCCCTTGGCCTGGGTGACGCTGGCGCTCGCGGGTCTGGGGGTTCTCGGGGCGTCTCACCGTCTGAAGCAGCGAATCCACGCGATTCGGCCGGGCCTGACCACAAGCTCGGCGTTGTATCTTCAAGCGCTTCTTCTTCTCAGCCACATCCCCGCTGCCCCAAAAGCCACCAGCAAGCCCATCACCACTGCCAGGATGCCGAGCACCTGCAGCAGGGTGGGGACCTCACCCAGCACCGGGATCGCCAGCAGGGTCGCGGCACCCGGCACCATCGCACCGAAGAAGGCTGCCGGCCCCGGGCCCAGCAGCGCTGCGGCGCGGCTGTAAGCCAGCAGCGCCACCAGGCCGGCTCCCAGGCCCTGCGCCAGGATCTGCATCGTCCACATGCCGGCGCTGGCATTGGCCAGGCGGCTGAGGTCAGCCATCAGCAGGTAGGGCGGCGCGAAGAGCACGCAGGACAACACCACGATGACTGCCGTCACGCGCAAGGGGTCGACCTGCCAGCGCCGCGACAAGGCACCAAACAGGCCCCAGCAGCAACCGGCGGCGGCAAACAGCAAATCGCCCACCCAGACCGGGCCGCCGCCATGCATCAGCAGCCCGTCGCTGCCCATGAACAGCAGCCCGACCACGACACAGGCTGCGCCAACGGCGCTTTCGCGGGTCCAGCGCTGGTGGGCCAGGCGCGCCGACAGCGTCAATCCCGCCAGCATCTGGAACGCAGGGGCAATGACAGCGCCGTGCGTCAACGGCGCCAGTGTGAAGCCGGTCATGAACAGCAGGCTGAACCCTGGCCCGGCCAGCAGCGTCAGGATCAGACCACGTTGCCAGCCGATGCCACCCAGATCGCGCAGCCCCCAGCGCAGCAAGAAGGGCAGCATGATCAGCGCCCCGGGCGCAAAGCGCAGCAAGGTCAAGTCGCCAGCGCTCAGGCCCGACTTGACCCCCAGGCGTGCCAAAACCGTGTAGTTGGCCCAGATAGCCGCCGCCAGAAGACCCCAGGCAAGGCCTTGCCAACGGGTCTGGGCGGCTGACAACGGCAAAGCTGCGGGCATGCCCCGAGGCTAACCGACCCGACCCGTGCTGCGCAGGCTGCGGCGCGGGTGGCACCGCCAGCCGGCCAACCAGCCAGCCAACCAGCCGACAGCCACGAAGATCGCGCGTCAGAACTGGATCACATCCGCAATGGCGCGGATGCCAGCGGTGGCGCAACTGTCATCGGCTTCGCCCCCTGGGCCGCCAGAAATGCCGATGGCGCCAAAGACCTGACCACCCCCTTCGATCACCTGGCCACCGCCCGCAGCCATGAAGCGCGGCAGGCTGCGCAAGCCGCTCATCGTCTTGCCCGGCTGCGTCTCTTCGGCCAGCGACGTGGTGCTGGTTCTGAAGCTGGCTGCAGTCCAGGCCTTGTTGCTGGCCACATCGACGGTGTGGGCGCCAGCAAAACGGTCGCGCAGCAAGACCTGCGGCAGGCCTGAGCGATCGGTGACGACCACAGCCACTTGGAAGCCCTGCTTGCGGCAAAACTCCAGTGCGGCTTGGGCAGCGACCAGCGCGGTCTCTGGCGTCAACGACTTTGTGGTGAAACTGCCCTGTTGGGCAGATGCTGGCAAGCTCAGCCCCAGCCACAGTGCTGCAGCACCCCAGATTGCAGCACCCCGGGCCAGGCGCTTGCGGTAGGGTGGCTGGCGAGCAGTGTGAGGGCTGTCTGTGTGGGCCGTGTGGGCTATGTGGGATATGTGGGCTGTATGGTTCATGCGCCGTCTCCTGTTTGATGTCGAGGTCCGCCGCGCGAGCAATGCGAGCAATCAATCACAGCGGGTCGCGCGGCCTGCTGCGTATCAGTATGCGACCGCCAGAACCCGCCCGATTTGAGCGGGATCAAAGGTGGCAGCAGGCATGCCCTGATGTTTTGGCGACACGTCCATGGCGACGCGTCCTTGCTTGGGTTCCTGCCCCGCGTCCTGGGCCGCTGTCCTTGGCTGCATCCTGGCCTGCTCTGGCTGGCGTACCATGTCGAGGTGAAACGACTCTGGCTCTTCTGGTTGTTGGCTTTTTGCCTCTCAGGGCAAGCGCTTTCCGGCAGTTGGGCGACTGCCGCCGTTTGCCCCGTGTGGGCGGGGCAGGGCGCAGCCCAATGGGTCGACCCTGCAACGACGCTGCCCTCTGAACCTGTGCAGGTGAAGAACACCGCCCACCCTGCGGTGCCCGACTGCTGCAACGATCTGCTGACCTATCTCAGCACCGGCCAAAGCTGCAAGGCCGGGCAAGACTGCGCGATGGCGCAACCCTGGGCCTTTGACCAGGCTGCAGGAGTCACGGCTGCTTTCGCTTCGACCACAGTGCGCTGGCCGGGCCGCACCGCCGGCAAGTTTGCCAACGGCCCGCAGCGCATCTGGCGCCCGCCAACTTTCGTCTGACCCTTCCGGTGTTGTGCTGAGCGCGCCTCGGGGTTTTTGAGCCCCCAGGCAGCGCCCAGTTGATGTGGCGCAGCGCGCCACGCCCTGATCGGAGTCAGTCTATGTCTGGATCTTCAAGGTTCCGCCGCAGCCATGCGCGGCCGGCGGGCCGTCTGTTGCCCTTTGCGGCCTTTGCGGCTTTTGCGGCCTTTGCAGGTGGTCTGGTCGCCGCTGCCCGCAGCGCGTCCAAAGCTCTCGGCAAATTTGGCAATCCTGGCAGTCTTGGCAGCGTCGCTGCGGCGATCAGCTGTTTGCTGCTGCTGAGCGCGCCAGCAGCAGCGCAACCGCAGCCTGCGCAACCTCAGCCTGCGCAACAGCAGCCGACACCCACCCTGAGCCTGTCGATGGCCATGACGCTGGCCGAGCAGAACTCGCAGGCCCTGCCTGCACAGGACGCAGCAGCCAGGGCCGCCTCGGCACGCGCCATTGCAGCCGGCCAACTGCCGGACCCGATGCTGCGCCTGGGTCTGGACAACGTGCCTTTCGAAGGCAGCCTGGACAGTGTGCTGACCCGCGAACCCACCACCGCGCGCAGCATCGGGCTGGTGCAAGCCCTGCCGCGAGCAGCCAAGCGCCAAGCACGCGCACAGCTCTTTGAGCGAGAGGCCGATCTGGCCATGGCGCGGCGTGCTCTGGAGCGCCGACGCCTGCGCCGCGAAGCCGCCTTGGCATGGGTGCAGGCCTACGTGCAGGGCCAGCGACTGCAGCAGATCGAGGCCCAACGTGTGCAAGCTGAGTTGCTGCGTGAAGCGGTGGATGCCGCCTATCGGGCGGCGCGGGCTTCGCAGACTGAACCCTTTGTGGCGCGCTTGGCTCTGGGCCGTTTGCAAGACCAGCGGCTGCAGGCCCTTGCCGAGCAGCAGCTGGCGCTGGCCAGCCTGCGCCGTTGGGTGGGAGCGGCCGCCGACTGGCCGCTGGATCAAGCGCCAGACTGGCAGCGCAGCAGCCTGGACAGCCCACAAGCCGCTGCCTGGCTGACGCAGGACCCGGAGCTGGCGCTGACGCAGGCACAGCAATCGCAAGCGGGTGCCGCTGTGAATCTTGCGCGCGAAGACTTGCGCCCAGACTGGAGCGTGGACCTGCGGGTGGCGCAGCGCGGGCCCCGCTACGACAACATGGTCTCGATCGGCTTGAGTCTGCCGCTGCGCTGGGATGTGGATCGACGCCAAGGCCGCGAGGTGGCGGCCCGCATGGCGCAGCAGCAGCAAGCCGAGGCAGACAGCGAAGAAGTCAAACGGGCCCGCGACACCCAGGTTGAGCGTTGGCGCTTGAGTTGGCAAATCGGCCTGCGCCGCTTGCAGACCTACCAGCAAGAGTTGCTGCCCCTGGCCGCGGCCCGCACGCAAGCGGCTCTGGCGTCTTACCGCGCCGGCTCAGGGCCTTTGCAGGCTGTGCTGGAAGCCCGGGTGGCAGAGCAGGCGCTGCGCCTGGAGCAAGTGCAGATCGAAGGGCAGACAGCCAGCGACTGGATCAGGCTCGAAACGCTGCTGCCCCCCGCAACGACCCCAATCCTGGAGCAACGACCATGAACGCAGCTCAACACAACACCGCGCCTGACAAAGAAGCGCCGGGCCGCCCCAAGTCTCAGCATTTTCTTTCAGGGTCCCCGGCGCGAAGCCGCGGCTTGGCGGGCGCTCAATGGTTGCTTGGCCTGGCGCTGCTTCTGGCCGTCGCTGGCACTGCGTGGTGGCTGGGCATGAAGCAGGGCAGCATGGGTGCTGGCGGTGCAGGCCAAAGCGCCTCAACCAGTGGCGGCACCTCTGGCAGGCCGGCTGCCGTGCAAGACCCTTCCAACTGGGGCATCCCAGAAGGCGAAGAAGCCACGCGCCGCCACATCCGCGACGGCTTGAAGGCGGGCGACATCGACCCCGTCACTGGCATGAAAGTGTTGAACTACCACGACCCGATGGTGCCGGGCAAGAACTTCGATGCGCCCGCCAAGTCGCCCTTCATGGACATGATGCTGGTGCCACGCTACGCAGGCGCGGGCGACACAGACACGGGCGGCATCAGCGTCAGCCCACGCATCCAGCAAAACCTGGGGCTGCGCACGGCAGCCGTGGTCGAAGGCACGGTGGCCGCAGAAGTGACAGCCGTGGGCGCCGTGACCTGGAACGAGCGCGAACAGGTGGTGCTGCAGGCCCGCGCCACCGGTTTCGTGGAGAAGCTGCATGTACGCGCCACGCTGGACCGCGTCACCCAGGGCCAGCCGATCGCCGAAATCTACGTGCCGGCTTGGGTTGCCGCCCAAGAAGAGTACCTGGCGCTGACGCGCATGAAGGGCCTGGACCTGGCACCGCTCGTGGACGCAGCGCGCCAGCGCATGCGCCTGGCCGGCATGAGTGAAGAGCAGATCGCGCAAGTGGTGCAGTCGGGCGTGGTGCAGCCCCGCCTGGTGCTGCTGGCGCCAATCACAGGCACCGTGACTGAGCTGACGCTGCGCGAAGGCGCCACGGTGATGTCCGGCATGACGCTGGTGCAATTGCAAGGCACCCGCACGGTGTGGGCAGAGGGCCAGGTGCCCGAGAGCCAGGCCGCGCTGATCAAGGTGGGCACGCGGGTCACTGCCAGCACGCCTGCCGCGCCGGGCCAGCGCTTTGCGGGCCGGGTGCAAGCGCTGCTGCCTGAAGTGGATCCGCTGACTCGCACCCTGAAAGCCCGGCTGGAGCTGGCCAACCCCGCTGGCCGCCTGGTGCCGGGCATGTTTGTGCAGATGCGCTTTGACAGTGGCGGGCGCAGCAAGAGCCTGCTGCTGCCCAGCGATGCGGTGATCCGAACGGGCCAACGCAGTGTGGTCATGCTGGCGCTGGACGAAGGGCGTTTTGCGCCTGTAGAGGTCGTCACGGGGCTGGAAGCCAACGGCCAGATCGAGATCGTCAAAGGCTTGCAACTGGGGCAGAAGGTGGTGCTGTCGGGCCAGTTCCTGATCGACTCCGAAGCCACGCTGCGTGGTTTGCAGGCGCGACTGAACCCTGCGGACACGGCCGCGCCCGCAACCACAGCTCCGGCCACCGCCGCACCCACCTACCGCACTGACGCCTTGGTACTGGGCATCGAAGGCGACAGAGTTTCACTCGACCACCCCGAGATCCCGGCCCTCAAGTGGCCCCGCATGACGATGGACTTTCTACTGCCTGCACCTGCCGATCGGCCGCGTGACCTGGCTGCGGGCGAGAAGGTAGAGATCGAATTCAAGACCCCAGACGGTGATGTGCCGCAGATCACCAGCATCCGCCGCGTCGCCCCAGGGGCCGGCAAATGATCGCCGGCCTGATCCACTGGAGCATCCACAACCGCTTTCTGGTGTTGCTGGGCGCGGTGGTGCTCAGCGTCTGGGGCACCGTCAGCCTGCTGAAGACGCCGCTGGATGCGTTGCCCGATCTGTCGGACACCCAAGTCATCGTACGCACCCAGTGGCCGGGCCAGGCGCCGCAGATCGTCGAAAGCCAGGTCACCTATCCGCTGACGACCACGATGCTGTCAGTGCCCGGGACCAAGGCCGTGCGCGGGTTCTCGATGTTTGGCGACAGCTTTGTGTATGTGCTGTTCGATGACGATGTCGATCTGTACTGGGCCCGCTCGCGGGTGCTGGAGTACCTGAACCAGGCGCAGTCCAGGCTGCCGGCCGGAACACAGTCTTCGATCGGCCCCGATGCCACCGGCGTGGGCTGGATCTACCAGTACGCGCTGATCGACCGCACAGGCCGTCAGGACTTGTCGCAATTGCGCGCCTTGCAAGACTGGTTCTTGCGCTACGAGCTCAAGACCGTGCCCGATGTTGCAGAGGTGGCCAGCGTGGGCGGCATGGTGCGCCAATACCAGATCGTGCTGGACCCGGACAAGATGGCGGCTTACGGCATCACGCAGGCTGCAGTGGCCCAGGCAGTAACGCGCGGCAACCAGGAAGCCGGTGGCTCGGTGCTTGAAATGGGTGAGGCCGAGTACGCCGTGCGCGCCAGCGGCTACCTGCGCAACTTGGCGGACTTTCGCGCCATCCCGCTGCTCACCACCGACGCCGGCGTCTCGGTGCGGCTGGGGGATGTCGCCCATGTGCAAATGGGCCCCGAGAAGCGACGCGGCATCGGTGAGCTCAACGGCGAAGGCGAAGCCGCAGGCGGCATCATCGTGATGCGCTCGGGCAAAAACGCGCTGCAGACCATTGCTGCGGTCAAAGTCAAGCTGGCGGAGTTGCAGCGCGGCCTGCCTGCAGGGGTCGAGATCGTGCCGGTCTACGACCGTTCGACCTTGATCAACAGCGCGGTGGACAACCTGCGCGGCAAGCTGATCGAAGAGTTTGTGGTGGTGGCGCTGATCTGCGCGCTGTTTCTGTTCCATCTGCGCAGCGCCTTGGTGGCCGTGGTGTCGCTGCCGCTGGGCATCCTGGCGGCCTTTATCGTCATGCAGGCGCAGGGCATCAACGCCAACGTGATGTCGCTCGGCGGCATTGCCATTGCCATCGGCGCGATGGTCGATGCGGCCATCGTGATGGTCGAAAACGCCCACAAACACCTGGAGCGCCACGCGGCGGCGCACCCTGGCCAGCCACTGTCAGACACCCAGCGCTGGCAGGTGATCAGCAAGGCAGCCACCGAGGTCGGCCCGGCGCTGTTTTTTTCGCTGTTGATCATCACGCTGTCGTTCATCCCGGTGTTCACCTTGGAGGCTCAAGAAGGCCGTCTCTTTGCGCCGCTGGCCTACACCAAGACCTACGCGATGGCAGCAGCGGCAGGCCTGGCCGTGACGCTGGTGCCGGTGCTGATGGGTTATCTGATCCGCGGCCGCATCCCGGCCGAGACGGCCAATCCACTCAACCGTGGTCTGATTGCGATCTACAGGCCTTGCCTGGAAGTGGCGCTGAAGTGGCCGCGCCTGACCTTGGTGCTGGCTGCCGCTGTGCTGGCTTTGAGTTGGTGGCCGCTGCAACACATCGGCGGTGAGTTCATGCCGCCACTGGACGAAGGCGACTTGCTGTACATGCCCACCGCATTGCCCGGTTTGTCGGTAGGCAAAGCGGCTGAGCTGCTGCAACAGACCGACCGCATGATCAAGACCGTGCCCGAAGTCGCCACGGTGTACGGCAAAGCCGGCCGCGCCGACACCGCCACCGACCCGGCGCCGCTGGAGATGTTCGAGACCACGATCCAGTTCAAGCCACGCGAGCAGTGGCGGCCCGGCATGACGGCAGAAAAGCTGGTCGAAGAACTGGACCGCGCCGTGCGCGTGCCGGGGCTGACCAACATCTGGGTGCCGCCCATCCGCAACCGCATCGACATGCTCGCCACTGGCGTCAAGAGCCCTGTGGGTGTGAAGGTGGGTGGCACTGATGTGGCCACCATCGACCGCCTGACGGCGCAGATCGAGACTGCCGTCAAACAAGTGCCAGGCGTCAGCAGCGCGCTGGCCGAGCGCCTGTCGGGCGGGCGCTACATTGATGTCGACATCCAGCGCGACAACGCGGCCCGCTACGGCTTGAACATCGCCGATGTGCAAGAGGTGATCGCAGGGGCAGTGGGCGGCCTGGTGATTGGCGAGACGGTAGAAGGGCTGCAGCGCTTCTCGATCAACCTGCGCTACCCGCAAGAGCTGCGCGACTCGCTGCCCAAGCTCAGGGCCTTGCCGATCGTCACGGCGCGTGGCCAGCGCCTGGTGCTGTCGGATGTGGCCACCGTGCGCATCACCGACGGACCGCCGATGCTGCGCAGCGAAAACGCTCGCCTGGCAGGCTTTGTGTACGTGGACATCCGCGGCCGGGATCTGAGCGGCGCGGTGCAAGAGATGCAGCGCGTGGTGGCCGAGAAAGTGCAACTGCCGGCAGGATACTCGGTCAGCTGGTCAGGCCAGTTCGAGTTTTTGGAGCGGGCGCAGGCCAAGCTCAAGCTGGTGGTGCCTTTGACGCTGTTGATCATCTTCGTGCTGCTCTACCTCGCCTTCAAGCGCCTGGACGAAGCGCTGATCATCATGGGCACCTTGCCTTTTGCCCTGGTCGGCGGCATCTGGCTGTTATGGGGCCTGGATCACAACATGTCGGTGGCCAGCGCCGTGGGTTTTCTCGCGCTGGCCGGTGTGGCTGCAGAGTTTGGCGTGATCATGCTGATCTACCTCAAACAGGCCTGGGAAGAACGCCTGCGAAGCGGCCGCACCACGCCCGAGGATCTGCTGGACGCGATCCGCGAAGGCGCGGTGCTGCGCGTGCGCCCCAAAGCCATGACCGTGGCCACCATCGTCGCCGGTCTGCTGCCGCTGTTCTGGGGCACCGGCACCGGCAGTGAAGTCATGCAGCGCATCGCGGCACCGATGGTCGGCGGCATGCTCAGCGCACCGCTGCTGTCGATGTTCGTGGTGCCTGCGGTTTATCTGCTGGTGCGGCGGCGTGGGCTGGCTCAAGCCCAGCCCAGCTTGCCTGCTGAATCACCACGGCAGCCGCAGGTCTTGCCTGTGGCGACATGAACGCTTGCAGTCATCCGCCAGGTGGCCCCAGGTCCAGGATACGAACTGTCTGGTTGGCGAGTTGTACCTCGCGCAGAAAGAATGCCAAACCCACCACCAAGGCCAAGGTGGAGCCGGTGAACAGCAGGCCCACGAGCCACTTCAGTGGCGTGCTGAGCACAACTTCAAGAAACAACGCTGCCACCACCATGCACACCAGCAGCGCCGAAAGGGTGGTCGCCGTGATGGCAGCGCTGGCCAAGCGGCGACGACGTTCCAGGTGCGACAGCTCTTGCGCAAACTGCAGGCGCAAACGGTCGGTCTGAGGCCGTGCGACTTCGGTCAGGAAGCGACTGCGGTCGACGGTTCTGGCCAGGCGGCCGGTCATCACGTTGAGGATTCCTGCGATGCCGGTCAACAGAAAGACCGGGCCAACGGCCAGCTGTATCGCCTGGCTGACGTCGTTGATGTTGAGTGTGGGTGTGATCATGGGTGCTGCGTACAAGCTGGTCTGTGCCACGCTGGCCATGGCGGCATGTTCAGGTGAAAGGCCACGCGCTCAATCGAGTTCGAGCGTGAGCTTTTGGTTGCCCACCCTGCAACTGGCCAGCGTCACTTCGATGGTGCCGACGCCTTCACTGACCAGCGTGACAAAACGCTCGTGGCCATTGCCGCGCGTCCAGGGCGCGAAGGTGCTGGGGCCGCCATTCAGACCTCTGCCCCAACCTTCGAGATGGCCGATCTCCAGCACCGCCTCCGAGGGCGCAAGCAAGCGCGGCCCAGCGCATTCGAAACTCAGGCGCAGCGGCTCGGCGTGCGGCAGTGCTTTGGCTGAAGGCAGCCCGCAACTGCCCATGTAGCCGCTGTTGACGATGCGCAGCTTGCTGCGTGTGAGGCTGCCGGTTTTTTGTTGTGACACCAGCTCCAGTTTTATCTGCGGCGTCAGTGCTGCCACCCTCAGGAAGGCGGCACTCTGCTCCTGGCAAGTTTGCGCCAGGCGTTCAAAGGGCGGGTTCCAGATGCCGACCCGGGGGTCAAAGCCATTGAGTTCGACGGCACCGAGTTGGGGGTGCTCAAAAGCTTGCCAGGGCTTGAACATGCGGCCTGCGTTATGTTCACGGTCGAAGGCGGCGAGCTTGCGCATGTCGTCCCGCGAGAACTTGGCGTAATGGTCCACAAAGGGCTTCTTGCGCTCGAGGCCCAACTGCTTGAACAGGTCCCACAGCTCGACCACATAAGACAGAGCACCGCGCTGGTGATAGGCAAAGTCGCTGAGGTCGCCGTGCAAAGGCTTGTCTGGCTCGTAGAGAAATTCGTGGAAGCCGCTCACTGTGGGGTAGCCGGTGTGTTCAGTCATCCAGGCCTCGACCTGGGCGTAGATCGCCAGTTCGGTCGGATCCATCTTGTTGTCCGGCTTGTCACCCAGCGGGCGGATCAGCACGCCGCCAAAGGTGTGCAGGTTCAGCCACACCATGATGTTCGGGTGGCGGGTGGCAAAGTCGATCACTGCGCGTGTTTCCGGCGCGCTGCCGGGGTAAGGCCCAGCGCCGGCCTGCTGCGGTTCGGCTGCCCAGGAAAACGGGAAGTTGCGGTTGAAGTCGTAGAGGTTGTCCGAGAGGAAGTACGGATCGGGGATGCGTTGACCGTCAAAGTTGGCGATCAGGCCCTCGGGGTACAGGCGGAAGAACGGACCTTCGTCTTCGGGCTGCCGGGCGACCATCATCGGGGGCTGCAGCGGTTGGCCTTTGTCGTCGCGCAGTTCGATCAGTTCGCCGTTGGGGTCGGCCTGGCGCATGTAGCCACAAAATACGTCGCCGTTGATTTCGTCGGCCCGCCCATGGGCGTGGCCCCGTTCTGCGCGGGCGTTGGCGGGGCTGGGTCGGACGTAGCGCCCTTTCTTGAGTA
>Ga0105044_10001293_pt1 | contig 33139 bp, 16 predicted proteins | sample MAT01_FD_78092 | JGI IMG/M metagenome (GOLD analysis project Ga0105044, IMG submission 78092) | Freshwater microbial communities from Lake Fryxell liftoff mats and glacier meltwater in Antarctica - MAT-01 | ecosystem: Environmental > Aquatic > Freshwater > Ice > Liftoff microbial mat | place...
CCGCCACCTCATCATAAGGGCTCGATTGGGGGCCTCCGTTCCAAATTGACCCTCCATCCATTCCCAAAAACTGCATTTCCATCCAATCCCTTCAGGCCCCTCTCACCTGGGGGACAGGCTCTAAATCAGCATGGCCTGGATCACTGGTCGGGCGGGGCTGTGCTTATTTTTGGGCAGGCTGACCTGTTTCCGGAACGCTCAGATCCTCCCCATCCGGCTTGCCATGGCGACGTCCGCTCAATATTACTGCGGGACAGGTCGGAACGACGCAACACGGGGGGTGAAACGATTGCTGCCGGCAAAGCTCCCGGTTGGCTACCCAGTGCTGATGGCCCGAGCTGCAGCCTTGAAGCCGTGGACTTTGAAGCCAGCATCGCGGCCCTCAAAGCCGCCGGTGTTAGGTTCAAAATGGAACCGTTTGAAACACCCGTCTGCCACATGGCCATGGTGTGCGATCCAGCCGGAAACATCGTCATCATCCACAAGCGCAAACCCGGGCATCATTAAATCCGTTCGAACTCAAGGCGCGCTGACGAGTCGGAAGAACGCCATTACCTCGCTATTGGGAACGATCGCTGGGGGGAACGTCGCGATGGTTTGCCAGTCGGTATCGACTAGACTCAGCGATTGTTGCAGCACGAAACCCGAGGGCCACTGGGTGAATTCTAAGGAATCGCTTTCAATTTGGCGAGTGTAGGTCAACTCCGGAGGCTCTGTGGCCACGGTCCCTGGGATCAGTTTGACGGCGTCGATTTCGTTCCATCCGGCGACGCGGCGAGTATCCAGGATCACTTTCACTCGGACCACCGGGAGTGCTGTGGTTGGAAAGGTCACCTTGAGCACCCCAATTTGATTGGCGGTATAAGGGGTGGTGTCGGGCCCCGTCCAGACGGTCCTGGCGGCCCCGGACTCGTCGTAGACTTCCAATCGCACGATGGCGCCGGGATTAAAGCTCTGGGTGACTTCAATGCCCGAGGCGCGCACGGGCTGGGGATAGGTCAACTCGATCCATTCCTCGCCCGCGTTGGCCAGCCGAGGCGCCCACGCCTTGGCGTGATCCGTATGGTGGGGAACATCGGGCGCGCCGCTAGCCTGTTTGGCGGAGTAATCCGAGGCGCGGTATTCGGAACTGGCGAGGGCCGAGGTGGCCCAGAAAAATTCCCCGGGTGCAGGGCTGTTCGGATCGGTGGGATCCCAGCCGCGAGCGATCACCAGTGCCGGTCGAAGGTAGGGAAGCACGCGGCCGTCCGCTTGCGTGGACCGTTCCTCGATGGCTCGACGCAAATCCATCAGTTCTGCCGGTGGGACGGGCGATCCCAGTTGTTCCAACAGTTCAGGAAGGACTTCCGGCGGATTCCAAGCCGCGCGGGCGAGGTGGGCGAAGGTCAATGCTCCATCGAAATCTCCTTGGAGAAACAACGCCTCCCCCACGGCGGCCGCGGCCTCCGCACTCCGCGGACTCGCTAGATAATCCTCAAGGGTGCGGCCCTCCACCTCGATCAACACGGGCGCCGCGCGGGCCACTAGTTGTTCGATCTGAGCTGTGCCACTTCGGTCCGCGCGCCAGAGCAGTGCCGTGGCCAGGGCGAACTGCTGACGTAGAACCGCCTGCCGCCGTCCAGGAAGCACGTCGGCAGTGGCCTTGGGTAGCACTTGAACTTCAAAGCTGGACATCGCTTCCGGGCCGGTTGTCCCGGCGCGCCAGCGCAGATCGATCGTATAGCTGCCGGGCACGACTTGCGACGTGAAGGTCGGTGATAATTCAACCAGCACGGGACTCAGGCCCTCGGCCAGGACCTCCTTGCTTTCTGGCAGCGTGGCGGGGAGTGCCGGCGGCTCAAAGCTCCAGGGCAATTCCTCTCCAAGTCCATTCCGCACTCGAAGGGAGTATCCGGTTCGCAAAAGATCCTCCACCGCCGTCAATGGATTCAGATTTATCGCGACGATCCAAGGATCTGCCGGGGCGAGCGCTTCCGCACCGATCATCGATCCGGTGATACGCGGTCCGACCACCACGGGGATATCGTCCACCTCGAGGAACTCGGGTTCCGAGGCGCGGCGTCCACGCCAACCGTTGCCATCGGCAATCTCCAAAGCGGCCACGAAGGAGTAACGGCCGGGCGGGAGTACTCGATCGGGACGTTCCGCGAGGAAGAATGTCATGAAGCGTTCGCTGGTAGGCAACAGCGTGAAGGAAGAGGTTTCAGGAGTTCCGGAGCGTATCCACGGCAGCGAGACTTCCTGTCCGTCTGGTCTAGTGACCGTCAAAGACACGGTATCCGACCAAGGCTTGCCCACCGGCGCGATCGTCACGGGAGCATCGGACGCGCGTTCGTCGTCGGCCGCCAAATGGCGAAGAAAAACCCTGACCGCGAGCGCCTCAGCAGGTTGCCATGAACTCCGTTCGACCGGCTGAACTGCTCCCGGCTCGAATTGCTGGAGCGTGATTTCCAGATGGGGAGTGTCCGCTCGCGCGACACTTGAGGGGGCGAGAGCGACGAGCCAGGTAAGGAGGCATGTGAGGCTCAAGGGAAATCGTCGTCCGAACTGCGGATTCCCAATCCTAGCGTTCCTTTTGAGGGCGCAGCTGGGTTCAACGATGATCATTGGGAACAAATTCTTTGCCCGGAGCTGGCCTGGGGCTGTCGCCGTATCGGTTCGGTTCGGCGTTTGAGGTGCTGATGACACTGAGGGTATACCCGACACGCTCTTGGTGACCTTTGGGAAGCAGTTTGATGGTGTTCCCGACACGGTACGCCTCGGCGAACGTATCCCGCATGATGTTATCTATGGGGCCAGAATGTTCCCCTCCTTGCCGGGCGACGTAATACTTGCGAGTGGCGAATGAATTTAACGCTGCCAACGCTTGATCATTACCCGCACGGCTTTTTAAGCGGCGTTTCACGGCATCGGCATGTTCTACCTCCCGCAGCCAGTCCTCCCCCTCGTCGTGACCACTCTCATTACGGAGAGTGACCACTTCACCCGTCTCCGTCTTCACCTCTGGACCACCATCGGCGCCGCGCTTTACGCTGAGGGTATATTCACGGTCACCTCGGCCAGCACGCGTGACACCGCAACTCACGAGCAATGCCTGGGTGATACTGCGTTGGTAAAGATCGCGCCGCCCGTTCAGTTTAATCGCATTGGTTTGGAATTTTTCGAATGGAGGAACTCGGAGATTCGCACCATTCGGCCGTCCCGAGGTGGTACGAGGTCTCCAATCCTCGGTCGGCGCCGGCTTTCTGATGCCAATGGCATGCTGGGCGCCCTGGGTCGGGCCGGATCCTCGGTTGACGTTCATGACGCGCGACTCGTCCAGCACGCCCTCTCCGGGATGCACCACATAGGTCGCCGCTCCGCTGGCGGTCGCGAACAGTTGCGTCGCTGCCAAACTATCGTCGTTCTTCATCCGATCATATATAAAAACGTTCCGGACGTTCGGGTCGGTCGAAACATACTCCAGCTTCGATTTCTCCGGGCTCACCTTTTTGCTAATGTAGAACCCTCGATATTCTTCAAAGTTGGAAAACCCATCTCCGAGCGCGGTCGCCTTGCCCTCGGGCTCCCAGTCATTGTCCGCAGTGTCCGGTTCGGTGTTCACTTGGTTTGTTCGACTCCATTTTCTATGGATTTTTGAATCGGACGTGCGATCCGGGAGCCGGATATCGGTTTCGTCCCCCTCTGGTCCTTTATACTTTCCCTGAAGCTTCATGCCGTCATCCAGAGTGGCTTCGACCCGGAGCGTGCTCCATCCGCCATGATCCCAGGGCCAGACATTGACGGACGATTTTAATGTGGTGAGATCCATTTCCACGAGCTCTTGTTTCTTGTCCTGCGTGGGTAATCGCTTCGCGATGGACAAGTCCCACGACGTCTCCGTGCTCTGGTAGGGATAATTCATAGCGATACCCGGAAGTTGCGAGGTTTCATGAAGGGTCCAGCGGAGCTCCTTGATATGCACAGCGGGAATCTTGCCAGAGGGGTCAGTGACTTGGGCGGTGAGCGAAAGCGGTTTTCCGGGGTGAATAACTTTCCCGTCCGGGTCGTAGTGTTTGACTGAAGGCCGCCAGTCTGCGAACCCCTTGGCAGTCACCCGCAGTTCGAGTTCGGGGGCTGCCTCCCGAATCTCCCATGTGAGCAGCCATTCCCCAGTACTATCCGCACCTTCGAGTCGTTTTGTCGGTGTACCACCGCTGAATAAGTCGGCGGTTCCCTGAAGCGGTTGTGGTTGACCCAACTTATCGAAATCCGATTGTGCTAATCCCAACGTCGTGTAGTTCAGGGTCGGCACTCTAGGGAGCAGGATCGGGTGCAACCCTGGCTTCCCGGAGGGTGTATCCGTGTCAAATGCGAGCCCGAAATAACTCTGACCCTTTTTTAGCTCATTGAACCATTTGTTAGGATTGTCTCCAAATTCGCGCGCGAACCAAGTTTGGGTCACCAGATCGATTTCAATGTCGAATTCCGGCAAGCTCAGGGGTACTTCGAGCGCCTTCCAAGTCTCGTTTCGGATCACAGGATCCGGGGTCACTCCACCTTCTCCGACCTTGTTTGGTTTGATGAAGTTGAGGCTTTCTTCGAGGTCGCCTTTGATGCCATCCGCCGAAAGCAGTCGGAAATCTCGGAGCGTGCGTCTGCCTTGGGAGGGTGCAACGTACTTGGCTGCAAATGAGGCCTCGACTAGGAGGCCCCCACTCCCGGTAGTTCTCGATCCCTCGTCGTTAGGTGGCTGCGGCTTCAGCTCCGAGACCATCACAAAAGTGAGACTGATCAGCACTTCCCCAGGCTGCAATCCGCTGGGCGGGTTCTCCTGTCCTAAAGCACCTTGCCCAATGGCCCATCCCACCAGTATTGCCAACCAACCCGCTCGGATTACGACAGCTCTCACAATATGCCGCTGCACACTGTTCAAACTGGAGATGCATTAATTGCCCGCAAGTTCAAAGTTAGGCGATTGGCAAGGGCGCAAGGGCGACCGGGCAAAATTCGACTGGGGCGCTGGGCGGTAGGTCGACGAGGGAGAATGAAGCCAATTCCTCGGATTGGTGCCCGAACTGCCGGAGGGGTTCCGCGGGGAGATTCACGGCGACGTCCTGATGGACAATCATGATCGCTTGTTGGTCCGGACGCCGGTGGCTCCACCGTTTCTCTAGTGTCCGCTCCAACTGGGCTCATCGGCAAAGCGGCCACGTGTTTCAGAGACCTTCCCAAGCCTTGGTGATCGAGGATCCCGCAGACGTGGTCAGCCATGCTGCCGACGCACGGTGACTAGGGACAGGACGGTGTCCTGTTAATGGCGGTGCGTTACGGACGGATCCGGCTGACGGAAGGGGTCCACCGAGTCCTGGGGCTGCTGTACACGGGAGCGGCGCAGGCGCTCAAACGTTTCGGCGCGGCCGCCAGCTCAAATGCCGCGAGGTCCCGCACCCCCATTGCCTCTTCGCTGACTCGTTTAACGCATGGATCCAAAACTTGAACTCACGGCGCGCGAACGAGTCTGAAATAGGCGGCCTCACCTTCGAGCACGAAGCCGGCCGGCGGCTCCAGGGAAAACGTGGTCCAGTCGGCCGGGGATATCCGGGTGGCGCGTTGCAGGATGAAGTCCTTTGGCCAGGGCGAGAACTCCAGGATCCTGGGGGCGGTTGAAGAGACCTGGAACTGGAGACGCGGAGAGGTCGTCGAGGCCCTGGCCGCTAGCAGTTGGACGGCATCGATCTCGTTCCAACCGGCCACGATCCTGGTGTCCAGTATGACTTTCACACCGTTCACTGGCTGTTCGGTCGGTGGGAAGGATACCTCGAGGATGCCAATCTCACCTCGCGGATATATCGTTCGGTCCGGCCCGGTCCAAATGGTGGTGGCAGCACCGGACTCGAAGATCACATCGATGCGGACCACTGCGCCGGGATTAAAGCTCTGGATGACCCGCACTCCCCGGGCACGGATGGCTGTGGCGAAGGAGAGTTCGATCCATTCATCCCCGGCGTCCGCCGTCTTGGTGGCCCAGGCGCGCGGATTGTCCCCGTGACGGCTGACATTGGGAGCGCCGGTGGCCTGGGCCGCGCCGTAGTCGCTGGACCGATACTCAGAACTCGCCCGCGCGGTAGCGGCCCATGGGGCGGACAGGTCCGGTGGACGCACAGTATTGATGGCAGGAATCAGGTAAGGCAGTACGCGGCCGGGGCCGCGGGCGGCCGTCTCTTCAATCAACCGGCTGAATTCGCCGAGTTCCTGCCAGACTGGGTCGGGAGGGAAATTGATTGATTCCACCGGAGGAACTTGCAGTCGCCGGGCGAGGCTCGCGAAGGCCAGAGCGCTTTCGAAGTCGCCTCCCAGGAAGTACGTCTCCGAGAGAGCGAGGGCCACTTCGGAGTCGCTGATATCTTGCACCCACGTATCCAGTGCATTCGTTTCTGCGGCGACCAGCAGAGGGGCGGCTTCGCGGACAAGTTGCTCGATCTCCGCGGTGGAACTGTACTCGGCCCGCCACAGGAGCGCTGTGGCCCACCCGAGGTGTTGCTGCCGCACAGCTTGCGGCCGCTCCGGCAATCTCTGGACGATTTGCGACACATTGACGGTCACGTTCAGGGAGTTCGTTCTGCCCTTGCCTGCCGAGGCTCCGCTCCAGGATGCTTCCAATCGATAGTTCCCTGGCTCCAGGCCGGTCGCGGCAGTGGGTGGCAACACAGCGAGCACCGGATACAGGCCCGACTCGATCAGTTCACCCGCATTAGGCAGGCGCGGCAGCGTCACCGCCGGCTCAAAGGCCCACGGCTGTTCACGTCCCGATGCATCAAAGACTCGGAAGCGGTATCCCGAGCGAAGAACGTTTTCGGCAGCGTTTCCCAGAGGTGGAAGCACGCGGAGTTCGACGACCCACGGATCGCCCACGGCGAGGACATTTCCTCCGGTAACGGAGATCTCCAGGCCGGGATTGGTCTCCGGCGGCGCCGCCACCTTGAGGCGCAGCGGGGGTGACTCGCTGCGTCCAGTCCAGCCGGTTCCCTCACGAATCTCCAAGATGGCAACCGCGGCGTAGTCACCCGGCGGAATACGGCGATTCGGGTCGGAGGTCATCACGAAGGCCATCGAAAGTAAGCCTCCAATGGGGAGCGGATAGGGAGTAACCCGGGAGATTCCGGATCGGACGAGTGGCCAGGAAACTTCCCGACCATCAGGGCCTGTGATTTGAAGTGATACCGCGGCGGGCCAGGCTTGGCCCGTCGGCGCCAGAGTTAGCGCATCGCGAGTCGCCGTCTGGCTGGAGATCGCCGGATGCCGAAGCGCGACACGAAGCGCCAGTGCTTCCGTGGGATGCCAGCTTTGCGCATCCTCAGGTTGAATGAGGGTGACATCCAGTTCCGGGCCGGGGGACGGCTCGGCGACCGAGGCCAACGTTCCGCATAGGAGGGCGAGCGCTAATCTAAACGACCGCCTGGAGAGGAGGCCAGGAGACGTCGGATTCATGGCGTGTGATCACTGACGTCGAACATACTTCGTGACGGCGGATTGATTCCGTCGCTGAAGCGCGTGCGCGGCCGATCGTAATCGCGGGCGTTGTACTCGTCCCCCTCGGCAGTATCTGTCAATGCGTACCCAAGCTTTTGGGCGGGCGGCACGGAAAGCACCACGATGGTGTCGGCCCCATCGAGAAAATAAGCCTCCGCAAAGGCGGAGCGCATGATGTTGTCCAGCGGGCCCGAGTGCTGTCCGCCGCGTCTGCCCATGTACAGACTGGATGAGAACTCAGTCTGGGCCTCCGAGCGTGATCGATCCGCGACGATTTGCGCCTCGGCTTCGTATGCCGGCAGCCAACGTTCGGCCAGATCGATTCCGGTGGCCTCATCCCGGAGCGTTACCCGCTTGCCGGAATGCGTGATCACCCTGGGAAACCCGTTGTCATCACGGGACATCTTGAAGCCCACGACCTCGTCGCCGGTTCCCGGTCGATCCACCCGGCAGGCCATCAGAAGACGAGAGGCAATCTCGCGCCTGTAGAGTTGGAGAACCGGAGCGGGATGGAGGGATGAAAACGTCCGATTTACTTTGGGGAAAGAAGTGATGGTCACCTGCGCGGTGCTCGGGCTGCCCGGAAACTTGGGGCCAAACTCGGCCCCCAATCCGATGCCAATGGCGTGTTGCGGGCCTTTTGAAGGGGCGTTGCCCACGTTCCGATTCATCGTGCGGGATTCGTCCAGCAATCCGTATCCTGGTACCACGACGAAGACCCGCGCCTGACTGGCAGCCTCGAAGAGTGAACGCGCGGCCCAAGTATGTGTGTTGTCGATGCGGTCGTATACAAAGACCGTTTTCCCTCTCGGATTGGTGGAGTGATGGGCCGGTTCGAGACCCTTTCCGCTGGCATCCAGTTCCGAGGCGTAAAAACCGCGGTACTCCTCGAAGACAGTGAATCCGTCTCCATTCCTCCGTCCCTCCGGGAAGTTGTCACCGTCTGCATCATCAGCCAATCCGACCGCATGGATCCGGCGTTTCCAAGAGTTGGCCACCTTTGAGTCCGGATCACGCGACGGGAGACGAATGGCCGTCTCATCACCCGTCTGTCCCTTCAGCCTTCCGGTGAGCTTCCGGCCATCATCGAGTTCTGCCTCGACATGCAAGGTGCTCCAGCCACCCCAATCATAGGGTTTGATCCGGATCTCGCTCCGCAGGGTCGTGAGTTCCGTGAGCTCCAACTCCTGTCCCTCGGCGGTCGCTCGCGGATGATCGATCTCGAGGTCCGGGGCGGTTTCAGAGCTGTCGTAGGGGGCGTTCATGGCGAATCCGGGCAGACGCGAGGTCTCCTCGAGCCACCAATGCAATTTTCGAAGGCGGACGACAGGCTTCGCCCCGGAGGGATTGACCACCTCCGCCATAAGTCTCAGCGGCTTGCCCGGATTCGCGCGAGTGTCTCCGACGGTCCTCGGTTCGGCCTGCGGACGCCATTGGTCGAGATCCGGTGAGGTGACGCGAAGTTCTAGCTCTGGAACCGTGGCGTACACCGACCAGGTGAAGGTGAAGGCCGCCTGGTAGCTGTCCTTGTTTCCCACAACGCGGCGGATGCTTCCCGCGTACAAGGCGTCCGAGTTATCCAGAGGCTGTGGTTCTTCCATCTCCGCAAACGACCGGGCCAGGCTGTCCCTGGCGGCGGCGCTCTGACGAGGGTTGCCGCCCCTCATATCCGGGGGCGGCCGATCCGAGTCCCCGCTCACCCAGGTTCTTTGGACATAATTCTCATCGGGTGCACTGCGGATCCCTGTGTAATTGAAAAACGCCGTGGCTTCCTTGAGCAGACTATCCACGGAGGAGGCGAACCTGGGGCAGGTCCATGTCGATGATTGCAGGTCCACCTCGAGGTCCACGATCGGTGGAGTCAAATCGATGTGCGGGAACCACCAATCCTCCTTGTTTACCTCGCGGTAAGTCTGGTCCAACCCTCCCTCGCCAAAAAGACCAAGCCGAGTGACGGTCGCGTGTTCCTCAAACGACCCAGTCAAGCCTTCCTGCAGCCGACGAAACTGGGAAAGGGAACGTTTTCCCTGGCCAGTGACGATCAACTGCCCCGCAAACGTGCCATCGATATCCAGGGTGCTGTCGTTCTGGTACCGGACTGTTTCCCCGGTTGGGTCGGAACTCGGCCCGGGAGACGCTACGGAGAGGATGAACAGCTTGATCTTGATGAGAACTTCATTCGTCTTCAGCGCGGAAGGCGGCAAATTCTGACCGTATACCTGACTCGCCAAAAGCAGGGCCACAGACTGGGCTAGGAACCGGAACCAGGATGGAATGAACGGAGTGAGACTCATGGTCCGCGAAATTTTTGAGAGGAATTTCCTTTGTGCTTCGCAGAAAAAGGGGGAATTGGAACTCTTTGTCAGCCTGCCCGTTCGCTTTTGGAGGTGTCAAGGCTGGTTTGGGGCCGATTCACGGACAGTTCGAACTCGCTCGGGGCCGCATCAGGCCCTGGCTGGGTTGAGGCAAACCGCGCTGGCCCGCACGACCGATTCATGTGGGGATCCAAGTTGGAAGGGGAGGCGCTGGCAGGCATTGCCTGAACCGCAGATTTAAAACAGGACCCCGGTTGAATCACCCCGCCACCCGCTTCAACCCGTGCACCCGATCGAGGTGTCCGTGGCGGCAGGCTGCCGCCCGGTGGTGCTCTCGAAAAAGCACGGCGATCCAGATGTCGTTTTCTGGAATGGGGGGGACGCCGCCGTTCGCCGTTCTTGCCGGATGCTGGCGTAAGGGTCCGCGTATCCCCATCGATCACCCCCCAGGAACAGGTGGCTTTCACCTCGCCAAACCAACCCTCTAACTTGGGTCGTTCCCGTGACCGGCGGATGCCAAACAGAAACTCGCCGAGCGCTACCACGGGCAGATGCCAGAGCCGATGCTTTATGGCCAGACGGGCTTTCGCTGCGCCTCGCCATGAAACCGTGTGAACGATCCGGGCGAGGAAGTACCGGATCAGGGACTTCGAAGTTTCGGTTGATCTTGGAGGGATTTCCGGTGAGGCCTGCCCTTGGGCCGTCTGCGCAATCGGCTAACCCCGCAGTTTGTGGGATTTGGCTGAATGTCGCGGGGGATGGGGAAGTCAGAAGCCCTCGGGTGACCGAGCGGTTCCTTGGCCGGGAAAGTGACGGTGAAGCGTGGGGCTTTGTTGTGCGCGACCGAAAGGCTGGAACAGCGTGTCCCACTCAGTAACGACGCCATGAACCTATCGCAACTCCTCCTGGGCCGAGGGCTCTTGAACGACGTCCAGTTGGGTGATGCGCTGGCCTTACACCGATCCGAGGGATTGCGCTTGGATCGTGCCCTCATTCAACTGGGGTTTCTCACCGAGCAGCAGTTGCTGGAGATTATGTCGCAGCAGTTGCACCTGCCGTTGGTCCAGCTTCAGGAGGTCACCATCGCGCCCGAAATCCTTCGCGCCCTGCCGTCTAAGGTGGTGTATCGTAAGCGGTTGGTGCCGATTTCCCGCGAGAATGGCGTCCTCCAGGTGGCCACCAGTGATGCCTTTGACCTCTATGCCTTTGATGACTTGCGTTTGAGTACTGGGCTCGACATTCAGCCGGTTCTGGCCGCGCGCGAGGATATCGAGAAGGTCATCAAATCCCATTACGGTTTGGGCGGCGATACCCTGGACGAAATGGTCGGGGCTGATGATCTCGACGGTCTGGGGGCGACGGTGGAGGGCGGGGAAGACCTGCTGGAGATGGCGCAGGAAGCCAGCGTCATCAAGCTGGTCAACGAGATTATTATCGAAGCGGTCAATGAGCGCGCCTCGGATATCCACATCGAGCCTTATGAGTATCAAATGTCCATCCGCTACCGGATCGATGGCGTGCTTCAGGAGGCCTCGGTGCCGCCGCAAATGCACCGGTTTCAGGCGGCCATCATTTCCCGCATCAAGATCCTGGCCAATCTCAACATCGCCGAACGGCGTATCCCGCAGGACGGACGCATCAAATTCCAGGTCGGCGGCCGTCAGGTGGATGTTCGCGTGAGCGTCATCCCCATGCTCTTCGGCGAGGGTGTCGTGATGCGTCTCCTGGATAAGTCCAACGTGCTGTTCACGCTGCAGCAACTCGGCATGGATGACACGACCTACGCGATCTTCCAGGGGCTGATTGATCGTCCGCACGGCATCTTTCTGGTCACCGGTCCCACCGGCGCGGGCAAGACGACCACCCTGTATGCCGCCCTGAACGCCATTGTCGGGCCGGGCATAAAGGTCCTCACAGTCGAGGACCCAGTGGAATACCATCTCCATGGGGTGAACCAAATCCCAGTGAACCATCAGGTGGGCATGACCTTCGAGAAGGGGTTGCGCGCCATCCTGCGCCATGATCCAGACGTCGTGATGATCGGGGAAATTCGCGATCTGGAGACCGCCCGGGCCGCCACCCAAGCGGCCATGACCGGCCATTTGGTGTTGTCTACCCTGCACACGAATGACGCGGCCTCGGCGGCTATGCGCCTGATCGAGATGGGCGTGGAGCCGTTTCTGGTCAGCAGCACCATGATCGGGGCGATGGCCCAGCGTCTGGTGCGGCGGGTATGTTCGAAGTGCCGGGAGGAATATGTGCCTGAGGCGGGAACATTGCCGCGGGATCTGATCCTCGAACCCGGCGCGAAACTGGTCCGAGGCACGGGCTGTCCGCACTGTCGCAACACGGGTTACCGGGGTCGAACCGGTTTGTACGAGCTGATGGCGATGAACGAGGTGATCGCGGAGAAGATCATCGAGCGTGCGTCCGCCCCGCAGATTATCGCCGCGGCCCGGCCCACCGGGCTTCGGTTACTGCGGGAGGACGGCTGGATCAAGGTCCGAGCGGGGGCGACGACGCCGGATGAAGTGGTGTTGTGTACCGCGCTCTAGACGGTCAGGACCGTTCCCTGACATCGTTTCGCTCTGACGTCGGCCGCTATGCCTCAGTTTTCCTATACCGCCATGAATGAGTCGGGCCTCCGGGTCGCCGGCACGCTCGAGGCGGAGAGTGAGGCCGCGGTCCTCCGGGCGTTGGAGGATAAACGCCTGTTCCCGGTCTCGGTGAAGGGGAAGGGGGCCGCCGCCCCGGGGGCCAAGCCGAAGCGCCGCCGGGTCAAGGCCGCCGACCTGGGCATGATGTACGGGCAACTCGCCGACCTAATAGGTTCTGGGGTGCCCTTGCTGCGGGCTCTGGATTCGCTGGTCAGGTCGACGCCCGCTCCTCAACTGAAGGAATTGCTGCGGGAGATTCGCGCCTCGGTCGCGGACGGTAGGTCGCTGACCGAGACCGTCCGGCAGTACCCGGAAGTCTTCCCGCCGTTGCACACCGCCATGATCCAGGCCGGCGAACGGGCGGCGTTTCTGGAAGAAGTCCTGCGCAGTCTGGCTGGGTTTATCGAGCGCTTTGAAGAGCTCCGCAGCAAGGTGATGGGGGCACTGATTTATCCCGCCCTGCTGGCCGGATTGGGCACGGTTGTGATGTTGGCGGCACTGATGTTCTTCGTTCCCAAGTTCGAGCCGCTGCTCTCCAACATCAAGAAACCGCTCCCGTCGGAAATCATGTTCATGGCCAGTCGCGTGGTTCGCAGTCACTGGTATCTGCTCATTGCTGCCCTGGGTGCATTGGTCGCGCTGGTGTGGGCCAACCTCCGGAACGTGACCGTGCGGCGGAAACTTGAGGAGTGGCAACTCCGGGTGCCGGTGGTGGGCTCAGCCCTGCGTTTGCTGGCGATCACGCGGTTTTGTCGAATCCTTGGCACCATGATGGCGAATGGCGTGCCTCTGCTGACGGCGCTTAAGATCAGCAAAGATGCCACCGGCTCGAACATTTTAGCCGAACGAATTGCCGAGGCGGCGGAGTCCGTCCGGGACGGAAATCGGCTGTCGGAGCCGTTGAGCCGTGGGGATTTTATTCCGGAGCAGATTCTGGCGATGATTTCGGTGGCTGAGGAGTCGAACAACCTCGACAAGGTGTTGGTTCAGATTGCGGATACGGTGGAGCGACGCACCAACCGGCAAGTGGACCAGGCCGTTCGGTTGATTGAGCCGGCCATTCTTTGTTGTGTGGCGGCGGCCATTGGGTTTCTCGCGCTGGGATTGCTGCTGCCGATCTTCACGATGGCCAGCGCGTTGGGTTCAAAATGAGTGGGGTTCCGCGAGCTGTTGAATTTTTGCATGGCCTCGCTTGAATGTTGTCGACGCGGACGGCGTCGAGCTACCGTTAGGTTTTGGCTGATCCATTGCGTATGACCGTCTCTCAAGTGATCCAACACGCCCGCCGTCGCCGTCGCGCCGCCGGTTTTACTCTTATCGAGATTCTTCTCGTCATCGTCATCATCCTGTTGCTGGCCGGGGCGTTGGTCGTGTTCGTGTTGCCCCAGCAAAAGGGTGCCGAACGGAATACCACCCGCCTCATGCTCCAGCAGGTGGGCAATGCCTTAGATACCTACCGGCTCAACCTCGGGCACTATCCCACCGAGCAGGAAGGTGGCCTCGAAGCGCTGCTCAAAAAGCCGACGTTTGAAAACGAGCGCGTGGGTGAGAAGTGGCAGGGCCCCTATTTGAAACCGGGTACGACCCTGGATGATCCCTGGAATAACAAGATTCGCTACGAGTTGGCGGACACCACCAGCGGCGGTGGCGAACGGGCCGGAGCTCTGCCCTACAAGCTCTCTTCGGTGGGACCGGATGGTCAACCGGACACGGATGACGACGTTAAGCTGGCGTCGGATAACCCGGATTCCACGACGACTGGCACTCAACCCTGAGTCCCTTCCGTGAACCGGACACGTTCAAAATGGGTATTCCCGGGCGGCGACGTCAGGCGACTGGGTCCGGGTTCACTCTAATTGAGGTGGTCTTGACGGTGGCGCTGCTCCTGCTTCTGGTCGGCGCCTCGGTTCTCAACTTCAGCTCGCTGCAACGCGGGGCTCAGCTCGACGAGGGAGTGGGACAATTGGAATACCTGTTTCGCCTGGCGCGGGCCACGGCGGCAGGAACAGGCCGACAGGTTCGCGTGGCTTTCGGCGCCGAAGCCGGTCTCGGATCAACCAATAGTGTCTCGTCGCCGGAAGGTATCCAGGCCACTTGGGAACCCGATCCACTCGGAGCCCCCGGCCAATTTCTACGGTTGGCCGAAGCCGCCCCGCTCGCCGAGCGCTTGAATGAGCTGATCCACTGTCGGGCCGCTCCGGTGGAGCCCACGCCGGACGAACCCGGAGGCGGGACTTCGCCTTCCGGATTCGCGCCGGGAGGGTCGACTGGTTTGGCCTTCCCGGTCGAGGGACCCACCTCGATCTACCCGCCGCCGATCCTCTTCTATCCCGATGGTTCGAGCGACGCGGCCGACCTGATCCTGGTATCCGTGGACCCGGAGGACTCCCGGCGGGCGCGCGTGCGCATGGCGGGACTGACGGGAACGGTTCGGCGTCAATGGCTAGCTCCTGAGAGCGAATTGGGCGAGTCCGCCGATACCGCCGAGTCCAGCGCGGTTTCGCGCCCACCTACCGGGTCCCCCGGATCCCTATGAAGCTCGGGCGCCTTCCCTTGCCGTGTTCGCCGGCCGTTGGCCCTGGTCGGGGTGGTGCGGCTTGGACTTGCCGCGGGGCCGCGCTCATGGAAGTGCTTTTGGCGTTGGCGTTATTTGTGGCCGCGGCGGCGGTGGTCACCAGCGCCTTAAGTGCTTCCATGGACAGCCTGGAGCGGCAACGGCTGGGAGTTCATGCGCTGAACCTCGCCACCAGCACGGTGGCCGAGATGCAATTGGGTATCCGCCCGGTAGCCCCCGAAAGTCCGCAAGCGTTTCCCGCCCCGTATGAGGATTGGATTCGGGAAGTGTTGGTCAGCCCCTTGGAAGCGGAGGGCGTCGAGGTGCCCGCCCTGGTGCAGGTCGAAGTCGTGGTGCGGCACCAGACCGCGCCCATCGTCCAGCGGTTCGCCCAGGCGTTCCCGCCGCCCGGTTCGGGCAGCCTCAATCCATTCCCGTCCTCGGTTCCTTGAATCATGCGCCTGGTTCCCTCCATCGCGACCGAATCTCGGGTCCGTCGATTTCCCAGTTCGGGGAAGGTTCGTCGGGCTGGGGTGGCCTTCACCTTGGTGGAGATGCTGCTCGCCATCAGTATTGCCGTGGGAATGCTGATCGTAGCTCTGTTGTTTTACCGCCAGGCCGCTGATCTTCGGTCGCAGATCCTCGCGGAATCCGAGCGCTTAGCCACGGTTCGGCTGTTGCTGGACCGGATCGCGGTGGATCTTCGGACGGCGGGGCCCAGTTCCGGTTTCGGGCAGGAATTCCGTGGGGAAACGGGCTTGATGAGTTTTAACCGAGCCGCCTCCGTGGTGGGGTCGGCAGGGCCGGGTGGGGCCGTGGGCGAGCGGGTGCGAATCACTTTCACCACGGTGCTTTCGAATGAGGGCACCAATCGAACTGTGCGAGGAGTGGATCGTTTGGAGGAATCTGAATCCGTGGAGGCCGCGCGTCCGGTTGGCGCAGGGGCTCTGGCTTCCCTGGACCTTCCGGCCCTGACAACGCTGAATTCCCCGAACAGCGTCACGAACGCGGTGGCCGATCCGTTGACCGAGCTCGTTCGTTTCCTGCATTTTCGTTACTGGAACGGCGCCCAGTGGGTGGAGGAATGGACCAATGGCCCTTCGCCGGCCGGCGTCGAGGTCGTGCTGGGGTTTGATCCGCTGCCGGAGGGGGCTTCGTCGGCCGAATATCCCTTTGAGCAATTCCGGCGGGTGGTTTTCCTGCCCACGGCGCCGCCCTCCCGGACGCCCCTGGAGGCCCCGTTCGAACTTCCGTTCACCCCATGAAGGTCCAGCGTCCAGCGTCCTCGGCCCGGCGCGGCTTCGTGCTGCTCGCGGTCCTCGTGTTCATCCTGCTGCTGTCCATGGTGACGGTGAGTCTCTTGTTCCGTTCCCGGGCCGAGGAAACGGCGGCCAGCGCCAGTCGCGGCGGGGAGCAAGCTTGGGCGGCGGCTTTCAGCGGCATCCAACAAGTCCTCCGGATGGCGGCGGCGGCGAAGTCCGGGAAGGGCGATTGGAGCGACAACCCGGCGGCCTTTCGGGAGCGGATGGTGTTTGAGGATGGTTCCGAGCGCTGGCAGTTCACCGTGTTTTCCCCCGGCGATAGCGAATCCCTGACCGAAGTCCGCTACGGGCTGACCGACGAGGCCTCTCGCATCAACCTGAACCACCCGGGCGGCTGTGACTTGGCGAAGATCCCGCGCCTGACGGAAGAAAAGGTCCAGTCCCTGCGCGCGGTCATCGGAGGCACCAACGGCGCGGGCCCGGGCCTATCCTCTGGCGAGTCTTCCGGGACACCTGCCGACACGTCGACTTCGGCCCAACCGGTGACCCAATTCGGTGACTCGCGGTCCGTTTTGGGGTCGGCCGGGGTTCGACCCGGAGGTTCCTTCGCCACGGTGGAGGCGCTGTTGCGTCTCCCGGGATTCAGTCCCGAACTGCTCTTTGGTGAAGACGTTAATCGCAATGGGCGTCTGGACCCCAATGAGAATGATGGCGATGAAACCCTGCCTACCGATAACCGGGACGGTCGCCTGGATCATGGCATGGCCCAGTACCTAACCACCACCGCCTATGATCTCGACCTCACCCGAGGCGGACAGCGACGAGTCGACCTGAATGATCCGCAGGCGGCGCTGCCGTCGACGGATCTGCCGCCGGCCTTCACCAATTATGTCGCGAACCTACGTGCCGCCGGGCTTCGATTGGCGCATCCGGTCGAGGTGCTGGAAGCCACGTTTCGGGTAAAGGACGAGGAAGGGAATGAGACGGAAATCACCTCGGGCATCACCAAAGAAGAATTGCCCCTGGTCCTGGACCTCTTCACCACCGGATCGGAAACCCGCCGCGAGGGGCTTATCAATGTCAATACGGCGAGTGCCATCGTGCTCGCCACCCTCCCCGGGATGGATCTGTCCCTGGCCGAGACCGTGGTCTCCGCCCGGCCCGGTCTGCGTCCCGAAGTGCGGGCCACTCCGGCTTGGCTGTTGACCGAGGGACTGGTGGAGGCCCCCCTCTTCCGACGGATCGCGCCGTTTCTCACCGCGCACAGCTATCAGTTCAGCTTCCATGTCATCGGCTATGGCCTGCCGTCCGGACAATACCGGGTATTCCAAGTGGAGGTGGATGGCGCGGGCGAAACGCCGATAATTACCCAAATTCGGGACCTCACCCGGCTGGGACTGCCCTTCAATCTTTTGTCCGAGACGCTGGATCAAACGACCCCGGGCACGGCATCGTTACGAGCAATCCAAACTTCATTGCCCAAACGCAAGCATGGCTAATCCCTCCCAGGTGCTGGAACCAGTCCTTAAGCGGCTGCGGCTCCGTCGGGAGCCCCGGCCGAGAGCCCCGTCTCAGATTACCGCCCTCGACATCGAGGGCGCGACCCTACGCGTGGTGCAGACCAGTGCTCGGGGCGTGGTGAGCCGGTTGGTGACCGCCCCGCTGGAACTGCCGGCCGACGGCGATCGCACCGACCCGGCGGTCCTGGGTGCCGCCATCAGCCGCTCTCTCGTGCATCTCGGGGTGCGACCCACCGCCGTGGTCATGGGCGTGCCGCGGGCCCGGGTGATTCTGCGCACGCTGACGCTGCCGGTGATCGAAAAGCAGGCGGAACTCGCGTCGATGGTTCACCTCCAGGTTGGACGGGACTTGCCATTCCGAATGGAAGAAGCGGTGTTGGACTTCAAGGTTCGCCGCCGGATCCAACCGACTCCCGAGACCATGGCTCCGCGGGAGGGCAGCGACACTGCCGCCCTCCCGGTTGTTCCCTCCACGGCCCCCAAGCTGGAAGTGCTGGTCGCGGTGGTGAAGCGCGAGGTGGTGGAGTTTCATCAGCGTCTCGCCGAGGCCGCCGGCTTAAAGCTGGTTGCCCTAGGCCTTCTCCCGTACGCCAACGCCCGATGTGTCGAAGCCTGCTCGGTCGCCGACGGAGATGGGGCGTTCGCCCTGGTGTCTTTACGACCGGAGGAAGTGGGCATCGACATCATTGCCTCGCAGGCGCTGCTGTTCAGTCGGGGCAGTCCACTGCGCGCCGGGGCGGAGACTCCACCGGGTGATAGCATCGTCAGCGCGGCCGTCATTGAGGTCGTCCGGACCTTACATAGCTACAGTGGACTCGGGGCGGACGCGGCGGTGACCAAGGTCCTCGTGGCCGGCGTTACGGGTCTGGAGGCTCGGGTGGTGGACGCCCTGGCCTCCCGCCTGAGCACACCGTGCACCCTCCTTGAATTGGAGACGGCTTTGACGCTGCCTGAGGAGTCCCGTCCCGCCGTCGGTGGGGCGATGGCCTCGTTGGGCCTGGCGTTGGGCCTGGGGGATCCCTCCGGCCTGCCGTTCGATTTTCTCAATCCAAAAAAACCCGCGGTGCCGCGCAATCTGCGCCGCATCGCGATCCTCTCGGGAGCAGCGGCCGCGGTGGTCCTCATGGTGTCTGTCCTGGGTCTCCGCTCGATCCTGGTGAACCGTCGCGCCGCCGTGCTCAACGCGGTGAACACCGAGGCCACCGAGGCCGAAAAGAAACGGCCGGTCTACCGGAAACTTGTGCAGCAGGCCGCGGTCGTTGAGGAGTGGGTCCGGGGCGAGCGGGACTGGCTGGAACATTACGCCTATCTCACTTCGGTTTTACCAGCGGGCGAGGAAATCTATCTGTCGTCGCTGGCCATAAGTGGTCAGAATACCATCCGTCTCGGGGTGCAGGCCCGCAGTGGAGAGACTTTGGCCCGCCTGGAAAAGCAACTCGTCGCCGCGGGCTACGAGGTCAAGCCCATCGCCATCACTCCGGGCACGGACCGCTTTGGCTACGGCTTCCGCTCCACGGTCGAGGTCAGCGTTCCCAATCGTCTCAAGATTAATCTCCATTCAGTGAAACCTGGGCCGCGGCCGTTGGATGATGTGTCGCTGGATGTCGCCGCGTGGCGAAAGGGGATTCAATGAACCGTCGCGGAAAAATCCTGGCCGGTTCCGTGGGCGGTATCCTCGTGCTCTTACTCGTCGGTTTCGGACTGCGGGTCGTGTTTGTCACGCCTCTCCGCGAACTCGACAAGCGGATCGCCCTGTCGCGCGAACGGATCAACAAGGTCCAGACCGAGCGCCGGAATTATTTCGCCGCCGAGGATCGGATTAAGGCGATTACCCGGACCGCCTTCGCCGATACGGTGGACCAAGCCAGTGCCCGCTCGGGGGCGATGCTCACCCGGCAGATCCTGTCCGCGGGGTTGGAGGAAGCCGACTTCACCCGCCTACCGGTTGGCCCGCGCAAGCTCCGCGGTGCGAGCGAGCTGGGGTGGAATGTTCAAGGCGACGGAGCGCTCTCCAACGTCGTTAACCTGCTGTTCCTACTCAATCATTCGCCCTGGCTGCACCGAACCGAGAATCTGACGGTGGCCACTGGTGACGCGCCGGGCGTGGTCCGAGTTCGGTTCCGCTACTTGACGCTCGTGATCGAACCTGAACCGGAAGTGCAACGGACCAATCTCGTCGCGACCCTCACGCTGGAATCGCCCGAGCGACACTTGCTCAACAGCATTATTTCCCGCGACCTGTTGCGTCCGTACATCAAGCGTCCGCCCGCGCCACCGCAACCTGGGCAGCCGCCCCCGTTGACTTCCCAGCCGGGTGTCCCGCCGGGACCAGAAGTCTTTCGTGTCGTCTCGCTCTCGGAGTGGAAGGGCGAGCCGGAAATTCACCTACGCGATTTAGCTGCCCAAAAGACGATCCGATACCGCGTGGGCGACGAACTCGCCGGCGGCCGGATTGTCCTGGTGGATTACCGCCCCATGCCGATGCCGGGCAATACGCTGTTGCTGTCGCACTCCCGACTGATCCTGGAGTTGGGCGGCGAATACTGGGCGGTGGAGCGCGGCCGAACCCTGGCCGACAAGCACCGCCTGGCCGACTCGGAGCTGCCCCTCCAGCTCGCCCGGAAACCTTAAACCTGCCTCCGACGACCTTGAATTCCTGATGCGCCCTTATACCCCACTACTAACGGAGACAAACCGGATTCCGGTTCGCCGTTCGTTGGTTCCCGGCACCACCTGCCTCCGGGGTTTCCGCCCGAAGACTCACCTTTTGCTCCTGCGCTTTCCCATGCCTTCCCTCATCCTTGTTGGTGCCTTTCTTCTTCTGGGTTTCACCGTCCCGGCACAGGAGAAACCGAATAGCCCGCCGGCCACGGCCGGACGTGAGGTGGTGGTTCGCGTGGCCCCGGAACCCGTCGCGGCCGCCTCGGTGTCGACCCCGGCGTCCGCCCGCAATATCCGATTTCAGTTTGATGGCATCCCGTACTCCGACGTGGTGGAACGGTTTGCGCAAATGGCCGGACGCCCCTTGCTTTCCGACACGAATGTCGTGGGCACCCTGACCTATGACGACCCCAACGCGTACACCTACTTGGAGGCGCTCGACGCGCTGAACCTCATGCTGGCGATGAAGGGAGTTATGCTGGTGGAAGATGGCAATAACCTGCGCTTGGTACCTTTCAGGCAACTGCCCTCAATGCCCATTCGCATCATGCGCGGCACCCAGGATGCCGGTGATGTGCGACCCAACGAGGTCGTCACCGTGGTCCTTGATTCCAAGAATCTCGATTCCAAGGAGGTGACCGACTCCATTCTCCCGATGCTGTCCAACGCCGGTTCGGTGGCCGCGTTGGGCCGGGGCCGCGGTCTGGTGGTCACCGACCGTCTCGCCAACATCCAGCGGGTTCGTACCCTGCTGGAGACCATCGGAGCGGAACAGTCCGCGGACCGTCAGATGCGGAGCTACACGTTGCTCAACGCTTCGGGGGCCATTGTCTCGGATCTGTTGAACCGAACCTTCGGCGCCTCCACCGCGCCCAAGCGGACCTCCTACAATCCGAACACCAAAGTGATGGAAGTGCTGCCGCCTGATCCGAACGATTATATTACTTCTGTCTATGACGAAGCCTCCCGCACGTTGGTCCTTTTCGGGCCGTTGGAGCGGCTCGGTTTGGCCGAGGAGTTGATCAATCGGTTCGAGCAAAAAGATGGTACCGGCGGCGATGTGCGTATTTACCAAACCCAGACAGTTCCGCCGGACGAGTTGGCCAACATGATCCGCCAGGCCATTCCCGGCGTGGCCGCACCGAACGAGACGGGCAGTTCCGCCGCGACTAAGGCTCGAGTGATTGCCGACGTCGCGCAGAGTCGCCTCATCGTGGCGGCTCCGCTGCCCGGGCAACTCGATCAGATCGAGCAGTTGATTCTACGGGTGGACAAAGGGGCGATCGTGGGCGGCGGGGGTACTGGCGGAGGGAATTCCTTGGTGCCCACCCGCGGCCAGTCGGTTCAGCTCACTCGGATCTTCCGTCCGCGCGCCACCGAGGCGACCAATGTTACGACCATCCTGAAGCAGGCGCTGACTCGGAAGGAGAAGGGTGGACAGTTGGTGACCACTGCCAGTGTGACGTACGACCCCGGCAGCCAGAGTGTGGTGGTGACCGGTTCGCCCGGCGATTTGCAGACGGCGGCGGACATCGTGTCCCAATTGGAGACCGGTTCCACGCAGCCGACCCCGCTGCAAACGCGCTTCCTGGAAGTGGGCTCCCCGGAAGAGGCCCGGCGTCTCCAGCCCCTCGTGGACCAACTCTATCGCAACCAGACGGCCGACGGTTCCGGGACTTCGGTGGCCCACGCCAAGATTCTTGCTGATACCGAATCGGGCCGCCTTATCGTGACGGCCAGCGAGGATCATCTTCAGCGCATTGAAAAATTGGTCACGCAACTGCGGGCCGATAAGCCCCAGATCCAGACCCGGCAATTGCGGGTGATCCCGTTGAAGAACACCCGCACGGACATCGCCCTCCCCCAGATTCAGAGCTTGGTGACGGAGCGGATGGCTGACCGCCGGTTTTCGACCCTGCCCAAACCCTCCCTGGTGGCGGACCCCAGCAACAACCGGCTCCTGGTCACCGCCACCGAGGAACAGCTGCAGGAGATTGATGCCGTCGTGGCGATCGTGGACACCGCTCCCGCGCAGACCGAGCGGGAATTAAGCGTCATCCCGCTGCAAACCAAAACGGCCACCGAGATCTTGCCGCTGGTCACTCAGTTGCTCGGACAATTGGCCACCCAGGGACAGCCAGCGCCGACTCTGTTGGCGGATCCGACCGGACGGCAGATCATCGTGCTGGGCGCGGCCAAGGATCAGGAGCGCATCCGCACTTTGGTAAAGCAATTCGACGTGACGCCGGCCACGGCTGCCCCGCGGTTGTTCCGCGGCATCGAGTTGTTCAATCGGAACGCGACGGAGTTTACGCCGCTGGTTCAGCAGCTCTATCAGGAGCAGATCCGTGGACAGCCCGAGCCGGCCGGCGGTCCCGCCACGCTCATCGCCGAGACCAAAGGTAACCAAATCATGGTCAGCGGCAGTGAGCGCGAAATTACGCGTGTCGAAGGCGTCATCCGGCAATTGGATCCCGCCGCGAAAGCGTCTGCTCGGGACGAGACGCGGGTGATTCGACTCAAATCCGCTTCGGCCGCCGACTTGGCCGGATTGGTGGACAAGAGCCTCAACGCCCAAGGCCAGCAGGTGAAGGTGCTGCTGGATGCGCGCAGCAATAGTCTGGTGGTCACGGGCGAGACCGCGGCGGTGGAGGCGGCGGCGCGGATGATTCAGCAGTTGGACGCGCGTCCTGACTCGGGCCCCCGGGAAATGCGGGTGATCGAGCTGAAGTCCGCCGATGCCCGGTCGATCGAGCCGACGGTGACCAGCCTCTTCGGAGAACTCATGAAAGATCAGCGCGGGGCCGATTACGTGCCCACGACCAAGGTGGTCGCAGACACCGTGGCCAACCGGCTGATCGTCACCGGCGATGCCGCCGAATTGGAGCAAATCGCGAGCATTGTGAACCGTCTGGACAATAGTCCGCAACAAGCTCCCGGAGCCCGAGTCTTCAAACTCAACCAAGCCGACGCCACCGTCATGGCCCCGATCGTGTCCAGCGCGATGTTGCGCTACGATGCCCGCGGACAGGCGATCAAACGCGTCACGGTTACGGCCGATGAGAAATCCAATTCCCTGATCGTCTCGGGCTCCCGGACTGACCTGCAGGACGCCGAGTCGGTGATTGAAAAGCTCGACGGCGGCGAGTCCGCCGGCGCGACTCGGTCCCTGCGGATCTTCGAGGTCAAAGGGGATCCCGACGCCCTCGCCACACTGGTGAACAAGGCATTCACCGCCCAGAATCCCGGACGAAACCTCACCAGTCTGTTCAGCCTCACCGCCGATCCGGCGGGCAAGCGCCTAATCGTTTTCGGTTCGCCCACGACGTTGTCCCAAGTCGAGACGATGATCTCGACGCTTGATGCCAGTCCCGACCAGGGATTCCGGGAGTTGCATCCAGTGGAGTTGAAGAACGCCACGGCGGTCGAGTTGCTGTCCCGAGTACAACAAATCTACACCGAACAGTCCCAGGGCAAGACCCTGAAGCCTGCCACGATCTATTCCGATACGTCGGGCAACCGGCTCCTCGTGCAGGGCACAACCGAACAGGCCGAGGCGGTGCGGCAGATTGCCACCACGCTCGAAAGTCAGCCCCGGCCGGCGCGAGATTCCCGCGTGTTTGACCTCGGTAAGTTGGCCGAAGCCCAACGGCTGTTGCCGCTGATTCAGCAGCTCTATCGCGACCAGCTCTCCAGCACTCCGCAACTTGGCGCCGCCGATGCCCAGATCGTTAGCGATGGCAAGACGGGCCGCCTCTTGGTCAGCGCCCGCGCCGATCAGATGTCCGCCTTGGAGGGAATTATCACCCGGTTGCAGGCCACGGGCGCCGGAACTGGCTCCGCTCGCGAGACCCGCACCATCGAGGTGGGCAACGCCTCCGAACTGCAACGGCTCGTGCCGCTGGTTGAGAAATTATATCAGGACCAATGGAAGGACCGCCTCGACACCGATCCCGCCGATGCTCAGATCCTCGCCGATCCGCGCAACGCACGCCTGATCCTGACCGGTCGGCCGGAGCACCTGACCCAGATCGAGTCCATCCTCCGCCAACTCGGTCCGGTCAAGCCCGGGGCGGAAAATCGCCAGACGCGCATTCTCGATCTGACCACCGCCAGCGCCGTCGAGCTCGCCACCACGGTTCGAACACTTTACCTGGAAGAGGCCAAGGGACGTTTGGGCACGCAAATTCCCGATACCCTCATCACCCCGGACGCCGGCGGCAATCGGCTGATTGTGGTCGGGGACACCAATGAACTCACCGCCGTGGAGGGCCTCGTCCGGCAGCTCGACAAAGTGAGTTCCCAAAGCGCCTCCGCCCGGGTGTTCAAGATCCGCTCCGCCGACCCGGAAAAGGTGGCCGAAATTCTGACCGCCTCGCTGGTCCGGTACGATGCCTACGGGCGTCCGCAAAAGCGCACCACTGTTTCGGTGGATTCCAAGACCCGGACGCTGATCGTTACCGGCGACCCGAAGGAGCTCCAGGGAGTTTCCACGATCATCGAGCAGTTGGATCAATCGCTGGGGGCCCAGCCCGAGCGCAAGACCCGAGTGGTCACGCTGAAGCAAGGTCGCGCGGCCGTGCTCTCGCCGAAGATCCGCCAACTTTATAACGATCGAATCAAGAGCCTGCCCGACCTGGCGACTTCGGAAATTCTCATCCTGGAGGAGCCCGAGAGCAACCAGCTCATCGTCGCCGGCAGCGAGGCTCAACTTGAAGTGGTGTCGCAGATCGTGGACGAGGTTCAGTCCGCCCAGGTTACCCGGGCGGCCCGGGAGACCCGGCTTATCCCTGTTGGCACGACCGAGGAATTGACCCGCCTCCAACCGCTGTTGCAGCAGCTCTACACGGACCGCTTTAAGGGTCGGGACGCCAGCGACCCCGCCGATGCCAACATCATCAGCGACGCCAAGAACGCACGGTTCATCGTCACCGGGCGTACCAACCATATCGCCGAGATTGAGGCGATCTTGGTACAGTTGCGCGGCGACGGATCCGCTCCCGTGGCTCGCGACACGCGGATCTTCGACCTCACCTCCGCCAACGCCGTGGAGTTGGCCCCGACCCTCCGCACTCTCTACCAGGAACAGGTCAAGAACCGCCCGGGAATCTCGGCTGCCGACCTGCTGATTACCCCCGACATCAATGGCAACCGCCTCATCGTTACCGGCACGACCAACGAGATTCCCCTGATTGAGGAACTCATCCTTAAACTCGACAAGGTAGGGGCCCAGAGCGCGTCTGCCCGCGTCTTTAAAGTGAAGTCCGCTGACCCGGAAAAGGTGGCGGAGATCCTCGCCTCGGCCTTGGTCCGCTACGATGCCTATGGTCGACCCCAGAAGCGCGTGAGCGTGGTCACCGACCCCAAGACCCGCACCATCATCGCCACGGGCGATCCCAAGGAGCTCCAGTCGGCGTCGGTCATTATCGAGCAGTTGGATTCCTCTCTCGGTTCCGCGGCGGGGCGCACCATGCGGGTGCTGTCACTGAAGGATCGTCGCGCCGCCGACTTGTTGCCGAAGATTCGTCAGATCTATCAGGACCAAGCCCGCAATAACCCCGAGTTTGGAACCGTCGAGCCGTTGCTGCTGGATGATACTGCCAGCAACCAGCTCATCCTGGCCGGTACGAGCCGCCAATTGGACGCCATCGAAGAGATCGCCGTGATGCTCCAAGCCGGCGTTGAAACCGGCGCGCGGCAGGTAAAGGTGTTTCCCTTGGAGCGCGTCACGGCCAACGCCGTTTCCAGCATGATCTCTCAGATCTATGCCCGTCAGGTGGCGAGTCCCGATCCCGGGGAACGCGTCGTCATCGGCTCCGGCGGCAATGAGCGCGCGCTGATGGTGGAGGCCCCGGCCGCCACCTTGGTCCGCATTGAGGAGTTGGTGCTGAGTATGGATCAGCCCGGTCCCGACGGTCAGAATGTGATTCAGACGGTCAAGCTCACGAAGGGACGCGCTGAGGATCTTGCCGAGGCGGTTAACCGCGTCATGACCAACCGTGCTCTGCCCGGGATGGTTCGGCAGGTGAGCGTTACTTCGGTGGCCGGTGCCAACAGCCTGCTCCTGAACGGACCCACCAACGCGGTTCAAGAAGTTCTGAAAATTGTTCGAGAGCTGGATCAGGAAGGTTCCGGCAGTGGCGACATCGAGGTTCGTATCTACAAATTGGAAAACGGCAGTGCCCGGGAGGTTTCCACTGTCTTGCAGCAGTTGCTCCAATCCGTGACCCGCAATCTCCGTCGCGGTGGTGCGAATGACGGAGAGGGGGCGCGACGCGGAACCATCGCGAGCGTGTCGGTGGATGAGCGGTCCAATAGCCTGATTATTTCGGCGACCGAGCAGCACTTCCAAGTAGTGGAGAAGATCCTGCCGACGCTCGACAAGGCTCCCGAACGTTCTGATCGGGACGTGCAGTTCGTCTGGCTGCGCAAGGCCAAGGCCTATGAAGTGGCGTCCAAACTGGAAACACTCTTCGAGGATCGTCCCCGTTCGGATCGTCCGGTCATCGAGCCCGATCTCTCCGGAAATTCCCTCACCATCATCGCCAAGCGCGGCGACATCGCTCAGATCCAGGATTTGGTTTCGCGCCTGGATGACTCGGGCAAGGACTCGACGGTGCAGGTTCGTTTGCGTCCGCTCGACCGCGTGGCCGCGGACCAGATGGCCAAAATGCTAGCGAGCATTTATCCGCAAGTCTCCGGCACGGCGTTGCGGGTGGCGGACAAGGTGGAGAAGTCCGCGGAGCCTCCCGGCGGGGACACGAATCGCCCGCCCGAAGTGGTCATCGCTGTGGATAAGGCCTCGAATGCCTTGATCCTGTCCGGTCCCGGGCAAGAATTGGACGCGGTCGAGCGCCTGGTGACTGAGCTGTCGCTAAACTTCTACGGCAATGAGTCGGAGTTCCGGCTCTTTGCCATCAAAGACGCCGACCCGGTCATCGTGGCCCGCACCCTGACGGAACTTCTGCGGCAGGATCCCGTCCAGGTCCAGCAACCGGGCCAGGCCCCCCAAATGGTCACGCCCCGCCAGCGGACCACCGTCGTGGCCGAGCCCCGGACCCGCAGCGTGATTGTTCGCGCTCGTCCTACGGACTTCGCGTTGATGGAGTCGTTGATCCGGCAATTGGATACGGCGGGCGAGACGGCTCAGTTGGAATTTCGCATCGTGCCCCTGACCAATGCGCCTCCGGAAAAGCTCCTGCCTTTGGTGCAACAGATGGTGACGCAACTCACGGCCGCTCGTCCGGGCGACCCGGTCAATGTCGCCGTGGACTCTCGGGGTCGGGGAATGGTCGTGATCGCCCGGGACAGGATGGCGACCCAAGTGGAGAAGTTGATTCATTCCCTGGATACGCCCACGGCCACGGTCGAGGCCGAGGTCCAGATCGTGCCGCTAAAGAAAGCCAATGCGGTCCAGTTGGCCGCCGTGCTCCAAGGCATGTTGCGTCCCGCGGCCACCGGCGAGTCCACGACCGAAGCCCGAGAACTCCAGGAGCATGTTCGCCGTCTCAAAATCGCGGGTCGCTATGGCGACGTCACGCTCGACCTGACCCAACCGATCAAAATTGCCACGGATCCGGCCGCGGGGAACGGAGGCGGCAACCGATTGATCCTGACTTCAACCCCGGACAACCTACGGGCCTTGGTGGCGGTGATTGAGCAGATGGATTCGGTTCCGGTACTCGATGGGGTAAAGGTCCGCCTGGTGAAGCTGCAGAATGCCGACGCCGCGACGGTGTCGCAGACTTTGACCACGGTCTTCACCCAGGGACGCGCCCTCGCGCTCGGACCCGGAGGCCCGGGTGCGGAGCCGGCGGAGCAGGGGAAAGCGCTGGTCCAGCCGTTGAACGTGGCTGTGGATGCCCGCAGCAATACCCTCATCCTCAGCGGCCAGCCGGACAGTCTCGACCTGGCTCAAAAGATCATCGCCGATCTGGATCTCGACCTCCTGCACTCCGTGACGGAAGTGCGGCTGTTTCGGTTGAAGCATGCCTCGGCGCTCCGCCTGGTGCCGTTGCTTCAATCCGTGTTTACCGAAGGACCGGCGGTGCCCGGCTCGGAAGGGCTTTCGACCCAAATCACCCGACTCCGCACGCTAAACGACGTGACGCGCTCCCAGGTCAACGAGGTGCCCAAGATCCGTCCGGCGCTGACTATTCAGGCCGACGATCAGGTCAACATCCTCATCGTCGCCGCTCGCAGCGACAACCTGCCGCTGATTGCCGACGTCATTAACCAACTGGATATCCCCGCGGCCTCCGGACTGGAGTCGATCCGGGTATACCCCCTCGAACATGCCGATCCGTCAGCCGTCCAAAAGGTGCTGAACGATCTCTTCACCGGGCCGCGCGCCACCGAACTCCGCAATGAAGACCGTCCGGTGATCACCGTGGATGCTCGGACCGGTTCCCTGGTGGTCGCCGGGAACGGCAAGTCGTTTGCGGTTATCGAGGGGCTGCTGAAGACCCTCGACCAGAAACTCCCGTTTGACCTGCGCGACATCGCCCTCATCCCGCTGGAACATGCTGACGCCAATGTGGTGGCCCCCACGCTGCAAAAGCTGATGGACGCTCGGTTGACGCAACGCGCAACGCTGAACCAAGGCCAAGCCGATGCGTTGAAAGTCATCATCATCACCGATCAACGTAGCAACGCCTTGCTGGTCGGCGGGGCGCGTGAAGGGTTCGAGTTGGTGCAGAAGCTCGCGAAGCAATTGGACCAGGCCTCGCCCGCACTGAGCGGCCGGATTCGCCTGGTTCCGCTGCAGTTCGCCGACGCCCGAGTGATCGCGGCGACCATGAGCACGCTCTTCGATCAGCGATATGCGGCGATCCGCACCCCCGATGTTCAGCGCAATAAACCCATTATCCTGGCCGATTCTCGGAGCAACGCCCTGCTAGTGGCCGCTAGCCAGGAGGACAACCGGACGCTCGATGAACTGCTGCAGCGCCTGGACTCTCAGCCAGATAATCCGGCCCTCACGCTGACGGTGCTCCCGTTGAAGTACAATGACTCCGCCCGGGTGGCCACCGCCTTGGAAAGCTTGTTTGCCGCCCGGCAGCGAGCGCAGACGCTTCCCGGCTCGACCCCGCTGCCCAGCGATCAGATCAAAGTGGATACCGATCCGCTGAACAACGCCCTCATCGTCTCGGCCAGCCGGGAAAATCTGGTGCTGATCAAGGAACTCTTGGAGAAGCTCGATCAGGAGCCGGTGATGCCGGGAGGGGTGTTTGAGACCTTCACCCTGGAGTTTGCCGACGCCGCTCGAGTTTCCACGCTGCTCAAGTCCCTGGTGGATCAAGGGCTGTACCGTCCGGGACGCCTGGCTGGCCCAGGCCGCGGGGGTAATTCCGGACGCGACATCCTCGCGGTGAGCGTGGATCCCCGCAGCAACACGCTGATCGTGAGTGCCAGCCCGGACAACCTCACCCTGGTCCGCGAAGTGGTAAAGCGCCTCGACACTAAAGATCTGGCCGCCAATGCCGACGTGAAGATCTATGTGCTGAAGAATGCCCGGGCGAGCTCGCTGGCGACAACGCTCACTCAGTTCTTTCTGGCCAAGCGCACCGCTGACACCATCGCAGTTAACGCCAATGAACGGTCCATTCCCGCGACCGTCATTGGTGATGATCGGATCAACTCCATCATCGTTACCGGCGGCAAGGAGGCCTTCGATGTCGTGGAACGAATGCTGCCGCAAATGGACGGCGACAGTCAGTTTTCCCGCCTGAATTTTCGCGTGTTCCCTCTCCGCAAGGCGACCGCGCTCCGGATGCAGGCCACGCTCCAACCGATCTTCGCCAACCGGCCTCCCAAGGTACGGGGCGAGCCGATGGATCCCATCACCATTATGGCGGATCCATGGGTCAACGCGCTGCTCGTCGGGGCGACTGTCGATGACCTCGCCATTGTGGATTCGCTGGTGCAGAAGTTGGACACGGATCCCGCCGAGACCGGCCTGGCGATTCGGGTCTTTCCCTTGCAGAAGGCCGATGCCGCCAAGGTGGTTGCCACGGTTCGCAGCCTCTTCCGCGAGAACCTGCCCAACCAAGTCGTGCCCATCACCGTCAGCGCCGACGAGCGTATCAACGCGTTGGTGGTGTCGTGTGGTGAGGCGGACGCGCGACGCATTGGTGAGCTGGTGGAAAAACTCGATACCGACCAGGTGTCCAGGGTCAGCGAGATCCGCGTGTTCCCCCTGCAGTTCGCCCGGGCGGATTCGCTGGCCGTCCTGCTGAACACGGCGTTGAACACCAAGCCCGCGCCGCTCAACGATCAGAATCCCAATGCTCAATCGGTACTGCAGTTCATCACCCGCACCGAAGGCGGACAGGAGCTCGTCACCGCGGCGCTCAAAGAGGGAGTCCTGATCACCCCAGACCAACGGATGAACTCGCTCGTTGTGTCCGGCCCGGTGGATTATATGGGACTGATCGAGCAAATTATTACGCGGCTCGACGCCAGTTCGCCGCAGGTGGCCAAGATCAAGGTGTTCGCCCTGATGAATGCGGATGCCCGCCAAATGGCGGACGTGTTGACTCAGATGTTTCGGATGACTCCGGTGACCGGGGGCAATTCTCCCCGCAGCGTCCAATACACGCTGGTTCGCAATGTCGCCGCCGACGCCTCCCCGATCGAGGAGGCGCTCGCCACCGCCACCCTCGGGACCGCAGAGCAAGTGGCCTTAACCGTCACCGTAGATCCCCGTACCAACAGCCTGATCGTGGGCGGGACCGATCACTACTTAGGGCTGGTAAGCCAGCTCATAGAAACCCTCGATTCCAGCCACGCCGCCGAACGATCGTCGGAGGTGATTCGGCTCAAGAATTCGCAGGCGCCCGAAATCGCTCTGGCGATTCGCACCTTTCTCGACCAGGAGCGCCAGAAGTTGATCCAGTCCCTCGGGGTGGATGCCGTCTCCGCCGCGGCCCGCTTAATGGATCAAGAGGTGGCCGTGGTGGCCGAACCGGTAAGCAATACGCTGCTGCTCTCCGCCAATCAGCGCTACTACCAGCAGATCCGCCAGATGATTGAGGAGCTCGATGCCGCTCAGCCGCAGGTGCTCATCCAAGTGCTGCTGGCTGAGGTCACGCTCGACGACGGTACCGACCTGGGCGTCGAATGGACCTACACCGGTTCGAGCGGCGACGTCACCTATGGAATCGGCACGGATTTCAACGTCGCCGATCAGCTCAAGAACTTTGGCGGGTTCTCCGCCGCGGTAACCGGCAGCGACTTCTCTTTCCTCCTGCGCGCCCTCAAGCAGCAGGGCAAACTCGAAGTGTTAAGCCGTCCGCAGATCGTCACCTCCGACAACAAACCGGCGAGCATTAACATTGGTCAGCGGGTACCCCTGGTGGAACAGACCCGGCTCGACTCCCAGAACAACCTGACCACTCAGTACCGCTACGAGGATGTGGGAGTGAATCTGAGTGTTACCCCCAAGATTAGTCCCGATGGTTTTGTTAAAATGGAAATCTTCACGACCAACAGCGCGGTCAGCACCGAACTGGTCGAGGTTAACTCAAGTTCCACCGTCCCGATCATTAACCAGCGCAAGGCCAGCACTACCGTGAGCGCTCAGAGCGGCCAGACGATTGTCATCGGTGGATTGATTGACACCATCAACGATAAACGGGTCAAAAAGATGCCCATCCTCGGAGACATTCCCTACCTGGGCGCCCTGTTCCGGACGACCTCGGACAAACGTCGACGTAAGGAGTTGCTCATCCTCCTGACCCCGGTGGTGATGGAGAACTCCCAAACCAAGGTGAAACTGTTCAATCCCGACGACGTCCTGCAGCAGAATCTCGACGAGGTTTACCTGCGCCCGCTAATGGAGCGGGGAGAAACACAGCGGCGAATGCTAGAGCCATTGTATCGAACCAACCGGACTTCGTGGCGCGACCAGCAACTGCCCAACGGAAAGGGTACCTCTCGATGAACTGGCGATCCACCCTCGGAAGGCTGGTCGGGCTGGGAATGGTTCTGGCGATCGGATTGACCTCGGGCTGTGCCACCGGCGGTGGGGGCGGGGTCTCGGAGTTGCACCTGTTCGGAGTGCCGGTGGCGATCAACCTGGACCAGAAACCGGGACCCGACGGTATCGGCGTCCGCATCTATGCCAGTGCTGCCGGGGGCGGCGAAGGGATTGCCATTCGCCAGGGGACACTGGAGGTACTCCTCTTTGACGGGATTGTCTCGGCGGCCGTAGCCCAGACTACGCCGCCGCTGAAAGTCTGGTCCTTTAATCCTTCGGAGCTGAAGCCCTATGCGGGTAAGACGTCACTGGGAGCCGGCTATCAACTTGCGCTCAAGTGGGGCGCAGAAGTGCCACGTCAATCGGTCGTCACCGTGATTGCGCGCTACCGGTCCACGGAAGGCGCACTGCTCTGGTCCTCTGCCAACACAGTCTCCGTGGCGATGAAGTGAGCCCCGGCTCCGGAGTGGTGAAGCCCCGGATGACGCCGAGCGCACCGACGTATTGCTGTCGGGATGCCTTCGGTTCTCCCGGGCGTGGCAGGAGTCGGACCTATAACCATGCGCTGCAGCGCCCCTATGAGGGTTTGTCAATTGGGGTGATGTGATTCCGTCAGGTTTGTTTCTTTGGTTAACAGATAAGGTGAGCCGTGCGGAGGACTGCGTCAGCAGTCCGGAG
>Ga0105044_10001299_pt1 | contig 33081 bp, 30 predicted proteins | sample MAT01_FD_78092 | JGI IMG/M metagenome (GOLD analysis project Ga0105044, IMG submission 78092) | Freshwater microbial communities from Lake Fryxell liftoff mats and glacier meltwater in Antarctica - MAT-01 | ecosystem: Environmental > Aquatic > Freshwater > Ice > Liftoff microbial mat | place...
GACGCTACCCCATGCGCGTGCGGACGGTCTCGAAGGCGGCGATGGCTTGTTCGAGGTCGGCGCGGGAGTGAGCGGCTGAGACTTGTGTGCGGATCCGGGCTTTGCCCTGCGGGACGACCGGATAGGAGAACCCGATGACGTAGACGCCTTCACCAAGCATGAGGTCGGCCATGCGGGTTGCCACCGCCGCATCGCCGAGCATCACGGGCACGATCGGGTGCTCGCCTGGCAGAATCGAGAACCCGCGACGGGTCATCTCCTCGCGGAAGAAAAGAGTGTTGGCCTCGAGCGTGTCGCGTAGCGTGGTCGATGCTTCGAGGAGGTCGAGAGCTTGGACGGCTCCGGCGGCGATCGGTGGCGCGACGGTGTTCGAGAAGAGGTAGGTGCGGGATCGCTGCCGCAGCCAGTCGATGAGCTCCCTCCGGCCTGATGTGTAGCCGCCGCTGGCGCCTCCGAGGGCCTTTCCGAGCGTGCCGGTGAGGATGTCGATGCGGTCCATCACCCCAAAATGCTCGGGAGTGCCGCGACCATGCGGCCCAATAAAGCCGACGGCATGGGAGTCGTCCACCATCACGAGGGCGCCAAACTCATCGGCCAGCTCGCAGATGCCGGGCAGGTTCGCGAGGTGGCCATCCATCGAAAAGACGCCGTCGGTGGCGATGAGTCGGTAGCGGGCATCCTTCGCCTCGGCGAGCTTGGCCCGCAGGTCGGCCATGTCGTTCGTTTTGTACCGCAGCCGCTTCGCCTTACAGAGCCGGATGCCGTCGATGATGCTCGCGTGGTTGAGCTCGTCGGAAATGATCGCGTCTTCAGCGCCGAGAATCGTCTCGAAGAGACCTCCGTTGGCGTCCCAGCAGGAGTTGTAGAGGATCGTGTCCTCCATGCCGACAAACCGACTGAGGCGGGCTTCGAGATCCTTGTGAAGCTGCTGCGTGCCACAGATGAAGCGCACGCTTGCGAGGCCGTAGCCCCAGGTGTCGAGGGCTTCGCGAGCGGCGGCCACCACGTCGGGGTGGTCGGCCAACCCTAGATAATTGTTGGCGCACATGTTGAGGACGGTTCGGCCGCCGACCTCAATCCTCGCTCGCTGCGGCCCTTGGAGCACGCGCTCGGTCTTGTAGGTACCCGCAGATCGCATGGCCGCCGACTGCTCGGCGAGTGACTCCCAGATGGCGCCGTGGCTCATGCGTCCCTCCACGACAGGATCACCTTGCCGCTCTCGCCACTCTTCATCGCTGCGAAGCCCTTCTCAAACTCACTGCAATGGAATCGGTGGGTGATCACCGGCGCGATAGCCAGGCCGCTTTGGATCATGACGGTCATCTTGTACCAGGTCTCGTACATCTCGCGGCCGTAGATGCCCTTGAGGGTGAGCATGTTGAAGACCACGGTATTCCAGTCGATGGCGATCGGCTCGGATGGAATGCCGAGCATGGCGACCTTGCCGCCGTGGCACATGGCTTCGAGCATCTGCCGGAGCGCTGCCGGCGAGCCCGACATCTCGAGCCCGACGTCAAAACCTTCCTTCATGTCCAATTCGGCCATGGCCTGCCGGAGATCCTCGGAACGGATATCGAGGGCCACGGTGGCCCCCATGCGCTTCGCGAGGGCCAATCGATAGGGGTTCACGTCGGTGATGACGACGTGCCGTGCCCCGGCGTGCTTCGCAACGGCCACGGCCATGATGCCGATCGGGCCGGCCCCCGTGACGAGGACGTCCTCGCCGAGCAGGTCGAACGAGAGGGCTGTGTGGACGGCGTTGCCGAGCGGGTCAAAGATGGCCGCGACGTCGAGATCGACGCCGGGGGCTTGGTGCCAGACATTGGTTTGCGGGAGCGACAGATACTCGGCAAAGGCTCCTGGGCGGTTCACGCCCACGCCGGAGGTGCTCTTGCACAGATGCCTTCGGCCCGCGAGGCAGTTGCGGCAGCGGCCGCAGACGACATGCCCCTCGCCAGACACGATCTCTCCGGGAAAGAAGTCGCTCACGTTCGCCCCGACTGCCACGATTTCGCCGACAAACTCATGGCCCACGACCATTGGCACGGGGATTGTCTTCTGAGCCCAGGAATCCCAGTTGTAGATATGCAGGTCGGTGCCGCAGATACCGGTGCGGTCCACGCGGATCAAGACGTCATTGATCCCGATCGTGGGAACCGGCACGTCCTCGAGCCAGAGCCCAGGCGTCGCATGGCGCTTCACGAGGGCCTTCATGGTTGTCATTGTCATCGCTCCAAAGGATCACTGCGTGAAAGGACCGTGCCAGGGCCACCATCGTTGGGTCGGTAGAGCGGCGAATCTACTGGCGAATGACACGCCGGAGGAGCCACCAGCCCCAGAGCACGATCAGGATGTTGCCGAGCCAGACGGCCGCCGGTGGCACAGCGCCGCGTTTGGCCTGGTCCACGCCCAAGATAAACACGGGGTAGTAGACGACGAGGATGGGCAGAAAGCAGAGGAAGAAGCTCGTCAGAAAGTCTGCATTGCGAAGGCGGATGGCCATGGGAGCCCCCACGAGCACAAAGCAGAGGCAGCTGAAGCCGTTGGCCCATCGTCGCCACGGCTCCATGATTACCCGCGTGAGCCGATTGCGTTCATGCACGAGAAGATCCCGCTCGTACCGGGTGAAGCCTGGCTGCGAGTGTTCGATTCGGCCCGTCACAAGCCCGAGGCCGATCTTGCCGGCAACCACCTGCTCGACCTTGTCGATGAGCTGCTCCTGCGATTGCTTGGCCTTTTTGAAAGCAGCCAGGGGGATTTCCGAAGGGCTCGTGGAGGTCGTTTCCTTGCGGCTCACGGCATCGAGCGGCACTTCCCGGACGATCGTGTCTGGAAACGACGCGGTGTAGGGGCCCATATTGAGCGTGCCATCCCGAAACGTCACCAGGAGAGTGCCAGCCTCGGGATTCGCCTCGAGCACTGCTTCGGCCGCTGACACCGTTGCGGGCATGCCCGATTCACTGGAGAGGAACGTGAGCGTGGGGCGCAGAAGCCGCCGGCCGTCCACGCCCTTCACATTGATAGACACCTGCGGTGTGCTGTAGCTGCGTTGTTGCCGCAGCCGGCCGTAGATGATCTCTTCCACGCTGTTGACGATCACGCGGCGGATGCCATCGCGGCCCCACGACACCGCTACGTCATTGAGCCAGACCGACACGAAGCTCACCACCAGGGCGAGGCCGATGGCCGGCCAGATGACGGCCATCGGGGAAATCCCTGCGGCCTTGAGGGCCGTCAGCTCGTTGGACGCGCTCATGCGGCCAAAGACGCTCGACACCGCGAAGAGCATGGTCCCCGGGACCGCAAACCGCATCGCTTCGGGAAGCACATACGGCACGAGGAGGAGGATCTGCACGAACCCAAGGCCCTGCTGCTGAGCTTCCTTGACGAGGCCCACCACCAGCATGAACAGCGTGAGGGCAGAGAGCGCCACCAGGAATACCTGGAGCAACTCCCAGAGCACGTACCGAGTGATGATTTTCATGCCGACACGAGTTTCGCCATCGGGGGAGCCGGGGCACGCTCAGTCGTCGTCGTTGCGAAGAGTGTCGTCGTTGCGGGCGCTGACGACGGCCTTCTTATAGATAGCGATCGCCGCGGCGGCCTCTGCCAGGGCCCCTGCAAGATTGCCACCGGCCATCACGCGGCGGGCCGCCGTCGCGCGGTCGAGCGTCCGCTGGCGGTCAGTGTCCGAAAGCCCATCGGCAGCAGATTCCACGCTGGCCACGATTCCTTCGACGAGGGATTGTGAGAGGGTGCAGTCGTACGAGCGGTACGGGCCCTTTCCGAGGCGTGCACCAGGCCGGAGGACCATCGCCTCGTCGCTCGTCGGGGGTATCAGGGCGACGATCGACGCCACGGTACCGGCCACAAAGAGGAGGAAGCTGATCCCCGCGAGGGCCATGCCGAGCGGCCAGGCAAAGTCGCCCAGAAGGCCGCCCAACGGACCATCCTCAGCCAGCATCGCGTACGGATTGAAAATGAGCGATCCGAGCAAGCCGCCTGCTGCAACCGCCAGCGTGCCGACTGGAACGGTAGGACTTACCTCCGTGGCCTTGGGTTCCGAAAGTGCCCATGGGGTGGCGTTGGCATGGGGCGGCGTTTTCTCCTTCTGCCCCGCGCGGGCGACGACGAGCGTCACGTTATCGGGTGCGCCGCGGACGAGCGTGAGGCCCACGAGCGCTGCGGCCGCATCAACCGGCGAGAGCTCGGTGGCCAACGCACCGATTTCCTCATCGGCGACCTGGCCCGAGAGCCCGTCGCTGCACACCACGTAGACATCATCTTCGGCGACCGGAAACGGCCCTTCGAGATCAACGTCAACTCGAGAGTGAGGCCCCAACGATCGAGTGATGATGTTCTTGGGAACGCTCGGTGCGGATTCCGACGAGGTATCCCCGTTCTTCACTCGCTGCGCCTCGACCTCCCATGCAAGGGAGTGGTCGAAGGTGAGCTGTTCGATGCGGCCGCCCCGCACGCGGTAGGCGCGGCTGTCGCCAACATGGCCCACCAGCACGCCCCGCTGGCCGATGACGATCGCGGTGCATGTCGTCCCCATGCCGCGGAGGTCGAAGGCACTCTCGCCGCGGGCGTAGATCTCCTCATTGGCCTGCTGGATGCTCGACCGCAGGGCTACGGGAGGTGACCGCACAGCGAGCTTCTCATAGATCAGCGGCACACTTTTGGCCGCGATGTCGCTGGCCATTTCGCCGGCCGCATGCGCTCCCATGCCATCGGCCACGAGAAAGAGCCAGCCGCGCGCGCGGAATTGCTCAGGGCTCCACGCGTCGAGGACAGCCTTGGAGTCCTGATTGTTGGACCGACGCCGACCGACGTCCGTGAGATCGCAGTATTCGAGGCTCTTGCCGGATCCCACAAGTCAATGCCCCAAGGGAAAGGAGGGTTTGCCGAAAACTCGCAGCTTACCGTTTTCTCGGACGATTTCTCCATGCCTGTTTTCAAACCGGCCCCAGGACGCCCCATCGCTCTGGCGATACGCTCGACGACGACCTATGGTCCGGCCCATGCGAGCGTCGTTCCTGACCATCCTCGTTGTCGCCGCGGTCGTGGCCACCGGCTGCGTGCAGCGGCGTATGACGATCCGAAGCAGCCCCCCCGGGGCGCTGGTGTATGTCGACGATTACGAGCTCGGCACGGCTCCCGTGTCCCATGACTTCGTCTACTACGGCACTCGCAACGTCAAGCTCGTAAAAGATGGCTACGAGACACTTACGGTCCGCCAGCCTTTCCCAGTTCCGTGGTATCAGTATTTTCCGCTCGACTTCGTGACCGAGAACCTCCTTCCCTGGGAGATTCGTGACGAGCGGGTCGTGGATCTGGCGATGGTGCCAGCCGCGTCGGTCCCACCAGATTCGGTCGTCGCCCGTGCCGAGCAGGCAAGGCGCGCTTCCGGAAGTCTGCCGCCGGTTACAGCCACGCAAGTTGTGCCCATTCCGTCGGTGCCGCAGCCGGTTCCCGCACCGCCGCCGGCCATGCCGCCCGCCCAGCAGTTTGCGCCCCAGCCGCTCCCTCCGCCGCAAGGCTTCGCGCCACCTGCGGGCCAGGGGCTCATTCTCCCGCCGCAGCCCGCGGCTCCGTGGCAAGGCCTCCAGCCGCCTCCACAAAACGCTCCTCAGCAAGGAATTCCGAGTCTCGGCCTGCCATAATCGAGGCCATGTCCGAATCCGCTCCATCCGAGCGCGCCGCCCCCGCCACGCGGGCCGCGCTCGACGCATTCAAGCTCGACTGCTTTCGCAGTCTCATGCGGGCGATGCTGCCGCACAACGGCTTCTACGAGGCCAAGCTCGGCCGCGTCGCCATGCAGGGCTTGGACTCACTCGATGACCTCGCCACGTGGCCGTTTACTTTCAAAGAAGAGCTTGTCGCTGCTGCCGAGGGCGGCGTTCCGGGCAATCTCACCTGGACTGCTGAAAAGTACACCCGGTTCCATCAGACGAGCGGCACCCACGGCCGCCCACTCCCGGTATTCGACACGCCCGACGACTGGGAGTGGTGGATGGAATGCTGGCGAGTGATCCTGGATCGCGGCGGCGTGCGACCAGACGATCGCGTGCTCGTGGCATCCTCCTTCGGTCCCTACGCCGGCTTCTGGAGTTGCTTCGACGCGGTGGTGGCCCGCGGGGCCCTCGCGATTCCAACAGGAGGCATGCCAAGCCTCGGACGCCTGCAACTGGCCCGCAGCCTCGCCGCCACGGTCCTCGTGGCCACACCGAGCTATGCCCTCCACCTCGCCGATGTGGCCGAGGAAAACCAGATTGACCTGGCCGCCGCATCGGTGCGACTGGTGATCGTGGTCGGTGAGCCCGGAGGCTCGATCCCGGCCACGCGGGCCCGCATCGCCGACGCGTGGGGGAGTGACGTTCTCGACCATGCGGGGGCCACCGAGGTGGGCCCGTGGGGCGTTGGTGATTTGATCGGCGGCGGGCTCGACGTGATCGAAACCGCGTTTCATCCAGAGTTCCTGGCGATCGACACCGGTCGGCCTGCTGGCCCCGGAGAGCTTGCCGAGCTCGTGCTCACCACGCTCGGCCGCACAGGCGCCCCGGTGATTCGCTACCGCACCGGTGACGTGGTCTGTCCAGTCTGGACAGCCGACACTGATGTGGCCGCAGGGGTCTCCCCCTGGGTTCGACTCGAGGGCGGCATCCTTGGCCGCGCCGACGACATGCTCGTCGTGCGCGGCGTCAATATTTTTCCCGGCGCGATTGATGACATCGTGAGGAGCTTTCCGGAGGTGATTGAGCACCGCCTGACCGTGGCCACCCGAGGGAGCCTCGACATGCTCAGTTTGGAAATCGAGGATCGGCTCGATGATCCGGTCCGCGTGGCCAAAGAGCTCGAGATCCGGCTCGGTCTCAAAGTGGCGGTAACCAGCGTGCCGATCGGAAGCTTGCCACGGTTCGAGGGCAAAGGCCGCCGCCTCGTTGACCGCCGTCGCAATCGAGCCGCCATCCACCCATAAGCCCCCGAGACCTCGCCGTGACCGCGCCGCTACCGACCAGCATTGCCCGCCGTGAGACCGAGCCCGGTCGTCCACCTGCGATCGAGATCCTATGGAGCGACGGCCGCTCGGCCATCTACACCCCACGGCTTCTGCGCGATGCATGCCCCTGTGCCACGTGTCGCGATCAGCGGGCGGCGCCGGTGCCCACAACGCTTCTCCCCGTACTCACGCCCCAGGAGACGCTGCCGCTGGGAGTCGTCGGCATGACGCCTGTTGGCCAATACGCATACTCCATCGAGTTTTCCGACGGCCACTCGAGCGGCATCTACACCCTCGAATACTTGCGCGAGCTGGCTTGAACCACCGCAGAACGAAAGCAGGATCGTCTCGGTGCCATTGAAGCCCCTCGCGGCCGCCCGGGGGCGGCGGTTCATTGGGCTGGGCGATCCCGCTCATGATGGCAAACGGGACGGCCTTCAACCCGCAGCCCCCCGGCCATCGCCTGTGGCTTCTACGAGGTCGAAGCCACAGGCGGCGGCGGCGATGACGGCGGCGATCCGCACCGCGTCGTGGCATGCCTCTTCGCTTACGCCTTCAGCCACGAGCTTCGCCTCGTGGTTTCCGAGGCAGAATTCACAGCCCGCGAGAGCCGCGCAGGCGAGCCTCATGAGCTCGAAATCTACTGCCGACGTCGCTGGCTTGGCCATCCGCTGCATCCGGAGCTGTGGTGACCTCGCCGCGTAGCTCTCCTTGCCGGTCGCGTGGCCGATCATGTGACGAAACCGGTAGTAGACGGTGTTCATCGCCATGAGCCCGGCGGCGGCCTTGGCGTCGGAGATCACAGCGGGGGCGGCGTCGCCGAGCCCGCCGACGATGTCGCTTTCGAGCGCCGCGGCGAGGATGGCCGTGCGCTCGAAGCAGGCAGACGCAAGCGCCACGCCCCATGCCTGTGTGTCGGCGAGGTTCTCCCCCGCGAGCACGCTCATCAGGTTGAGCTTCGTGTCTTTGAACTCCTCGGGCAGCGTCTCACGGAGCGCGTCGAGGGCAGGGGAAGCGATCGGCATCTCCATGCTCCGGGGGAAGGTTTCAACAGAAAATACTATAGACCGTTCGCGGCGACGGCCCACGAACACCGCGAATCGAAGCGGCTCGTTGAAATCTGGCGAGGGATGATGCTACCCTCGGGAAATTTGTTTTTCCCGCCCCTACGATCCACCCATGCCACGTCGCGACGACCTCCACACGATTCTCCTGATTGGCTCGGGGCCCATCGTCATCGGCCAAGCCTGCGAGTTCGACTACTCTGGCACCCAGGCCTGCAAAGCCCTCCGCGAGGATGGCTACCGGGTGGTACTCGTCAATTCGAACCCGGCCACCATCATGACCGACCCGGGCACGGCCGACCGGACATACATCGAGCCGCTGACCGTCGAGGTGCTCGAGAAGGTCATCGAAGCCGAGAAGCCCGATGCCGTGCTCCCCACGCTCGGCGGTCAGACGGCCCTCAATCTCGCGATGGAGCTCGACCGGCTCGGGATTCTCGCCAAGCACGGCGTCGAGATGATCGGGGCAACGGCTGACGCGATTCGACGGGGCGAAGACCGCGAGAGCTTCAAGTTGCTCATGGAGAAGATCGGCCTCGAGACCTGCGAAGGCCGGATTGTGCGGAGCCTTGCCGAGGCCCGCGAAGTACTCGCTGAGATCGGCCTGCCCGCGGTGATTCGCCCGAGTTTTACGCTCGGCGGGTCGGGCTCGGGCGTGGCCTACAACCGCGAGGAGTTCGACACCAAGGTGCAGCGAGGCCTCGACCTCTCACCGGTGAGCGAGGTGCTCGTCGAGCAGTCCATCCTGGGCTGGAAGGAATACGAGATGGAGGTGATGCGGGATGCCGACGACAACGCCGTCGTCATCTGCTCCATCGAAAATTTTGATCCCTGCGGTGTGCACACCGGCGATTCGATCACGGTGGCCCCCGCGATGACGCTCACCGACCGCCAGTATCAGATGATGCGAGACGCCAGCTTCGCGGTCATCCGGGCGGTAGGTGTCACGACCGGCGGCTCGAATATCCAGTTCGCTGTGGATCCTCGCACGGGTCGGATGATCGTCATCGAGATGAATCCGCGGGTGAGCCGGTCGTCGGCTCTGGCCAGCAAGGCGACCGGGTTTCCGATCGCGAAGATTGCGGCAAAGCTCGCCGTTGGCTGGCGGTTGCACGAGCTTCCCAACGACATCACCCGCCGCACCAAGGCCTGCTTCGAGCCGTCGATCGACTACGTCGTCGTGAAGGTGCCGCGGTTTGCCTTCGAGAAGTTCCCCGAGGCCGATCCACGGCTCACCACGCAGATGAAGAGCGTGGGCGAGACCATGGCCATCGGCCGGACCTTCAAGGAGTCCTTTCAGAAGGCCCTGCGTGGGCTCGAGGTTGGGGCCTTTGGCTTTGGGTGTGACGGCCGTGACCTGTGGGGCACGCCCGCGCAGCCCGGCCTCGACGACATCCGCGCGAAGATCGCTTCGCCCGACCCCGACCGCGTGTGGTACCTGCGGTACGCGATGCTGGCTGGCATGACGATCGACGAGATCTTTGAGGTCACCGCCATCGACCGCTGGTTCCTCGACCAGCTCTGGCAGCTCGTCGAAATGGAGAGCCTCTTGCGCACCGTGGGCTCGCTCACGGCGATCGACGACGGTCTCTTGCGGGCCAGCAAGCAGGCCGGCTACTCCGATCGCCAGCTCGCGACGCTTCTGGGTTCCTCCGAAATGGAGGTGCGGGCGGAGCGGAAGCGGCGGGGCATCGTGGCGGTCTACAAGGCAGTCGACACATGCGCCGCCGAGTTTGAGGCGCAGACGCCTTACTACTACTCGACTTGGGAGGAGGAGGACGAGACGCGTCCCAAGGAGCCGGGTCGCAAGCGGGTGATGATTCTCGGCGGCGGGCCCAACCGCATCGGACAGGGGATCGAGTTTGACTACTGCTGCTGCCACGCGAGCTTCGCTCTCCGCGAGCTCGGGATCGAGAGCGTGATGGTCAACTCGAATCCCGAGACGGTGAGCACCGACTACGACACGAGCGACATGCTCTTTTTCGAACCGCTCACCTGCGAGGACGTGCTCAACATCGCCGATCGCATCAAGCCCGACGGTGTGATCGTGCAGCTTGGCGGCCAGACGCCGCTCAATCTCGCGCGCGCCCTCCAGGGAGCGGGGCTGACGATCATTGGCACCTCCGTCGACACGATCGAGATGGCCGAAGACCGCGAAAAGTTTCGTGATCTTCTCGATCGGCTTGGCCTCAGGCAACCGGCCAGTGGCATTGCCAGGACGCTCGAGCAGGCCCGTCGCGAGGTGGCGAGAATCGGCTTCCCTTCGCTCGTGCGGCCGAGCTTCGTGCTCGGCGGTCGGGCGATGGAAATTTGCTATGACCACACCCAGTTTGAGCGATACGTGGCCGAGGCGTTTGTGGTGGCCCAGGGACAGCCTGTCCTTATCGACCGGTTTCTTGAAGATGCCATCGAAGTAGACGTCGACTGTATCTGTGATGGCCACGACGTGATCGTGGCCGGCGTGATGGAGCACATCGAGGAGGCGGGGGTGCATTCCGGCGACTCGGCCTGCTGCATTCCGCCGCATAGCCTCTCCCAGGAGGTCATTGACGAAATCAAAACCGCCGCAGCCGGACTCGCCAGAAGTCTCGGGGTCGTTGGGCTCATGAATGTCCAGTTCGCCGTGAAGAAAGAGGCCGATGCGGAAGGGGCGTCCAGGCCCACGCTCTACGTCATCGAGGTCAACCCCCGGGCCAGCCGTACCGTGCCGTTCGTTGCGAAGGCGACAGGCCTACCGGTCGCGAAGGTGGCCGTAAAGGTCATGGTGGGCGTGAGCCTGGCAGAACAGGGGATCACGGCCGACCCCGAGCCGGCCCATGTGAGCGTCAAGGAGAGCGTCTTCCCGTTCGTGAAGTTTGCCGGCGTGGATATCGCACTCGGGCCTGAGATGCGGAGCACTGGCGAGGTGATGGGCGTCAGCGAAAGTTTTGCCTTGGCCTTCGCGAAGAGCCAGATCGCGGCCGGCATCCTCCTGCCCCAGCATGGCCGGATCTTCTTGAGTGTCGCGAGCGTCCATGCCAAGGAGCACATGGTGGGCCTGGCGCGAAGGCTTATCGACCTGGGGTTTGAGCTTCTGGCCACATCTGGCACCGCTCGCGCACTGGTCGCCGCCGGGATCACCGTCGAGACCGTCAAGAAACTCCAGGAGGGGCACCCCAACCTCATCGACCACCTCATCGACGGCCGCGTGCAGCTCATTTTCAACACGCCTCGCGGCAAAGGAGCCCGAACCGACGAGGGGAGGATTCGCGCGGCGAGTGTCCTCTACGGCGTGCCATGCGTCACGACGCTCCCGGCTGCCGAGGCGTGTGTGCTGGCGATGGAAGGCCTGCGGACCGAGCCGCTCGGTGTCCAGGCGATCCAGGATCGGTTCCCGGCCCCTGTGGCGTAGCTTGTGACGCCCTACATGGCCCTGGGGTTGCCCGTGTCATGTCGCCGGACGTTCGCGGTGGCCATCGTGGCCACCGCTCACTCGGTGTAGCCCTCGCTTCGCCATCCTGGCTGCGCTCGGCCTACAACGCCGGCTCCATGACACGGGCAACCCCAGGGCCCGAACCCGCATTGTCGGCAGACGCACGCCGTGCGGGCTTCGCCCACTGCGTGCCCGGACAGGCGAGCGAAGCGACGCCTTCACACGCTCGACAGCGCCCCGGCTGCCACGGCGCACCACACCGCAGCGGCTACGAGCAACGCGAGCCCGGAGGTGCGAGCGGCGGCCGGAGGGCCGCGAAGACCGCCGGGGCCATGGATGGCCCGCCGGTCGTAAAACTAGAAATAGCCGAAGAGCGTGAGGTCGCGGGCGTAGATGCGACGGAGGTTGGCGACGGCAGTCGCGCCAAGGCGTTCGGCCGCGGAAATGGTGGCATCGCCGCGACGATTGACGGGCGCGAGATTGCGAAAGCGAATTGGGGTCTCGGCGCGGATCACTTCGAGATCGCTCACGAACGTTTCGGCCTTGAAGACTCGGTTGACCGCAAGCCGCCCGTGGATCTCGAGAAATGTGTGCTGCGGCGCGAACCACGGCAGGGTGAGGAGATCCGAATCTGGGGTGAGCCGCTCGGCGACCTCAGCCACCGAACCGCCGTGGCGATCCACGAGTCGCTTCACGTCGGGCAGGTAATCCCAGAGGTCATCCGTCTGGATGTGGTCGTAGGCTGAAACGAAACGGGCAAATGGGTTGCGAACGAACGTGAAGACGTAGGCCATTGCAAAGAAGGCCGCGTCTTCCTTCCGGAATTGCTCCGCGGTGACATGGCCTGTCTGGTAGCCGAGCCACGCGTCGAGAAGCGCAGATCCAGCGCACTTGGGCACGTGAATGAAGATCGCGCCGTCGCGTCGGAACTGCCTGGGGATCAGCCCAGGAGCCCAGGGTCGGAAGAGTCGAGCGAGACGTGCCACGGGTTTGCGGTGCGGTGTGGTGTGGTGGCCCGAGTGGGCTAGGCTTCGGCGTGTTGGCGGAACGGGCGTGATAGCGTCGCGGGCATCGGAACTGCAAGCCGGATCGCCGATTGACGCGTTTGCGGCGGCTCGGGGCAGCCCTGTGCTCCATCACCGGAAGTTCTGGCTTCACGGCCGCCGGGGCTCCCCGTGTGGTCGGGCGTGGAGGGTCGCGTTAGAGTCGCCTCCCATGCACCCGCGATCGTTTCCCGATGTTCCCCCCGAGCCGAGACCGCTGCCAGCTCCGATCGTCGATGAGCCTCCGCGGCTGACCGCCCGCACGCTCGGTGGCCTGGAGTGGGTATTGGCGAAGGAGCTCGAGAGTCTTGGCGCGGTGAACCTCCGCGTGGGACGGCGGACGATCGAGTTTTCGCCGGCCGAGGGCCACGAGCGGGAAACGCTTTACCGAGCCGTTCTCGAGTGTCGGACGGCGATACGCGTGCTCGAGCCCTTGGGGCGGTTTCAGGTCGACTCGCCGACGTCGCTCCATGCGGCGCTCCAGGAGGTGGATTGGACCGAGCAGCTCAAGGTGTCGGAAACGCTTCGTGTTGATGCTGCGATTCACGACACGTTCCTGACGCACTCGCTCTATGCGGCGCAGGTGGTCAAGGACGCCGTCGTAGACCAGTTGCGAACGCCTGCCGGCAAGCGACCGAGCGTGAGCCTCCGCGGAGCGACGCTCAGGCTCGCGCTTCACCTCGTGGGCAACGTGGCGACGATCTACCGTGACGCTGCCGGGCGGTCGCTCCATCAGCGGGGCTGGCGGACCGGCGAGGTGGAGGCGCCGCTTTCGGAAGTCCTCGCGGCCGGCATCCTCGCCATCGCGGGCTGGTGGCGTCCTGGTGATGGAGGCGATGGAGCAACGACGGGCGAGCCACTGCTCGACCCGATGTGTGGTTCGGGCACGCTCGTCATCGAAGCGGCCACGATCGCAGCGGGCATGGCCCCTGGCCTCTGGCGGGCTCGGCGGCGCGGGCATGGGTTCTTTCGGTTTCACGACTGCGACGTCGGGCTTGCTGATCGCCTCGTGGCGGAGCTCGAAAGCCGCGTTCGCCCCGTGACCGACGGTTTCTTCGCGAGCGACCTCGATCCCGCAGCGGTGGTGGCGGCGCGGACGTGCGCGGCGAGTGCCGGCGTGGCCGAGGCGATTCGGTTTGATGAGCGGCACTTTGAGGACGTTGCCCCTTCCGCGCCGCCGGGGCTCATCGTCACGAACCCCCCGTACGGCGAACGGCTGCCGCTTCCACGGGCCGCAGCGATCATGCGGCGACTCGGCGATTGGCTCGTGGCCCGCTGCGGCAGCTGGCGGGCAGTGATCCTCACGGCCGACACGCCGGCCGCGAAGCAGATTGGCCTGCGGACAACAGCCCGCGTGCCGCTCATGAACGGCCCGATCGCCTGCAAACTATTGGAGCTCGAGATTCGGGAACGGTCGCATGTGGAGCCGGAGCTGTCAGCGGAGGCGACGGTCCGGCCCGTGAAGCGTGCGGTGGCTGATCAGATCGGCGACTTCCGGCGTCGATTGGCCAAGCGATTCAAGCATCTATCGAAGTGGGCCCGCCGACAGGGCATCGAGGCGTTTCGTGTCTACGATCGCGATATCCCCGAGATTCCTCTGGCGATCGACTGGTACGCAGGATGGCTTCATGTTGCCGAGTATGACCGTCCCCATGAGCGGACTGAGATCGAGCACGATGTCTGGCTCGATCGGATGCTCGAGGCGGCGGCATTGGAGCTCGGCGTGCCGCCAGGGTGTTCATTCTTGAAGGCCCGCAGGCGACAGCGGGGGACATCACAGTACGAGAAAGTCGGCGAGCAGAAGGCCGTGCTGACGGTGCGCGAGGGCGATCTGGCCTTCGAAGTGAATCTCTCCGATTACCTCGACACGGGGCTTTTTCTGGACCACCGCACCACTCGGTCCCTTGTCCGGGACGACTCGGCTGGCAAACGCATGCTCAACCTGTTTTGCTACACGGGGGCCTTCAGCGTGTATGCGGCAGCGGGCGAGGCCAAGGAGACCGTCGGCGTCGATCTCTCCAATACCTACCTCGATTGGGCCCGTGCAAATCTCGCTCGCAATGGGTTTGCGGATGCCGGGCGTCATCGGCTGGTGCGGGACGAGTCGAGGGCATTTCTGCTTCACCGCGCACGACGGGGCGAGCCGGCTTTTGACCTCGTCGTCGTTGATCCGCCGACGTTCTCACGATCGGCCAAGAGCGACGTGCCGTGGGACATCGAGCGGAATCACGCCGAGCTCCTCGGCCTCGTGGCCGACAATCTGTCGCCTGGGGGAATCGTCTACTTCTCGACGAACTTCCGCCGGTTTCATCTCGACACGGAGGGGCTCGCCGCGCGCTACGCGATCCGCGAGATCACGGCCCGCACGATGCCCGAGGATTTTCGCGACCGCCGGCCGCACCGCGTCTGGCGGATGGTGTTGAAGCCGCCCGCCTGACTTGTCACCCGTGGCTGGGCGTCGGGGTTGCCCGTGTCATGTCGCTGGACGTTCGCTACGGGCATCCTGCCCTTCACTCACTCGATGTAGCCCTCGCTTCGCCATCCTGGCTGCGCTCGGCCTACAACGCCAGCTCCATGGCACGGGCAACCCCGTCACCCGTGTCATGTCGCCGGACGTTCGCTACGGGCAACTACCTTCGCGCCGTCGCCGCCGTCCCGGCGTCGGCTCCGGCTTACGGTCGCCGTGCCAAGCCCGGCTCCCAGGAAGCAGTCCTTCGCTCACTCGGAGTTTGCGGCGCTGGCTATCCCGCATCCGCTTCGCCATCCTGGCTGCGCTCGGCCTACAACGCCAGCTCCATGGCACGGGCAACCCCGTCACCCGTGTCATGTCACCGGACGTTCGTGGTGAAGTTTAGTCGATGGCCTTCGGTTCGCGGCCGGCGATGAGGTCGAGGATGGCTTCACCAAAATCGGCGAGCCTTTTTTCGCCGATGCCCTTGCAGCGGAGGAGCGCTGCCAGGGTGGATGGCTTCTCGCGGGCGATCGTGCGCAGCGCCTTGTCGTCAAGGATCGTCCAGGCCGGCTTGCCACGGGCCTCGGCGATCCGCCTTCGCCATCGCCTGAGCCGGTCGAAGAGATCGCGGTCGACGCCTTTCCAGTCGTCGGCCTCCGCCTTGGTGACCTTCGCCTTGCTCGTGCCCGGCTCGAGGAGCACCACCTCCCGCTCACCCCGCATCACCTCCCACGACCGCTCATTGAGCTGGATCACCGGGCGATCGCCCGGGGTCCGCACGAGGATCTCCTGATCGAGCAACTGGTGGACGAGGTTCTCGGCCGCCCGCTGGTCGAGCCCGTCGAGAAGCCCGTAGGTCGAAAGCCGGTCATGGCCGTTACGGATCACCGCGTCGGTCTTCGCCCCGCGGAGCACTTCGCAGACATGCTTCACTCCAAACCGCTGGTCAACTCGGGCCACACACGACAGGATTTTTTGAGCGGTGACCGTTGCATCAGGAAGACCAGCGGTCTCGCCCAGGCAGACATCGCAGGCGTCGCAGGATTTTGCGGGATAGGACTGCCCAAAATACTCCGAGAGCGCGGCATGCCGGCAGCGGGCCGCCTGGGCATACCGACGCATGGCATGGAGGTGATGCATCTGCGAGGCGACGAGGGATTCCTGTTCCTCCTCATCAAGGTCGCTCTCCGCCGCACTCTTGCGGACGAGGGCCTCCCAACTGAACACATCCGCCGACGAGTACAGCAGCACACACTCGGCTGCCAAGCCATCGCGGCCCGCCCGCCCCGTCTCCTGCTGATAGGCCTCGAGGCTCTTGGGCAGGGCGGTGTGGAGCACGAGCCGCACGTCCGAGCGATCGATCCCCATCCCGAAAGCGACCGTGGCGACGACAACGTCGATTGTCTCCTTCGCAAAGGCGTCCTGAGTGCGGTGCCGCTCCTTGACCGTGAGGCCGGCGTGGTAGGGCCGCGCGAGGAGCCCCTCTGCGGCGAGTTTGGCCGCCAACCGTTCCGTCTCGCGCCGCGAGATGCAGTAGACGATGGACGCTTCCCCCTGATGGCGCCCCAGAATGGCGAGGGTCTGGGCCACGCGGTCGGTCCGCGGCACGATGCGGTAGACGAGGTTGGGCCGGTCGAACGTGCCCACGAGCACGGCCGGATCGCGAAGGCCGAGCTGGCTCGCAATGTCGTCGCGAACCCGTGGCGTGGCCGTAGCCGTGAAGGCATGGAGGCTCGCCTGCGGGAACCGCTCGCGAAGCAGGGCGAGTTGGCGGTACTCAGGCCGGAAATCATGGCCCCAGTGGCTGATGCAATGGGCCTCGTCGATCGCGAATCGCTTCACTCCCACGCGGGCCAGCGTGTCGAGGAGCCCCGAGTTCACGAGCCGCTCGGGCGCTGAAAACAGCAGTCGCAATTCACCGGCCCGAAGGCGGTCGAGGATCGACGAACGCTCCTCCGGAGAGAGCCCTGAGTGGAGCGCCGCCGCGGGATAGCCGATCGCCTCGAGGGCATCCACCTGGTCCTTCATGAGGGCGACCAGCGGTGAGATCACGACGTCGGTTGAATCACTCACGAGCGATGGAAGCTGATAGCAGAGGCTCTTGCCGCCACCGGTTGGCATCACGACGAGCGAGTCGCGGCCGGCGAGGGCGGCCTCAATCGCCTCGCCCTGCATCGGGCGGAGTGTCTCGAAGCCCCACCACCGCTTGAGCACGTCGGCCACCCGCGGGTCGCGAGATGCTACCACCTGAGCTCCCGACTCATCGGTTTCGGCCGACCCTGGCACGTTGTTGGTTTCCATGCGAATGCCACGAAGCGACGCAGAATACCATGGCTCAATCACCGTCGCGGAGTAAGCTACCCCCCATGCTCTGGGTCGCCTGGAAGATGCTCGTCGGAAACCGGGTCAAGTACCTCGGGATCGTCTTTGGCGTTGTCTTCGCCGCGGTGCTCATCGCCCAGCAGGCGTCGATCTTCTGCGGCCTCATGTCGCTCACAGTCAGTCAGATCCGCGATGTCGAGGGGCCTGGTATCTGGGTCATGGACCCAAACGTCCAATACGTCGACGACATCAAACCGCTCGCCGATACGGAGCTCTTTCGCGTCAAGAGCGTGCCGGGAGTGGCCTGGGCGGTGCCGTTCTACAAGGGCCTCGGACGGGCTCGGCTCCCCGAGGGCACCTACGAGCAGATGATCATCCTCGGGCTCGATGATGCCACCTATGTGGGCGCACCCCAGGGCATCTTCATGGGCTCGGTGGCCGATCTCCGAAAGCCCGACGCCGTGATCATGGACGACGCCGGCTACAAGCGGATCTGGCCTGGTGAGCCCTTTCGGCTCGGCCGCACGTTCGAGATGAACGACCGCCGAGCGGTGATCGTGGGCATCACGAAGGCCAGCCGCACCTTCCAGAGTTTTCCGATTGTCTACACGAGGTACAGCCAGGCGGTGGCGTTTGCACCGCCGGAGCGAAAGGTGCTCTCCTTCGTGCTCGCCGATGCCCAGCCGGGCGTGCCGGCCACCGAGGTCTGCCGCAAGATCAAGGAGCGAACAGGCCTCCTCGCGCTGACCCGTGAGGAATTTCTCTGGCGGACGATCCGCTACTACCTCGAGAAATCTGGCATCCCGATCAACTTCGGGATCACCGTACTCCTCGGCTTCCTGGTGGGCACGGCCATCGCCGGGCAGACATTCTATCTCTTTACGGTGGAGAACATCCGGCAGTACGGCGCGCTCAAGGCGATGGGCGCGAGCAACGGGACGATTCTCATGATGGTGCTCGGTCAGGGCATGCAGGTGGGCATCGTTGGCTACGGCCTGGGCGTCGGGCTAGCGAGCCTCTTCGGGTGGTTCGTCAAAGGAGCCTCGCGCCTCGCCTTCTTCATGCCTTGGCAGGTGCTCGCGCTCACAGCGGTAGCCGTGTTTGTCATCGTGCTCGTTGCGAGCCTCCTCTCGATCCGCAAGGTACTCGTCGTCGAGCCCGCGATCGTCTTTCGAGGGTAGCGTGGATCACGTCATGCCAGGATCCGACGCGGCTGCCGATGTCGCTATCCGCGTCCGCGGTGTGACGAAGGATTTCGGAACGGGCACGGCCGTGACGCGGGCCCTGCGCGGCGTTGATCTCGACGTACCCTATGGTGAGCTCCTGATGCTGGCGGGCCCGAGCGGATGCGGTAAGACGACGCTCGTGTCGATTGTCGCGGGTACGCTCGAACCGACCGCTGGCGACGTCCGCGTGCTGGGGCAGGATCTGGTGACGATCTCCAGTGGCGGCAAGGTGAAGTTCCGCCGCGATAACGTCGGCTTCGTGTTCCAGACGTTCAACCTCCTCCCGACCCTCACGGCTGTCGAGAACGCCGCCGTGCCGCTGCTCATCGCCGGCTGGCCGCGGCGGCGAGCGGTCGAGGCGGCCGCCGATGTGCTCGACCAACTGGGCATGGGTGACCGCCTCCCGAGCCTTCCGAACGAGCTCTCCGGCGGCCAGCAGCAGCGGGTGGCGATCGCCAGGGCGCTGGTTCACCAGCCGCGGCTCCTCGTGTGCGACGAGCCGACCAGCGCCCTCGACGCCGAGAACGGACGCATCACGATGGAGCTCATCCAGCAGATCGCCGTGCAACCGGGCCGCGCGGTCATCGTCGTCACCCACGACGCGCGGGTGTATCCCTTCGCCGACCGCATCGCCTCGATGGAGGACGGCCGCATCGACGCGGTCGCCCCCGGGCCGTTTCCCGTAGGATTCAATCCAGGATGACACCTGCCGCAGACGCACCGCACGCATCGCGACCCCGTCGGCTCGACCGGCCGAGGACCATTGCCGACATCGTCACGCAGATCCTCCTGCCGCTCGCCGCCCTCGGCCTGCTTGGCTTCGCCGGCTGGTATGTCTGGACGACGCGGGCCGTGACCCGCACGCCGAAGCCCCTCATTCCGCCGGCCACGAATCCGTACAGCGACGCGCTGGCCGCCGCCGGCATCGTCGAGGCGCAGACCGAGAACATCGCCATGGGCTCGGCCACCGCGGGCGTCGTGGTCGAGGTTTTCGTGAAAGTGGGGGATGATGTCACGCCACGGCAGCCCCTATTCCGCCTCGATGACCGGCAGATGCGAGGGGAGCTTGCCGTCAAGCAGGCGGCGGTCGCCGAGGCCCGCAGCGAGCTTGTGAAACTCGAGGCCGAGCCGCGAAAAGAAAAGATCCCCGTGCTCGCCGCAGGCGTCGACGAGGCGCGAGCAAGCGTCATTCAGGAGCAGGACGCCCTGAAACGGGCCGAAGAGACATTCGCTCGCCGAGTGAGTACAGAGCAGGATCTGGTCGAGCGGCGCGAACGCCTGGCTGGAGCCGAGGCGACCCTTGCCAGGGCCAAGGCCGAACTCGACCTTCTCCGGGCCGGCTCATGGGAGTATGACCGCGATGTGGCGAGTGCCGCCCTGGCGCGAGCGGAGGCCGATGCAGCGAAGGTCGAAGTCGAGATCGACCGTCTCATTCCGCGGGCGCTCGTGGCCGGCCGCGTGTTGCAGGTGAATGTGCTGCCAGGAGAGTTCGTCGGGGCGCCGCCCAATCAGCCGCTTGTGATCCTGGGCAACATCGACCGGCTGCATGTGAGGGTCGACATCGACGAATACGACATCCCTCGTTTCCGGAAAGCAGCGTCTGCCCTGGCCGTGCCGAGGGGAAGCCTTCAGGAGGAGTACCCGCTCACCTTTGTTCGAGTTGAGCCGTTTGTGGTGCCCAAGAAGTCGCTGACCGGCGATGCGAACGAACGGGTCGATACCCGTGTGCTCCAGGTGATCTACCAGTTTGACCCAACCGGCCGGCCCCCGCTGTTCGTGGGACAGCAGGTGGAGGTCTTCATCAAGGCCATCGACTGAGTGTTTTGCACGCTTTTTCAGGGCAAAATACGGGTTGCGGCCCAACTCGACGGGTGCGACAGTCCTTTCGCCCATGTCCACGATATCCCGTCCATTGACTGCGGCCGTGCGGTGGTGCGCCTTGGCGCGCCACATGTTCGTGGCCTGCGCGCTTGCGTCGGTGTTCATGACCGATGCCGATGGCGAGGAGGCTGAGGAAACTGTGCCATCCCCTGGTGAGGTGCCAGGCGGCATGTTCCTCCCAGGAGCTGACGGCCGCGTCATGTGGGAACGGACGCTCGCGACAGTGGCAGCCGACTGGCCCGTCGTGCGGGCTGTTGAGCCAGACTTCACGTCCGTGCCACCGCGGCCTGGGGTGATCGAATCGGCGTGGGTTGAGCCCCCTGGCGGCGGCCAGGCAAAGTGGCCGCCACGGCGGCAGCGGGTTGTCGTGCGGGTAACGCCAGCCCTCGCCGGCGCCTGGGTCAACGCCTTTGTACAAACCGAATCGCTTTCGGGGACTGCCGCCGACGGCCGCGGAGTCGAGCTCGTAGGAGGCTGGCAGCCCTTGGAGCATCAAGACAGCCTGACGGTCGAGCTTGCGGCACAATTAGCCCCGACGGCTGAGCCCGTCTACTCGCTTCCGCCTGTTGAAAACGGAGCGATTCTGGTGCCTCAATCGAATGCCCCGCCCTGGGCAAAGAGCCAGTTCCCGCGAGTCTCCCGTGCCGGCCACAAGATCGTGGAGGACTATCGCAACTTTTATGACTGCGAGAGCCTCGTCTGCCTCACCGCAGCGTTCGGAGCGGGGGCCCTGATGGCGAATACAGGCTTCGACGACACCATGCAGGCCGCGTGGCAACGCGGCGTTGAGCCAACGAGTGCGGGAACGTTCTTTTCCGGCGTGAAGGACGTCGGCGAAGGCCGCTACGCGCTGGCGGCCTTCGGGACCGCAGCGGCGACGGGTCTCGTTTTCGAGGGCAATCCCGCGGGCGATATCGTCGGTGAATGGGGGTCGCGGTCGCTGCGCATGTTCGTCGTGGGAGCGCCGCCGCTCTATGTCTTGCAGATGGCGACGGGAGCGTCACGCCCGTCGGAGGATGTCGGGAGCCACTGGCACTTCAACAATGACAACAATGGCGTGAGCGGTCACGCGTTTGTCGGCGCTGTTCCATTCCTGGCCGCTGCCGACATGGTGGAGAGCCCGCTCCTGAAGGGCACGCTCTACGTGTGCTCTACCTTCGTCGGCTTCTCCCGCATGACGGACGATGCCCACTATCCGTCGCAGGTCTTCCTCGGCTGGTATCTCGCCTGGGCGAGCTCCCGGGCGGTGTCTGCCACCGAGATGCACTTCGGCGCGATGGAGCTGCGGGTAGAGCCACTGCCGATTGGCGACCTCGGTGGCATGGGCGTGACCGGCCGCTGGTGATGGCTATCCGAGCATCAGGGCGGCGATGGCCAGCATGGCGGCGCCGACCCCAAGCGGAAGCGAGAGCAGCGCCCGTGAGCGACTCGTTCGGCTGAGCGCGAGATCGACGGCAGAGTTTGTTGCAGGCGAGCGGAGGAGGGCTTCAACTGCGTCGAGCGAGATCGGATGCTGGAGCGACGTCACCACTCCGGGCCCAAAGGCCTTCGTTGACTCCAAAGGAGCAACCATCGCGATGGCCAAAGAAGAATGGTTCGGCAGCGCCTCAAGGAGAGCGACAAGATCGTTGCCCGTCATGTCGTCGAGCTCGGGTGACACAAGCCAGGCATCGACACTCAGCCGTCGGGCGAGCTTGATCGCCTCAGCGCCACTGGCTCGCAGGTGCAGGTTCAGCCGACCAGCCCTGGCCGCCGCAACGAGCGAGCTGTAGAGCTGGTAATGGGGGTCGACCACGACCACGTCAGGGACCAGTGGCAACGTCCCTGTTTCAGACAGGCCAACCATTTCATGCACTCCCAGCGAAACGGGAAAAAGTAAAAAGTGAAAAGTGAAAACTCGGCGAAACGCTTCGGAACCATGCCTCAGTTCGGCGCCGCCACTGCGGTGGCCTCATCAGCCATCAACGGCGAACGGCTTGCCCGAATCGTGTCAACGGTGACTGGTCGCACGAGATAACCCGCCACGCCAGACGCCAGCGCCCGCTGCTCGTCCTCCAGGCGGTAGTCGTCCGACATCATGAAGATTCCCGACCGCATGCTGTGGCCCACCGAGCTCAGCGAGATTCGCGACCCAGCCAGAAGCGGATCGACGTCACCCTGGAGCACATGTGACGAGAGCATTTCAAGCAGATCGAAGCCCGAAATGTCTGGAAGCTCAGACGCCACCAGCCACACATCAGCCCTGAATCGACGAGCCAGCCTCACGGCCGACTGCCCATCCACACAAAAATGGAGGCCAACAAGGCCCGCCTGCGCGGCCTCGACGAAGTCGCCGTAACGATCACAGACCGGATCGACAATGACGATCTCGTGAATGCCCGCCGCCCGCAGGGATCGCAGCACACCAAAGCAGCGTTCGGCAGACGAAGGATCAGAAGGGGTCATGACGGCAAACTCCTTGAAGCACCAGGCACGAGAGGAGCGGTAGCGTGACCGCGGCCTCCAACCAATCACACAAGCGACACGATCGACAGGAACAGCACGATGGGAAGGGCGCAGAACAGGACATCAGCCTGCGTCAGCGACCAGCCCCGTCGGGCATGCCCAACGGAACATGACTTGGGGTTCATGAGCGCACTCTTTCTTCTTCATGGGCCACGACCAAGCACTCGACGGAGCTCGGGCGTAGCGTGGCAATCGCATCCCGACAGGCACGACAATGCCTGACCGGGCGCCTCGGGCCGAAGCCTGGGGCAAATAAATTCCTTGCATGCGGCGTGCCAAACAGCCGCGCGGACTGCGAAAAAGTGCGGATGTGTGATTCCATCGGGAAATCCATCGATTCCACAGATTCGATGGCAGCGAGGTGTGGGGCGATTCGCCTCAGGGGGTGGAGCGATTCGCCCCACCCCTGGTCGCTAGGGACCAGCGCGCTGGAGCGATTCGCCCCAGTCATCCCCTCGCATGGGTGGTTGCCGTGGCGTGCCCTCGGTCTCCTCAAGCACCGCACGGCCGCTGGCGTCCGGTCGCCGCCTCAGCCGTCCGCGAGCACCTGCCGCACGAGGTGCTCATCGACGCTGTCCACGAGCCCGCCGTCGCCGAGCCGCGACGGCAGGACGAACCGCAGCCGCCCGGCCTCGGCTTTCTTGTCTCGCCCCATGATTTCGAGGAGCTGGTCAGCGTCGAGGGAGCCCAGGCCCGCGTGCGACACCGGCAGGCCGAGCCACGCCAGAAGCCGGTCCTGACGAGCGACGATCGCCTCCGGGATCCGTCCCAAAGCCGCCGCGAGCCGTGCGGCGCGGGTCATCCCAATGGAAACGGCCTCTCCGTGAAGCAGCGTGCCGTAGCCGAGGGCGGTTTCATACGCGTGGGCAAAGGTGTGGCCGTAGTTGAGGGCCGCCCGAAGCCCGGAAATCTCCCGCTCGTCCTGCTCCACAACGCCTGCCTTGATCGCGGCCGACCGCTCCACCGCATACGCCAGGGCCGCTGGATCGCGGGACCGCAGCAGGGACGCATTGGCCTCGAGCCAGTCAAAGAACGCGCGGTCGAGGATCACGCCGTACTTCACAACCTCGGCCAGACCGCTGAGATATTCACGTTCGGGAAGGGTGCCAAGCGTATCGATATCGGCAACCACTCCGCGGGGCTGCCAGAACGCCCCAACCAGGTTCTTTCCACCGGCCAAGTTGATCCCGGTTTTGCCGCCGATGGCGCTATCCACCTGGGCCACCAGCGTTGTCGGCACATGCCAGAGCGCGAGACCGCGGGCGAACGAGGCAGCCGCAAATCCGGCCAAATCCCCAACGACTCCCCCTCCGACCGCGACGACATGGGTGCCGCGATCGACCGCCAGGCCGGCCATGTGGTCCCAAAGGGTTCCCAAGACAGCGAGCGATTTGGACCCCTCGCCCGACGGCACGGTGAGCGTGTGAACGGCCGCTCCTGCCGCGAGAAGGGAATCAGTCGCATGGGCGGCGTGCGTGCCGGCCACGGCCGCGTCGGTCACCACCACAGCCCGGCGGCCTCCGGCGGCTACCACCAGGCCTCCCACGGTGCCCAGCAGACCGCTCCCACAATGAATGTCGTAGGAGCGATCGACCTCGCCGCTCGAAAGGTGGACGCGAATCGTGGCCACAGTCAGGACACGCCGACCCGGGCAAGGTCGTCCTGGGTGACCGCGATCACGCGGGCGAAACCGGTATGCTGGCGGACATAGTCCAGCTCGGCCGCATCGGATGGGCTGGCATGGAGCAGCTCGTCTATGCGGGTCTTGTCGGCGGCCGACCAGTCTTCATAATCGGCGGGCCAAACAGTGAGATGCTCGACAACGAGCGCTTCTCGGTAAGCGTCAAAGGCGTTGGCCATGGAACGTTTTCCTCAGAACATGCAACCCTCCGACGGTAGCATAGGTGTCGCCCAGAGCAACCTCTTCCGGCCGCCGTCGGGCCGGGGCACCGTGGTGGTCGTGGCGGTCCTGCTCATGGCCTCGGCACTCGGGATGTTTGCCGTCTGGTTTCAGTGGGAGCAGACTCGGCGCTGCCTGGGATTTTTTGGCCCTGAGGTGGCCGGAATCATCCAGACGTCGCCAACGGTGGAGATCTGGAGTCTGGCGTCCGACGGCGGAAAAATCAGCTCACAAACCACGCTGGACGTCTCCCAGGCCGCCGGCCTTGTCCACCTGCGGCGAGGGCTCATCGAGGATGTGAACTACGACTGGCAAACTGGCGCCCGACCCCAGGGTGCTGGGCCACTTCCGTCAGACGCTTGGGACGTGGCAATCGCCTTCATCCCTGGCCACGACCAGAAACAGACCGTCGTTCTGGCTTTCGATCTCGACGCCCCTGGGAGCCTCACGGTGGTCGGTAGGCCGGGGCGGGTCACGCTCGGCCGGCTGCGTTCGGGCCTTGCACGGTGGGTAGAGGCAACGCAGAAAGCGGCGATTCCATCGGGAAAATCGGGCTATTGAGAAGCCCGCCTCACCGCCTATTCTCCCCGTCCTCCGCCCCTTGGCTGCCGTTCCCGGAGAAGGACGATCCCATGCGCTCCATCGCCGTTGCTAATCAGAAGGGGGGCGTTGGGAAAACCACGACATCGGTCAACCTCGCCATCGCGTTGTCCCGGGCCGGGCATCGGGTCTGCCTCCTCGATCTCGACCCCCAGGCCCACGCCACACTCCATGTCGGCGTAGCGCCGGGTGGCTCGGATGTGACGGCGTTCGACGTGCTGACTGCCGGTAGGCCGCTGGCCGATGCAGTCGTGACGATTTCCGAAACCCTTTCGGTGGTGCCCGCGCACATTGACCTCTCGGCAGTTGAACTGGCGCTCGCGGGCAAGGCCGGGCGAGAGTCGATCCTCCGCGAACGCATTGCGGCCGATCCCCAGTTCGCCGCCGGCAACGCTGGCCCCGGCAAGGGATTCGACTATCTCGTCATCGACTGCCCGCCGTCGCTTGGGCTGTTGTCGCTCAACGCCATGGCCGCCGCGGCCGAGGTGCTCCTTCCTCTTCAGCCCCATTTTCTCGCACTCCACGGCCTCAGCAAGCTTCTGGAGACGATCGAGCTCGTGTCGGAGCGGGTCAATCCGCGGCTCCGACTCCTGGGAGTTGTGCTCTGTATGCATGAGGCTGGCACGCGCCTGGCTGCCGAGATCGGCCGCGACGTGGACGCGTTCTTCAGCGATACCGAGGCGGCCCATCCAGCCTGGGCTGGTGCCCGTCTCTTCGCCACCCGCATCCGCCGCAACATCCGGCTGGCCGAGGCACCGAGCTTCGGCCAATCGATCTTTGACTACGCGCCCGGATCACACGGCGCCGAAGACTACGCGTCCCTCGCCGCAGAGGTCGCTCAGGCGGCCGCAGGCGGACGTGCCGTCGAGCGACGGGCCGCATGACGGTCAACGGTCTCGCCGCGAGCGGGGCGGTCCGAATGGAGCTCAGGCATCCACCAATACCTCGACTCGCAGGGATCCACGCCGGCTAGGATGCCCGTCGGGTCGTAATCCTCGGCTGAGACAAGACACCCATGGCCCATTCCCTGATGCAATGCTGGCTTCGTCGAGGCGAGGTCGAGCGCCAGGAAGGGTCGCGGCGGCTGGAGCGGATTGATGCTGAGCATGATGGCTAGTTCGCCGGAATGCCGAATCACTAAGCGCGGGAAGTCGCGGTCAACGGCCGAGCCCGGAGTCTGTTGTCGGTGAGGTTGTCAGCGAAGACCAGTTTTCCAAGGGTATTCCAGATCATCCGTAAGTGTGCCCTGAAAATACGGGCAATCAAGGAAATTTGGAGAATCTAGGAAAGAAATGACGATTATGCGAGATATTGGCCGAAGTCGTTAGGATTGCAAAGCCATGGCACAGCCTAAAAAGCCACTTCTGAGTGGGGTTTCGATCATTCAGGGGCCTCGTCTGCTGGTCGGGCTCGCTGTTTTTCTCCTCATGGCAGCAGCGCTGCATGTCAACGCCGATGACGGCTTTCGCTCCCTCGCCCCTGGCGTGCTAACGGTCATCTCACCTGATCTCGCGCTCGACGACTCGCTCCAGCGAGGATCCCTCGTGGAGGTGACTGAGGGCCTCGCGGCGTTGCAGTGGGTGCCCCAGCGGGCGGCCATCAACACCACGCTCGTGAGTCGGGCCGGCCGCGTGGAGTACCCGCGGGAGATCTGGTGCCTCGAGTTCGCATTCAAGCCGCCCCGCGCGATCGCCGTCGACATCCCAATTGGGGACCGACGGATGCGCCGCACGAACGTCCTCTATTTCGTCTACCGCGTGAAGAACGTGGGAGGCCGTCGCATCGTAACCAAGCGGCTCGAGGAGCCGGGCCAAGCCGATCCGGTCGAGCGGGTGATGGAGCGGTTTGAGAAGCCGGTCCGATTCCTTCCGCAATTCGTGCTCGAGACCCGCGAGGGCCTGGGCGACACCGAGGGCATTTCAACGTATCGTGCGTATCTCGACAGGCTCGTTCCATCGGCGATGGACGCCATCCGACTTCGAGAAGATCCTGCCCGTGAGTTGCTCGATAGCGCCTCGATCTCGGCAACGGAGATTGCCCCGGGTGAAGAGCGATGGGGCGTCGCGATCTGGGAGGCAGTCGATCCCCGGATCGACTACTTCTCGATCTATGTTCGCGGCCTGACCAACGCGATCCGATGGCGGCAGCGGAGTGGCACCCACATCGGCCCCGACGACCTGCCCGGCAAGCACATCCAGCAGACCCTGGAAAGCCTTCGTCTCGATTTCTGGCGGCCGGGAGACGATGCGGGCGAAAAGATTGCAGTTGGATATCGGGGCATGTTCGAGCGGATGGCGCTCGGCGGGCGGGTGCTCTCAGCCCTCGGCTGGCCCGGTCATACCTCCTCGCGGCCGCAGGCTGGCCTCCAGAGGCTTGGCATCCCATGGGATGATCCTCGGCTTCGGGAACCCGCTGGAGCCGGTGGAACGAGCCTTTTGCCGCTTGTAGGCGTGCTCGACACCCTCGCGAAGGTCGAGGATATCGACGCCCGAAGTCAGACGGCTCGTGAGGTCTTCGGCGATGTTGGTGTCGTGGCCATCGAGGAATTGGCCAAGGCGGCGGCTGGTCCGGTTGATCCCGACCGCGCTCGCCAAAGGCGGCAGGCCATGCAGCCCCTGGGGCTGTCCCCTGAGGCAGTGGAAGCCGATCCACTTCTCGCGCTCGCCAAAATCACCCGCGGTCTCGAGTCGGTGCCCGATCTGGGCGACCGACGGGCGAAGGCCATGGAGATTTTTGGCGAAGCTGCCCCCAGGCTCGAGTGGCTCGCGAGGGCCGTGGGAGTTGCCAGGGCACTGGCCGCCCTCGATGTGACCGATGCCGACCCGGTGGCCATCGCTCGGATGGACGCCCGCGACGCCTTTGAGGCCACCTCCGATGCACTCGCTGCCGCCCCTGAAGGGGACCAAGACAAGCTCGCGGAGGCCATGTTTGGCCCCGAGGGCCCAGTCCTGCTGGCCGAGGCCCGATTCCTGCACGAAGGCGAAACGCATTCGTGGGGCTTCCGGTACGAGGATTGAGCGGGTATTCTTCGGGGCCCGGGCAGAGACGTCGGCGTGTTCCGACTGCTGGTGCCGTGGGCTGATCATGGTCATGGGATGCTGCAATGGCACATAAAAAAGGACAGGGATCGAGCCGGAACGGTCGCGATTCCAACGCCCAACGGCGCGGCGTGAAAAAGTTCGGCGGCCAGGCTGTCATCCCTGGCAACATTCTGGTTCGCCAGGTGGGCACCAAGTTTCATCCCGGTGCCAACGTTGGCATGGGTTCTGACTTCACGCTCTACGCCCTGACGGAAGGTGTCGTGATGTTTGACCGTGAGGGACGCCGCGTGAACGTGGTGGCCAGCCCGTCGGCCTGATCCGCTCCAGCCGCATGATGCGGCGCCAGGCCTAGCCCAACGCTTCCGAAAGACCCCGTACGTGTTCGTCGATCGTGTTCAGATCGAGGTGACCGCGGGGGACGGCGGTCGCGGCATCTGTAGTTTCCGACGCGAGAAGTATGTGCCCCGCGGTGGCCCCGACGGCGGCGATGGCGGTCACGGCGGAAGCGTGATCCTGCGAGCCGAAAGCGGAGTCGATTCGCTTACGGCGCTCGCACACCGAAGGCAGTGGAAGGCCGAGACCGGCACCGCCGGCGGACCGGCCAACCGGACTGGCGGCTGCGGCGCTGATCGCACGCTCCTCGTGCCCCCAGGAACGATTGTGATGGACGAGGCCACCAGGCTTGTCCTCAAGGATCTGGCCGTGCCAGGGCAGGAGATCATTGCCGCCCGTGGCGGCGGGGGAGGCCATGGCAACATGCACTTCAAGTCATCGACGAACCGGGCTCCACGGGAATGCACGCTCGGCGAGCCCGGCGAGAGTCGCCGTCTCTTGCTCGAGCTCAAGGTCATCGCCGACGTGGGGCTCGTCGGGAAGCCGAATGCCGGCAAAAGCACGCTGCTCTCACGGCTGTCACGGGCCCGGCCGGAGATCGCTGACTATCCCTTCACGACCAAGTCGCCGATCCTCGGGATGGTGTCGGTCGATCGCGAGCGAGAGTTTGTGCTGGCCGATCTGCCCGGGCTCATCGAGGGGGCGCATGCCGGCATTGGTCTAGGGCACGAGTTTCTTCGGCATGTCGAGCGAGCGGGCATTTTGGTCCATGTCGTCGAGCCATGCCCTGTGGACGGCACCGATCCGCTGACCAACTACCGGGCCATTCGAGAAGAGCTCGTGCTGTACGATGCATCACTCGGGACGCGGCCGGAGATCGTGGTCGTGAGCAAGTGTGAGCTGCCAGGAGCCGATGCCGTGCGGGAGGAGCTTGCAGCCACGCTTGGCCGCGATGTGCTCGCCGTGAGCGCCGCGACCGGCGCCGGGCTCGACAAGCTCGTGTGGGCCGTTGTCGCGGAGCTCGACCGCCGGGAGCCGGTTGCGTGATCCCCCCCGACCTCCCCCCCGCGACCCGTGTTGGCCGAGGCATTTGCTCGGGCGACACCGTGCTGCTCGCAGATGTCGGAAATTCCCGGATCAAGCTGGCGCGGCTGGCCGAAGGGGCAGCGGGCGCTGCTGCGGGTGGAGTGGGTCTGCCCACGGTGACTCACCGGCAGGATCTCGACAGTCGGCGATTCCACCCCGACAACCTCGAGCGCTGGCTCTTGGCCGCGGCGCCAGGCCCCGCTGTGATCCTTGTCGCGAGCGTCTCTGAGGGGGCTGCCACGCGGCTCGAGGCGGCCGTGGCCGCACTCTCGGCCACGCGGCACCGGCCCATCCGTCAGCGACGGATAGGGCATGTCGACTTGCCGCTCGCGATCAATGTGCCTTCCCCGGAACGTGTAGGCATCGACCGGCTCGCCGCCGCCGCGGCTGCGATTCATGCGAAGCCTGAAGGCAAGTCGGCGATCGTCGTCGATTGCGGCACGGCTGCCACGGTCGATCTGGTAGCGGCCGACGGCACGTTTCTCGGCGGCGCAATCCTGCCAGGTCCCAATCTCATGGCCCAGTCGCTCGCTTCGGGGACGAGCCAGCTCCCGGCGCTTGCCGAGGCGGTGTGGGCGTTGCCGCCGCCGATGCCGGGCCGCACGACGGACGAAGCGATTGCCGCCGGAGTGGGGCACGGATTTCGGGGGGCGATCGCCCGCCTGGTGGCTGCGGCAGCCCGCGAGCTTGGGGACGAACCCGTCATTATCCTGGCGGGGGGCTCGCGAGCCATGGTGCGGGAGTCCCTGCCAGGCGCCATCGAGATTCCCGACATCGTGCTCTGCGGCATTGCCCTGGCCGCGGGGCGGGCGTGCACGCGGTGATTGTCGCTCGTGTAGACTGCCTAGGATTTTTCCCTCTCAGGAAGCGCTTACCCCCCCGTGTCGAAGGCCGCCCCCGCACCCCCGTCCGTTTCGGCATCGAGCGCCGCCGCTGCGCTCGAACTTGTCATGCTTGCTGCCCGTGTGGCAGGAGAGACGCGGGGCACCGATGTCCGCATCCTCGATCTGCGCGAGCTCACCCCGGTCGTTGACTACTTCGTCGTGGTCACAGGTTCGAGCCGACGGCAGATGCATGCCATGGCCGACGAGATCGAAAAGGTCGTCAAGCACGATCTGCACGACCGCAGCCGCGGGAGTGATGGGTACGAAGAGGGCCGCTGGATCGTGCTCGACTACGGCAACGTGATGGTGCACCTCTTTGATCCAGAAGCCCGAACCTACTGGGATCTCGAGGGGCTCTGGAGCGATGCGGCACGGGTAGCTGTACCAGGGGCCGATGGGGTGGCGGCGTCATGAGCCCCGCTGAGCCGCAGCCGGCGGAAGTGCCGACGCGGGTCAATTTCAGATCGGCCCTGAGGCGAGCCTTCGCCGCGGCCCTCGAGGATCTCTCAGCCACGGGCGTTGTGATCATCGATCCTGCCGACATGCCGGCGCTCCTGGACCAGGTGCGCGAGGCGGCTGATCCCAAGTTCGGCGACTACTCAGGCACCATGGCAATGGCACTGGCCAAGCGGGCCGGCCGCAAGCCTCGCGAATTGGCGGCCGAGATCGCGTTGCGGCTTGTGTCCGCCCCCGGGTACACCACCCTCTTCGAGCCGCCAGGCGATCCGGTCGGCCCTGGTTTCATCAATGTCCGCATTCGCGACGACGCTCTCGCTGCAGCGGTTCGCGGTGCAGTCGCTGACGACCGGCTCGGGGTAGCGCCGGTCGAAACGCCGCTTACGATCGTGGTTGACTTCTCGAGCCCGAATGTCGCCAAGCCCATGCATGTGGGCCACATCCGCTCGACCGTCCTCGGCGATGCCCTGGCCAGGATTCTCAGGTTTCGTGGCCACAAGGTCATCACCGACAATCACCTCGGCGACTGGGGCACTCAGTTCGGGATGATCCTCTGGGGATGGAAGCATTGCCGCGACGATGCGGCTTTTGATGCTGAGCCCACGGCCGAGCTGGGGCGGCTCTATCGATTGGTGCGAAGGGTGGCCGACTCCAAGCCCGAAGAGCTGGCCGCCGACCCCGAAGCCGCGGCCCTCGTGGCAAAGTTTCCCGATGCCGGCCGCGAGGTGCTTGCCGAAACGGCGAAGCTGCACGCGGGCGACCCCGAGAACCGCGGGCTGTGGGAGCAGTTCATGCCCGTCTGCCTAGCCGACATCGAGCGGCTCTATCAGCGGCTCGGTGTGTCGTTCGATCACCAGCTCGGCGAGAGTTTTTTCCAACCCATGCTCGCTGGCGTGGTGGAAGATCTCATGGCCAAGGGGCTGGCCCGCGAGAGCCGCGGAGCCGTGGGCGTTTTTTTGGACGGCGATGACGCGCCGCCGTTTTTGATTCGCAAGGCTGACGGCGCGTTTCTCTACGCCACCACTGACCTCGCCACGATCCAGTGGCGGCGCGCGCAGTGGGAGCCCGACCGCATTCTCTACGTCGTGGACCATCGCCAGAGCCGTCATTTCGACCAGCTTTTCGAGACGGTGCGGCGCTGGGGCATTGGCAGCGTTGATCTTTTTCACGTCGCTTTCGGGACCGTGCTCGGCGACGATGGGCGGCCTTTCAAAACGCGGGCTGGAGACACCGTCGGCCTCGAGGCCCTTCTCGATGAAGGCGTCGAACGCGCAGCCGCCGTGGTGGCCGCGACCGGCCGCGACGGGATGGACGAGGCGACCCAGAAACGTGTTGCCGAAACGGTGGGCATCGGGGCGATCAAGTACGCCGACCTGTCGCAGAACCGCACGACCGACTACGTCTTCAGCTTCGACAAGATGCTCGAGCTCAAGGGCAATACAGCCGCCTACATGCAATACGCCGTCGCTCGCGTGGAGGGCATCTGTACGAAGGGGTGCGTCGATCGCGATGCCGTCCGCGCCAAGGCCGCGGCGGTATCGATTGCGGCCCCTCAGGAGCGGGCGCTCGCCCTGGGAATCGTGCGGTTTTCCGAGGTTCTCGAGGATGTCGAGGCCGACAACAGGCCCAACCTCCTCACGGCCTGGCTCTATGATCTGGCCGGTCGTTTCTCGGTGTTCTATGACGCCCTGCCTGTGCTCAAGGCCGAAGGGGAAGCCGCCGCCAGTCGGCTGGCGCTGTGCGACCTGACAGGCCGTGTTTTGCGGCACGGCCTCGGCCTCCTCGGCATCGGCACCGTGGAGCGGATGTAACGACACGTCGCTCGACCACTTGGCGCTCGACTCTTCGAGTCGAGTTTGGCGAGTCAGGAAAA